>Ga0308420_1000008_pt1 | contig 72756 bp, 62 predicted proteins | sample HotsprSampleMS55_FD_203802 | JGI IMG/M metagenome (GOLD analysis project Ga0308420, IMG submission 203802) | Hot spring phototrophic mat microbial communities from Mushroom Spring, Yellowstone National Park, Wyoming, United States - 20090730_MS55 ... | reverse complement strand
AGTGAAGCATCCATGAAAGTAGGTGCGCAACAATTTCAAAACAGCATTTTTACTCTTAATTTTCACGAAAAAGTAAAATCCTGCCAGCTTTTCAAACCAAAAGGAGTATAACTATGGCCTTCGATATTGAAATCATCCGCGAAAAATACAGTGAAATTCCAGAGCGCATTGCGGCGGCGCGCAGTGTCCTGAAGCGTCCAATGACGCTCATTGAGAAAATCTTGTATGCGCACTTGGCGCAAGGCAATGCCACAGTAGAATATGAGCGCGGAAAATCCTACGTGGAGTTTATGCCCGACCGTGTGGCGATGCAAGATGCCACAGCGCAAATGGCACTGCTACAATTTGCACAAGCTGGAATTCCGAAAGTGGCGGTGCCCACCACCGTGCACTGCGACCACCTCATTGTGGCACAATCAGGTTCAGCCAAAGATTTAGCCGCGGCTTTAGAAGCCAACAGGGAAGTGTATGACTTTTTGGCATCGGCATCAAGCAAATATGGCATTGGGTTTTGGAAGCCCGGCGCGGGCATTATTCATCAAGTGATTTTGGAGAACTATGCCTTCCCGGGCGGCATGATGATTGGCGCTGATTCACACACGGTCAATGCTGGCGGATTAGGCATGATTGCCATTGGGGTCGGCGGCGCCGATTGTGTAGATGTAATGGCTGGAATGGCGTGGGAATTGCGTTTTCCAAAATTTATTGGCGTCAAGCTCACGGGCAAACTCAGTGGCTGGGCATCTGCCAAAGATGTGATTCTGAAAGTAGCAGGGATTCTCACCGTCAAAGGTGGCACAGGATATATTCTTGAGTATTTCGGTGAAGGCGCACAGGCAATTTCTTGCACGGGCAAAGGCACCATTGCGAACATGGGCGCAGAAATTGGCGCCACCACCTCTGTCTTCGGCTACGATGAAGCCATGCGGCGCTACCTGATTGCAACGGGACGAGCTGACGTGGCAGAAGCCGCTGACAAAATTGCTGAACACCTCACGGGCGACCCAGAAGTATATGCACAGCCTGAAAAATTCTTCGACCAAGTCATTGAAATCAACCTCTCGGAATTGGAACCGCATATCAACGGACCCTTTACGCCAGACCGTGCCACACCGCTCTCACAATTTGCTGAAGAAGTCAGAAAAAACGGTTGGCCCGAAAAGTTGGAGGTAGGACTAATTGGCTCTTGCACAAACTCTTCATATGAAGACCTCACACGCGCCGCTTCACTGGCGCGGCAAGCCGTCGAGAAAAAGCTCAAAGTCAAATCCGAGTTTACCATCACGCCCGGCTCTGAGCAGATTCGTTATACTACCGAGCGTGATGGCGTGCTGGGAGATTTCGAAAAAATTGGCGGTGTGGTGCTCTCTAATGCTTGCGGTCCTTGCATTGGTCAGTGGGCACGGCATGGTGCAGAAAAGCAAGAGAAAAATTCCATCATCACCTCGTTCAATCGCAATTTTTCAGCACGCAACGATGGTAACCCCAATACCCATGCGTTTGTAGCATCGCCAGAAATCGTCACCGCACTGGCAATTGCCGGACGCTTGACCTTTAACCCAATGACCGACACGCTTCTCAACGAAGAGGGCAAAGAAGTCAAACTCGATGAACCAAAAGGATTAGAACTGCCACCACGGGGATTTGCCGTTCAAGACTCGGGCTATGTGCCACCAGCCGCAGATGGCTCAAGCCTCAAAATTATTGTCGACCCAAAATCCGAACGCTTGCAACTCTTGGAGCCATTTCCAGCATGGGAAGGCACTGACCTCAAAGGGCTAAAACTGCTCATCAAAGTCAAAGGCAAATGCACCACCGACCACATTTCAATGGCAGGTCCATGGCTGAAGTATCGCGGACACTTGGATAACATTTCCAACAACTTGCTCATCGGCGCCACAAATTTCTTCAACAACAAAACCGATTCGGTCAAAAATCAACTCACGGGCGAGTATGAGTCTGTGCCGAAAGTGCAGCGCCAATACAAAGCCAAAGGCATTGGCTCAATTGTCGTCGGCGATGAAAACTACGGCGAAGGCTCCTCACGTGAGCATGCCGCCATGGAACCACGATACTTAGGCGTGCGTGCCGTGCTGGTCAAATCGTTTGCACGCATCCATGAGACCAATCTCAAAAAGCAAGGTATGTTGGCGCTAACCTTTGCAAACAAAGCCGATTACGACAAAATCCAAGAGGATGATACGATTGACATTCTTGGACTAACCAGCTTTGCGCCAAATAAACCACTAACCATTGTGCTGCATCACAAAGACGGAACAACCGAAGAAATTTTGGCAACACATAGCTACAACGAGGCACAAATCGAGTGGTTCAAGGCAGGCTCTGCGTTGAACTTGATGAAACAGCGTCTGCAGCAGCAACAAGAAGCCTGAACACAATAAGCTTGAAAAGAGCCACCTGCTCGGGGTGGCTCTTACAGTCTGCAGAAGAAAACAAAACCAGCCAATGTAGGACGCTGCAAGTCCCATCTTTTGTGATGCGCAAGAAAGAATACGACAATCACATCCGAACTTTAACAAACAAAGCAAAGGAGAGAGAACATGTCAAAGACGGCTCTTTTTAAGACGCTCTTTTTGGGTTGGCTTTTCGTATGCTCAACCATTACAGAGGCGCAGACACAATTTGACGAGAAACTCTACAACGGTCTCAAGTGGCGCTCGATTGGTCCCTATCGTGGCGGACGGTCGTGTGCCGTAACGGGTGTGGTCGGTCAGCCAAATGTCTTTTACTTTGGTGGTACAGGCGGCGGCGTGTGGAAATCAACCGATGCAGGTGCCAGTTGGACCAATGTCTCCGATGGATTTTTCGGCGGCTCGATTGGTGCCGTGGCAGTGAGCGAATCCGACCCTAATGTGATTTATGTCGGCGGCGGTGAAAAAACCTTGCGCGGCAATCTCTCACACGGATACGGCGTCTGGAAATCGCTCGATGCCGGCAAGACTTGGAAGTCAATGGGACTCATGGAGACACGGCACATTTCTCGCATTCGCATTCACCCAAAAAATCCTGACTTGGTGTATGTGGCGGCAATTGGACATGCCTTTGGTCCAAATCCTGAACGCGGCATCTTCCGCTCTAAGGATGGTGGCAAAACTTGGGAAAAAGTCTTGTTCGTCAGCAACGATGTCGGTGCAGTGGATTTGGTGTTAGACCCTTCAAACCCGCGCATCATGTATGCCAGCACGTGGCGTGTGCGTCGCACCCCATACAGTCTCGAAAGCGGTGGCGAAGGCTCTGGGCTATGGAAATCCACAGATGGCGGCGACACGTGGCAAAACATCTCGCAACACGAAGGCTTGCCAAAAGGCACATTGGGCATTATTGGCGTAACGGTCTCGCCCGTCAATCCCGAGCGAGTATGGGCGATCATTGAAGCTGAAGATGGCGGCGTGTTTCGCTCCGATGATGGCGGCAAAAAATGGATAAAGCTCAATAGTGACCGTAGCTTGCGTCAGCGTGCATGGTATTACACCCGCATCTATGCCGATACAAAAAATCCAGACATGGTCTATGTGGTCAATGTAGAATTTCATCGCTCCAAAGATGGGGGCAAGACCTTTACCACGATTCCAACCCCACACGGCGACCATCACGACCTATGGATTGACCCCAACGACCCCAACCGAATGATTATCGGCGATGACGGCGGCGCGCAAGTCACAGTCGACGGCGGAGAAAATTGGAGCACGTATCACAATCAACCCACAGCACAATTCTACCGTGTAATCACCGACAACAGCTTCCCATACCGAATCTATGTTGCCCAGCAAGACAACTCAACCCTGCGCATTCGACATCGTTCTGAAGGATATGCCATCACCGAAGCCGATTGGGAAGAGACCGCCGGCGGTGAATCTGGACACATTGCCGTCGACCCAAGAGATAACGACATTGTCTATGGAGGCAGTTATGGCGGGTTGCTTGAGCGCTTCAATCATCGCACCAAAGAACGGCGACTCATCAACGTCTATCCCGATAACCCAATGGGGCACGGCGCAGAAGGCATGAAGTATCGCTTTCAGTGGAACTTCCCGATTTTCTTTTCACCGCATGACCCCAGCACACTCTACGCCGCATCGAATATCCTCTTCAAAACAACTAATGAAGGACAATCGTGGGAAGCCATCAGTCCTGACCTCACACGCAACGATAAATCCAAACTTGGACCATCTGGCGGTCCTATCACGAAAGACAACACTGGCGTGGAGTATTACTGCACCATCTTTGCGGCTGCCGAATCACCACTTGAAAAAGGCGTCATCTGGTGCGGTTCCGACGACGGATTGATTCATGTTACACTCGATGGCGGAAAGACTTGGACAAATGTGACTCCAAAGGATTTGCCCGAGTGGTCAATGATTAACTCCATTGAAATCAATCCGCACGAAAAAGGCAGTGTCTATGTTGCCGCCACACGCTATAAACTCGATGACTTTACGCCGTATCTCTACAAGACTACAGACTACGGCAAAACTTGGAAACGCATTGTCAAAGGCATTAACAAAGACCACTTTACACGCGTCGTGCGATGCGACCCCGTGCGCAAAGGCTTGCTCTTTGCAGGCACAGAAAGCGGTGTCTATATCTCGTTTGACGATGGCGAAAACTGGAAGCCCTTTCAGCTCAATCTGCCCATCGTGCCTATCACCGATATGACCATAAAAGACTCGGACTTGATTGTCTCTACACAAGGACGCTCGATATGGCTGATTGACGATATTTCACCACTGCGCGAGCTCACGCCAGAGATTGCAAAAAAAGACCTGCATCTCTATACGCCGCGACCAACCGTGCGCATGGAAGGCTCACGACCAGAAAAACAACCGAAAGGCGTTGGCGAAAACTTGCAAGCGGGCGTACTCTTCACATTCTACCTCAAAGATGAGCCTGACTCTACTAAGCCCGTCAAACTGGAAATCTTTGAGGCAAATGGCAAACTTATTCGCTCATTTTCGAGTACGGCAAAAGAAAAAAGCGATAAGCTCGAAGCAAAAGCCGGCTCGAATCGATTTATATGGAACATGCGCTATCCCGATGCCGAACGCTTTGAAGGCTTGGTGCTCTGGGCTGGCGGCACACAAGGACCGAAAGCTGTGCCGGGCAAATATGAGGCAAGGCTCTCATTCGGAGGCAAAACGGAAAAAGTCACGTTCGAAATCATCAAAGACCCACGCGTGAGAGCAACACAAAAAGATTTGGAAGAGCAGTTCGAGTTTCTTATTGGAATTCGCGATAAGCTCTCGGAAACTCATTTGGCTATCAAGCAAATTCGCGACATTCGCGAACAAATCAGCGCACTGACCAAGCGCATACCAAAAGATGAAGCCAAAGAGATTCACGCCGCATCAACAGAACTGACAAATAAACTGACCAAAATCGAGGAGGCACTCTACCAAACAAAAAACCGCAGCAGCCAAGACCCGCTGAACTTTCCCATTCGATTGAATAACAAACTAAGTTCACTGGCATCCTTAGCAGGCAGGGGCGATAACAAGCCAACCGACCAGATGATTGTGGTGCGCAATGAACTGGTGCGCCAAATCGATGAAGAGCTTACATCACTCAAAACCCTGCTGGAAAAAGATGTGCCGGCCTTCAATGAACTGGTGCGCCAAAAAGCTGTACCCAGCGTCATCATCAAGCAAAAACCGCAGAGCGCTGTGGGGAGCAATTAGCAACGGACATAGCATAGCTTTGCGTTAACAGGAGCACATTGAGAGGTTGAGAAGAAAACAAACACGCAAAGCGGCGTAATCCATGGGATTGTCGATTCTGTCGTCTATAGCTGCAGCATTAAGGTTACCAGCGAAGCGTCCAGGAGAAGATGAGCTCAAGCCAATATCACTCAAGGAAGGTTTTGCGGCGCTGAGGTATTTGCCCAAGTTTTTTCATCTGGTCTGGCAGGTTAGCCCTGCCATGATGTCGGCTGATATTCTCATCAGGGTTGTGCGAGCGTCAATTCCACTGCTCTCGCTCTACACGGCAAAACTTGTTACTGACGAAATTGTGCGCCTGATTCAGACGCCAGACGAAAAAGAGTTTGGTATGCTGGCAGTGTGGATTACTGCACAGTTCCTCTTAACCGTGCTGGGTGATGCCTTAGGACGTGCTAATGCTTGGATTAATGGTCTGCTGGGCGATAAAGTGGCTAATGAGACCTCACTCCGAATTATGCGCCATGCCGCCGCGCTCGACCTTGAAAAATTCGAAGAGTCGGAGTTCTACAATAAACTCGAGCGTGCACGTCAGCAAACAGGCAACCGCATCGTGCTGATGGCGGAAACATTAGGACATGCACAACACGCCACAACGATTCTGGTGCTGGCAGCAGGACTTGTGGCATTTAAGCCATACTTAATTGTGCTGTTGGTGATAGCACTTGTGCCAGCATTCTTAGGTGAATCGCATTTCAACGGACTGAGTTACTCACTGATGCATTCGCGTACGCCCGAACGGCGTGAGCTGGATTACCTACGCTATATCGGTGCAAGTGATGAAACGGCAAAAGAAGTCAAAGCCTTTGGGCTATCCGAATTTTTCATCACAAGGTTCAAAGAGCTGTCAGAAAAATTTTATCGTGAAAATAAATCACTGGCAACTCGCCGAGCAGTGTGGGGAAGCGTGTTTGCCGCTATTAGCAATGGAGCGTACTTCTTGGCGTATGCTCTCATGGCGGTAGATTGTGTCAGCGGTACCATCACGCTGGGTGACCTTGTCTATTTTTCAGGAGCATTTGGAAATGTGCGTGGGCTACTGGAGAGCATTTTCTTACGCTTTCCCATCATCATAGAAGGGTCACTTTATCTGAAAGACCTTTTCGACTTCTTTGAGCTGCGTCCAAAAATTGTAGCGCCAAAGCATCCAAGACCGGTGCCAAAACCCATCCAAAAAGGCTTTGTGTTTGAAAATGTGGGTTTCAAGTATCCGAACTCGGAGCAGTGGGCGGTGCGGCATGTATCTTTCACGCTGCACGCTGGTGAAAAACTGGCGCTGGTCGGCGAAAACGGCGCAGGCAAAACCACATTGACCAAATTGCTGGCACGGCTCTACGACCCGACAGAGGGACGCATTTTGCTCGATGGCTATGATTTGCGTGAGTATGACCCTGAAGAACTTCGCCGGCGCATTGGCGTGATTTTCCAAGATTTTATCCGCTACCAAATGACTGCCGCAAATAACATTGCTATCGGTGATATCGAGGCACGTCATGACATGGTGCGCATTGATGATGCAGCAGAGCGAAGTTTGGCAAAATCCGTCATTGAAAAATTACCGCATCGGTATGCGCAGATGATTGGCAGAAAATTTGCCGATGGTGTCGATCTCTCGGGTGGAGAATGGCAAAAAATTGCATTAGCACGTGCCTACATGCGTGAAGCCGATTTGCTCATCTTAGATGAACCTACCGCTGCACTCGATCCACGAGCCGAATACGACATCTTCCAGCAATTCACCGAACTGACCAAGGGCAAAACCACCGTGCTGATTTCACATCGCTTCTCGACGGTGCGCATGGCAGATAGAATTTTGGTCATGGAGAAAGGCGAGCTCTTAGAAATTGGCTCACATCAAGAGCTCTTGCGCAAAAACGGTCGATATGCTGAACTCTTTACGCTGCAAGCCAAAGGCTATCAGTAGTCTGTAAGTTCAGTGGGCTAAACCAGTTTTAGGGCATGGGAAATTGCGGAGATGATGATGCCAGCCGCTACAGCTGCATTGAGCGATTCAACCGCTTTAGAATTTCCATGAATGCAAATGGTGGTATCGGCAAGTGCCATCACACTTGGGGAAATCCCGGCGCCTTCACTGCCGATTATCAAAAGGCTTTTGGAGGCAAACTTCACCAAGTCAAGCGATGTGCCGGTCGGTGCAGTGGCATAGCATGTAAATCCCATAGCTTTCAGTGCGGCAAGGTCGTGCAAAAAATTAGTGCTGCGCACGAGTGGCACTGAAAATATACTCCCAGCACTTGAACGAACCACTTTCGGGCTGAAAAAATCGGCAGTGCGTGTATCGCTAATGACGGCACTGGCATTAAACCAAGCGGCAGTACGCAACACGGTGCCTACATTACCGGCATCTTGTACGCCATCAAGGGCAAGAATAAGCGATAAGTGAGTGCGTTCCTGCTGATGCAAGACGTCATCAAAGGCATATTGCGGTTGCTTGAGGACTGCCATGAGGCTTTGTGGCTCTTCAACGTCGGCAATTCGTGCAAACTCTTTGGGTGGAAGGAAAAAATGTTTGTGGCGGTAGAGTTGCACGGGCTCATGCAGCGGCGCATCACAGTTGAAGAGCAGAGCAACGAGCATATCGGGATGTGGCAGAGTGCTAAGTAGCTGATGAACCACACGCTCGCCTTCAGCTAAAAAAAGGTGCTCGGCATCGCGGATTTTTTTCTCACGAAGCCGAGCGTAAAGTTTCAGTTGTGCCTTGCTGAGAGAGCGTGTGGAATGCACCGTTAGCGACGAATTTCAAATTCCTGATAGGCAGGACTTGCAGTCCAGTTGTCGCATACATCAGTGGGCTCGACAGGCAAAGCAATGGCATTGCAAATCGAGTGGGTAGCGTCATAAAACTGGCATCGTTGGCATTTTTTGATTCCACCACCATGACGCACCCCGCGCATTCTTGCCATAGCACGTGCAGAGACCTCGCCGTTTGGCGACAGAGAAATTTGAGAGAGAAGTTCCATGCCTGTAATCGGTGGCGGACCTTGACGCAGAGATTCTTGGTCATGACCACTCATGCAGCGCTTGATGTAGTCGTAAAAACCGACCGTGTCTAATGAAATCTTGGGGCGATAGTTGCCCTCAGCTTGTTCAGACACCGATACATTGGGTGCCTGAGATTGAGCAATGAGCTTCTCAATGGAGAGACGAACTTGCTGCACGGTAATCTCTTTGTAGCCCATGCGCTTCAGCATCAGGGCGAGGCGAGTGTCTTCCATGGCATTCACGGTCTCACGCAGTTTTTCTAATCCGCCAAACATAGGGGCTTGACCCAGCAAAGCCTGTTCAAATTTCTCAATTGGCGAAACTTCAACGACAGGAGGAGTTGTCTCTGATGAAGTCCCCTTCGAAGGGGAAGCAGATGCAGAAGGCTTCAGAGTTGGCTTGCTGCGAAGTGTAAAACGTCGTGCGTGAAGGAACTCTTCATCGATTTTATACCCATCTTTCAGCATTTGCTCTCGCACTTCTTTAGACTGACGGGCACGGCGCATGGAGACGCTCTCTACAACAGGACGCCCGATTTGGAGAGCGGCAAAATCTATTGCAAAGATGCCGATAACCACAGCAAGAAAAATGCCGAGTGAGAGCAAAATCAGCTCAAGATCTTTGCCAACACTAAGAAAGAGCACAACCTGCGAGAGAATATAGACAAGGGCGACGACCAGCAGAATTTTTGACTTTTTGGCATCCATATCAAACTCCTTCGGTAGATAGGATTAAAAAAACGGACGAATCAACAATTTTGCTCACGAACGCAAAGCTGTATTTAACGTTCCAATGTTCGCACAAGCAAAGTGGGAACATGGTGTAGAACCTTTAGAGTAGTCATGAAGAAGGTCGACGCGGCTGATCACTGCGACTGCCGACCTGCGATTTAAGCGGCGGCGGTGTCTTAATCAGCGAGGGCTGAACCTCTTTCATGAACTCATCGGCAGACATGCCAACAACATGAGCAAGAGCCACTGCTTCCTTAACCGTCAAGCTTTCTGTAGATCGATTGACTAACTCATTCAGATATGCTTCTGACAAGCCGGTAAGTTCGCTCACTTGTGAAATCTTGAGCTTACGTGAGCGCAGAAGGTCGCCAAGCTTAGTCATGGTTGTAAAGGTTAAGTTGTCAAAACGTTAAATCACAGCTCACTCAAAGATAGGCTCTTACAATCGGAAAAACTGAACAGAGTGCGACACGCACGGAATAAAAAAAGACGATTTGGCTGATTTGCTTGGGCAAATGGGATAAAGAAAAATGCTTAGAACCTATCGCCAAACTGCGTGGGTGTAACGTGCGCCGACTCAAAGCGAACTCCGAAGTGATAGCCATAGACTTTGACATGTGGAATCTCTTGTGCAAGGTCTTCTAAGTCTTCCAAATCCGTGTGAACAGGGTCGCGTGAAAGCGTAGTGTCATGCAGCAAAATCTCACAATCGCTGAACCATTGCGGAGAGAGTTTGTCGTATTGCACTCGGTCAATAGAGCCATTTTGCAAGCGCGCCTCAAGCAATCGACGAGAGTAAAGAATATCGCCCGAAATGCCAATCGTGCGACCATTGTAAGAGAGTTTCAGTCCAAAAGTAGGAATGGGATGATAATTTTCACGGATGTCTATGCGGCAGCCATGAAAGTCTTCGAACACCTCACGATTGTTGAGGTCCTGAAAATCAATATGTGCGCTAATATCCCCAAAAAATGGATTGAAAATACTTTTGAGTTGCTCATAGACGGGCGGTGTGCTAAGCAGAGAGAGTCGCTCTTTGCGATCGATTTTGCGCTGCATCAAACCACTGAACCCTTCAATATGATCTTCATGACAATGCGTGATGATAATGTCAGTTAAGTAGTCGGTATTGATGCCAAGTTGAGCGGCTTTTTCGTAACATCGAGCCGGCGGGTCTATCCAGATGAGGCGATTAGCAAAGGAGACGATAAAATTGCTCGTAACGCCCGGTTTTGTGCCAATGCCATTTCCACCAACAATAAGTCCCAACCTATCGGGATTGAACTTATAGGGGTCGACTTGTGAAAGAAGCATATCGACATAGAGCGCACCCGTCAATGCCCCAGAGCTAACAGGATACTGCTCGCCATCAAAGACAAGTTTGCTCTTATCAAAGATTTTAACGCCATTTGGGTTGGATAGGTCAATCGTGACATTGCCGATGCTGTATCCATTGGTAGTAGGTTGCCACTCGAAGACTTCATCGACCCAGCGGCGCTCAACAAACTTAGCCTGTTTATTGCCAAATTCATCATGGACAAAATCGCCGTTCATGGTCAGTTCAAGGCGATGATAGAGCGTTTTTAAGTGGGCTTCGTCGCCGACAAACTTCAGACGATGAGGTTTGGCAAAATCAAGAAAGCGTGCCGTCCATAACTCAAATTCATAGCCCGTTTGCGTATCACCCAGCTGATTGACGACGGGCGCTGTAACAACAGAAGCAACTGGAAGTTTTTTCAGATGTGGAAAGTAGGTCTTGAAGAGTTCTGGCACGGTATTGACTTGAATGAGTCCCGCCGAAGTTTCCACAAGGTATGCGCAGAGCGACATTTCAGAGCCACCGACGCGGTAGATGCCATTCCCGAACGAAAAGAAATTGTTGGAAATTCGCTTGGGTGCTTTTGCAATCTGGTTCATGGAAGTGTTCCTTTCATTGGAAGTCTAAGAATCTTTTGAGTCAAGTGAAACAAAAGGGGTACTGATGGGAAACTGCACATTGCTCTGGCGATATGTATGAACATAGCGCAGGTAATTCTTCGGCGATTCTAAAAGTTGTTTCTGCTCTTCGTCTGTAAGCGGACGAACCACTTTGGCTGGTACACCCGCAACCAACATCCCAGAGGGCACAACAAAATTCGGACGAACTACTGAGCCAGCTGCGACCATGCTATAAGATTCTACAACACAGCCATCGAGCAACACCGCACCCATGCCAATTAAAGCAAAATCATGAACCGTGCAGGCATGCAACGTGGCGTGATGCCCAATGGTCACATCGTTCCCAATATGAAGCGGACCCGTGTCGTGAGTAACATGCAGCGTGGAATTGTCCTGAATATTCGTGCGTTCTCCAATTCGAATGAAACACACGTCGCCGCGTATCACGGAATTAAACCAAACGCTACTATCACGACCGATGACGACATCGCCAATCACCACGACACCTTCGCAAAGAAAGACACTATCATCAATTACGGGAAAATGCCCGTTATAAGGTATTAACTTCGGCATAACTTGAAGTAATTTACACGTACTTGCACTTCTGCGAAGTGATGCAAAGCATAAAGGGAAACCAAGCAACAGGTATAAAAAGCATTCTAAGCATTTCATCTCAAAAAAACAAGCAACAGCACAAGCAAATCAGCGTAGAGGAAAAAGCCGTTTGGACACCATAACTACATGCAGCAGTTTCAGAAAAAATGCAAAAAACGCTCGGAGAGAGGACAAAACACACACAAAATAACTTTGGTGCAGACGGTTAGAAACCCAAGCAAAAACCTTAGATAAGAAGTAACGAGCACAGAGCGCAAAAAAACAGGGAAAAGTAGCCGTTTGTTTGAAAGAACCCGATTCAAATAATTCAGAAAAAGCATGTCAAAGCTAAGTTCATTACACTTGAAGAAAATCTATAAAGGTCGCGCCGTTGTGAAAGATTCATCTCTGGAAGTCAATCAAGGAGAGATTGTTGGACTTTTAGGACCGAACGGTGCAGGCAAGACCACTACGTTTTACATGTTCGTTGGCTTTATTAAACCAGATGGCGGAAAGGTGTTCTTGGATAGTGTGGAGATTACCAAAGAGCCAATGTACAAAAGAGCACGCTTAGGAATAGGATATTTGCCGCAAGAGCCATCGGTGTTCCGAAAATTAACGGTGGAAGAAAATATCTTGAGCATCTTAGAATTTTCTTCGCTGACGAAGAAGGAGCAGAAAGAACGAACTGAAAAACTCTTGGAGGAATTCAATATCGCTCATATTCGCAAAAGTCCGGGTTATGCGCTATCGGGCGGAGAGCGCCGGCGGACAGAAATTGCACGCGCACTGGCTGTAGAACCCAAATTCATCTTGTTAGATGAACCCTTTGCAGGTGTTGACCCTATTGCCGTCGAAGATATACAGCGCACCGTAGCCGACCTCAAACAGCGCAACATCGGCGTCTTGATTACCGACCACAATGTCCATGAGACACTCTCAATTACCGACCGTGCCTACCTCATGTATGATGGCGCCATTCTCAAACAAGGCACAGCACAAGAACTTGCCGCAGATGAAGAGGCAAGAAAACTTTACTTGGGAGAGAAATTTTCGCTCGATAGATATTAAATAAAGAAAAATCTGTACCTACATTTGCCCCAAACCTTCACACTAACTTAATCCAAAGTCTCGAGAAAAAGTCCTAATTTTGCACTATAATTGTGCAGATTTCCTGCTGCACCTACATACGTTGCATGAGTAAATAACTCTTGGAACACTGACATGGCAATCTGCAGCACAGTGTTAGCCAAATCAGTCCAAGAAAGATTTGCGTATCTTTACACGACTTCATCTGCCAGAACAAAACAACAGACAGTTGCTATGCGCCATATCGCTCAATATGTGCTGCTTGGGATAGGGCTTTTGTTCATCGTGAATGGTACAGCCCAAGCGCAGGAACTAAAGCTCAAGTTTGAACAATTTACGACGGAGCGTGGGCTCTCGCAGAGTCGGGTCAACTGCATCGTCCAAGATAAGCGCGGGTTTATCTGGATTGGCACGAACGATGGGCTTAACCGCTTTGATGGTTATACCTTCACGGTCTATCGTTATAGTGCCCAAAACCCTAACTCCATTCCCAGCGATATTATTCAAGCCTTATACTGCGACCGTAACGGGACACTGTGGATAGGAACACCAAGCGGCTTATGCAAAAGTGAAGATGGTGGGGTAACATTTGAGACCTTTATCCCAGACCCACGGCGTCAAAATAGCCTTGCCAATGAACAAATCAATGTGATTAGTGAAGACCGCTGGGGAGCGATTTGGATTGGCACGCAAGATGGCTTATGTAAGACCATTGACGGCGGGAAGTCGTTTCTGACCTTCAAGCATGAAGAGCGCAACAGCAAATCACTGAGCGATAACGAGATTACGGCGTTGTGCTTCGATAGCGCAGGCACAATGTGGGTGGGCACAAGAGGCGGCTTATGCAAGTCCGACGACGGCGGCGTTTCTTTTAAGACCTACAAGCACGACAATAGCGACAAAAATTCTATAAGCAGCGATACTGTACTCTCCATCTCGATTGACAAAACCAAAAATGTATGGATAGGGACAGCAAACGGACTGTGCTACTTGAACCCGAAGACCGAGCGCTTTGTAACATTTTTTCCAACCTTGGGTGAGCGATTCAAGGTGTTTCCAGCGGTGCTCTGCGACCCAACATCATACCGGCTGTGGATTGGGAGCGAAAATGGAGGGTTGTGGCTGTTCAACACGAATACAAAAGACAAAAAGGATTGGAGAAATTATGGCATCTCATCGGGATTAACGGATAACCAAATCATTTCTCTCTACCAAGATCGGGCGGGACTGTTGTGGGTAGGAACTGTGAGTGGCGGTGTCTATCTCTGCAATCCGACAGGAAGTGCAAAGTTTGAAGCTATTGCCGTCAATCCGAAGCGGGGGGATAAACTCGTTGTCCGAAAGGTCTCTGCAATCTGGGAAGAGCCCGATGAAACACTGCTAATTGGCACAACTGATGCAGGGCTATATCGCTATTTGCCCGAGGGCAGAGCATACCGGCGTTTGCAAGTAGGTAAAGACGAAAGTGAAGAGTCCGAAAAAATAGCTGGCAAAAAAGCCAGACCCCAACCGAAAAAAACACCGCCTAAGAAGCGCAAAGGCAAAAATGAAGTTAAACCAGCAACAATTGACTTAGAAAACGCCCACATTACTGCATTGCTAAGAGACAAAACGGGAATGCTGTGGATTGGCACAACAAGTGGTCTATGCGTGCAAGCTAAGGAAAAAGGTGCCTTGCGTTATTTTTTCCACTACCCTGAAAATCCAAAAGGGTTGTGCAGCAACGAGATTACAGCGCTCTATGAAGACCAAAAGGGAAATATCTGGATTGGCACAAAAAATGGACTGTGCTACCTCAGCAAAGTCAATAAACTGGATACTGCCAAAGGCGGAAAAATGACCGTCTTCAAAAATGAGGTAGCAAAACCGCAGACGCTATCGAGCAATCATATCACAACCATTTTTCAAGATCGAAGCGGCGCCATTTGGGTAGGCACAAACGGTGGAGGATTATGCAAGACCACCGACGGTGGTAACACCTTTAAGAGAATGCTTAGCGACCCTCAAAATCCAAAAAGTCTCTCTGCCAACACCGTCTGGGCATTATGTCAGGATACAAGCAAAGCAATTTGGGTTGCCACAGATGGTGGCGGATTGTGCAGAACAGCCGATGGCGGTGAGACCTTCACCGTGTTTCGCGAGCGAGATGGACTCAGCAGTGATATTGTCTATAGCGTCTTTGAGGATAGTGAAGGCTTTATTTGGCTCAAAACCAGAAAAAGCATCACGAAAGTTACTCACAACTTACAAAGTGAGGCAACATTGGCAAATACAAAACCTGTGATGTTCAGAAATTATGATGGTCTAAGTGGTGTCCAGTTTGGACTAAGAAACTCGCAACTTCAACAGTTCGATTTGCCAGCAAGCCACAAAGGCGAAAGCGGGTATCTGTACTTTGGCGGTAATGGCGTCATCAATAGTTTTTCGCCAGAATCATTTCGTGAAAAATCTTACAAGCCGCCAGTCATCATCACAGGTGTCGCCGTCAAAGAAACCGTCGGCGATACCGAGCGCGATAGCATACTCGCCATAAATGAAAAGATTACCCTGCCCTACAAATACAATAAGTTTTCAATTGAGTATTCGGCACTGGCGTATTACGAACAGACAAAAAATCAATATGCCTATAAACTTGAGAGTTTTGAAAAAAATTGGAACTATGCAGGACCAAGGCGCGAAGCCACTTACACCAATCTCGAGCCTGGAGAATACACATTCTATGTCAAGGCAGCAGGACCTGATGGGATATGGAATGAAGAAGGCACAAAAATTGAATTAGAAATTGTGCCACCTTTTTGGAAAACATGGTGGTTTCGGTCTCTGGCGACGCTACTGGGAATTTTCAGCATAGGAGGATTGGGATATGTGGGCTACAAACAGCGCGTCAAAGCAATTGAGGCGCGCAATCGTGAGTTAGAAGCGAAAATCACTGAAGCTACGCTGGAACTGCGTGAGAAAAACAAAGAGATTCAAAGTCAGAAAGATGAGCTCGAGGAAAAAAATCGCAGTATTACGGCAAGTATCGAGTACGCAAAAACCATTCAGATGGCTATTTTGCCCGACAAAGAGCGCCTAAAACAACATTTGCCTGAACATTTTATCCTCTATAAACCCAGAGACATTGTATCGGGCGACTTCTATTGGTTTCATGAGGAACAAGGGAAAATTATTTTTGTTGTTGCCGATTGCACAGGGCATGGCGTGCCCGGTGCATTTATGTCGGCAATTGGTGAATCGCTCTTGGGGCAAATTGTGATTGAAAAGAATGTGATGAACCCTGCCAAAATTTTGGAAGAATTGCATCGTCTGGTGCGGCGCGCCTTAAATCAAAATGATGAAATTGGTGGCAGCCAAGATGGAATGGATGTCGGCATCATCGTGATGGAAAAGTCCACAAACCCTAACATGCGAACCATATGCTTTGCAGGCGCACGCCGACCACTCTACTACACCAAAGAAGGGGAACTCTGCGAAATTAAACCTGACAAATCGTCAATAGGAGGATGGCAGCAAGAAGCAGAACGACACTACACTGAACATCGCATTGAGCTTGCCCTCGGCGAAATGATTTACATGACCACGGACGGATATGCTGACCAGCCAGATTCTCAACTTCGGGTCTTTGCCGCAAAGCGTTTGCGAGAGCTTCTAAAATTTATTGCGGCTAAGCCAGTCCACACGCAACTGCAAATTCTTGAGGATGAACTGAAACGTCATCAAGGCACAGAGCCACAGCGAGATGATATTACGGTGGTAGGCATAAGAATAACCTGAAAAATGCACAAAAAACTGTATTTTGAAGCGGCTCTCTGAACTCAAAACATCACATGCCGCCATGAATCCACCGCATTTTGATATTCACGACATCTTTGAGTTCTATCAGCGCATCTCAAATGCACGCGTCCTGATGACCTTCAAAGGTGCTTTCTCACAAGAGCTGCTGGTGCAAATTGGCGAACTGGTCAAATTGCAGCAAGGCAACAACAGCAAGGTTCAGAAAATGTTTTCCGTCTTCGTGGAAATGGCGCAAAATATTCTCTACTACTCGGCAGAAAAAGAGATCCGCAGCGATGGCAAAGAGGTTGGAGTAGGAATGATTATCATTCGTGAAAATGAAAAAAGTTTCGTCATCACCTCAGGCAATGCTATCGAAAACGAAAAAGCCGCAGAAATTGCAAGATACTGCAGCCAGCTGGTCGCCATGTCGCCCGATGAACTCAAAGCCTTGCATCAAAAGAAACGCCTTGAAGAACCCCCAAAAGACAGCAAAGGTGCAGGATTGGGACTCATAGAGATGATGCGAAAATCTGACGAGAGAGCCGAGTTTTTAATCACTCAAATCGATGAACGTCGTTCCTTTTTTATTCTCAATATTATCATTCATAAAAACCTATGAAAAGCTTAATGATTGCAGGCACAAAAACAACACCCAGCGTTACATTCAATGCAGAAACGGGCAAACTTGAAATCTCCGGGCAATCCTATCCAGAGTCAGCACTCGAGTTCTACCAGCCCATCATGGATTGGCTAAGCGAATACTTCAAAGAGAGACAAGAAGCCGCTCTCTCATTTCGCTTGCAGTACTTTAATACAAGCTCTTCAAAGTGCATCTTAAATATCCTACGCGTCTTCGAAAAAGCTCATAGTGAGGGCAAAAAAGTAGAAGTCAATTGGTATCACAACGAAGCCGATGAACAAATGCAGGAAACGGGCGAAGAGTTTGCTGAACATCTGACATTACCCTTCAAAGTCATTTCATACAAATAACTGACCTTACTGACTCTGATGACCATGCAGGAAAAATCTAAACAAACCAAGGATATCGAGGAAATTTTTAAAGTCGAGCTGGAAGTATCAAAGCACTCTGAAGCCGTACTAGCAAACGAGGATATTTCAAAAGAGCAACTGTTTGAAGAGTATCAACGGCTGGCAGAAGAATACCGACATCTGCTGCGCCAAGCCATGAAAATTACCCGCATCGGCGATAGCACACAAGAAAAACTGCTGCGCACACAAGAAGAACTCTCCGCCGCAAACGAAAAATTGGAGCGACAAGCTAAAACCGATGGACTAACCGGTCTCTACAATCGACGCTACTTAGATAAAACCCTTGAGGGCATTTTTGACGAGGCGCGTCGTCATAACAAAGCATTAACCGTGGCTATTAGTGACATTGACTTCTTTAAGAAAATCAATGACCGTTTTTCACATCAAATCGGAGATGAGGTGCTTAAAGCCGTGGCAAAAATCTTTCAATCTTCAATCAGAACGAAGGACATTGTGGCACGCTACGGCGGAGAAGAGTTCGTCTGCATATTTCCTGAAACGGCATTAGACGAAGCAAAGCAGCTGGCAGAACAAGTGCGACTCAATATCGAACACCACAATTGGAGTGAGATTCATCCAGAGCTGAAAGTCACGCTGAGCATTGGCTTATGTGCAGACATCAACTACCCCAATCACGAAAAAATGCTATCTGCAGCAGATGAAAAACTCTATGAAGCCAAGCATAATGGGCGTAACCAAGTGCGCTGCTGAAAAAACTTTCACGCCATAGCTCAGGAAAATGCGAAATTTTTCTGTGCACTCTTTTTTCTAATTACTAAAATCTATTATCTTGCCCAAGAGCAGAAGTAACTGCAACTATTTTCTCAAAACAAAAGCGTTTTACCAATGAAAGACTACACAAAACTCCTTACACTCATCGAAGACATTAAGCGCATTGGAGCAGAGTGTACAGACAACGAGCGTGAATTTGTCTACAAAATGATTGGAGATGTGCTCAAAAGCACACTGAATGGTGAGAAAGCCGTAGCAAGTGCGGAACAAAGCAGAGAAAGCGAAGTAATGGTGCGACGCAGGGGACGACCAAAAAAAAATGAAAGTGTAGCAGAACCTCCAAAAGTTAAAGGCAAAAGAGGACGTAAAAAAAAGTCAGCAGCGTCATCAGCTGAAGATAGTACCCTAAGCAACCTGCTGGCAGGCAAACCAAATCTGGAAAATATCCGCAGTTTCTTGGAAACAACAGGACTCCCCGAATCTGCGATACATAACCTCTTTGCCATCAGCGAAGAAAAGGTAGAAAGACGCTACACTTCTCTCGGAACAGATAAGAGAGCTCAAGCACAGGTCAATGCCGTCATGTTAAGCTGCTTAGCTGGAGCCATGATTTCCGGTAGGTTTATTGCTGACTTGAGAAAAGTACGCGAAGACTGTCGAACCTTGAATACATATGACAGTAATTTCACAAATAATGTCAAACGGCATAGTGAGCAAGTGCAATTTCTTACCGAAGACTTCGTAGAACTAACGGAGGCTGGGAAAAACGAACTTGCACAATTAGTAAAAACCTTATCTCAACCCGGAGCAGAACCAGCATAGTGCCACTTGACCAGCACTTCTTTTACAAAAACGGTGTTTTGCATTGCGACAGCGTTGCTTTAAGCACATTAGCTAAAAGGTTCGAAACACCGCTTTTTGTTACCAGTAAAGCCGCAATTCTGGAAAATTACGAGCGCTTCGAGGCAGCTTTTCAACCGCTAAACCATCTCACGTGTTATTCGGTGAAAGCAAATTACACACTCGAGGTGATTCGCACGCTCATAAAAGCTGGAAGCGGCTTGGATGTAAATTCAGGTGGGGAGCTCTTTCGTGCCCTAAAAGCCGGGGCCCCGCCTGAAAAAATCATTATGGCAGGTGTAGGCAAAACCGCGCAGGAAATTGAATATGCCCTCCAAAGCAAAATCTTAATGCTCAAGGCAGAATCGCTATCTGAACTTAAACTAATTGATAGCATCGCATGCAAGCTCAAATGCAAAGCCCCCGTAGGCATACGAATTACCCCAAATGTAACCGCTGAAACCCACCCGTATATTACCACTGGCAACCATGAGCAAAAATTCGGTATTGATGAAGCACTGGCGGAAAAAACGTTGCACGAAGCAAAACGCTTGAGACACCTGCATATCGTAGGTTTAGAAATGCACATCGGCTCACAAATCTATGACCCGAAGTACTACTGCGATGCAACACTCAAGCTCTTGGAAGTAAAATCACTGTGCGAAAAATTAGGCTTCGAAATCGAGCACCTCGATATTGGCGGCGGATTCCCAGTAACCTACAGTTCCGAAAAAAAAGCAACCCCAATTGAAAAATTTGCACGCGCCCTTATTCCTTTGCTCAAACACACTGGATTGAAAATTCTCTTTGAACCCGGTCGTTACATGGTTGCCAATGCAAGCGTGCTGCTCTCTAAAGTGCTCTACATCAAAGAAAATCATAACAAGAAAAAGTTTGTCATTGTCGATGCGGCCATGAACGACTTAATTCGCCCAGCACTCTATGGTGCATATCACGAGATTTTGCCAGTAAGACGAACAACAAAAAAAATGGTTGCCGATGTCGTTGGTCCCGTCTGCGAAACGGGAGACTTTTTTGCACGAGAAAGAGTTATTGCAGAGGTTAAAGAAGGCGATATTATGGCACTCCTATCCGCTGGTGCATATGGCATGGTGATGTCAAGCAATTACAATGCTCGAGCGCGAGCCGCCGATGTCATGATAGACCAAGGTAAAGCGAAAGTAATCCGCAAACGAGAAACACTTGAGCAGATGATTGAAAACGAATTGTAACGATGAAGCTGATTTTCGTTTTTCTCGATGGCGTAGGACTTGCATCAAAGAGTGATAAAAATCCCTTCTCACTTACTCCTCAAAAGCGCATCAAGAAAAGTTTGACAAAAGAATGCCTGCTTGAAGAAGCCACGCTGCGCGAACCCAAAAAAGTCTTTCTGCCAATTTCAGCTTCGCTGGATGTAAGCGGTGCAGGACAGAGCGGAACTGGACAATTTTCCATCTACACCTCGCAAAATGGTGCGAAACTTTTTGGCAAACACTTTGGACCATACCTGCCCACTCCACTTCGCGCCTTGCTAACAGAGAGTAACATCTTCAAAATGCTCAAAGCAATCGGCAAAAAAATCTGCTACGCAAATGCCTATCCTGAATCGTTCATTCAGAGGTGTTTGAGCTTGAGAACAGTAGGGAAAATTCGCAGTTCAGTCTTGTTTGAAATTGCCGTGTTAGAAAAAGTAGAGCTGCGTAGCTTACCACATCTGCAGAAAAACAAAGCTGTATCGGGCGACATCACAAATGAATGGTGGCAAAAAAATATAAGTCATGACGCTCTGAACGTAATTCCGCCGGAAGCCGCCGCAGAAAATCTCTTGGCTCTGACAGAGGAATACGATGCGGTATTTTATGAGTTTTTCCTCACAGACTTGGTCGGACATCAGCGCATCTCAATTGAACCGGCGCGAATCGTGGGTTGCCTCGATCGCTTCTTAGGAAAAATCTTTGAATGCCTCCAAGACAACACGCTCTTTGTCATGACAAGCGACCATGGAAATTTCGAAGACCTTTCTACAACTCAACATACCCAAAATCCCGTCCCGCTCTTGGTACTCGGAAAAGGCGCAGAGTTTTTCTATACTATCAAGTCAATCGATGAAGTGGCAAAAACAATTCTGAACGCCTTGCATGCATTTGAGAACGAGGAATGAATAGGTGATAAACATTCTCTATTTGCCCCATGCCATATCCAGCACTGCGCTTATTAATTCAAGTTGCGCTCGGAATTCTCATCGGGTATGCGTATCAGCAGGATGTTGAAGTGTGGTTCTGGCTAGCTCTAAGCCTGACCGCAATTACCCTGATAGCCTTAGCCATAGAGCACTACAGACCCAGCCAAACACTTCGTGCAGTTTGGATGATAGGATACCTGATAAGCATCCCAGCAGGATTTGTCGCCTACACTGCCGCCCTGTATGAAATTTTGCCCGAAGAGACGGTCTTAAAATTTGCAAATGAAGAAGTCATCGTGTTTGCAAAAGCTGAAACAGATGCAAGCACAAAAAATCAAGTTACGCAATTAACGGCAAGCGTTGAGAAGGTCATTCTCCTGCGCATTCTCCTGCGCACCGCAGATACTTTGACTGCATCAGGGAAGGTGAGAGTAAGGCAATACCGACGCGACACAAGCACACTATCACTCCGCATTGGTGAAAAATTTTGGCTACAAGGTCGACTTGAGCTCCCAAAGCCAGCAATGAACCAAGGTGAATTTGACTACCGAGCGTTTTTAGCAGAACAGGAGATTTACTTGCTACTGACAAGTTCAGAGAAGAGCATGTTTATTAAAACAGACCAAGTGGATATAGGAGGTTTCAATGAGAAAATCATACTGCCAGCGTATCGAGCAATTTCAGAAAGTTTGGAGCGCTTATTTCCCAGAGGAGATGAACGTGCATTTATCAAAGGGATGATTCTCGGGGAGCGAAGTGGGATTTCCGATGAAGTGCGTGCCGCATTTCAGAAAACGGGCACTATTCACGTGCTGGCAATTTCCGGACTGCATGTTGGGCTCATTGTGCTAACGCTAAACATTTTTCTAAAGCGGCTCAAAACCACAAAGTCGGGAAAATGGTGTGCTCTGCTGGTCTATGCATCAATACTGGTGGTTTACAGCAACATCACGGGCAACAGTCCGCCTGTCAAGCGCGCCGTCTTGATGGCAATTCTGTTTGAAGTGGGCACCGTATTGGAGCGAAAATCCTATTCGCTCAATACCCTGGCAGCGGCTGCGGTGCTCATGCTGGCGTGGAATCCGAGAGAGTTGTTTAGCCCAAGTTTTCATTTGACAAATAGTGCAGTTGCATCCATCATCCTGATTTACCCGAAACTCTCTGGACGGTATGTCCCTGAAAAAGAGATTCTCATCTCAAGAATCTTGAAATATCTCTGGGATGCAGGCGCGATGACCGTTGCAGCAAGTCTCGGCACGGCACCGTTTATTGCGTATTACTTCGGTAGTGTGCCGCTATTAGGCTTGCTAGCAAATCTGGTGGTAACAGATATGGTGAGTCTGGCGCTCATGGCAAGTATTCCAGCACTCATCTTGGATATTCTCGGACTCGGGATGGGTGAATACTATGCAATATGCGCATACTATTTGATACGCGGAGCAATTTTCGTAGCAGAGCGGTTCAGCCAAATCCCTTTTGTAAATCTTCAGCTAAGCATCACGCCAGCGCTAATGATTTTATTTTTCTTGATTCTTGCCACGCTACGGATAGCTAAGCACCGGCGATGGATGGTGCGCTTAGTCAGTGCATCATTATTGCTGGCGACTGTGCTCATCGTGCAGAGCGAATTAGAAAAAGTGCCAGAACCAACGATTGTTTTTAATGCGCTCGGGCGTGGCAGTGCAGTGATCTTCAAAACAAGCACGGAAAGCATTTTGATTGATGCGGGCGTGTCGCCAAAGCAGTGGAACCGCATTGAAAGACAGGTGAAAAAAGTGTGCGATGGTACGCTCACAGCATTTGTGCAGGCGCACTCTCCGCCAAAAGTTACTCACGCCATAGACATCAGCAAGAAAATGCTGTGGAGCGATAGCGTCCTAAAACTGAATACTATTGTAGCATACCGTCCAGCCAGAGCACTCGTGAAGGTCTTCTCCAAGGAATGCAACTTGCTCATTGCTTCCAATACTGGGGTGCTCAAGCCAAGTGAATTTTTCAAAGCCGATGTGGCGCTCATTCGCCTGAAAAAGTTTAAGCAAAAAGAAGCAGAGGAGTTCAAGCAGTGGTGGCACTATGCGCAGCCAAAATTGACCGTTGTGGAACTAAGTGGCAAGCTAAGCAACTTTGAAAGGAGGAGATTTTATCGCTTTGCACAAACCACACCTCACATAAAAACAACAGAGCGGGATGGACAAATTTTCTTCTCAACTGCTCATGGCTACAGCACGCTACCGATGCAGTAGCAAGATTCTAAGCATACAGCTCATCATCTCTCTCTCACTGGGATTGCTGGGTTGCGATGGCAAGCCCCCAAAATTTGTGGAGCAAAAAATCACCTCGCCAGTGCAAAGTGTCCGTGCAGCAGAACCCGAAAAAGGGTTTGGGTTGATAGATACAGATTGGGCAAAAGATTCGTTGTGGAATCATGCCGTCGAGGTCGCAGAATATCTAAGCGAAGAGGACACTGAAGGTGGAACGAAGAGTTTTACAGAAATACGCTTGACAAGACGCTATTGGTTCTCGAAAGAATTTCATACGATTAGCGAAGATACGACGCGCAAAGACCTCTATCCCGTGTTGGCACAGCAGGCTATGGCAAGTCATGCAGCGCATCTGCTGCCGACGCAAACCTCTTTGTGGGTTGGTGTCTTGCCGCATGAGCCGTTCAAGGTGGTGCGCTACATGGCATCGTGGCAAGGAGAAGGCGGGATTTCTAACAAGGCACTCCTGCGCTTGGTCGGAAAATCAAAATTGGTGTGCCAGAATTCATTTGGGGCAAAGGGTGAAGGGGAATATGATTTACAATACGATACATTTTTTGAAGACCAAATTCCACTTTCCTTGCGGAGTTTGAATTTTCAGGAAAACTTAGAGTTTGTTCGTCCAACTTTGGTCTCCCAACTCTTCAGAGGCGCAGAGTTGCCAAAATACTTTCAGGGCGATTACAAGGTCGAGGGTCGCGATACTGTAGAAACAAAACTGGGGCGCATCGTGTGCTGGAAGGTTAGTGTCGAGCACGGCACAAAAAAAGATAACTACTGGTTTGAAGAGGCATCGCCACACATTTTGGTCAAAGCTGAATTAGCAAGTGGAGTAAGCAAGCTCTTGCAGAAAAGAAGCTATCAACGCCTCATGCCTTAGCGGCGCAAGACAAGATTGCGCAACTGTGGCAGAGCCACAGAGAGAAGCACAAAAAATGCCGTAACGATTTTGAAATCTGTTGGTGCCAATCCAAGCGAGAGCGCAACCCCAACAAGTACGCGAAAGACAATTGCCCCAAAAACAACGCTCACAAGTTGTGCCCCTACCGAAAAGCGATGGCGAAAAATGCTAAGAAAAGATTCACCAATGATGACACTGGCTAATCCAAAAACAATGATGCCAATGCCCATGCTAATATCTGCAAAGCCCTGATACTGACAGACCAGAGAGCCAGAGAGTGCAATCATGGCGTTAGAAAGACCGATGCCGATAATTTTCATGGTGTCGGTATTGACGCCTTGCGCCGCAATCATGACTTCATTATCCCCAGTGGCGCGCATGGCTAAGCCGAAGTCAGTTTTGAAGAGCAAGCTAAGCAGCGCCAGAATTACGATGCTAAACAAGAGGAAAATCGCAAAATCAACTGCCCAGCGTGGAGCGTCTGCGAAGGCATTCTCGAATGGTGTCAACACAGTTTGGACGGTAAGCAACGGGATATTTGAGCGACCCATAATGCGAAGGTTGATAGAGTAGAGTGCTGTGGTAACCAAAATGCCCGACAGCAGACCATTGACCTTGAGCTTTGTATGGACGATGCCGGTGAGCGAGCCAGCAAGAAATCCAAAAATCATGGCGACAAAGATAGTGTAGAAGGGATTAGCACCAACTGTAAGCAACGATGCCGTGATGCTTGCACCTAAGGTAAGACTGCCGTCAGCGGTAATGTCGGGGAAATTGTAAATGCGCATGGTGATATAGACACCAATAGCAAGAAATCCATAGCACAGCCCTAACACTGCTGCGCCAAGCCAAAGCTCCATTTGAGTGTCGGTTTTTGTTAAAAATAAAGATACAAACTTCGTGTGTATTTAGGCGGAAGCGATAGCCGCAATGCCAGCCCTATCATGGAAAAGAAGACATCAAAGAGCTTGAAGGTATTGGCAACATCAGTCATGAGAGAGAAACAAGTCTATGATGGATTTAGAGTGTTTCAAAATTCTTAGGAACAGAAAGTCCCATGGCTTGTAAGGCTTGAGCATTACAGGTACGCTTGCGAACCCTGACTTCCTCAGGTTTGAGCTGGGTCTCTCCACGAAGCACTCTAACAGCGGCACGTCCAGCTTGTCTGCCCCACTCATAGAAATCTGCACCATAGGCGATGAGCGCACCGCGCCGCACAAGACCGACCTCCGATGTTACAATAGGCACTTGCTTAGCATCAAGCGTCTGCTTAACGGTCTCAAAACTGGAGAAAATGATGTTGTCAGGTAGAGCAAAAAAAACATCGATTTTTTTGGAGAGTAGAGTTTGTGCGGCTTGCTGCGATTCGTTGGAGTTTGTTACGCCAGCTTCAATGAGCTCATACCCTAATTGTTTGCATATAGCGCGTAGTTGCTTTATGGCATTGACAGAGTTAGGCTCGCTGGTATTGAAAATCGTCCCAACACGCTTGGCTTTAGGAAAAATCTCCTTGATAAGCGTAACGCTGGTATCAATGTAGCTGAGTGTTTCATAAACCCCGAATAAGTTCTTGGGAGCCTCATCTGGCGATTTTGAAAGACCAACTAAATCGGGGCGTGGCGAGACCATCATGCACACTGGCACAGTTTGAGTTTTGCTCACCGCCGCAATTGTAACAACGGTGGGGTTAGTGGCAATGAGCAAGACTTTTTGCGACAGGCAGTAATCCAAGATTTGATTAAGATTAGCAATATCGCCTTCGGCGTTTTGGTCTATGGCATCGAGCGTTTTGCCAACTTCATAGCCAGAATCTTTGAGTGCATCAAAAAAACCTCGTCGTGCTTCCTCCAGCGTGGCATCACGCACCATGAGCACATAGCCAATTTTGGGACGAGAAGGCGCACCAGAAGGTGCCCCACAGCCCAAGACGCAAAAACAAGCAGCGAGCAAAAACAGCACGATGGCTGCCCAAGAGGTTTGAAAATAGCGATTCATGTACTTCTCAAAGTTATGGAGTTGCAGTTAAAGCACTTAAAAAAACAGATGTTGCAACAAGAAAATTTTCAACGTGCAAGATGCTGCTGAAATGACTTGACTGTATTGCTGAGTAACATGGCAATCGTCATAGGACCGACGCCGCCCGGCACAGGCGTAATAGCCGAAGCAACTTTTGAGACACTCTCAAAATCAACATCGCCAACAATGCGTGAGCCAGATTTGGTGGAAACATCGGCAATGCGGTTAATCCCAACATCAATGACCACCGCATTGGGTTTAACCATATCGGCTGTTACAAAGTGTGCCTTGCCAATTGCCGCAATGAGAATATCGGCTTGCCGCGTAAAGCTGGCAATATCGTGCGAGGCAGAGTGACAAACGGTAACCGTAGCGTTCATGCCGGCTAACTTTTGTAGCATCAAGTTTGCCATGGGTTTACCGACGATGTTGCTACGCCCCAACACCACACAATGCTTGCCAGCAGGGTCAATCTGATATCGACGCAAAAGCTCAAGAACACCGTAAGGCGTGCAACTGACAAAACACTCTTCAAGCCGACCAAGTACCAAGCGCCCCACATTTTCAGGATGAAACCCATCGACATCTTTGTCAGGCGAAATGGCCAGTGTGACGGCAAACTCATCAATGTGTTTGGGCAAAGGCTGTTGAACCAAAATGCCATGCACAGACGGGTCTTGATTGAGCGCATGAATGCGCGCCAAGAGCTCATCTTGAGAAATGTTCTCAGGCAGTTCAATAACTGTGGAACGAATGCCAACTTCTGTGCAGGCTTTGGCTTTGTTGCGCACATAGATTTGTGAAGCTGGATTCTCTCCAACGATGATGACCGTCAGTCCCGGAGATTGACCAGTTTGTGCGTGAATCTCCGAAAGGGTGAGTTTAAGTTCGTGTTTGATGTCCTCTGAGATTTTTTTACCGTCGATGATGAGCATACAAGAAAGGATGTAGGTTCGAAAATACGACCACCGTTAGAGTTGCCCAGCTTGTTGAAGGAAAAATCGAATGGTTTTGCGCAAGCCTTCGGCGCGTTCGACCTTAGGCTCCCAGCCTAAGAGTTCTTTAGCGCGTGTAATGTCAGGGCGTCGTTGTTTCGGGTCATCGGCAGGAAGCGGTTTATGCACGATAGGAATTTCCTTGCCAATGAGCTCACGCACAATGGTTTGCACTTCCTTTGCAAAATCCAAAATTGTGATTTCGCTGGGATTGCCAAGATTGACGGGCTCATGAAAGTCGACATGCAAAAGGCGCCAGATGCCTTCAATGAGGTCGGAGACATAGCAGAAACTGCGGGTCTGCGAACCATCGCCAAAGACGGTCATCGGTTCGCCTTTGATAGCCGAGCTCACGAAAGAGGGTAAGGCACGTCCATCATCGAGGCGCATGCGTTCGCCGTAGGTATTGAAGATGCGCAAAATGCGCGTGTTCAAACCGTGATGCCGATGATAAGCCATAGTCATCGCTTCAGCAAAACGTTTGGCTTCATCGTAGCAACCGCGCAACCCCACAGGATTGACATGCCCCCAGTAAGTTTCTTTCTGCGGATGCTCGAGCGGGTCGCCATACACCTCCGACGTAGAAGCAATCATGAAACGAGCACCTTTGGCTTTGGCTAAGCCCAAGGCATTGTGAGTACCAAGTGAGCCGACTTTGAGCGTCTGAATAGGAATTTTCAAATAATCAATCGGGCTGGCTGGCGAAGCAAAGTGTAACACATTATCTACGCGACCATCAACGTAGATGTAGTTCGAAACGTCATGCCGAATGAGCTTAAAGTCAGGGTTGCCGAAAAGATGAGCAAGATTTTGAGGATGACCCGTGATAAAATTATCAATGCCGATAACTTTATGTCCTTCTTCTAAAAAGCGGTCACAGAGGTGAGAGCCCAAAAATCCAGCCGCCCCCGTGATGACCGTAACTGGTTTTGCTGACATGAATCGTGTTTGAGTTTGAAAGAGCACGCAATGCTAAAAGTAAGCGGCGCAAATTTATGAAATAACTGCGATAATATGCTGATACCGCGCAGCCATTTGCCAGTGCAAAATCGCCCTCTTGACTCAAGAAAGAATGAGAGCAAAGCCAAGTGCATGCAAGCCTTATTCAGTTTGTGAAATTTGTGTTAGATTTCATGAAAACAAATGCTATGAAAGTATCTCGCCAACATGATACAGCACTTATTGCGATTGGTCAGGTACTGATTGAGCCTGATGTGCTTTCGGCAACCTTTCGCTGTGATGTAAAAAAATGTAAAGGTGCGTGCTGTGTAGCAGGCGAAAAAGGCGCACCAGTTCTATCAAAAGAAGTTGAGCAGATTGAACAGAATTTGGAGGCGGTGAAAAAATACTTGCCAGAAAAAAATCTTCAGGTCATAGAAAGAGAAGGAATCTATGAAGCCTATCGTGGCGATTTGTATCTGACAACGGTGGAAGGACGAGAGTGCGTGTTTGCAAAACTCAATGAAGAAGGCGCCGCAGAGTGCATGCTCGAGCGCGCCTTTGAAAATGGCGAAACAGATTTTCAAAAGCCGATTTCGTGTCACCTTTATCCAATTCGCGTGAGAGCACGGTTAGGCACAGATTATTTGGTGTATTCACAAATCCCTGAATGTGAGAGCGGGCGAGCGTGCGGTGCCGCTCAAAATGTGGTCATGGTAGAGTTTCTTGCACCAGCGCTCCAGCGCAAATATGGAGAGGCATGGACAGAACAGCTATTAGGCTATGCTCGCTCCAGACGGTCTTCCCAGCATTGACTTAACTCAAGTTCAAGGCTATGAGCGCGCAAGGTTTATCGCAACGTCAAGTTCAAACGCTGCGGTTAAGTCCCCAGCAAATTCTCTACACAAAGCTCTTGCAGTTGCCAGTGTTGCAGTTAGAACAGCGCATCAAGCAAGAGTTAGAAGAAAATCCAGTACTTGAAGAAGCAACTGACGAAGAAAAAAATGATGAACTGCAAGAACAAATCGATGACTTACCTGCACCTGAACTGCCCACAGAACTGACCCCAGTCGAGCTCCTGCGTGACAGTGGCAACGAAACCGAAACGCCAGAGACAGAGGCGCCCCCAGATGAAAAAGCGCATGACGATACGGACTTTGAAAGTGAAATTGAAGAAATGCTGCGTGAGCAAGATGAGGAAGGCTATAAAACACAGCCCTCACTTGCGCCCAACGAATCAAGCAATGAACTGCAACCTATCTTTGAAGAAAGTTGGCGTGATGAGTTGCTCAAGCAACTGCGCTTACTCAAGATTGAGGAAAAAGAATATGCCATTGCTGAAGAAATCATTGGTAACCTTGATGAAGATGGCTACTTGCGCTGCTCGTTCGACATCATTCGAGAAGGGCTCTTGATGCAAGGCATTGAAGCAAACGAGAAGGAAATAGAAGCAGTGTTAGAAAAAATCTGGCAGCTGGAGCCAGCTGGTGCAGGCGCACGTAACTTGCAAGAGTGCCTACTCATTCAGTTGCATGCACTGGCTGACGAGCTCGATGATGAACACGAAGAAGACCGACAACTGGCACAAAGAATTTTGGTGCATCACTTCAACGAATTTAGCATGATGCACTACCAAAAACTGATGCAAGTGCTGGGTATCTCACAAGCTCAACTGCGGCGTGCCGTGCAACTCATTCAAAAACTCAATCCTAAACCCATTCGCAGTTCAAGTGAAAGTGTCAGGTATATTGTGCCTGACTTTATCGTTACTTTCAATGGCGAAGAGCTGATTGTCGCAGCAAACGAACGCAGTATTCCACAAGTTCGCATCTCGCGCCGATACAAAGAGATGTTAGAAGATAAACGTCAAGAGCGTGGCACAAGAGAATTTATTCGGCAAAAAATTGAGGCGGCAAAAGGCTTTATGAGTGCCATAGAAATGCGCCGCCATACCATGCAAAAAATCATGAATGCAATTGTGCACCGCCAGTATGAATTTTTTGCCGTGGGTCCAGAAAAGTTAAAACCCATGATTCTCAAAGACATTGCCGAAGACGCTGGCGTAGATATTTCAACAGTCAGTCGTGTAGTTAATGGCAAGTATGTGCAGACCGATAAAGGTATCTGGGAACTCAAATACTTCTTTAGCACAGCGGTAGAAACCGAATCGGGGGATGAAATTTCTAACCGCGTCATTAAGCAGTTCATCAAAGATTTCATTGAAAAAGAAGAGTCTGGCAAACCACTATCCGATGACAAACTGGCTGAACTGTTAGCCCAACACGGCTACAAGGTGGCTCGCCGCACCGTAACCAAGTACCGTGAGCAACTCAATATCCCAGTCGCACGCTTACGCAAGAAAATTGAAGCCACAGAGTAAAAGCATCAGCGCTACGCGAGCGCGCCACTGCTCTCATCGTCGGCAAATGTGCAATCATTAGAGAACGCAGGACTTTTTTGCCAAAGCTATTCACCATAGACAATAATAGCCGCCGTGCCTGAGCCGCCGTAAGTACCCAGTACGGGTGAAATCTGCGCCAGCTCAATTGGCACATCAGGAAAGCGCTCGGCTAATCTCTCTTTTGCGTAGTGTGCGCGCTCAATCTTATCGGAATAGACGACCGAGATGTGAAGATTGGTTTTACCTTCAAGGTAGCGCGTAGCATGTTCGATTGCCTTGTCCAGCGACCCCTTACTGCCAACTCCCTTATCGAGCTGCACAACTTTGCCTTTCTCATCGAAGGTGAGCACAGGGTTGATATGCAAGAGTTTGGCAATAAAGCCTTTCGACTTAGAAAGCCGACCGCCGCGCACAAGGTTGTCAATGGTTTCAAGGCTAAGGTAAGCACGAATGCGACTGCTCATGTCATTGAGTCGCGCCTCAATCTCGCTTAGGCTCTTGCCTTCATCGCGCATCTTGACGGCTTCTTTGATGAGAATCCCCATGCCAAGCGAGGTGATTTTGCTATCGATGATGGCAAATTTTCTATCCTTGAAGAACTTGCTGGTGGTGCGAGCATTTTGGAACGTACCTGAAATGCCAGATGAAATGAAAACCCCGACGATGCCTTCATATGTGCGCAGCATATCTTCATAGACCTGCTTGAAGGCAGCTGTAGCAGGCTGGGAGGTCTTCGGGAGTGATTCACTCGTGCTCAGGCGCTGATAAAATTCTTGTGTGGAAATGGTTACGCGGTCTAAATACTCATCATCACCGAAACGCACTTGCAAGGGAACGATTCGGACATCATGTTTTTCCAGATATTCATCAGGCAGGTCGCAAGTGGAGTCCGTAACGATACCGATGGGTTTTTTGCCGAAAGCCGCTTCATGCTGGGCTTTCATATCTTCGAACTTCTTTTTCTGAACAATGCCAAAGCGAGCGGCAAGCTCAAAGATGGTTTCAGGCTCGTTGGTATGAATATGCACTTTGGTCTTCGTAGCTGAGCCACCGATAATGAGCGAGTCACCGTATTCAATCAGGGCTTTGCGCAGGGCTTTCTTGTCGTAATTCGGTCCATTTTCTAAAACAAACTCGGTGCAGTATTGAAAGGTAATTGCAGCGCTATTGGCTTCAACAGAGGCACTGCCGCTATCGGTACTGACAAAGGAGAAAAACTTGCGTTTGAGATACTCTCGAATGTTGCCCTTGTACATGAAGTCGTGAATGCCTTGCAGCATGTCGACAAAACCTTGAGCTCCTGAATCAACGACGCCAGCTTTTTTCAAAACCTGCACGCCATTGACAACAAGTTGGTCTGGGGTTCTTGCTAAGGATTCTTTAGCGGCTTTAATGGATTCAGCCACAATTTCTTTGAAATCAGTTGTGCGCTGAACAAGCTGGGCGATGCTATGCGTCCAATCGCGAATAACGGTGAGAATGGTGCCTTCTTTAGGTTCAAGCATAGCTTCATATGCATAGGTCTTCGCCACAAGCAAAGATTGACCAAATTCTGGTGCCGTGATGCGCTCTTTGCCAGCCAGTCCAGCCGCCATGCCTTGATAGAATTGTGCAAGGATTGAGCCAGAATTCCCGCGAGAGCCCACTAAGGCAGCATCAGCGGCGCAGATGGCTACGGCATCAACGGTGGAATCATCGCACTCATACAGCCCCTCAACGACAGACTTCAGCGTCAGTGCCATATTGGTGCCCGTATCCCCATCTGCCACCGGGAAGACGTTAATTTTGTTGAGGTAGTCCTTGTGCATAATAACTGATTCTGCGCCTGCAATGATGGCATTCTTGAGGCGCCGTCCGTTCAAATACTCTATTGGCATAGAATCGATGTTTGAGTTAAAATAGAGTTAAAATCTGCACGGCATACGCATGCAGCGTCGAGCCAGAGCGCAGAACTGCAAATCCCTCCGCTTTAGACTTCCATAATCTCTTTTTCTTTCTTGGCAACAGAGTCGTCAATCAAGCGCTCAAACTTCTGAATGAGTGCATCAGCCTCTTTTTTGCCACGATTTTTATCGTCTTCAGAGATAAGTTTTTCTTTTTCAGCTTTTTCAATGGCTTGAATGGCGTCGCGGCGCACATTGCGCAAGGCAACTTTGCTCTCTTCGGCAAGTTTGCGAACCAATTTGACATACTCTTTGCGGCGCTCTTCGGTCAGCGGCGGAATAGGTACACGAATAGACTGACCGTCCGTGGCAGGATTGAGCCCCATGCCCGCATCTCGTATGGCTTTCTCAATGGTCGGCGCAAGTGATTTATCCCACACTTGAACCGAGAGCGTTTTGGTATCTACCACAGAGACATTTGCCACCTGCTTGAGCGGCGACAGTTGCCCGTAGGCTTCGACCTTGATGCCATCGAGCAGAGCCGTCGTGGCTTTGCCCGTGCGAATAGAAGCCAGCTCATGCTGAAGTGCTTCCAGCGATTTTTTCATACGCTGTTCGGCTGAACTGAGTATCTCTTTGGTTGAACTCATATGCGAGACTGCACAAGTCTAAAGTTAGCAAAAGAAAAACGCTCAAACGCCGACTTTTTGGGGAAGTAAGCATTTGAGCATGTTCAGAATCTGCATCAAAGATTATGCCTTTGTAGGTTCTGTCTTCTTTGCAAATCGCTTGTTGAAGCGCTCTACACGACCGGCAGTATCCACAAGAACTTGGCGACCCGTGTAGTAAGGATGGCAGTTGTTGCAAATATCAACCTTGATAAGGCTCTGCGTAGAGCGTGTGATGAAGCGATTGCCGCAGTTTGAACAAACGACTTCGCAACGCACATAGCTTGGATGAATACCCGCTTTCATGGATAGTTTTCTTGTTCAAAGTTTTTAGAACTGCAAATATACACTTTCAGCCTGCTTTTGCAAGCAGGTAAAAGCCAAGACAAAGGAACCGGAAGAAGGGCAGAGACCCCGAACCGCCACAACACGCTCTGACAAACTGCCCAAAAGCCGCATAAAGAGTGTTGACAAATGCAGTGCATAGGTTTTGCCCTATCATGCCGCATTGCTCCTTTGTCATTGCAAGCATCGGCAAGAAAGCCACTCATGGATGCTTCACTTTGCTTGCGCTCCGTTCAGCAAGACAAGGTGAGCCTATTTGAGTAGAGAGATGTCGGCACAGCAGACAGGGTGAGATGTCATTGCGAGCATAGCGAGGAATCCACTCATGGATGCTTCACTTTGCTTGCGCTCCGTTCAGAATGACCGTGCCTCCGCAAGACACGGAGCATCATCGGTTCAATTCGTATCCTTTTCAGAGCATATATTCACCTAATCCTAATTAGTCAACACAACCTAATCAGTGGTTTCTACATGTAGCGTGTATTCACTCAATAAGTCAAAACGACCGAAGGATTTTGTAAAATTTGCTATACTTAACGCAGAATTAAACATCGCAAAGGATATGAACAGCACAAGTGTCATTCTCACGTTTCTTGCACTTTTTATTTTCAATTCCAGCGCATGGGCTCAAAAATGGGTGAGCGGCAATGACAGCTCACGAGTCAATCGCTCCATGTTCCGCCCGCTTGAAGATACCCCAACACCAAATGAATACCGTAGCGCCAGCGGCAAACCGGGCTACCGCTACTGGCAACAGCGCGTCGACTACGACATCAAAACCTCGCTCGATACCGTAGAGCACAAAGTCATCGGTTCAGAGCGCATCACCTACTACAACAATTCGCCCGACGAACTCAATTTTCTCTGGATTCAACTCGACCAAAATCTGAACTCTATTCAGCATAGCCGCACATACGCCTCTCGCCCAGCTCTGCCGCCAAAAATCAGCGAACGATTCCGCCAGTTTATTGATGTTACTAACTTCGATGGCGGGCATCAAATCTCACGTGTCCAGCTCGTCGACGCCAAAGGCAAGCTCGTCGATGCCAAAACCTACATCAACGGCACGGTCATGCGCGTCAATCTCTTGCAACCGCTAAAGCCCAAAGAAAAAGTCCAGTTGGAAATTGACTGGTCATACCGAGTGCCTGACAATGGGCGCGGCGCAAAAGAACTCGTGCGCGATGGCTGGCTCTATGAAATTGCACAATGGTTTCCACGCCTGTGTGTCTATGACGATGTCAATGGCTGGCAAACTGACCAATACTTAGGCACAGGCGAATTTTATCTCAACTTCGGCAACTACAATGTGGAAATCACCGTGCCATGGAACCACATTGTCCAAGCCACGGGCGTCTTGCAGAATCCAAGCGAAGTGCTCACCGCCGAGCAGCAACGCCGACTCAAAGAAGCCTTCCAATCGGAAACTCCCCGTTTCATCATCAAGCCTGAAGAAGTGATGCGACCTGAAACCCGCCCGAAACAAAGTGGCACGCTGACGTGGAAATTCAAAGCCGAAAATGTGCGCGACTTTGCTTGGGTCTCTTCAAAAACATATGTCTGGGATGCCGCTGGATTTAAGTATGAACCAAACGGCAGAGTCATTGAGTGCCACTCGCTCTACCCGCGTGATGCCATGCCGCTCTGGGACAAAGTCTCCACAAAAGCCATCATCCAAACCATGAAAACATACGGGCGAATGGCTTTCCAATACCCGTATCCTAAAGCCGTCAATGTGCACGGACCAGTCTTTGGCATGGAATATCCCATGATTTGTTTCTGTGGCGCACGACCCGCCGCCGATGGCTCTTACACCGAACAACTTGAAAATGCGCTGGTCGCCGTAACCATCCATGAAGTAGGGCATAACTGGTTCCCCATGATTGTCGCCAGCGATGAGCGCAAATACGGCTGGATGGATGAAGGCTTGAACACCTTTTTAGAGTATTACGCCTGCTTAGAATGGAACCCGCAATTTCCCGTACGTCGCGGTCCAGCCAAATATATCGTGCAATACATGCGCGACCCCAATCAAGTGCCCATCATGTCGCACTCCGACATTGTGCCCGACGGCACCTACGGCAATAACGCCTACTCGAAACCTGCGGCAGGATTGGTCATGCTGCGCGAAAATATCCTAACCCCACAAGTCTTCGACGATGCCTTCCGAGAGTATGCGCAAACTTGGGCATTCAAACATCCGCAGCCGCATGACTTTTTCCGCATCATGAACAATGCTGTGGGCGAAGACCTCTCGTGGTTCTGGCGAGGCTGGTTCTATACCACGCATTACAACGACCAAGCCATTGCTGAAGTCGAACAACAGCTCTCTGACTCGTTGATAGCAGGCATCTCTGCCACAAAAGGGAAGTATTACTACCGTATCAAGGTCAAAAATAAAGGCGGATTGGTGCTCCCACTTGAAATGGAGGTAACTTACACCGACGGCACGAAAGAAATTATGAAAATGCCAATCGACATCTGGCGAAAAGATGAAACGCAGTTCATCAAAGGATTTTTTAGCGACAAAGAGCTCGAAAAAGTGGTCTTAGACCCCCGAGAAGTCTATGCGGACATTGACCGCAGCAACAATGCGTGGGAGCGTAGCAAAGCTAAGCCTACAACCGTGCAACCAAAAGAAGAACGCCCAGCACGACCGAACTAAGCCACCAGCGCACCTAACGAAATAAGGCACACGAAACCTTGTGCATGCAAGCCGCTTGAACGTGCATCAGGTTTTGTGTGCCGATGTGCTAACGGTATCAAGATAAAGTTTCAAGTGAAGCAGGATTCTTTTCCGAAAAAAGTGCTTCTGAAGATTCTTCCAGTGGCACAGCCGGTTTCTTGTCTTTCGAGATGTAGGAATAGATGGTTGGCACCACATACAGCGTCAGCACCGTGGAAACAAGCATGCCCCCAACGACAGCAATACCCATAGACATACGACTTTCTGCACCAGCGCCAAGCGCCAACGCAATCGGCAAAAAGCCTAAAATCGTGGAAAGACTGGTCATCAAAATGGGGCGAAACCGTGCGACCGCTGCGTCTTGAAGAGCCTCCATGCGGCTGAGTCCTTCTGCACGGCGTTGATTAGCAAACTCTACAATCAAAATGCCGTTCTTCGTCACCAAGCCAATCAGCATGATGATGCCAATTTGACTAAAAATGTTGAGTGTCTGATTGAAATACCACAGTGAGAGCAACGCACCAGAAAGAGCAAGCGGAACGGTAAAGAGAATGATGAAGGGGTCACGGAAACTTTCAAACTGTGCGGCAAGAATGAGGTAGATGAGTGCCAGTGCCAATGCAAAGGCAAACAGCAAGCTCGATGAACTCTCCGCATAGTCCTTTGAAGTGCCAGCCAGTGCCGTGCTGAAGGATTCATCCAAAACTTTTTCGGCAACGGCATCCATTGCAGCAATGCCATCGCTCATGGTGTAGCCTTTGGCAAGACCTGCCGACACCGTAGCGGACACATAGCGGTTGTATCGGTAAAGTTGAGGCGGACTGGAGTCTTCAATCAGGCTGACCAGATTATCGAGCTGAATCATCTCGCCATTGCGGCTCTTGACATAGAGTGATTTGAGGTCAATAGGCTCATCGCGGCGAGCGCGAGAGACTTGTCCAATCACTTGATACTGTTTGCCGTTGAAGATAAAATATCCAAAACGCTGCCCGCTGAATGCCGCTTGAAGCGTTTGTGCAATATCGCCGACCGATACACCCAAGAGACGTGCCTTTTCACGATTGATGAGCACTTGCAGTTCGGGCTTGTTGAACTTGAGATTGACATCCACAATGCCGCCAAACTCTGGACGCTTGCGTGCTTCGTCGAGAAATTTTGGCAAGTATTCTTTGATTTTATCGAGCGTGGGCGCTTGAAGCACATATTGCACCGGCAGTCCGGCGCGTCCGATACCGCCACCAATGGATTGTTCTTGCAAAACAAACGTGCGTGCCGCCGTGTATTGATTGGTAACCCCTTGCAGCTTGTCAGCAATTTCCTGCTGCGAGCGCCGCCGCTCTTCAGGATTTTTCAAGATAAGGCGCACAAAACCAGTATTGACCGCAGCAGCACTGCGCCCAGATGCTGTAACCACAATAATACCTTCAGATTCATGCCCGGCTTCTTCACGGACACCTTCATAGAGCATATCCAGAAAAGCATTCATATACTCAAAGGAGGTGCCTTCAGGGGCTGTCACCGACATGCGAATAGAACTGCGGTCTTCCAGCGGAGCAAGTTCAGACTTGAGCATTGAGCCAAAAAGCACAATCAGCGCAAGCGCAACAGCAGTCATGACTAACCCTGCCCAACGATGTTGCAACACCCATGCCAGAGAACGCCGATATTGCTCCGCCAACAAAACGAAAAATGGCTCAAGTGCATAGTAAAACTTGCTATGAGCGCCTTTTTTGAGCAAGCGACTGCTGAGCATCGGCGTCAGGGTCAGAGCCACAAAGGCGGAGATAATCACCGAGCCAGCCACCACAAGACCAAACTCACGAAAGAGCCGTCCTGTTAGACCTTGAAGAAAAATCACCGGCAAAAATACCGCCGCCAAAACCACCGTCGTGGAAATCACCGCAAAGAAAATTTCCGACGACCCTTTTAGTGCCGCTTGAATCGGCGGAATTCCCTCTTCGACTTTGGCATAAATGTTTTCCAAAACGACAATCGCATCATCGACCACAAGTCCAATCGCCAACACAATTGCTAGCAGGGTCAGCACATTGATAGAAAAGTTCATCACATACATGATGAAAAAGGCGCCGATAAGCGAGATAGGAATGGCAATAACCGGAATCAGTGTGGAACGCCAATCGCGTAGGAAAAAGAAAATGATGAGCACAACAAGGCAGAAGGCAATGAAAATGGTCTCAATCACCTCGCGAATAGAGGCACGAATGAATTTGGTTGAATCAAAACTGATGCTGATGAGAATGTCTTCAGGCAGTTCTTTTTTGATAAGTTCCAATCGCTTGATGGCTTCGTCGGCAATCGAGATGTTGTTTGCGCCCGGCTGCGGCACCAGCACTACGACTACCATTGGAATGCCATCACGCTTCAGGCGAGAGCGTTCGTTTTCAGGACCAAGTTCTGCATAGCCAATGTCTTTGAAGCGAATGGTACGCCCATCGACTTGTTTGATAATCAGCTCATTGAAGTCGTCGGGCGTCTGGAGCCGTCCAATCGTGCGGATGCTAAGTTCGGTGGTATTGCCCTCTATTCTGCCCGAGGGGAGTTCGACATTTTCAGCATTCAGGGCGGCGCGCACATCGAGCGGGGTCAGACCGTAGGCGGCAAGTTTAGCCGGGTCCATCCACAGCCGCATAGCGTAGCGTTTTTCGCCCCAAATCATCACTTCACTGACGCCATTGATGGTCTGCAGTCGCTCCTTGATAACATTGCGCGCAATGTCAGAGACTTCCAAAATGTTGCGCGAATTGGATTGAACCGTAATACCCATGATGGGGTCTGCATTGGCATCAGCTTTGGTTACTACAGGCGGGTCGCAGTCGGGAGGGAGCAAACGCACTGCACGCGAGACCCTATCGCGTACATCGTTCGCCGCCGCTTCCAAATCCACTTCAAGGTTGAACTCTACGCTGATGTTGCTGCTCCCATCAGCACTCGTGGAAGTAATGGTACGAATGCCCTGAGCCCCGTTGATGGATTCCTCGAGCGGCTCGGTAATTTGCGACTCAATCACATCCGCATTGGCGCCCACATAGCTGGTACTCACGGTGATAATCGGCGGGTCGACAGCTGGATACTCACGCACGCCAAGAAATGTAAAGCCAATCACGCCAAGCAAGACAATGACCAGCGACATGACAATCGCTAAAACCGGACGACGAATACTAATGGCAGAAAGACTCATACACCGAGCAAGTTGTGTGATGAAAAACTTTGGTCAGATATAAAGAAAACTATTCAGCATCGGCGCCTAACTGTAAATCTGTAAAGCGCACATTAGTCCCCGGGCGCAGTTGCAAAATGCCAGTTGTGATAACCGTATCGCCGTCAGAAAGCCCCGATGTGATTTGAATCTCTTTATCCGTGCGCATGCCAATCTCGACAGGCTTGGGTTCAGCTTTGCCTTGCCTGGCAACAAAGACTTTTTGCCCCTTCAACTCTGGAATCAACGCTTCAGTCGGAATGAGCACCGCATCATCAATTTGTTGTGTAAAGAGCTCAACTTCAGCAAACGCGCCGGGGAAAATACGATTCGCACTGTTCGGATAAATCGCACGAAGGGTCAGTGTGCGTGTGGCAGGATCAATTTTGGGCTCAATAGCATAGACTCGAGCTTCAAATACATGTGTCATGCCTTGAACCTTGAAGAGCACTTTATCGCCTGGACGCACAGCAAGAGCATACTTTTCCGGAATTGAAAATTCAACTTTTAGCGGACGCACACACTGAATGCTGGCAATGCGTGTCGCTGGCGAAATGTAGCTACCGACGCTCACATAGCGCAATCCAATGATGCCGTCAAACGGAGCGCGAATTTCCGTCTTATCAATTTGTGCAGAGATAACAGCCACCTCGGCTTTGAGCGTGTTGAGTTCGTTGAGGGCAATGTCATATTCTTCCTGACTGACGGCTTTCTCTGCCAAGAGTTTGCGCTGGCGTTCCTCACGCGTTTCTGCAAGTTTTAAGCGATACTGCGTGCGCTGCAATTGTGCTTGCAGTTCTGCATCGTTGATTTTGACGAGCAGCATGCCTTTCTTCACAAACGACCCTTCTTGAAAGAAAATCTTGGTGATAATGCCCGATGTTTCGCAACGTAACTCAACTTCTTCAGAAGCAAGTAGCGTGCCCGAAGAAATAATGCGGTTTTCTATCTTACGCTTATTGACCACATAGCCTCGAACAGGCAAAACGGCAGATGCAGGATTGTTTTGCATTGCTGGACGGGATGCCACATCCGAGGGCTTCAAACGAAGCCAAAGTAACACACCAACGATGAGAAAGCTGGCAAGAGTAATCAGAACAGGCTTCTTCAACATGAGTGTAAGATGAAATAATTTTGGTTGCCTTGAACGAGCCAAACCTCTTACCTTTGTCAAAAACTAAAACAAGCTCGAGCCTAAAAGTCGAGCTTGCAAACTTATAGCCCGTGAATTTATGACTTCCTCGTTCGCTTCCAAAATCAGTTTGCACAAAAAGAGTTCCTTCTGCTTAATACCCATAGCCGTGTGCATGATGCTGTGCAGCGTAGGCTGCGCACCAAAGTCAGACCGCGAGGGCAAGCGCATAGACTCACCCAAAGCCGTACAGGCACAAACAGAACGTGCGCCATCGGCTCAACCGACGCCAGATGAGAAAACGGCGTCGCAAGCCACAAGCGAACAGGCTAGCTCACAACCCATAGCCCAGTCCAAGGACAACGCAGTAGGGCAAGTATCCGCATTTGTCGAAGGGTTTGAGAGTGGCACAAAAAATAGCTACAAAAGTGCCGTCGTTCGGCTCCAAAGTGGGGAATGGCTATTCGATGATGCACTTATCGGTAACGAAGAAAAAGACCGCAAAAATGGTGCACGTGCCGCACGCCTAAGAGAGTTAGGCAAGCTCACCATGCTATTTGACTATCCGCATGGGGCAAGCCGCATTTCAATCAAGCACGGAGTATATGGCAAAGATGAAGGCGGCAATTGGTCACTTTGGCTCTCGACAAACAGCGGCAATTCATGGAAGCGCATCGGCTCAAGCATACGCACCGCATCACAAGAGTTACAAACCGCCACGTTTGATGTGAGCATAGTAGGCAATGTACGGCTGGAGATTCGAGCTGAACTTTCGGAAAAATCGCGCATCAACATCGATGATGTAACGATAATTCCCTTTGGAGAGTCAGCGCCGCAGACGAAAGCCAACCCGCCACCAACTACGCCAACGCCTGCCACTACGCCACTTGGCGTAGAAGCCCGAATCCAAAAGCAGATTGAACTCGGCATGCCAACTGGCGCATCGCCCGAGTATATCATTCGCCGACCGCAGTATGTCATCTCCTACAACCGTGACCTGAATGTCGCCAATTGGGCATGCTGGCACGTCAATGCGGAAAGTTATGGACCAGTGCCGCGCTATCAAGGCAATTTTCTTACCGATAATACTTTGCCAACAGGATTTTATCGCGTAACACACCAAGACTATACAGGCAGTGGATACGACCGCGGGCACATTGTTCGTTCACAGGAACGCACAAGCACACGCGAAGACAATGATGCCACATTCTACCTGACCAACATTTTGCCGCAAACCCCAGACCTCAATCAAGGCGTCTGGAATAGCTTCGAGCTCTACTGCGAAAAACTTGCCAAACAGCAAAAAGAGCTCTATCTCATCGCTGGGGGCACATTCGACAAAAATCCCCCACGACTCAAAGGAAAAGTTGCTGTGCCAAAAAGCACATGGAAAATTGTAGTTGTCTTAGACCGCGGTCAGGGACTGAAGGATATTACGAAAGCGACGAGAGTCATTGCCGTAGATATGCCAAACATCAGCGGCATCCGTGATGATGACTGGCGAAAATATCGTCTTAGCGTAAAGGAATTAGAACAAAGAACTGGACTGAAGTTTCTGACCGCCGTGCCAGAAGAAATACGAAAAGTACTCATAGAAAAAGTAGATACCGAGTAGTCCGGCACCTTAGCGCAAAGAAGAACTTTGGGGGTCTGAAAACTTCAGCGTCCAAACATTTTGCACAAAAACCGCGCTGATGATAATGGTGCCGCCAATGAATGCGTAGGAAGATGGTACTTCACCGACCAGCAAAAATGCCCAAATCGGATTAAGCACAGGTTCTAACATGCTGATAAGCGAAGCATCTAATGCGCGCAGCGAGCGAATGGCCCGTGCAAAAAGTAAATATGGAATCGCAATCTGAAAAATGCCTAAAAAAGCCACAATAATGCTATCTGCCGTAGAAATAGCAAAACCGAAATAAACATCCGGGTGCATCACGCCTTTGGGGTTAGAGAAAGATTGCCATATCACGATGGTGGCACAGATGAGAACAATCCACAGATTGCCCAGAAGTATGGCTTGTGTGGGGTTGGTATCACGCTGCTTGCGTAGCAACACGGTCATGAAGGCAAATGCAACACCAGAAAGCGCCGCCAAAAGATTGCCTAAGTATCCAGCCGCAGAAAGCTGGTCCAGAAAAAAAATCGCCATACCAACAACACAAAAAAGCACGGTCAGCACTTGCGCTTTATTCATCTGTTCATGTAAAATTAAACGGGCAAGCACAAGGATATAAATCGGTGCCGCATATTGTAAGAGAATGGCGTTGGCAGCAGTGGTGAGCTTTGTGCCAGCCACAAAAAATATCAGCGTGGCAGAATAGGCTAATGAAGAAAAAATTGTATCTAAGTCAAAACGCAAAGGGTAAGGTTTCGTAATGGCGGCAATGGTGAAAGCCGCAAACAGCGACCGCCAAAATGAGGTCTGAAATGAATCAAGTTCAACGAGCTTGATAAAAGCCCCACCCGTGCTCCAAAGCAGGGCAGCTAAGGCAACATAGAAAATACCTTTGAGCCGTTCTTCATCGCTGTGATGAAGAACGCGGCGATGCTCGTTCATTTTCAAGACAGTAGAATCTCCAAAAGCACAAGATAACGAAAAGTAAAGGGTGCAAGAAGTAAAAGCATGCAAAAACAGTTGAGAGCCTGTAAAAAAGAAGTGGGCTACCCCCCTAACATAGATAGCCCACTGCGGCTGGAGAGAAGCTGTAAGAAGGAACACTGTAATTCATAAGCACAAACACTATGCCAAAATTGCGTGGCAAAATGTAGAACAGAGGTAGCGTGAGAGTAAAACGGCATTTTCTTTTGAAAAACAGCGATTCAAAAAAGGGGTCAGAAAAATCCGCAGGCTGGCGAAGGAAAAGTTTCGTGACTAACTTTCACAAAATTCAACACAGGACATGAAAAAAGTAGCCAAATCGGAGTTTGTAAAAACCATCCACAACCGCAAAGCGCGCTACGAATACGAGGTATTGGAGACGCTCGAGGCAGGCATTGCACTCAAAGGAGCGGAGGTAAAGTCTATCCGTCAAGGCAAAGCCAGCCTTGACGATAGTTTTGCACTGCTACGCAACAACGAAGTTACGCTCGAGAACATGCAAATCACGCCGTACGAACATGCAACCATAGAACCTCAAGACCCGAAGCGCAGTCGCAAGCTCCTACTGCATAAAGATGAAATTCTCAAGCTCAAATCAAAAGTGCAGGAGAAAGGCTTATCACTGGTGCCACTTAAACTTTACTTCAATAGTCGCGGCATAGCTAAGTTAGAACTGGCACTTGTGCGGGGCAAAAAGATGCACGACAAACGCGAGACCATCAAGCAACGTGACCTCGAGCGCGAAATGCGCCGCGGCGAATAAAGAAAAGTGGCAAAAAGAGACAAGGCGAAAAGCTTAGGCGCTACTTAAGCGCCTGATTCGATACGACCGATTCCGCCCTTTGGACTTTACGCTGGCGTAGCGATCACAGGGTCAATGCTGACAAATGTGCGGTCATTTTTACCGCGCTTGAAGACAACACGACCATCCTTCAAAGCATAGATGGTGTGGTCTTTGCCAATGCCCACATTTTTGCCAACCTTGTAGAGCGTGCCACGCTGACGAACAATGATAGAGCCAGCACGCACATACTCCCCACCAAAGGCTTTGATGCCAAGATATTTCGGATTGCTATCACGACCGTTTTTCGTGGAGCCTGCGCCTTTCTTGTGTGCCATACAAACCTCCCTTTACGGATGTTCTACCTTGTGAAAGTGTTAAAAACTCTTGAAAACTTTAACTATGCAATGGAGACAATCTCCAGTTCTGTGAAGGCTTGGCGATGCCCATATGTGCGGCGATAGCGCTTACGACGTTTTTTCTTGAAGACGATAACCTTTTCGCCTTTAAGATGGCGAAGCACTTTAGCCGTTACCGAAATCTTTGGAGAAAGAGAAGCCGTAGTGCCATCGCTGGTGAGCAGAACATTCTCTAAGGTTAGTGTCTCGCCCGCATTCGCTTTTTGCTTGGGGACAAAGATGGTGTCGCCCGGTTGAACAAAAAATTGCTTGTCGGAAATTGCGACTAATGCTTTCATGGCTGTCATCTTTAAAAAATGAGGCGCAAATATACAGCGTATTGTGTATAAATTCAAGTCCTGAGCTACTTTTTTAGGGCTCTTCAAGAGGAAGTGGCAAGACCAAGTTTCTTAGCTTGCTTATTGCGATACATCGCCGCATCGGCAAGTTCAATCAGGTTTTCGTAGCCATCGCCACTGCTGCTAATACCAATGGAAAGCGAAAGCTCGCATGGAAATTGCCCCTTTTTGTTGAAAGCCTCCAAGGCAAGTTGAATGCGTTCAAATGTGGCTTGAGCTTGAGCTTTATCTGTTTCAGGCATAACAACAATGAATTCATCTCCGCCGAAGCGACCAATGATGTCAGAGGCGCGCAGTTGCTGGCGAAGTAAATCACTGATGCAAACCAGTGCAAAGTCGCCCATCTTATGACCGTATTTGTCATTAATCTCCTTGAACTTATCTACATCTATCATCACGACAGAGACAGGGCGTTTGTAGCGCATGGCGCTATTGATTTCATGCTCAAACAGCTCTGTGAAGCGGTGACGGTTGTAGACCCCTGTAAGAAAATCTTTGTTGGCGCGCTCCTCAAGTTGGCGTTGAAGCTGAAGATTGAGCATCTCAAACTTGTGCTTCTCCATCACTTGGTCAATGGTGATATGCAGCGCTTTGTAGTATTCACCCGTCTTGATGACATAATCCTTTGCGCCAGCCTTCATAATCTCAACTGCTACGGATTCAGACCCCAAGCCCGTAATGAGCACAACAGGAATAAACCGACTAATGCTCTGAATGCGACGCAAAATGTCTAAACCATTTTGACCGGGTAAGTCGTAATCCAGAAGAACGATATCGAACCGAGAAGGATTTTCTTGAATCCACGCAATACCTTGTTCGCCAGAGTTGGTAACTTCTACTCGGTAGCGTCCTTTAGCATCAAGATGACTTTTCACCAAGAAACTGTGGTCTAAGTTATCTTCGATGAGCAGAACCTTGAAAACATCAGAATTGGACATCATGATGAAGTTACGGATGGAGTCATAACTGGAATGCTGCATAATTAAAACCCAAAAACTTGAGCCGGTAGAGATGTTGTTACTTTAACATAACTGCATGGATGTGCAGTTTAACCGTTTATCTTCGAAAACTTGCGTTCAAACATAGTTCAAAGAATTTGAGTGATATCAGGGCTTTCTTGAGCAGAAATTAAAAAGTTTTTTGGATTTGCCAACAAAACTTGCAGAGCAAAGTTGCATAAATTTCGTGGTATTCAAACAAGGTCAAAACAAGGTGAAAAATGGGGGAATTGGTCATTGCTGGCAGAGCATTTCACTCGCGTTTGCTGATAGGCACAGCAAAATATCCGAATGCGCAAACCATGCTGGCTGCCATTGAAGCCAGTGGTGCCGAAATCGTCACGCTATCCATACGGCGTATCAATGTGCAAGAGACCGCAAGTGAAAGCATTGTCAAGTATCTGGAGGAAAAAAATCTGTTCTTCTTGCCAAATACCGCAGGATGCTACACGGCAAAAGATGCCGTGCTAACCGCACAACTTGCCCGAGAAAGTCTGAATACCAATTGGATAAAACTTGAAGTCATTGGCGATGATGAGACACTCTTTCCAGATACCGTCGAATTGCTCAAAGCCGCAGAGCAACTACTGAACGAGGGCTTCATTGTGCTGGCTTACACCAACGACGACCCGATTACATGCAAGAAACTCTACAACTTAGGCTGCCATGCTGTCATGCCATTAGCATCACCAATTGGTTCAGGTATGGGAATTCGCAATCCATACAATCTGCAAATCATACGCGAGCAACTGCCCGATATTCCGCTCATCATTGATGCAGGCATTGGCACCGCCTCTGATGCGGCAATTGCCATGGAACTGGGCTACGATGGTGTCTTGCTCAACACTGCCATTTCGCAAGCGCAACATCCCGTGCAAATGGCAGAAGCCATGAAACTGGCAGTCAAAGCCGGACGCTTGGCGTTCGAGGCGGGACGAATACCAAGAAAACTCTACGCCACAGCATCCAGCCCACTTGAAGGCATAATCGGACAATGAACCGAACAGATACACTGCCAAAGCTAATGGTCATCACACACAGCACACACATGCAAATGCCATTGCCAAAGTGGGCAGAAGAGGTCTGTTCGGCTGGCGGGCGGCTTATCCAGTTGCGTGAAAAACATCTTGATGCGGCGCAGCTCTACGAGCTTGCCAGCACCTTGCGGCGCATCACCTTACAGCATGGAGCAACGTTGCTCATCAATGACCGAGCTGATGTAGCTTGGGCAGTAGAGGCAGATGGTGTGGTCGTGCCAGAGTTAGGCTTACCGATTGAAGTGGTGCGAAAACTGCATGCCAAGTGGCTGATTGCAAAAAGTGTGCATGATGTCGCTGGCGCCAAAGCCGCAGAGCAGAGCGGCGCAGACTTTCTCATTTTTGGGCATGTCTTCAAGACTGCTTCCAAACCAAATGTTGCGCCACGCGGACTTGAAGCTCTTAAAGCCATAGCTGAGCAAGTCAAGATACCAGTTTTTGCAATAGGCGGTATCACGGCGCAAACAGCAAGGCAGTGTTTGGAAAACGGCGCATTTGGTGTGGCAGTCATGTCGGAAGTTGCTCTTGCAGAAAACGTCGGTCAAGCTGTGCAAACCTTGCTGCAAGCAATAGCCGACCCTGTGCAACTTTCTTAACCGCATAACCATAAAGCAATCCATGCATCAAGAGATTTCAGGGCTGTGCGTCATTACAGACACCACCACACAAAAACGCTACACGCATTTGCAACTTGCTGAACTTGCCATGCGCGGCGGCGCCAGCATCATCCAACTGCGTGATAAGCATCTTTCGGCAAAAGAGCTTTTTGCACTGGCAGTAGCCATGCGCACGCTGACCATGAGCTTTAACAGACTCTTCATCGTCAATGACCGCGCAGATATTGCACGGGCAGCTGATGCTGATGGCGTGCATCTTGGACAGACCGATTTGCCGATTCCAGCTGCGCGCAAAATTTTAGGTAAGGGCAAAATCATTGGAGCAACCGCTTCCACGCTCGAGGAAGCATTAGCCGCCGAACAGCAAGGTGCCGATTACATCGGATTTGGTCATATTTTTCCGACCAGCAGTAAGGAGAAACCAACACCAGCACGAGGAGTGGCGGCACTGCAAGAAGTGGTAAATGCCGTAAAAATTCCAGTGATGGCAATCGGGGGCATCACTTTGGAAAATGCGGCGAGCGTGCTCGAGACCGGCGTGCAAAGTCTGGCTGTAATTTCCGCAGTGTCTACTGCCGATTCGCCGCAAGTGGCATCGGCAAAATTGGCGGCACTGATAAAGACCTACACAGAATTGCACAAAGTGAATCGCAAAGACAGCTAAGGCAAATCAGCGGCAACAAACGCCATAATCGCCATAGCTGCAACGCACCGATTAAGTTCTTCGGGATTGAGTTTATCGACGGTATCGGCATGCGTGTGGTGATACCAAAAGTAGCGAGAGCCATCGACCTGCAAGCCCAAGCCGGGCACGCCTTGCTGCATCAGCGGGGCAATATCGGCGCCGCCACCACCGAGCGTGATGCGTGCCGCATCAATCGGCGTGAGCAATCCTGAAATGGCTTTGATGATATGCAAGACAGAATCTCTGCCCGTAAAGCCAAAACCTGTCGGCTTGAAGACTCCAGCGTCAGATTCAATGGCAAGCACATGTTTTTCATGTTTATGAGCTTCAGCGTAAGCTGTGGCGCCGCGAAAGCCATTTTCTTCGTTCGTCCATAGCACCACGCGCAAGGTACGGCGTGCTCTCAAGCCCAGTGACTGAATGACTTTCAGCGCATGCCAAGCGGCAATACACCCGCCCGCATCATCCATGGCGCCTTGACCGACATCCCATGAATCAATATGACCGCCAAAGACGACAATTTCATCCGGTTTTTCCGAGCCACGAATTTCAGCAATGACATTGCGAGACGGCGCATCAGGGAGTTGCTTAGAGTCGAGCGTCAGTTTGACGACAATCTTTTGACCGCGCTTTTGCATGCGTGCCAGCATCTCGGCATCTTCCAAAGAAATCGCCGCATGCGGAATTTTAGGAATAGAATCGGCGTAAGCCATGCCACCCGTGTGTGGAGTATAAAGCGAAAAAGGTCCCACAGAACGAATTAAGCTGGCGACAGCACCGACTTTTGCGGCACGCTGCGCACCCAGCACCCTTACTCGCACCGTCTGACCATACTGCGTAAAGGGCGTATTGAAGAGCACAATTTTGCCTTTGGCTTCACTGGCGCAAGCGTCTAATTCATCAAAATCTCGAACAACCAACACTTCCGCTGTGATACCCTTCTTAGGCGTGGGAATACTACCACCCAGACCAAAGACCGCCATTTTGTGCGGACGTGGAGAGCGTAATTCGCAAGTTTCTGTGCCGCGCACCCATCGTGGAACCATGACTGGTTCGCCTTGCACTTTGTCGAATCCATCGGCTTTCATTTTGGCTAAGCACCAATCAATGGCGCGCTCTAAGTTTTCAGAGCCGCTTAGGCGCGGACCAAATGTGTCGCAAAGTTCAGCAAGGCGTTCATACGCAAGACTATCTTTCAGCGAAGCTGCAATGATGCGCAAGGCAATTTCTCGGTAGGTGGCGACCAGTTGAGCCGAATCAACTTGAGCATTTATAGCAGAGGGAATGCAGATGAAAAGAGCAAGAACAACGGCAAGATGCTTCATGAAAGTGAAACTGGATTTAGCAATGAAGTTTTTTGATACTGGTATTTTTGCAAAAGTTACAATGCAAAAGTTACAAAACTGTCAATAAAACCAAGAAAACATGAAAGTGCTGTTCAGTGCCGCATGGGCGGTGCTTTACAAAGATTTGCTTTTAGAAGTGCGTACGCGCTACGGCATCAATACTCTCGTGTTGTTTGTCTTGATTTCTGTGGCACTAACGCTGTTCTCGCTGGCGGGCGAGGTGTTGCGGCAAGAAATCATTGCGGCGCTATTTTGGAACACCGTGTTCTTTGCGGCAATGGTGGCATTGCAGCGCGGCTTTGTCAGCGAAGCCGAGCAGCGTACGGCACTATTTCTGGCACTGTCGGCACCGCCTACGGCAGTTTTTCTGGGAAAGCTCTTCTACAACTTAGCTCTTGCGCTTGTGGTGAACCTACTGGTGGCATGGCTCTACATCTTGACGCTAAACTTAGAGATATTCAACTGGGCGATTTTTCTTGCGACCTTGCTGCTTGGCAGTATTGGGGCTGCGGCATCTTTGACGCTAATCAGTGCTATTGTCGCTAGTGCCACATCAAAGGGCGGGCTATTTGCGGTGTTGTCGTTTCCCATCCTTCTGCCGCTGATTTTGCTGGTGGTGCGTGCAACCAAAATCTCTACTATGGAGGATGCACCACTGGCACGTGCAGAAACCGAGTTGCAACTTCTCGGTGCGTATGCTACTGTCATGCTGACTGCCTCCCTGATGCTCTTCGACTATGTTTGGGAAGAATAGAAGCAAAAAGGAGTGCAATAAATTTTTTATATTGAGGCTGAAGCAAGGTCAGAAGAAAGATGAGTAATGCTCTACTACAAAGAATACATCATTTCACCAGAGACGGACTGGGTGGTGTTCATTCATGGGGCTGGCGGAAGTTCTTCGATTTGGTTTAAGCAACTACGCGAGTTCCGCAAAAACTTTAATGTGCTACTGATAGATTTGCGCGGGCATGGCAAATCCCAATCCATGTTAGAGCGCTACAAAGCCGAAAATTACACTTTCAAAGAAATTAGCCTTGAGATTCTCGAAGTCTTAGATCACCTTGGCATTCAGTCGGCACACTTTGTTGGAATCTCGCTCGGCACGATTATCATTCGCACGATTGGGGAACTTGCCCCAGAGCGCGTCAAATCAATGGTCATGGGCGGAGCGATTACGCGTTTTAACACGCGCTCCAAAATTCTCATCTTCCTTGGGCATCTTGTCGAGCGCATTATTCCTTACATGTGGCTCTATAGCTTTTTTGCGTGGATTATTATGCCACGCCGCCGCCACCGTAACTCTCGCCTGATGTTCATCAACGAAGCCAAAAAACTCTGCCAGCGCGAATTTATCCGCTGGTTCAGACTCACTGACGAAGCCAACCCACTGCTCAAGTATTTCACCGAAAAAGAAATTCCAGTGCCAACACTATACTTGATGGGCGATGAAGACTACATGTTCTTGCCACCCGTCAAAACGCTCGTCAAAAAGCATCGATACGCTGAACTGCAAATCATCTCAAATTCAGGGCATGTGTGCAACATCGATCAACCTGAAGCCTTCAATGCATATGCGATTGAGTTTATTCACCGCCAAATTAATCGACTAAGACCGATTAACCTTGCAACACAATGAGCCCGCAACTTGCCACTGTGCTGCTGTGTGCCCTCTTGCTCTTTGCTCATAATCCACTTTCAGCGCAAGAACCTAAAGTCATTCTCTTCTTAGGCAATAGTCTCTCGGCAGGCTTAGGCGTAGACCCGTCTCAGGCTTTTCCCGCACTGATTCAGAAAAAAATTGAAGAAAAAAAGTTGAACTACAAGGTCATCAATGCTGGACTGTCAGGCGAAACTTCAGCAGGAGGATTGCGCCGCGTAGATTGGCTACTCAAACAAAAAGTCGATATTTTGGTCTTAGAACTGGGTGGCAATGACGGGCTGCGTGGCATCAGCACGGAAACCATGCAGAGCAACCTGCAAGCTATTATTGACCGTGCTAAAGCTAAATATCCCAACATCAAAATTGTCATTGCAGGTATGCAAGCGCCGCCAAATCTCGGTACAGAGTACACGAGCGCCTTCAAAGCCGTATTCCCAGAACTTGCCAAAAAAAATCGTGCGGCGCTCATTCCATTTCTTTTGGAAGGCGTCGGCGGCAATCCAAAGCTTAACTTGCCTGATGGCATTCATCCCACCGCCGAAGGTCATAAAGTTATTGCCGAAACTGTCTGGAAAACCTTGGAGCCAATCCTGATGGCGCAAAAGTAACCATATCAGGCAAAAATCAGCGCAGGAAGTTCAGAACTACCCCAGCAAGTAAATCCGAGAAAAGTCTGCGCAGCGCATGGCTGAAAAAGGCTTACAAATCGGCTGGTGAAAGTAGCGTAACCAACTGTCCCGTCCAAGTGCTGCCTAAGCGTTCAAGATTAAGCACTGCCATGGCGCACTTCGTAAACTTTAAGCCAGCACGGGGACTGGCACCCATGAGCGTGAGAATGAGCTTCGACAGCGTCGGTTGATGCCCTACAATCCCCACACGATCCATGAACTTAAGCTGATTGAGCACATCCAAGTGGTCATCAACATCATGTTCAGTAGAAAGCTTCTCAATGGTGCGCAGTTCACAGTGAAGGTGTTCGGCAAGAATTTTAGCCGTCTCGGTGGTGCGCACCAAAGGACTATGTGCCAAGAGCTCGAGCTTGACCGATTTGGATTTGAGGTATGCGCCAAGCTGATCGGCTTCCTTTTTGCCTGTATCGGTAAGAAAGCGCGCTTCATCGGTTAAGATACCTTTTTCGCCAACATCATGCGCGGTAGCGTGTCGGATGACATACAACTTCATAGTAGATGGTTTTTTTAATCATTGAACAACATGGGAAAAGATTTCAAAGCGCGGTAGACCTTAGCAAGCGGCAAGCCAACCACGTTGTAGTAGCACCCTTCGATGCGTTCAATGAAACAGGCGCCTAAGTCGTCTTGGATACCGTAACTGCCGGCTTTGTCAAAGGGCTGAGCAGTATGGACGTAAAATTCTATTTCTTTGCGAGTCATAGGTGAAAATGTCACGGTGGTGCGTTCATAATCGCAATGAATGCGGTCTGAGGAAAGCAAAGTAAATCCTGTAAAGACTTCATGCGTTCTGCCTTGCAAGCGCATCAGCATAGAGACGGCCTCATCAAAATTAGCAGGCTTATTGAGTATCATTTGGTCAATTACCACAATCGTATCGGCGCTTAAAATCACGGCGTGCTGGGCGTGTTCGGGATAGTGAGCCGCCGTAAATTTGGCTTTACGCTCGGAGAGCGTCATGACGATTTCGGCTGGCGCAAGCGTATGGTCAAAAGATTCATCGACTTCAACGGGCAACGCTTCGAAGGGAAGCGTAGTCAGTTGCAAAAGCTGATGCCGCCTCGGTGATTTTGAAGCTAGTAAGAGTTTCAAGATTCTAACCGTAATTTGAGTCGTTTGCCTTGAATTGCTGTCTTGGCAGAATGAATCGCAAAGGTAAGCAAGGTAAGATTTTCTACGAAATTTTTGAGCTCTCTTGTGCTATTGCATCTGTGGACTGTGCGCGTGAGAGCAAGACTTTATCGACGCGATTGCCGTCCAAATCGACCACTTCAAAACGCCAGCCTTTCCAATCGAAGTATTGACCCACCACAGGCACGCTACCAAGTTGATGCAAGATAAATCCAGCAAGGGTTTCATAGTCGCGCTCTTCGGCGTCAGGTAGAGGGACTTGCTCGAATTCCTCGCTGAACTCATCTAAGGTAATCATGCCGTCGACAAGCCAAGAGCCATCTTCGCGCTGGACGACCTTTTGCTTCGCTGGCTGATTAGTGGTTGGAATGTCGCCCACAATGGCTTCAAGAATGTCGTTAAGTGTAACCAGCCCTTGTGTGGTGCCATATTCGTCAATCACAATGCCGATATGCACGCGTGAGGATTTGAAAAGCTCCAGCACTTTGAGCGGGGGCGTGGTTTCAGCAATGAACAGGGGCTTTTTCATGGCGTGCAGCAGGTCGAGCGGTTCATTGCAGAGATGGCGCGCCAGCAAATCTTTAACATGGACAACCCCAAGAACTTCGTCCAAATCTTCGCCACAGACAGGGAAGAAGGAGTGAGGACTTTCAATGATTTGTTTGCGAAGGTCATCTGGAGAGTCATGGACACTAAGCCAAATAATATCGGTGCGTGGGGTCATGATAGAACTGACACGCCTATCGCCCAAGCGCAAGACACGCTCGACCATATCTTGCTCGACTTCGTTGAAGGTGCCCGCTTGCGTGCCTTGCTCCATCAAGACCTTGATTTCTTCTTCAGTAATAGGCGATTCAACTTGCAGTTTGATACCAAAAAATCGCAAGATGAGGTTCGTTGAAGATGAAAGCACACGAATAGCAGGGTAAAAAATAGCGGAAATTGCCTTCATCGGCGAGGCAACAATCTTGGCAACCAGTTCGGGATTGGATAACGCCAAGCGTTTGGGAACAAGTTCACCGATAACAAGCGACAGGTAAGTAATCGCCAAAACGACGACGGCTAAGCTAACTTGGCTGCTGTATTGACCGATATACGGGACATCTTTCCACTGTGCAGCAAGTTGTTCGGCAATAGTTGCCCCGCTATACGCACCAGCAAGAATCCCGATGAGCGTAATGCCAGCTTGGACAGTGGAGAGGAAAAGGTCTGGAGCATTAGCTAATTCAAGTGCAGCGCGTGCCTGTTCATCCCCCTCACTAGCCATTTGCTGGAGTTTCGTCTTGCGTGCCGAAACAACAGCAATTTCGGAGAGTGCAAAAATGCCATTAGCTAAAACCAATAAGAGTATCAGAACAATCTCAAATCCTATACTCATCTGTGATAGTTCAATTCAGCAGAACCAGTAAGGAGCAAAGATAGCCCTTTTTACAAAAAAGTCTAATTGAGTCAGTGAGCGGGTTTTTCAGGTGCAGGCTGGCTGGCGAAAAAGTCTTGATAGAAGCGAGCGATGTATTGTTCAAGCAGTTCGCTAATGCGCTCGTAGCGTTCAGAGCGGACAATAAGTCCAGCATGATGATCCTTATGGAGACGCCAGTAGATTTCAGGGTCTTGATAAGCCGAAAGGTCTGGTGTCTGTTGTCGGGCAAGTGAAATGAGCAGTCCGCTGTAATCGCGTCGAAGTGCAGGCAGCGTATAGGTATCAGGATGAATTTCCAGTTTAGCCCATTCCTCCCAGAGGTTAATGCCTGTGGCCGCCTCTATGAGCTCTACAATATGTGCGCCGCCCACACGCGCCGAAGTCTCAAGAAAGTAAAACTTCCCCTCGACATCCTTAATGAATTCCGTGTGCGAAACCCCAAGTACATGCCCCATAGAAGCCATCACCTGCGCATTGAGCTCGAGTAAAGCCGATGCATCTGGCGAATCGTAAGGCAATGTGCGTGTGGAAAACACTGCACCTTGGTGCATGACTTGCATGGGCGGCAGCCCATACTTGCTGGCAATCGAGAAGATAATGCGACTGTTGAGGATGAGAGAATCGACATGATAGACATCGCCGGGCACAAAGCGCTCCAAAACATAAAATGACTGCCTATCCCCTAAGCGGTCGACAATCTGCCAGAGTTCATCTTCACTGTGCGCTTTCTTGATGCCCAAAGACGATGCAGCAGAACGCGGCTTAACCACCCACGGCGGCGGCACACGCCGCATAAACTCGCGCATGCGCTCATAGTTCAAAATATGCACGAAGTCAGGAACAGGAATACCATCTTTTTGCGCTTTGACACGCATAGCCAGTTTATCGCGAAAATATCGAGCTGTAGTCTCGCCCATACCGGGCACACGCAAGTGCTCACGCAACATAGCTGCCACTTCCACATCGTAATCGTCTAATGCCACGATTTTATCAATCTCAAGCGTGCGCGCAAGGTAGCTGACCCCCATCAACACATCATGCTTATTCCACTCTTTGTTGACGTCAGGGATGTAGAAAATATCCTTGAGATGCTCTCGCCCCCAGTCGACATGCTCCAAACTCTTCGAGGTGAGCAGATATACATGACAGCCTTGCCGAGAAGCCTCACGCATAAAAGCCTGTCCTTTCTCGTAGCTTGCCAGACACAAAATTGTCAGTGGTTTTTGAGATGCCATACTGCACAAGTTGTTTTGTTGTCGTTTGAAGTTTTACGAAAGATAGTATTTGCTGAAAAAACATGAAAAATTGAGAAATTTTTCGGCTAAACCTTAAATAATTTAAGCGGCTCTGAAAAGCTGGGTTTTGCAGAGCGAGCCGATATGCAAACGATAGAAGTATAAGCCAGCCTCGAGCCGAGGCAGTTCTACAGTGTGTTCGCCGCGCCGCTGGAATTTGCAGAGCAGTTGGTCTATGTCTCTGCCATGGAGATCATAGAGCTCAATGGTAACTTTTTCACGATGCCCAAGCGTGTAATGAATGTGTGTCAGAGGCGGCAGTGCGGAGAGCTTGTAGTTCGTGTCATGCTCTGGCGCACGAGAAAGAGTGCTGGGCGAAGCTGGTGTGCCAAAGAAGTAAAGCAACATTTCTTCCAAGTTACCGCGCCACGTGCCCCAAGAGTGACTTTCATTGGTCTCGCGATACAAAAATTTGTAGCCTTTTCGCAAAAAAATTTCCTGCATTTGGCGCGCACCAAGTGCCGTATCGTTAATCGTCCCCGAGCTCATGTAGATTTGAAGCGGCAAGCGAGGTTGCTTTTCGTAGAGCTCAAAAATGGTAGGATACTTCCAAAATGAAGGAGATTGAATGCCAATCAAATGGAATGTGTCTGAGGCTTTGGCGCCGAAAAAAGCGGCACACAAGCCGCCAAATGAAGTACCTAAAAACCCGCGTGCTTCCGCACGCGCATCTGAACGAAATAGCGCATCAATGAATGGAACAACCTCACGAGTAACAAACTTGAGAAATTTTGGATTAGCAGGGTATTCGACAAGACGACGATTTTCATTGGGATTATCAGGATTTCTGGGGTCAATGAAAACTGCTATAACAGGCTTGATACGCCGGTCAGCAATCAGGTTGTCGAGCGTGGTGCAAAGTGCGCCCATGTCATCATCAGCATATTCATGACCATCCGTAACATACAAGGTAGGCAGATGCGAAAAGCGCTCGTAGCCAAATGGGGCATACACGGTCAGACCCACTGCATACCCCAAATGGCGACTTTGCAAACGAAAGGTCTCGCTCATGGTGCCACGTGGCGTGTGAGGACGGCGCAAACTCGAGAGCGGATAATGATAGCGCGGCATGCGCAGTTCGGAGCTGTGTCCAAAACCGCTTTTGCACCGATAGGGATTGGCAGGGTCTAAAAGCCACTCACGCTCATTGAGCACAACTTTGTAATCAAGACGGGCATCGATCGGGAAGACTTTTTCAAGCATCCACACATCTGACTTGCCCAGCCGTTGGCCTGCCGTGGAAATCCCTTTTTGATGCCCCCACTGATTGTAATCGCCGTGCCAGTGCACCGTGTTGGCATGCCCAAGGTAAAGGAAAGTAGCTTCTTCGCCGGCTGTCATCGGAATAGAGTGATGAGAGCGTAGGGCTTCCCAAAGTGCGCCCAAGAGATGTTGCTGCAACGAGGTATGAGAAAGATGTGTCAGGGCTATCAATGCTTCCTTGATAAGCTCGTAAAATTCCATGTCAGAATCGGTTGATTGGAAGAGAGCTCGTGTTTTTTAGAAAAACATCCAGCGCAAGCATCGGTTGAAGTCAAGCACACAGAAACGGTCGGCTTGACACTAAGCATAGTGAAGCCAGTGAACATTAGAGTCTCACACAAATCCCACGGTGGTGCAGGTATCGCTTGGCTTCAATGACCGAATACTGCCGATAGTGAAAAATCGAGGCGGCAAGTGCCGCATCCGCTTTGCCATCATGGAAGGCTTGGTAAATGTGTTCCAAATTCCCTGCGCCACCAGAAGCAATAACGGGAACGGAGACCGATGTGGAAATGCATCTTAAAAGTTCAAGGTCATAGCCTTGCTGGGTGCCGTCTTTATCCATGCTCGTAAGCAAAATTTCGCCGGCGCCAAGTTCGGTAACTTTTTGTGCCCATTCCAAGGCATCTAAATCGGTAGGAGTTTGCCCAGAGTGAGTAAAAACGCGCCATTGGTTTTGCACACGTTTAACATCAATGGCGACCACAATAGCCTGCGAGCCGTATCGCTCCGCAAGTTCCGAAATCAGTTCAGGGGTCTGGACAGCCGCTGTGTTGAGAGAAATTTTATCAGCACCATGCAAAAAGGCTTCTCGAGCTGTCTCTGTGGAACGAATGCCGCCGCCCACCGTCAGCGGAATGAAGACTTGCTCGGAAACCTTGCGCACTTCTGCCAAAGTTGTCTGGCGCGACTCTACCGATGCAGAAATATCCAAGAACACAAGCTCATCGGCAAGCTCCTCGTTGTAAAACTTGGCTTGTTCAACAATAGAACCGGCATCACGTAGCGACTGGAAATTGACGCCCTTCACCACGCGCCCATTCTTAACATCTAAACAGGGAATGATTCTTTTGGCAATCATGAGAAGGCTCAGTTTCAAGGTTAAGCAAAAAGATAGCCAAATCTTGTAATTGAAAAGGCGTGTATTTAATTTGAGCCGCAATATTTGAGTTACCATGCACATATAAACAACATGGTCAGTTCCAACTAACAAAAATTTCAAGCTTTTTTATGCCAGAAATTATTCAGGAACAGTTGCAATCGGCAATGGATTTCAGCTACACTGAAAACCAGAAAATGATTGCCGAGATTGTCAGGAATTTTCTTGCACGAGAGTATCCGCCCAGTCGGATGATGCAAGACGACGAGGAGCAAAAGTTTCCATATGATGTGGTCATGAAAGCCGGAGAGTTAGGGTTGCTGGGCATTATTTTCCCAAATGAAATAGGCGGCGCAGGATTTGGATATTTAGAATACATCGTCGCCATTGAAGAACTGGCGAAGTATGACCCGAGTCTGGCGCTGACCATTGCCGCACACAATTCATTGGGCACGAACCACATCTATCAGTTTGGTTCAGAGGAGCAAAAACGCAAGTATGTGCCAAGTCTGGCGAGCGGTAAAAAACTGGCGGCATGGGGTCTAACCGAGCCCAATTCAGGTAGCGATGCCGCCAGCATGCTCACTACCGCCGTACGCGATGGTGACCATTGGGTGCTCAATGGCACAAAGAACTTTATTACCAATTCTCACTCGGCAGAAGTCGCCGTGGTCATGGCAATCACCGACCGTGAAAAGGGGCACCATGGTATCTCGGCGTTCATCATCGAGAAAGGTACGCCCGGCTTCAGCGCAAGCAAAAAAGAAAACAAACTCGGCATGCGCGCCTCTGAAACTGGGCAGTTGGTCATGGATAATTGCCGAATTCCATACGAAAATCTCATTGGGGAGCTCAATGAGGGCTTCAAGCAAGCCATGCAAATTTTAGATGGCGGCAGAATTTCCATTGCGGCACTCTCGGTGGGTCTTGCACAGGGTGCTTTAGATGCCTGCATTCGCTATGCGCGAGAACGCAAACAGTTTGGCAAACCGATTGGTGAGTTTCAAGCCATTCAATTCAAACTGGCTGACATGGCAACCGAAATTCAAGCTGCCCGACTGCTGACGATGAAAGCCGCATCACTCAAAGATGAAGGCAAAAATACCAACATGGAGTCGGCACAAGCCAAGCTGTTTGCGTCTGAGACGGCAGTGCGCGTAACAAGTGAAGCCGTGCAAATCTTTGGCGGCTATGGCTTTATCAAAGAGTATCCTGTCGAGAAGTATTATCGCGATGTCAAGCTGTGCACAATTGGTGAAGGCACATCAGAAATCCAGCGCATTGTCATTGCGCGAAACCTTGCAAGACAGTAAGCATAGTGTGAAGACACTCACGATTGGCATTTTGGGCGGCGGGCAACTTGCACGAATGACAAGTTACGCCGCCTTGCGTTTTGGCTTTCAGGTTGCCATCTTTGAGCGTGTGGCAAACTCACCAGCTGCACAAGTGTCTCATCTCAACTTTGTCGGTGAGTGGCATGATGAAGCACGGCTGGCAGAATTTGCCCGGGTCTGCAACATCATCACGCTCGAAAATGAATTTGTCGATGCAAGTGTGTTGCACCACCTGCAGTTGCTCGGCACGCCCGTCTATCCCACAGCAGAAACCCTTGCGTGCATCCAAGATAAATTGATTCAAAAACAGACGCTGCAAGCGGCTGGGGTAGAAGTGGCACCATTTCAAAGTATCAGTTCAAAAGCCGATGCCCAAGCCTTCGCTGAAAAGCATGGCTATCCATTTTTGCTCAAAGCCCGACGCGAGGGCTATGATGGGTATGGCAACCGCACCGTGAGCTCTGAAGTCGAAATTGAGCCAGCGATGACGGCGTTAGGCTTTCCAAAGCGGCTGTTGATGGTGGAAGCCTTCGTGAAGTTTGAGGCTGAACTGGCAACGATGGTGGCGCGTAATACGCAAGGCGAAATGGTCGTCTATCCAGTGGTTGAGACACTCCAAGAAAATCACATTTGCAAAGCGGTCAAAGCGCCGGCGCCATTTGCGCCTGATATACTGGAGAGGGCAGCCAATGTGGCACGAAAAGCCATCATGGTAATCAATGGTGTGGGCATTTTCGGGGTGGAAATGTTTCTTTGCGCAGATGGGCAGGTGCTGATTAATGAGCTGGCGCCTCGCCCACATAATTCTGGGCATTACACGATTGAAGCCTGTGTAACATCGCAGTTTGAAAATCATCTGCGAGCCATTTTAGGCTATCCGCTTGGCAGCCCAGAAATGCTCACGAAAGCCGCCGTCATGGTCAATCTCTTAGGCAAGCGCAATGCGCCAGTGGAGTTGTCGTCTCTGCCGTGTGCACTGCAATATCCGCACGCCAAAGTGCATATTTACGGCAAAGCCGATTCGCGCATTGGGCGAAAGATGGGGCACGTAACGGTTGTGGGCAACTCAATGCAAGAATGTTGGCATCATGCCCAAGCGGCGGCGGCTGCCATTGAAATTTAATTTAGCACGCTAAGTTGCATTTGCACTCTACATGCACCGTTGTATATTTGCAGCCTATGTGCTACTTACAACTATGCGCGGTTAGCTCAGTTGGTTAGAGCGCCACCTTGACACGGTGGAGGTCAGTGGTTCGAATCCACTATCGCGCACAAAGTCGGCTCAAAATCCACCACGCCACGCAGCGCCAAAGAGGCAAAGCGACAGTTACAAAAACCAAAACAGCAAAACAAACCTTGCCTGTGACGCCAAGCCAGCTTGGATATCGAATGCCCCCAGAATGGGTCACGCACAAAGCAACATGGCTCTCGTGGCCTCACAACCCAAATACTTGGCCAAATAAGCCGCTTGAGCCCGTGCAGGCAACCTTCGTTGAAATCATTCGCTTTCTGGTGCCACATGAAGAAGTGCATATCAATGTAACAGGCGAGCAAATGGAGCAAGAGATTCGCGAGCTGGTAAAAAAAAGCGGCATTACACGCGATAATGTAGGCAATATCTACTATCATCACTTCCCGACCAACGACGCATGGTGCCGCGACCATGGACCGAACTACATTTTGCGTGAGCACAACGGCAAAGTTGAAAAAGCCATCATTGACTGGGGCTACAACGCATGGGGTGGCAAATATCCTCCGTTTGATTTGGATGATGAAATTCCCACGAAAATTGCACAGTGGCAAGGCTTGCCATGCTTCAAGCCACCAATGATTCTTGAAGGCGGCTCAATTGACGTCAATGGCAAAGGCTCACTGCTGACAACAAGCGCCTGCCTGCTCAATCCAAACCGCAATCCACATCTGTCAAAGTTGCAAATTGAACAGTATCTCAAGGATTACTTGGGAGTCAGCAATATCCTTTGGCTGGGAGAAGGCATTGCTGGAGATGATACGGACGGTCATATCGACGACATCACGCGATTTGTCAATCCCACGACGATTGTAACCGCGATTGAAGAAGATAAAAGCGATGAAAACTATGAGCCACTCAAAGAAAACTACGAACGGCTAAAAACCATGACCGACCAAGATGGAAAGCCCTTCAACATCATAACCATTCCCATGCCAGAGCCAGTCTATGAGCAAGAGCAACGGTTGCCAGCCAGCTATGCAAACTTCTACATTGCCAACAACGTGGTACTGGTGCCTACCTATCGATGCACAAACGACATCAAAGCGCTAGAAATTTTGCAGAAGTGTTTTCCAACACGGCGTGTGCAAGGCATTGATTGCACAGACCTCATCTGGGGACTTGGTGCGATTCACTGCGTCACACACGAGGAGCCGACAACAGATTCTCTCTAACTCAAACTCGAAAAAGCTATGTCTGAAGAACAACTCAATCCGGCGGCGCAAAATGATGATAGCCCAGATACTTTCAATGCCTTGCTTTGGGGAGCGGCAGTAACCGCTGTTATCAGCCTATTGCCTTACATCAGCTTAATAAACACATTTTGTTGCTTAGGCATCATGATAGGAGGGGCGGTCACGATATTTCAGTACTCCAATCAATATCAACTAACTATACGTGGCGGTGAAGGCTTCAAGCTCGGAGCGCTGGCAGGACTGCTGGGTGGCATGGGCTACTTTATCATTTTCACGGCTCTGCAAGTGCTCTTTAACTACCAACTGAACGCCGAAGAAACAATGAATCTGATGATGGCGCTATTTGGCTCCGACCCGCAATTAAGAGAACAACTCGAAGAAGCATTTCGCAAGCAGAAATTGGAGGGAGTTACTATATCCAATATCCTGATTGGGTTGATTTCCACGCTGATTATTTATCCAATTGCAGGTGGAATCGGAGGCGCAATTGGCGCCGCCGTATTTCGCAAGGGAAAATCTGAACCTGAAAAATGAACCTTGATGTGCTACTGTCCCATGCTATCGAGGTGTATGAAGAAGTTGTCACATCTAATCGTCCAGCCGATGCCGTGTTATCGCAGTATTTGAGAGCGCGCAAATACTTGGGCTCAAATGACCGAAAATTTATTTCAGAGTCCGTCTATGGTGCACTGCGTGAGCATTTATTGCTAAAGTCACTGGCAGAAAAATTTCTTGCCGTGCAAAGTCTTCCACAAAAATTTTGCATCACATTTATACTTGTGTTTTTTTTGCTCAAGCATCAGCGCGTACATGTCACAGCACTGAGCGCAGCACTAAAAAAACGCTACGCCTTCAGAGATGCCACGCTGGAAGCGATGGCAAGTTTTTGGGAACAGCACAAGACTGTGCCGCAAGAGAGTGAAAAAGACAGGCTCGCTTGGCAATATGCTTTCCCAACTTGGATGACAGAACGGCTACTGCAGACGATGACTTCGGACGATGTGGCGGCACTCTACGCCGCACTCAATGAGCCAGCGCCAGTGGTGTTGCGGGTCAATACGATGAAAACCACACGAGAGGCGTTGCAAGAAAAATTGCGCACGGAAGGCATTGAGACGTATAGAGGAAAGTTTTCACCCGATGCCTTGTATTGCCATGAACGGCGCAACGTGATGCAAACCGAGGCGTTCAGGCAAGGCTGGTTTGAAATTCAAGATGAGGGCAGTCAACTCATTTCCTTGCTGGTGAGTCCAATGCCGCATCAAAAAATTTTAGATGCATGTGCAGGTGGCGGTGGAAAGACCTTGCACCTTGCCACTCTGATGCATGGGCAAGGCAGAGTGTTTGCATTTGAGAAATATGAAAAACGCTGGGGGAACATTCACAAACGCATTCGCCGCTCTGGACTTCAGAACATTGAAATTGTGCCGCCAGAAAAGTTCAAGAAGTTTGAAGAAAAATATCGTGGCAAATTAGACGCGGTGCTGATTGATGCGCCTTGCACGGGCTCTGGCACGGTGCGCCGAAATCCAGACCTGAAACTGCGCCTCACTGAAGCAGCCGTAGAAAAAATGGCACACGCGCAAAGTGAAATTTTGTCTCAATATGCGCCGTTTGTGAAAAGTGGAGGCACAGTAGTCTATGCAACATGCTCTATCTTCAAGGAAGAAAATGAGCAGGTTATTGAGGCATTTTTGGATAAACATCAAGAGTTCAAGTTGGTAAAGCCCGAAGAGCAATTACAAGCTGCAAGTAGAGTGCAAGAGCTTTCGGCGTTAATGCAGCGACTGGCACAACTGCCATATCTGAAGCTCTTGCCACATCAAGATGGCACTGATGGATTTTTTGCGGCGACCTTAAAAAAAACTTAACGCAATTGAAAAAAGTTGGCTTATGAGATGTTTGCGTTTTGTGCGTAATTTTGCACGGCTTCAAGAATGCTTCAGGAAAGTTTATTGCTGCACAAGTTGAAGGTGTTCGACTTTCACTAATTAAACAGCACCTAATTTAGAGCGTAAAGTATGCCCAGCAGAATTTTATTCGTAGATGATGAGCCAAATGTGTTGCTCTCGCTGACTGAACTTTTTCGTGATGAGCGACCCTATACAGCTCAACGCGCCAAAGACGCTTTAGAAATTCTGCGCAAACATCCCGAAATCGATGTGATTGTAACCGACCAGCGCATGCCCACGATGACTGGCGTGGAGTTCCTGCGTGAAGCAAAAAAAATCAATCCTATTGCCATTCGCATTTTGCTGACAGGCTATTCTGACCTCAACGAAGTTTTAGGGTCGGTCAATACTGGAGAAGTGTATCGATACATCTTAAAGCCGTGGGACGTCGATAAACTACGCAGCACCATCAAACTTGCACTGGAGCTGGCGCAACGCACGCGCCTTATCATGCCAAAAACGCCGCAACCTACCGCAACAGGTGCAAGTACGGCAACCAGTAATGCGGCGCCTCATCATAGCACAGCAAACCACACAACCGCAGCAAGCTCACGCAGTTTTATTCCAGAAAAACAGCCTATTCTGGTTATCGATAACAATCAATCGCACCTCTCATCAATGCGTGAGCTGTTTGCAGAAAACTATGTGGTCAGTATCAGCAGTTCAGCGCAGTCTGCCATAGAAATTCTCAAGCGCTCACCTATGGCGGCCATCATCACAGAACTAAGTTTGCCTGATACAGACCCCGTAAAGTTTCTCGCCGAAATCAAATCATTTAACCCCAATACGCCAATTATTGTGCTAAGCTCTATGAAGGATTCGGGCATAGCCATTCAGCTCATCAACCAAGTGCAAGTCTTCCGCTATTTGGTGCGCCCACTGCGTCGTGATACATTAGAGAGCACGGTGCAAACTGCAGTCGAGCTCTATAAAGCCTATACGGCAGTACCAGGTCTGAACCTGAAAAATCTTGAGAGTGATATTCTCAAGCAAAGCGGCAATCAGCCCAAGTAGCACTTTTGCCGAACCTCCTCGATGAGAAAATACCTCTTTGTCTATCGCACATCTTTACAGCGTTTTGTACAATATCGCAGTGAGCTGGTCATTGAGTTTGTCGGCAAAATCTTGATTCCAATTGTGGTGCAACTCCTGCTGTGGAAAGCGGTAACCGAATCGACAGACACAGGAAAAATTGCCGACTACAGCTTCGATGAATTGGTACGCTATAGTCTATTCAGCATTGTGATTTATAACCTTATGAAAGCCGATTATGCAGAGCGTGAGATTGCGCGCTCCATTCGTGAAGGGGAGTTAAACAAGTTTCTCTCAAAGCCAATTGATTTTGCACTCTACTACTTTGCCGTATTTGTAGCCGATAACACGCCAGTGATAGTCTTTGCGCTGCTCATCTACACAGGATGTAGTATCGCAGGGCTTATTACCTCTCATGTATGGGCGGTAGGGTTGTGCGTGCTTGCAACGCTCTCTGGCATGGCAGTGGCGTATCTGATGGGTTTTCTGATTGCAATGTTAGCCTTTTGGATGGATGAGGTCTGGACACTCTTTGTGATGAAAAACTTGATACTATGGTTTTTGACAGGGCAACTTGTGCCGCTGGATATGTTCCCACAGGAAGTACAAAAAGTCAGTAAGTTTTTACCATTTGGCTACCTTGCGTATTTCCCGACGAAAGTATTGACGGCGGCACTGCCGTTGAGCGAAATCGTATCAGGGTTGGGTATCATTTTATCATGGGTCGTTGTGTTTTATATTGCCTATAAATTGTTTTGGAGCTATGCATTGCGCAAGTATGGCGCATTTGGAGGCTAAAAAATTCAGAACCAAAAAGAGTAAGTTTCAACTATGATTGTGGCAATTGGTAGCGATGAGCGTACTGAACTTACAGATGCGGTCATAGCAGAGTTAGAGTCAAAAGGGCATGAGTTGGTTCGTTTTGGTGCGTTAAAAGACAACGCCTTGCCAGACGAGAAGCGCTGGACGGCGGCGGCACGCGCCGTAGCTCAAGCGGTTTCACAAGGTCAATGTCAAAATGGGATTCTCTTTTGCTGGACGGGGACAGGTGTGGCAATGGCAGCAAACAAAGTGCCAAATGTGCGCGCCGCACTCTGCGCCGATGCACAAACGGCGCAAGGGGCACGACGCTGGAACGATGCAAATGTTCTGGTCATGAGTTTGCGTCTAACAGCCGTGGCAGTTGCCAAAGAAATTTTGCGTGAGTGGTTTATCACACTGCCAGATAAAGATGAAGAAAATCAGCGGTGTTTAGCAGAATTGCAGGACTTAGAGAAGATGTATCTCTCACAAAACATATCCGAAGTGTAAAAGCGATATGCCAAAACCTTCATTGACGGCGCAAGCCGGTCAAAAACATGCAGGAGCAAATGGGCTGGCAGATGCAAGCGGTAAGAATAAGCCGCTGGTTGGCATCATTATGGGCTCGGACTCGGATATGCAGACCATGCAAGAAGCCGCTATGGTGATGGAAGAGTTTCAGGTAGCGTTTGAAATGAAGGTTGTCTCAGCGCACCGCACGCCAGACGATATGGCAAAGTATGCCAAGAGCGCAAAAGCAAGGGGGTTGAAAGTGATTATTGCCGGTGCAGGCGGTGCGGCACATCTGCCCGGAATGACAGCATCATACACCACGCTGCCAGTAATTGGGGTGCCAGTGCCTTCAAGGGCACTCAGCGGGTTGGATTCACTATACTCCATTGTGCAAATGCCCGCTGGAATTCCTGTGGCAACTGTGGCAATTGGCAATGCACGTAATGCTGGGCTGCTGGCAGTGCAGATTCTCGCCTTAGGCAATGAAGAACTTAGCCAGCAGCTCGAGCAGTTCAGAAAAAAAATGGCGATAGCCTCTCGTAAAAAAAACAAGTCGCTCTACCTCAAATTGGATAGTGATGTCAAAGCAAACTGAATTTGAAATCACAAAAGGAACACTGCTGATTGCAAACGTCGCCTTGCAAGACCCAAACTTCAAGAGAACCGTTGTCTTGCTGTGCGAACACAATGAGCAAGGCACGTTCGGCTTGGTGCTCAACCGACCGCTCGAGCTACACCTTGCAGATGTGTTGGAAGATTTCGATGAATGGGAATATCCACTGTGGTTAGGCGGACCTGTGCAAACAAACACCCTGCACTTGCTGCACACATTAGGCACTCGCATCGAAGGAAGCGTAGAAGTCGCAGACGGAATTTTTTGGGGTGGTGATTACGAAGAAGTCCGAGAACTCATCCGACTCAAAGTTGCCAATGAAACAAACCTCAAATTCTTTTTGGGCTACTCTGGCTGGGGCGCTGGACAGTTAGAAGACGAAATGCAAAGCAACTCGTGGTATCTGGCAAAAGCCACAGCACAAATTGTCTTCTCCGAGCCGCATGATAAAATGTGGCGTAGAGTACTGCGGGCGAAAGGCGGCGACTACGCCTACTTGGCTAACTTTCCAGAAGACCCGCGCTTGAACTAAGCCTCTACCCAAAGGCAAAAGGTGTAGGAGGTGATGCAGATTTAATTTGCATTTCGAGGCTTTTGCATCAAATTCGCATCAGACGTTGAGAGACTTTTGATACATGCACCACAACGAACTGCTTCCAGCCATCGCCATATCGGTTATCGCCGCTACAGCCTTAGGCTTTATTGCCAAAGTCGTGCGCCTGCCCCTGCTAATTGCTTACATTCTCGCCGGCGTGGTGATTGGTCCGAAAGTCGGCTTTGGTTGGGTGCAAAGTGAAGCACAAATCCAATCTATTTCAGAAATTGGATTGATTTTACTGCTTTTCATTATTGGCTTGGAAATTGACCTCAAAAAACTGTTTCGTGCGGGTAAAGCGGTATCTGTAACAGGATTGCTGCAAGCTCCGATATGTTTTGCCATGGCATGGGCAGTGCTCTGGTGGGCTGGCTTTACAAATGAGAACGGCAAATATGAACTGGTGTATCTGAGTTTCGGATTGGCTATCAGTTCCACGATGATTGTCGTCAAAGCGCTCTATGAAAAGCATGAGCTCGATACCTTAGCAGGACGCATCACGTTAGGTGTACTGGTCTTTCAGGACATCTGGGCTATCATCTTTTTGGCGATTCAACCAAATCTTTTGGACCCACAATTTCTTCTGCTCTTGAGTTCCTTTGCAAAAGGTGCGGGGCTGGTGGTGTGTTGCCTGCTACTAAGCAAATTTGTCTTGCCACGTCTTTTTAACATGATTGCCAAACTTCCAGAGTTTATGTTAGTGGCATCTTTGGCATGGTGTTTTTTGGTGGCTTCACTGGCAACTCTGGCAGGGTTATCTAAAGAAATGGGTGCGCTCATTGCGGGCTTAAGCCTATCGACATTCCCATACAATCTTGATGTGGTAGCAAAAGTGATTAACATCCGCGATTTCTTTATCATGCTTTTTTTGGTGGCATTAGGCATGGAGATTCCTATGCCGACTTGGACAGTGGTGGGCGTAGCAATAGGGTTATCTATGCTCGTCTTGGTTAGCCGATTTTTGTCGGTGTTCGCTTTGCTCACAGTGCTCAAGCAGGGCAACCGTGTGGGAGTAATTTGCTCAATAAACCTCTCACAAATTTCGGAATTCGCCTTAGTAGTGGGCTCTATTGGGCTGACCTACAATCATATTGAGGCGCAAACCGTCTCGTATATCGTCTTTACGCTGGTCTTTACGGCAGTGCTATCGACCTACTTTATTACATGGAGCCATGAAATTTTTCTCAAACTCAATCCACTATTAAAAGCAATAGGGTTCAAAGAATCGGTAGAGGAAGAAGAGCGCCGAAGGGACGAAGAAAAGACGGTGTTCGTGCTGGGGTTCTTCAAGTTTGCCAGTTCTTTGGTATATGAAATTGAGCGGCAACAAAATCCTTTGAAGCACCGCATGCGCATCATTGATTTTAATCCAGAAGTCATTCAGAGGTTACGGCAAATGGGTTATGATGCGCAGTATGGCGATATTGCTCACATTGAAACGCTGCACCACTTGGGGATTGACAAAGCAAAAGTAATTATTTCCACTGTACCAGATTCACTACTCAAAGGCACTTCAAATATGAACATCCTAAGAGCCGTGCAGCAACATGCACCGAGAGCAAAAACCATTCTAATTTCAGAGGATATCAACTATGCCGTGCAACTCTACAACGCAGGTGCTGATTATGTGCTCATTCCAAGACTGCGCGTTGCCCAACAGCTCTTGGAAATCATTGAAAAATCATTTGATTGGACAAAGCTTGGAAAAACAACCCTAAGCTACCAAGAACTTCAAGAGCGTAAAGAAGTGCTAAGCTGACCGACGGCAATAGATTGAGCAAGTCGAAACCTCTTAATGCCAACTGCATAACTACTCAATCATATAGTCAATGATAAGCTGCTGGTCGTTGGTTTCACGAACATTCTTGAAACGGGCGCGGCTAAAAATCTGCTCAAGGCATTCTTGAATTGTCTGAAGCATAGTTGGGGCGCGCAAAATTTGCACGTCGCTGGCGTAGCCATTCGGCTGGATAAAAAGGCGCAGTTGCAACATCCCTTTTGAGGCAGTCTTATCCAACCCTGAATAAGCTGTCTTCAGGCAGGCTAAGATGTATTTTTCCTGCGCCTTCAAGGTACGTATAACCTCTTCTTCAGTGCGAAGACCGTTGCTGAGCCGCATCCCGTCGTAGTTGGCGTGTAGCGAAAGCGATACGTGGCTACTGTCGCTCTGTGCATAGATAGAGTAGCTAATACATAGAAAGCCGAATAACATCAAGGCTCGCAGGGCAAAGTAGTGCATATCATTTCCCATTTAGAAATTTATCCCAACGAAAAGCATGCCGTTGAGCATGTTTTTTCTTGGCAACTTCCTCAGCTTTGTCCATCAAAAAATGCGTCATGGTTTGAACAATCCACGTGTAGTTATCGTGCCCGACAGAATGGTAATCGGCGTCAGGTGCAGGATTCATGTAGTCAATCGCATATGGAATGCCACCGCGCACGGCAAACTCAACAGTATTCAAGTCATAGCCTAAGGCATCACAAATGTCTATGCAGTATTTGGTCAGGGTTTTTTGCAAGGCTTCCGAGGGCGAAAATGGCGCTTGATAACGCAAGTGATGTGGATTACGCGGTTCGTAGGGCATGATATGAACATGCGTTTTGCCAACACAATAGCAGCGATAATACTCTTCAAATGCAATATCCTCTTGCATCACCATGCAGATGGTGCCCGTCTGATTATACTTTTCAAAAAACTCATGTGGGCTATGAACCTTATAGACATGTTTCCACCCGCCGCCATCGAAGGGTTTGAGCCAAAGCGGAAAGCCGACATAGTCGAAACACTCTTGCCAATTGAGCGGATAGATTAAGTTACGCATGGATTCAGAAGTCGTATTCGGCGGATGTTCGTTGCTGGGCAAAATGACCGTCTTCGGAACAGGGATATTCATGCGTGTAGCCAGTGAGTAGTTGAAAAATTTATCATCAGCGCTCCACCAAAAAGGATTATTGACAACATACGTGCCACTAAGCATGGCATTCTTGAGGTAAGCTCGGTAGAAATCAATTTCGTGAGAGATGCGGTCAAGAATAACTGTGTAAGGACAAGGTTCAGCCATTTTTAGCCCACCTATCTTGATAAACTCCGCAACAATGTGGCGTCCTTGCGCTTCGGCTTCGCGGTTGATGTTGGCAATAAGTCCTTCAGGAAAAGAATTTTCTTGACCCCGAAGAATGCCAATCCGCAACGGTTCAGCAGAAGATGGTGTGGAAAGTACGGCGTCAGAAGACGAAACTGAGGTATCAGATGTTGCAGTTGTTTTTTTCCCTCTTGGCATAGCGGTTGTTGATGGTTGAAGTAAAAGCGTTGATTGAAATCGGCAACAAAAATACGCATGAAAAATTTTAGTTGTGCAGCATCTGTAAAACCCAAATGAAACGTTCGAGCAAAATGTGCCGTTATGCTGACCGCAAGTCAGTTTCTAACCATGAGTCATTTTTACATCGCTGCGCCCATGCATAGACAAGTAAGGTGCAAAAGTGAGGCATAAGCGGTTAAGTAATGGAGTCTCGTAAAAATTTTTCAACAAGTTAATCTGCAATTTTGCTATGAAGCGTGGATTACTCCATGTAATGATGCTGTGTCTGCTCTTTAGCACAGCAGAAGCGCAGGTGCGCCGTCTCTCGCTTAGCGATGCGCTATCTGTGGCTTTGGAATACAACCGTGAGTTAAAGGTCGCAAAGTTAGAGCAAGAAAAGTCGGGGCAGAGTGTCAGAGAAGCGTGGGGCAATGTGTATCCCTCTTTAACGCTGACAGGGCAGTTTGCACACAGTTTCCGCAATACCAATTTCTTCATTTTTCCAGCTGGCTTTGGCGGACCGCCCGGTGCAGGAGGTGGCACGACCGCGCCGACACAAATCATTGCCACAGGCATCAACAGCATAAATGCAACCCTGCAATTTACGCAATCGCTCTACCGCGGAGCAGTCTGGGCAGGCATCAGAGCGTCTTCGGTTGTCAATGAACTAAGCCAGGCAAGCTACCTGAGCACTAAAGCTACCACCGTAACAGAAGTTAAAAAAGCCTACTACGATGTCTTGATTTCACAGGAATCGGCGCGTTTGATTGAACAGAGCATTGCACGAAATGAATTGGCATTGCAAGATGCGCGCCAGCTCTACAGGCAAGGACTTGCCGCTGACATTGACACACTACGTGCATTCATCGCCGTCGAGAACCTAAAACCGCAACTCATCAAGGCACTCAACGGTGTAGAGACAGCAAAAATTGCGCTCAAGGTCAAAATCGGCTTACCAGCAGATGAAGAACTGGAACTGACTGATTCGCTCAAGTTTGAAGATAAGATGGGTGACATCACATTTGCGCAAGCCTACCAAGAAGCCTTAGCCATGCGCCCTGAAATCAAACAGCTCGAACTGCAAGTGCGTGCCAACGAAGAGCAAATTGCCGCTGAATTTTCAAACTTCTTGCCCACCTTAGACGCATTTGTACAAGCGCAAGTACTGACACTGCAAACAAACTTTAACATCAGCTCTTATCAGTGGGGAACAAACCTTGCGGCAGGATTGCAACTCTCGGTGCCGATTTTTTCAGGCTTCCGCAATGAGGCACGTCTTGTGCGTGCAGAAATGGAAAAGCAGCAAAACCAAACACGCTTAGAAAACTTGCGTGAAGTCATTCGTTCTGAAATTTCCATCAGTCTCTCCAATGTGATGGAAGCCAAGAAGAGAATTGCGGTGCAGGCAACAACGGTGCAATCGGCAGAGCGCAGCTACGCTCTCACGCGCAGTCGACGCAAGCAAGGCATTGGCTCTCAATTAGAACTGACTGACGCAGAACTGGCTCTCAATCAAGCCAAAGTCAATTACCTGCAAGCCGTGTATGACTATCTGGTCGCCATAGCAAATCTGGAAAAGGCGTTAGGTAGAGCAGGAAGAATGCCCGAAGCACGCTGAAAACTGGCACACGGCGTGCGGCAAATCATTTAGCTTCAGAAGCCATGAGTGTAATG
>Ga0308420_1000007_pt1 | contig 74076 bp, 89 predicted proteins | sample HotsprSampleMS55_FD_203802 | JGI IMG/M metagenome (GOLD analysis project Ga0308420, IMG submission 203802) | Hot spring phototrophic mat microbial communities from Mushroom Spring, Yellowstone National Park, Wyoming, United States - 20090730_MS55 ... | reverse complement strand
TACCAGCGCCCAAAGAAGAAGATCTTTCAAGGGGCATCCTCGAGGCGATCGACATGGATAGCTACCGAGTCGAAAAGCAGTCGAGCATGCGGATAGCGCTTCCCGATGCCGATGCCGAGATCGAACCGGTACCCACTGCGGGTGGTGGGCACAAGCCTGAACCGGAACTCGACCGGCTTTCCAACATCATCAAGGCGTTCAACGATCAGTTCGGCAACATTCCTTGGACTGATGCCGATCGGGTGCGCAAACTCATTACCGAGGAAATTCCAGCGCGTGTTGCCGCCGACGCCGCCTACCAGAACGCTCGGAAGTTCTCGGACAAACAAAACGCCCGCATCGAACACGACAAGGCGCTCGTTCGCGTGATGACAGCGCTGATTCAGGACGATACAGAGCTATTCAAACAGTTCAGCGATAACGAAAGCTTCCGGCACTGGCTGACCGACACTGTATTTGCACTTACGTACAGCGAAGGCCGCAGCGTGTGATTGCCAGTGCAACTTCAGCTATGGCTTCCCCCTTGCCACAGCGCACCCGGATATGGTATGATGGAAAAAAGCCGCGGCCGGAAGTCCTGCGGCTCGTTGATGAAAGCGGGCTTCCCGACCCTATGCGGCCAACGTGTAAGGAGTGACTCCATGCCCATTGCCGCGAGTGCGACCTGCTACTACCCAACGCCGTGCGCCCCGTGCCCTGCGCTGCGCCGGCAGGAGGTCGGCTGCCTCCGGCAAGGGTCTGGGAGAAAACTTTTTCGTGGCCCAAAAAATTGTCAACCCCCTCTGCAACCCATTGTCGCGAAAGGAGAAAAAAGACCCCAGCAGTCCTAACCATTGACCTGATGAAGAAGGGATTAAGACAGTTGGGGTTGTTGGTAAAGGGAAGTATTAACGGTGTCCTAACCATTGACCTGATGAAGAAGGGATTAAGACTCTTGCCCCGGCCTTCTGTCCCCAGGATCTCGGGTCCTAACCATTGACCTGATGAAGAAGGGATTAAGACGTTGGCCCTTTGCTCGATGGCCTCCCATTCGTGTCCTAACCATTGACCTGATGAAGAAGGGATTAAGACCGGGCACCCGACGGCCACGATCGTACGCCCTTGTCCTAACCATTGACCTGATGAAGAAGGGATTAAGACCAGTGGGTTCGACACCGTCACGCTCCAGCTTTGTCCTAACCATTGACCTGATGAAGAAGGGATTAAGACACCACTTTCCAGGTTATGCACCCTGGACGTAAGGTCCTAACCATTGACCTGATGAAGAAGGGATTAAGACGTGCGGGCTCAGGCGAAGACCTGGAAGCCACGGTCCTAACCATTGACCTGATGAAGAAGGGATTAAGACCAGGCTCCGCAGAAAACCAGAGCCAACCCGTCGTCCTAACCATTGACCTGATGAAGAAGGGATTAAGACCTGTCTCACGCGAGGCTGCACCGCGCGCAGATCGTCCTAACCATTGACCTGATGAAGAAGGGATTAAGACTTTTTCTTCAGTATGCACTGACCACTATGTATGTCCTAACCATTGACCTGATGAAGAAGGGATTAAGACTCCAGCCCTTCGGCGATGGCGAGCACAGGGCCAGTCCTAACCATTGACCTGATGAAGAAGGGATTAAGACTCTTGCGTGCGTTTGCTGCCAGGCCGTGGTCGGTCCTAACCATTGACCTGATGAAGAAGGGATTAAGACCGGCATAGCCGCGATGTACGGCTCCGGTTATCTGAATACGCTTTCTTTTGCTGCTGAGGCCCCCTTTCGCATGGCATCAAACTAGTGGGCTTCGACTTCCCCGCTGCCAACCGCGTGCGCCTGCGCACGCCCAGGCCTTACACGCATCAACCGGGAACTGCGACGACGCAACCGGGTCGCTAGCGCCTTCCCCAACCCCGGTTCCTGCCTGCGTCTACCGGGTAGTTGCCAATATACCGCGCCAGTCCATGGAGATATTGTCCAGACTGCCACCTTCTGGGTAGTACACCTGAAAACTCATATCGTTTTCAGTGATCTTGCGACCAAGCCGCTTCTCCATGTCTTCGACGACTTCACAAATCGATGGCGATAGCCATGCCCGATCTGGCGTGTTTGGGCAGTCCCTTTTACCTCAATCCGTGGTCGTTGAATCTGAAACCTTTCCTGTGGGCTATTGGCATGAGTAGGCAATTTTGGGCCGATCACCGCTTCCACCTGCGCCGCCTGACAGCATTGCCCGATCAGCGCCAGCCTAGCAGGTGAGATTCAGCCTTGCAGTTTGCTTGACCTTAAAATGTGCCTGCGCGCGCAACCATCGGGCAGACGCGCAACGAGCTTGGCCGAGACCCTCTCGAGACACTGCTCAATGAAAAGCAAAGACAACTGGGGACAGCTGGGACAGAAAAAGCCCCGAAACCGGGGTTTTGCTACTGATCACTATTTGACTTTTGTTGTTTTTGGTCGGGGAAAGAGGATTCGAACCTCCGACCCCTGCGTCCCGAACGCAGTGCTCTACCAGGCTGAGCTATTCCCCGACGGTCAACAAGCTTCAATAGCGCCGATGAACCGCGAATTCTGATAATTGTACCAAAGCATCGCGATAGTGGGAAGGGGGGAGCGCAGCCAACGCCTCAGCCGCGGTTGCGGCATGGCGTTTCGCTTCTTGATAGCCGGCAGTAATAGCGCCTGATGCAGACACTGCCTCCACAACTTGCGGGAGCAGGTCGCGGTCGGCCGCATCGATTGCTTGGCGCACCAACGCCTGCTGTGCCGACGTGCCATTGGCTAAGACATAGAGCAGCGGATAGGTTGGCTTTCCTTCGGCAAGGTCATCGCCAACCTGCTTGCCCAGCTCCGCGCTGTCGGCAGTGTAGTCGAGCAGATCGTCGGTAATCTGAAACGCGATCCCCAAATGACGGCCATAGGTGGTCAGCGCCGCTTCGATTGCCGCGTCAGCATCGGCAATGACGGCACCAAGCTGGGCGGCAGCCTGAAAAAGCCTGGCTGTCTTGTAGTCGATGACCTGAAAATAGCCCTCCCAGGTGACGTCGGGGTTACCGCAGTTCATCAATTGCAGCACCTCCCCTTCAGCAATCGCATTGGTGACCTGGGCAAGAATCTCCATCACCCGCATCCGCCCGACTGAAACCATCATCTGGAACGAACGGGAATAGAGGAAGTCCCCGACCAACACCGCCGCAGCGTTCCCAAAGACGGCATTGGCACTCTGCCGGCCACGGCGCATCTCGGACTCATCGACCACATCGTCGTGCAGAAGAGTCGCCGAATGGATGAATTCGATCACGGCAGCCAGCGTAATCCGCTCCGGCCCCTCATACCCGCACGCCCCCGCAGCAAGGAGATGGACGGCGGGTCGCAACCGTTTTCCCCCTGCAGCGATCAGATAGTCGGCCACAGAGCGGACAAGCGCCACATCAGAATGGAGCTGTTGGATGATCTCAGCGTTGAGCGCTGCAAAAGCATCGGCCACCGGCGCAAGAAAAGGGAGCGATTGGGTCACAGCACTACCTCATCCATTGGAATGACTTTCCCCGGGTTGAGTAACCCTTCTGGGTCAAGCGCCTTTTTGATCCTTTGCATCAGAGCAAGTTCTGCGGGGTTCTTATAGCGGCGCATCTCGCCCACCTTCAACTGACCGATGCCATGTTCCGCCGAAAAGGAACCATCGCGCCGCACCACTTCGTCGTGCACCCAGCGGGTCAGCTCCTTTGACAAAGCACACCCCGCTCCTTCCGGTAGGAAGAGATTGTAATGCAGATTCCCATCACCAAAGTGGCCAAAGCAGACGATGCGCACCCCAGGGCAGCGGCGCACCAGCTCCCGCTCAGCGGCCTGGATGAACGGAACCAGTTCGGCAAGCGGCAAGGCGATGTCGTGCTTGAGGCTCGTCCCCTCGCGCTGCTGCGCTTCGGATGCCGATTCGCGAAAGCGCCAGAACTGGGAACGCTGGGTTTCATTCATCGCCAGCGCTGCGCCGGCGATCATGCCCCGTTCCATCATCTGCTGCCAGAAGGTGTTGGCCGATTCGCTCAGCCCGGGAAGGTCCACGGTGTCGGTCAATTCAACAAGTACCGACCAGCTTGGTATCCCCTCAGTCCAAGGAAGGCGCACCTGGGGGATGTGGCGCAGTACCAGCCCCATCACCTCTTGGTTCATCAGCTCAAAGGCTGAGAGCCGTTCGCCAAAGGTTGCGGAGAGTTCCTGGAAAAGGGGGGCGACGGTCGCCAGGTCAGGAAGGGCAACCCACACCGTCTGTACCCAGCGCGGCTGCGGAAAGAGGCGTACCGTGGCGGCCGTCACAACCCCAAGCGTTCCCTCGCTACCAATGAGTAACTGTTCCCAAGCATAACCTGTATTGTCCTTGCGTAGCCCGTGCAAGCGCGAAACCACCGAACCATCGGCAAGCACCGCCTCAATGCCCAAGACCTGGGCACGCATCGTCCCATAACGAACCACATGGACGCCGCCAGCGTTGGTACTGATTACTCCGCCTAGCGTCGCACTCCCTTCCGAGGCAAGCGATAGAGCAAAAAGGCGATCACAAGTAGCTGCCGCTCTCTGCAACTCAGCCACGGTTACCCCCGCCTCGGCAGTAATAAGATTGGCAAGGGGATCAAGGCGGCGGATTGCTTTGAGCATTCGAAGCGACAAGAGGAGATGAGGCCGGTCATTCCCTGGGGTTGCCCCACCGCAAAGACCCGTGTTCCCTCCTTGAGGAGTAATCGCCACCTGGTGGCGGCGACACCACTGAATCAGCGCCGCCACCTCATCGACCGACCGCGGCAGGGCCACCACCATGGCTTGCCCGTGGAAGCGGCCGCGCCAGTCGGTGAGCAGTTCGGGCCGTTCAGCGGGGTCAAGAAAGGGAACGTCCGGCAGGTCAGCGCGCAAGCGCGCAGCCAGCGTTTGCCAATGCTCACAACCCATCAAGCACCGCCTCGATCTGCGCCCTTACCCGGCGCGTTGCAGCCACCCCCTCCTCGATCGCCTCTGCCCCGCGGTGAAAGTCGAGAATCGAAAAATCGACCAATCTAGGTTGAATCAATACCTCAGGCGGGTCGCCAGCGAGCCGTGCCCGGGCAATACGCGCCTGCATGATATTGATCGATGTTGCCAACACAGTAGCAATCGGCGGAATCTCATCGGCGGAACGGCGGCCATCAACCCTATCAAGGAGCGCCCCCGCCCCGACCCAGCTCAGGAATCGCTCTTTAACCTGGTCGGTCCATCCCCCTTCCGGTGTCTCTTCTCTCCCTTTGTCCTTTGCTAGCCGCACCTTGCGCATGTGCCGGGTCGCGCGACCGGCCCCCAGTTCGACAGCAATCACAACATCGGCGCCGAGCGCCCGGCAGAGCGAAACCGGTACAGGATTGACCAAACCCCCATCGACCAGCCAATGGTCACCGAGCCGCTGCGGCTGGAACATTCCCGGCAGCGCCGTCGTCGCCCGTAGCGCTGGGGCCAATGGCCCGTCCCGCAACCAAACTTCACGGCCGCTTGCAAGTTCCGTCGCCACACAAGCAAAAGGGAGCGCCAAATCGGCAAAGGAGGGGGCAAGAAAATGCTCGACACAATATTCGACAACACGATCCCCCAGCAATGCCCCACCGCGGAAGGAGACATCCATCAACGCCACCACGTCGGTCCAACCAAGCGAGCGAACCCACTCGGCCATTGCCTCGTCGCGATGGGATGCAAGCGCCGCGCCAATCAACGCCCCGACCGACGTGCCACAGACGATATCGATCGGGACATTAAGCGCACGCAGCTCCTGGATTACGCCAAAATGAGCCCAGCCCCGCGCCGAACCTGAACCAAGAGCCAAACCAACTCTCATCGAGCGCACCAAAGGGAGCACTGAACCTTCAGCATAACACAAAGCAAAGAGCCGGCGCCTTGCGACACCGGCTCAGCAAAACGATCCGTTGGGGCCAACTGGGCACGACGGGATCAAGAAGCCGCCTCAGCCCCCGCCTCGACCCGATCGATCCGGTCAACCAGTTCAATAATCGCCATCGGCGCATTGTCACCATCACGAAAACCGAACTTCAGCACGCGGGTATAACCACCTGGCCGCTCGAGCGAACGCTGACCAAGGTCGTTGAAGAGTTTGACCACCGCAGCGCGATCGCGCAAGCGCGCAAAGGCAAGACGGCGGTTGGCCACCGTCGGCTTCTTGGCCAACGTGATCAGCGGTTCGATATAGCGACGCAACTCCTTGGCTTTGGGGAGTGTGGTCACAATCTGTTCTTCCCGGATCAGCGCAGAGGCCAGATTGCGCAAAAGCGCCTGACGATGGCTCGTTGTGCGGTTAAGTTTGCGATATCCCTTCTTGTGACGCATGATTACCCTTCCTTCTGTTTGTCCGCTTGTGGCCGCGCCAAACCAGCAGGCGGCCAATTGTCGAGCTTCATCCCCAGCGACAATCCATGCGCGGCCAACACCGTCTTGATCTCATTGAGCGACTTGCGGCCCAGGTTCGGCGTCTTAAGGAGCTCCTGCTCGGTCTTCTGGATCAGATCGCCAACAAAGTAGATATGTTCAGCTTTTAGGCAATTGGCCGAGCGTACCGTCAGCTCGAGATCATCGATGGGCCGCAGCAGCACCGGATCGACCTGCGTCTCGTTCTGGGTCGGGACATATTCATCGGCCCCCTCCAGTGTCGCAAAAACTTGGAACTGGTCGATCAAAACACGAGCCGCTTGGCGAACCAACTCGACCCCTTCGACGGCACCATTGGTTTCAACCTCAAGTACCAAGCGATCAAGGTCAGTACGCTGCTCTACTCGGGCGCGTTCCACGGTATAGGCCACGCGACGCACTGGGGAGAAGGAGGCGTCCATCGCAATGCCACCAATCTTCTTGGCCTCACGCGCCGTTGCCGGGACATACCCCCGACCGGATTCAATCACCACCTCCATCTCAAGGCGTCCACCCTCTTCGACATGGGCAATGATGTGATCCTCGTTGATCACCTCAACCCCATGAGGAAGGGCAAAATCGCCCGCGCGGACCACAGCCGGGCCGGCCACCTCAAGACGGACAATCGCCTCGTCGCGATCGTGCAGGCAGAAGACCACCCCCTTGAGATTAAGGAGCAGGTCGACAACATCTTCGCGAACGCCATCCAATGCACTGAACTCGTGCAACACACCAGTGATTCGCGCCTCTGTCGGCGCAAACCCCCGCAGCGACGACAGCAAAACGCGGCGCAACGCATTGCCGAGCGTATGGCCAAAACCGCGCTCCAAGGGTTCGAGCGTGATCCGCGTCGTCACCGGGGACAGCATCTCGACTTGGATGGTGCGCGGTGTCAAATAGTGTTCAAACGGCATCCCGCTGTCCTCGTGCATGATTAACGCGAATAGAGTTCCACCACTGCCTGCTCATTGAGCGTGGGCGACAACTCAGCGCGCATCGGGTAGGCTTTGAATACCCCCTTGCCTTCTGCAACGTTTACGTCGATCCACTCAGGGAACCCCCGCTCCTGGGCGCGCTTGATGGCCGCTTGGACCCGCAGTTGAGCCCGAGCCTTTTCGGTGAGCTCGATGACATCGCCGGGGCGAACCAGATAGGAGGGAATATTGACGCGCTTGCCATTGACAAGCACCCCGTTGTGGCGGACCAGCTGCCGCGCTTCAGCGCGTGAGGCACCAAATCCCATCCGATAGGCAACAGTATCAAGCCGCCCTTCCAGGAGTTGGAGCAGGTTCTCCCCCGTCTGGCCCTTACGCCGTTCGGCTTCGGCATAGATACGGCGGAACTGTCGTTCAAGCACCCCATAGATACGACGGATCTTCTGTTTGGCGCGGAGCTGCTCGCCGTACCCCGAAAGACGACGCCCGGAGTTCTGGCCATGCTGCCCGGGGGCATACGAGCGGCGCTCGAAAGCGCACTTATCGGTAAAGCACTTCTCCCCTTTAAGGAAAAGCTTTTCGCCTTCCCGCCGACATTGACGGCATTTTGGATCGCGATTACGTGCCACAGAAATTACTCCTCATCAAACCCGACGCTTTTTCGGGGGACGGCAACCGTTGTGCGGAATCGGCGTCACATCAGCAATTCCGGTAATCCGAATTCCCAACGCCGCCAAAGCGCGGATAGTCGACTCGCGCCCAGGGCCAGGGCCCTGCACGCGCACTTCCAGATTTTTGATCCCACACTCCATCGCGGCCTTTCCGGCAGCATCTGCCGCTACTTGCGCAGCAAAGGGGGTGCTTTTCCGAGACCCTTTAAAGCCTGCCGACCCGGCCGTTGCCCACGTAAGGGCGTTCCCTTGACGGTCGGTGATGGTGATGATAGTGTTATTAAAGCTCGCCTGAATGTGGGCGATGCCGTCGGCAACGTTTTTCTTGACTCGGCGACGCGTCTTGACACTTGGTTTAGCCATTGATCCCAACCCTCACAATCACTTCTTCTTGCCAGCAATCGTCTTGCGCGGCCCTTTACGGGTCCGGGCGTTGGTCCGAGTCCGCTGCCCGCGAACCGGCAGACCGCGACGATGACGCATCCCACGATAGCAGCCAAGATCCATCAGCCGCTTGATGTTCATGGAGATCTCGCGCCGCAGGTCCCCTTCCACCTTGAACTTGCTGACCTCTTCACGCAGACGGTCGATCTGCTCTTCGGTCAGATCCTTGATTTTGGTCGAGCGGGGGACGCCAGCGGCATCACAGATTTTCTGCGCACGCGAGCGGCCGATCCCAAAGATATGGGTCAGCGCAATCTCGGCATGTTTATGATTGGGAACATTTACCCCAGCAATACGGGCCATATCCACTCACCCCAATGAAAAATGCACCATTTTATCGCAACTCGGCAACACGATCAACCTTGCCGCTGCTTGTGGCGCGCCTCTTTGCAGATCACCCGAACGACCCCATGACGGCGGACAATCCGGCAGTTGCGACAGATCCGCTTGACCGAAGGCTGTACTCGCATGATGACTCTCCATATCTATTTACTGCGAAAGACGATCCGCCCGCGCGTGAGATCGTAGGGCGTCAGTTGCACCGTCACCTTGTCTCCTGGAAGGATACGGATGTAGTTCATACGCATCTTCCCAGAGATATAACCCAGAACCTCATGACCATTCTCCAAGCGAACGCGAAAGGTCGTGTTCGGCAGGTTTTCGATCACTTCACCTTGCATCTCTATCACATCTTCTTTGGCCATCGGTTACCCTCGCGACCGCCCACTGCGCAAGTTGGCCTTCTTAAGGAGGCTCTCATACTGGTGGGACATAATATGGGACTGCACCTGGTTCATCAGATCCATCGTAACCACCACAATGATTAAGAGCGATGTTCCACCAAAATAGAAGGGGACATTCCACTCTAGAATCAGAAACTCTGGAATCAGACAGACTACAGTGACGTACAGGGCACCGGCCAGCGTCAAACGGGTCAGCACCCGGTCAAAATATCGGGCAGTCTGATCGCCAGGACGGATTCCAGGAACAAAGGCACCGCTCTTCTTGAGGTTTTCCGCGGTTTCCCGGGCATTGAATACCAACGCCGTATAAAAGAAAGCAAAGAAGATAATGGCGAGCGCGTAGAGCAAGATGTAGATCGGCTGGCCAGGAGAGAGGGCAGAGGCGAGGTTGCGCAACCACTGCAGAGACTCACTGGCTCCGAACCACTGCGCGGCGGTGGCCGGAAACAGGATAATCGAAGAAGCAAAGATAGGCGGAATGACGCCAGCCATGTTGAGCTTTAGGGGCAGATGGGAACTTTGCCCGCCATAGATGCGATTGCCGACTTGGCGCTTGGCATAAGTAATCGGGATCTTGCGCAACGCCTTTTCGACGAAGACGACAAAAGCAGTGACCACGACAACCAACGCCAGAATAAGCAGTGCAGCCAGCGGGTGTAACGAGCCAGTGGAGACCAGCTCGAAGGTGCCAGCAAGGGCCATTGGCAGCCCCGCGACGATCCCTGAGAAGATAATGAGCGAAATGCCATTGCCGATCCCGCGCTCGGTGATCTGTTCCCCCAGCCACATTAGGAACATGGTTCCAGTGACCAGTGTCACAACCGTCGTGAGGCGGAAGGTAAAGCCTGGTTCGAGCACCAGACCAGGCTGATTTTCCAAGGCCACAGCAATACCTAAAGCCTGAACAAAGGCGAGCAGTACGGTTGCATAGCGCGTGTACTGCGTGATCTTGCGTCGGCCCGCCTCGCCCTCTTTGCGCAGCTGTTCAAGCGGGGGGAAAGCATAGGTCATTAACTGCATCACGATCGATGCCGAGATGTAGGGCATCACCCCCAGTGCAAAGATGGTAAATCGCGACAGTGCCCCCCCGGAAAAGAGGTTCAGCACCCCCAGGATCCCACCTTGCTGGCTCTCAAAAAGCTTGGCCAGCTGTACTGGATCGATGCCTGGAACGGGAATGTGCGCCCCGATTCGGTAGACGATCAATGCGCCGACCAGAAACCACAGGCGGCGCTTCAGGTCGGCAAATTTCCCCAGGTTGAGGGCAGGAGCGGCAACGGCTGTCACGCGCGCTTACTCCACCGAAACCGACCCACCAGCCGCTTCGATTGCCGCCTGGGCCCCTTTGCTTACCCTGATTCCACGCAGCACCACCCGGCGAGTGATCGTTCCGGTACCGATTACCTTGGCGCCGATGGCGTTATTGGGAAGCAGACCCGACTGTTTGAGCACGACCAGATCGATTTCGTCGACTGGCAGCTTATCAAGGTCGCTTAACCGCAACTCATAGACGCGCCCCTGATTAAGCGACGTGAACCCACGCTTAGGCAGACGGCGCTGCAAAGGCATCTGTCCGCCCTCGAAACCCACTTTGTGAAAACCACCTGAGCGCGACTTCTGCCCTTTGTGACCGCGACCGCAAGTCTTACCTAAGCCAGAGCCGATCCCTCGACCGACACGCCGCCGTGCCTTTTTGGCCCCATCGGCCGGATGTAACGTATTAAGCCGCATCGCTTACCCCTCGACTTTCAATAGGTAGCTCACCTTACGCACCATCCCAAGAATCTCGGGTGTTGCTGGAAGTTCCACTGTTTGCTGACGACGACGAAGACCAAGCCCGCGAACCGTCGCCCGATGGTCCTGTTTGGTCCCGATCAGCGAGCGCAGCAGCGTCACACGAATTTTTTCCTGGGTCATGGCTTACTCCAAGATGGCTTCGATGCTTTTCCCACGCTTGGCAGCGATTTCAGCCGGCGTTTGCATCTGCGTGAGGGCTTTCATTGCCGCGCGCAGGACGTTGTAGGGGTTGCGCGACCCAAGCGACTTGCAGATCACATCCTTTACCCCCATCGCCTCAAACAGTAGGCGCATCGCCCCACCAGCGATGATCCCCGTACCAGCAGGCGCTGGTTTCATGATCACGGTGCTCGCACCATGTTTCCCAATCAGCTCATGCTGTAGGGTTCCATTACGCAGCGGAATCGCCACCAGATTACGCCGGCCAAACTGTACCGCCTTTTGAACGGCAACGGGGACTTCACGAGCCTTCCCTTTGCCGATTGCCACACGCCCATCACCATCACCAACAACCACCAGCGCCGCAAAGCTGAGGATACGCCCACCTTTGACGGTTTTGCTGACTCGATTGACGGAAACGAGCTTTTCCATCAACTCGTCTTGCGGTGCCTCAACTTCGCGCCCCTTGTTTGCTTTTTTGCTCATCGCCTTGATCCCGTCAGAATTTCAGACCAGCTTCACGTGCCGCATCAGCAAGCGCCTGAACGCGGCCATGATAGAGGTAGCCGGATCGATCGAATGCAACGGTGTCAATACCAAGTGCTTTCGCTTTCTCGGCAATCGCTTTACCCACCAGCGCCGCGGCCGCCTTGTTCCCACCATTCTTGACCTGATCGCGCAGGTCTTTAGAAAGGGTCGATGCCGCTGCCAGCACCTTCGACCCATCTGGGGTCGTGATTTGCGCGTACATATGCGAATTGGAGCGAAAGACGACCAACCGCAGTTTCTTCAGTTGCGCGATTTTGGCCCGGGTTTTGCGGGCCCGACGCAAACGTGCCAATCTTTTGTTCATGGTCATGCCACCTTATTTCTTCTTCGTCTCTTTAAGGATCACCACCTCACCGGCGTAGCGCACCCCTTTACCTTTGTAGGGCTCAGGCGGACGGTAGGCACGGATCTTGGCTGCTTCCTGCCCCACGAGCTGCTTATCGATCCCTTTGAGGATGATGTCTGTCTGGCTTGGCGTCTCGGCTTTGATCCCGGCAGGGAGCTGATGGACGATCGGATGCGAAAACCCAAGGGCGAGCTGGATCTGGTTTCCCTGCGCCTGCGCCCGATAACCGACGCCAACCAACTGCAGACGGCGCTCAAAGCCCTCAGTGACCCCCTTGACCATGTTGGCCAGAAGAGCACGGGTCGTGCCAGCATACATGTTGGCACGAGAAAACCCTTCTTTGGCCCGAACCTGAGCAACCCCATCGTTGACGATGACATCAACAGCTGGATGCAACGCCATCTCCAATTGGCCTAAGGGACCCTTGGCGCGAACGAGCCGCTCTTCGACCTTCACCTCGACGCCCTTGGGCAATACAACAGGCTGTTTGGCAATACGCGACATTCCGATTCTCCCGTTAGGCGACGATGCAGAGCACCTCGCCACCGATCCTTGCCTTGCGGGCGGCGCGGTCGCTCATCACGCCCTTGGAGGTGGAGACAACAGCAATCCCCATCCCATTGAGCACTTTTGGCAATTCATCGGCGCCACGATAGATCCGCAGCCCTGGGCGAGACACGCGTTCGATCCGGTCGATCACAGGGCGACCTGCATAATATTTCAGACCCAATTTCAGGGTAGCCTTGGCTCCATTGCGCTCGACGTCGACACTGGCCAAGTACCCCTCATCGACCAGCACCTTAGCCAATGCCTCTTTCACCTTGGAATAGGGGACTTCGACCAGAGGCTTTTGCACTTTTTGGGCATTGCGGATACGGGTTAGCATATCGGCAATCGGATCAGTCATACTCATGCTATGCTCCTTACCAGCTCGCCTTGGTCATACCGGGAACCTGGCCCGTAAACGCAAGCTCACGCAGCTGGTTACGGCACAACCCGAACTTGCGGAACGTTCCACGCGGACGCCCAGTCAAGGCACAACGGTTGCGCAAGCGCACCGGGCTGGCGTTGCGCGGAAGCTGCTGCAGCTTAAGGCGCGCGGCCATCCGCTCTTCCAGCGACAATGACGTATCATTGATCTTAGCAATCAACTCAGCGCGTTTCTTCGCGTACCTTGCCACGATGGCTTCGCGCTTCTTTTCACGATTGATCATCGATTTCTTGGCCATGCCCCTATCCTCACGTCCGGAACGGGAAGCGGAACGCCTCAAGGAGCGCCCGACCTTCCGCATCGGTTTTGGCGGTGGTGGTAATGGTGATGTTAAGGCCACGCACCGCATCTACCTTATCGTATTCGATCTCAGGGAAGATGATCTGCTCACGAATCCCGAGGTTGAAGTTGCCGCGTCCATCGAAGCCCTTGCCACCCACGCCGCGGAAGTCACGCACGCGCGGCAGCGCAATATTGATCAAGCGGTCAAGAAACTCATAGGCGCGAGCACCGCGCAGCGTCACCTTGCAGCCGATCGGGTACCCTTCGCGGATCTTAAACCCAGCCACCGATTTGCGCGCCCGAGTGACGACTGGCTTCTGCCCAGCAATCTTGGCCAGGTCGGCCACGGCATGCTCGATCACCTTCTTATCAGCCACCGCCTCACCTACCCCCATGTTGAGGGTGATCTTGACAATGCGAGGGACTTCCATCACCGAACGGTAGCCAAAGCGCTGCATCAGGGCTGGAACGATCTCTTCTTGATACTGTTTGAGCAAACGGGCCATCGCAATCTCCTCAGGCATCGACCAGTTCGCCGGTGCGCTTGAAGAAGCGAACCTTGCGACCATCTTCCAACGTCTTGATTCCCACCCGTTCGCCCTTCTGGGTCTTGGGGTTGTAAAGCATCACGTTGGAGATATGGATCGGCATCTCTTTGGACACAATGCCACCTGCAACACCTTTGAGCGGGTTGGGGCGAACATGCTTTTTCACGACATTGATACCGGCCACCACCACGCGGTCGCGGCCAACGCGCTGCTGTACAACGCCACGCCGCCCCTTGTCTTTTCCCGCGATGACGATCACTTCGTCACCTTTTCGAATCTTTTGCATGACGCACCTCAAATGACTTCCGGAGCCAGCGACACGATCTTCATGAAGCGCTCAGTACGCAACTCACGCGTGACTGGCCCAAAGATCCGCGTGCCGATCGGTTCAAGCTTGTTGTTAAGCAGCACTGCTGCGTTGTCATCAAACTTGACCAGCGACCCATCTGGACGGCGCACACCCTTTGCCGTGCGCACCACCACTGCGTTATAGACGTCACCCTTCTTGACCCGCCCTTTAGGGGCAGCATCTTTGATCGAGACCTTGATGATATCGCCTACACTGGCGTAGCGACGCTTGGAGCCGCCCAACACCTTGATGCACATCACTTTACGTGCACCGCTGTTGTCAGCCACCTCCAGCATGGTTTGCATCTGAATCATGAGCTTCTCCAACTTATCCCGCCAGGCGCGGACAGTATTGGACACAAGGAAAAGCGTGCCCCGCTTAAAGCGGGGCAGCTCGACCAGAACTGTCAATTATACCGTCTTGCCTGGCCAAAGTAAACCGGTTAGACCAAACCCGCTTTGGCCACGATGCGTGTCACCACCCAGCTCTTGGTCTTGGAGATCGGCCGACTCTCGGCAATCTCGACGATATCGTTCATGCCTACGTTAGGGTCTTCACAGTGGGCATGGAACTTCCGGGTACGCGTCACATATTTGCCGTAGAGGGGGTGCGCCTCACGCCGCTCAACCAGAACCGTGACCGTCTTTTGCCGCGCGGTTGAGACCACCTTCCCCTGCAGGCGACGTCGATTTTTCTCCTGCGCGCTCATTGCTTCACCCCTTTCTCGGCAAGAACCGTCTTGACGCGCGCGATATCCCGCCTTAGCGCACGAACCTGCGCCGTGTTGGTCAATTGTTGGGTTGCCTGTTGCATCCGCACTGAGAACTGCGCCTTACGCAAGGCAAGCAGCTCGTCACGGAGCTCGCTAACCGTTTTTTCCCGTAATGCTGCTGCTTTCATCATTAACTCCCCAGGCGCCGGGTCACGACCACCGTCTGGAAGGGCAACTTTGCTGCCGCCAAACGAAACGCCTCACGAGCCAACTCTTCGCTGACTCCACCCATTTCATAGAGGACTTTACCCGGCTGAATCTCGGCCACCCAATACTCTGGGTTCCCCTTCCCGCTCCCCATCCGCACCTCGGCAGGTTTCTGAGTGATCGGCTTGTCGGGGAAGACCCGGATCCAGATACGACCCCCCCTCTTGATGTGCCGGGTCATAGCCCGGCGGGCCGCTTCGATCTGGCGCGCGGTCAACCGGCCGCGCCCGATCGCCTTCAGACCGAAATCACCAAAGGCCACTTCGGTGCCGCGGGTGGCGATCCCCTTGTTCCGACCCTTTTGGACTTTACGGTATTTAGTTCGCTTCGGCTGCAGCATGGCTTACTCCTGTTTTGGCACTTCCGCGCTGGTTGCTGCGCCCCTTGCGTGCGGTATCGCGACCGAGACGGCGGCCCTTCGTGGGCTCATCAGCTGCAGCAACAGGCGCCTGGTTACGGTTAAGGACATCGCCTTTATAGATCCAGACCTTAACGCCAATTACGCCATAGGTGGTGACCGCCTCGGCAAAGCCGTAGTCGATATCGGCGCGCAGGGTATGGAGTGGGACGCGGCCCTCGCGATACCATTCGGTACGCGCAATTTCCGCACCATTGAGACGGCCAGCCGTCATCACCTTGATCCCTTTGGCCCCAAGGCGCATTGCCCCTTGCATCGCCCGCTTCATTGCACGGCGAAACTGAATGCGCTTCTCAAGCTGGTTGGCGATCGATTCAGCAACCAGTTGCGCATCGAGTTCGGGTTTACGCACCTCTTCAATCGAGACCTGCGCAGGTACCCCAAGGCGTTGACTGACCTCTTCTTTGAGTTTCTCGATATCTTCCCCTTTTTTGCCGATCACGACACCAGGGCGAGCTGAAAAGATCGTCACTTTGGCCGTCTTGGCGGGGCGCTCGATAAGAATGCGGCTTACCGCAGCATGCTTTAGCCGCTCTTTAAGGTAGCGACGCAACTCAATATCGGAAAGGAGCGTCTTGGCATAAGTCTTGCTCGGTGCGTACCAGCGCGAAGCCCAGTCACGGGTGACGGCCAGACGAAAACCAGTCGGATGAATCTTTTGTCCCATTTTCGACTCCTTATTCGCCAACCGTCACGAAGATATGGGCAGTTGGCTTGAGGATTCGCGCCCCGCGCCCTTTGGCCTGCGCCCGAAAACGCTTAAGAACAACGCCTTTCTCGACGTGGATGCGCACCACCTTCAGGGCATCGATATCGGCGCCGTCATTGTGCTCGGCGTTGGCGATGGCCGATAGCAGCGCCTTCTTGATGAGCTTTGCACCTTTCTGGGGCATGAACTCAAGGATCTGCAACGCCTGGGCAACCGGTTTACCACGGACAAGATCGGCGACCAACCGCCCCTTCTGCGGCGACAAACGCACGCCACGAATCACTGCACGAGTGGTTTTCATCCCTGTGGCTCCTTACCGTTTCGCCTTCTTGCCAGCAGCGTGCCCCTTAAAGGTGCGCGTAAAGGAAAACTCCCCGAGCTTATGGCCGACCATCGCCTCGGTCACAAAAACAGGGACATGTTGCCGACCATTGTGAACGGCAAAGGTCAAACCGATGAATTCGGGAATAATCGTCGAGCGTCGCGACCAGGTCTTGATCGGACGCTTATCATTTTTAGCCCGCGCTGCCTCCACCTTCTTGAGCAGGTGGGCATCGACAAAGGGCCCTTTTTTCACAGAACGTGCCATGGCTTACCCCTTACCGTTTATGACGGCTTTGAATGATCATGCCGTCAGTACGCTTGTTACGCCGCGTACGATACCCCTTGGTCTGCCAACCCCATGGGCTGACGGGTGGCCCGCCGGTACCAGTGCGCCCCTCGCCACCACCATGCGGGTGATCGATCGGGTTCATCGCCACACCACGCACCGTCGGACGGATACCACGCCAGCGGCTTGCCCCAGCCTTACCCAGCTTCTCAAGGTTGTGTTCGCTATTGGAGACCTCACCAACCGTGGCGCGACATTCCATCGGGACGCGACGCACCTCTCCGGAACGGAGGCGAATCTGCGCATAGCCCCCCTCCCGGCCGACCAGCATCGCCGAGGTACCCGCACTGCGGGCCAACTGCCCACCTTTGCCCGGTTGCAGCTCGATGTTATGGATGATCGTACCGATGGGAATGGAACGCAGCGGTAAAGCATTCCCCACCTTGATCGGTGCCTGGGGACCATTTTCGACGATCATCCCTGCCTCAAGCCCTTTTGGAGCAAGTATGTACCGGCGCTCGCCATCGGCGTAGCAAATCAGGGCAATATGCGCCGTGCGGTTGGGATCGTACTCAATCCGCTCGACCCGGGCTGCAATGCCATCCTTGTTGCGCCGAAAGTCGATGATCCGGTAGTGGCGCTTGTGACCGCCTCCCTTATGGCGGGTCGTGATCCGCCCAACGTTGTTCCGCCCCGCCTTGCGGGTCTGCGCCTTGATAAGTGGCGCATAGGGTTCGCCTTTGTAGAGGTGCGGATGCACCACTTTGACCACATGGCGCCGCCCAGGCGACGTCGGTTTCAGCTTGACAATCGGCATCTTAGAGACTCCCACCGGCTACGAGGTCGAGCTCCTGCCCCGCCTCGAGCGTCACATACGCTTTGCGCACATCGGAACGACGGCCAGAGATGCGACCAAAACGCTTGGTCTTGCCCTTGACGTTGACTACCCGTACCCCTTGCACGCGCACCTGAAACAACCCTTCAACTGCAGCCTTGATCTCAGGTTTGGTGGCATCGGGTGCCACACGGAAGACGACCGTATTGTGCTTTTCTCCAACCTGGGTCGATTTTTCCGAAATGACCGGCGCAATGAGCACCTGATAATGACGTTCCTTGAGCGCACTCATTGCCACATCTCCTCGAATTTGGCCACCGCCTCTTTGGTAACCAGCACCTTATCGAAATGGACCAAGGCCACAGGATCGACCTCATGGGCGGCAAGCGCGAGCACATTCTTCAGGTTACGGCTGCCAAGCAGTAAGTTCTCGCTCAGTTGCTCGGTAACCAAGAGCACATTGACGTCGCCTAACCCCATTGCCTTTAGTTTTTCAACAACCAGCTTGGTCTTGGGTGCCGCGACGTCAAACCCGTCGACGACAGCGAGCCGATCCTGACGGGCCAGTTCGGAGAGGATCGAGGCCATTGCCGCACGATACATCTTGCGGTTGACCTTGTGGGAAAAATTTTCGTTGGGGGTACTCGGGAAGATCTTCCCGCCACCGCGCCATAGCGGGCTGGAAGTCATCCCGGCACGCGCCCGACCAGTCCCTTTTTGCCGCCACGGTTTGCGGGTGGAGTGCCTAACCTGCGAGCGGTCTTTCTGTGCCCTTGTCCCTTGCCGGGCGTTGGCCATATAAGCAACCACCACTTGGTGCACGAGCGGCTCGTTAAACGGCCGGGCAAAAAGGGCATCAGAAACCGGCAGCGCTCCGACAACCTGCCCGTTTTGATTCAGTAGTTTCAGTTCCATCGTCGCCTCGCTTAGCCTTTGGCCTTGACAGCGGGACGAACGATCACCTCGCGCCCATTGGCACCAGGGACCGCGCCCTTGACCCAGATCAACTGACGCGCCTCATCGATGCGCACCACTTCCAGATTCTGCACGGTCACTGTTTCGTCACCCAGATGGCCAGCCATCCGTTTCCCGGGAAAAACGCGGCCAGGATCTTGAGCCATCCCAATCGAGCCTGGCGCATTGGTCGTGATCGAGTTACCGTGCGAAGCGCGGTTGGAGCTAAAGTTATGCCGCTTGATCGCTCCAGCAAAACCCTTACCAATCGAGCGCCCAGTGACATCAACCTTTTGTCCGACAGTAAAGAGCGTAACCGAGAGTTGATCTCCCGGCCGATACTGGGAAAGGAGTTCGGGCGCCACGCGAAACTCGCGCAGGAGTTTAGCAGGGGTAACCCCCGCCTTGGCAAAATGCCCTGCCAAAGGCTTCGTCACCCGCACCGGGCGGCGTTCTCCGAACCCCACCTGCAGCGCCGCATAACCATCGGTTTCAGGCGTTTTGATCTGTACCACGCGATTGCCGGCTGCCGCCAATACCGTGACCGGGATGCTGGTCCCGTCCTCGGCAAAGATCCGCGACATGCCGACCTTGCGCGCTACAAGGCCTAGTGTCATCTTCTTTCTCCTCTTCCGGTTACGATTGACCGGAGGTTGTCCACAAAAAGGGCTCTGCAAAAGAGCCGAACATTATAGCAAAATCGTGCCCAGATTTACAGAAGCTTGATGTCGACGTCTACCCCAGCAGGAAGATCGAGCTTAGAGAGGGCGTCGACCGTTTTGTCTGTGGGATCGACGATATCAAGGAGCCGCAGGTGCGTGCGAATCTCGAATTGATCCATCGACTTCTTGTTCACGTGCGGCGAGCGTAGAACGTTAAATCGCTCAATTTTGGTCGGCAACGGAACCGGGCCACGGACCACCGCCCCAGTGCGCTTGACGGCATCAACAATCTGCTGCGCCGAGAGGTCGATTAAGCGATAGTCAAACGCTTTTAGGCGGATGCGGATTTTTTGGCTTTTCATAGCGACATTCCTCAAAGAACAAAAGAGCCCCTCACCGCAGTGAGGGGCGCCATTCTAGCACAGGGGATCGGTTACTCAATGATCTTAGAGACCACACCGGCGCCAACGGTGCGCCCCCCTTCGCGGATGGCAAAGCGCAGTCCTTCTTCCATCGCGATCGGCGCAATGAGTTTGACCGTGAGCTTGACGTTGTCTCCAGGCATCACCATCTCTACCCCTTCCGGCAGCTCAATCGCTCCCGTCACATCGGTGGTCCGGAAGTAAAACTGCGGCCGGTAGTTGGTGAAAAACGGCGTATGACGCCCACCCTCTTCTTTGGTCAGCACATACACCTCGCATTCAAAGTGGGTGTGCGGCGTGATCGTCCCAGGCTTGGCCAGCACTTGTCCCCGCTCGACCTCTTCGCGCTTGGTCCCACGCAGCAGTACCCCAACGTTGTCCCCAGCTTGCCCTTGGTCAAGGAGCTTGCGGAACATCTCCACTCCCGTGACCGTGGTCTTCTGCGTCGGCCGCAGCCCAACAATCTCAACTTCGTCGCCTACCTTGACCGTTCCACGCTCAACTCGGCCAGTAACCACCGTCCCACGTCCAGAGATCGAGAAGACGTCTTCTATCGGCAGCAGGAACGGCTTGTCAATGTCGCGCTCCGGCGTCGGAATGAAGCTATCGAGCGTCTCGGCTAGCTTCAGAATCGCCGGTTCGCCCAGCTCGCTCTGATCCCCTTCCAGCGCTTTGAGCGCCGAGCCTTTGACAATCGGGGTCTCATCGCCGGGGAACCCATACTGGTTGAGCAGGTCGCGCACTTCCATCTCAACCAGCTCAAGTAGCTCCGGGTCATCGACCATGTCGCACTTGTTGAGAAACACCACAATGTAGGGCACGCCTACCTGACGCGCCAGCAGAATATGCTCCCGCGTCTGCGGCATCGGTCCATCAGCAGCCGATACCACCAGAATCGCTCCATCCATCTGCGCCGCACCCGTGATCATGTTCTTGACGTAGTCGGCGTGCCCTGGACAGTCAACGTGCGCGTAGTGCCGGTTGGCCGTCTCGTATTCCACGTGCGCCGTGTTGATCGTGATCCCGCGTGCCTTCTCTTCCGGCGCCGCATCGATCTCGTCGTACCTCTTCGCTTCTCCACCAAAGCGCTTGGCCAGCACCGTGGTGATCGCCGCCGTCAGCGTCGTCTTGCCGTGGTCTACGTGCCCAATCGTCCCCACATTCACGTGCGGCTTCGTCCGCTCAAATTTTGCCTTGGCCATCGATTAACCCCTTTTTGCCGCTTGGTATGTCGTGTGGTGCCCATGACGTGGATCGAACACGTGACCTCTCCCTTACCAAGGGAGTGCTCTGCCACTGAGCTACATGGGCACGCTACCCTTTGACTGGAGCGGGTGAGGGGAATCGAACCCCCGTCTTAAGCTTGGAAGGCTTCTGCTCTACCATTGAGCTACACCCGCTCAAACCCGCAGCCCTATCCAGTCCCATTCTGGTGGAGGGGGTAGGATTCGAACCTACGAAGGCGTAAGCCGGCAGATTTACAGTCTGCTCCCGTTGACCGCTTGGGTACCCCTCCGGAAGAAGCGGCATTATGCGGCAATTCCCCACTCTTGTCAACTGCCCTTCCCTGCTTAGAACGGCTCTTGGGCGACGCTGCTGTAGTTTTCGAAACGGGTATATTCCCCAAGGAAGGCAAGACGGATCGTCCCAGTTGGGCCATTGCGGTGCTTGGCGATAATGATCTCGGCCACCCCCTTATCGGGACTGTCCGGATGATAGACCTCGTCGCGATAGATAAAGAGAATAAGATCGGCATCTTGTTCAATCGCCCCCGATTCGCGCAGATCCGACATCACCGGCCGCTTGTTCGGGCGGCTCTCCAGGCTTCTGTTGAGCTGCGAGAGGGCAATTACTGGGGCGTTGAGCTCTTTTGCTAGCGTCTTGATCGAGCGGGATATCTCCGAAAGCTCATTGGCCCGGTTGTCGCTCTCCTTGGCCCCAACCATCAGCTGCAGGTAGTCGATCACGATCAACCCCAGCCGGCCACCGCATTGCCTTGCCAGCCGTCGCGCGCGGGCCCTGAGGTCGATCGGGTTGAGGCTGCCCGTTTCGTCGATATAAATCGGTGCATCGTAGAGTTTGCCCATCGCACTGGAGAGGCGCGCCCAGTCATCGTCGGTGAGTTTTCCGCGGCGCAACTTTTGTAGGTCAAGCCTTCCTACCGCTGCCAGCATCCGCATGGCAAGTTGGGTAGCCGGCATCTCCATCGAAAAGATGGCCACAGGAAGCTTTTGGTGCACGCCTACGTATTCGGCAATATTGAGCGCCAGCGTCGTTTTTCCCATCGCCGGACGCCCGGCAATGATGACCAGGTCCCCAGGCTGAAAGCCTGCCGTCTTCTCATCGAGATCAAGATAACCAGTGGCCACCCCTGTAATAGTATCGGCGGCCTGACGGTCGAAGAGCTCTTGGACCCGGTCAACGACTTGCTTGAGCGCCGTGCCAATGGCAACAAAACCAGTAGCCGCCCGTGCCCCGGCTTCTGCAATCTCGAAAATCTTGGCTTCTGCTTCATCAAGGATCGTCTTGGCGTCGCGCCCCATGGGGGCAAGAGCCGCGGCAGCGATCTCGTCGGCAACGGCAATGAGTTTGCGCAGGATCGCCCGCTCGGCAATAATCTCGGCATAGCGCCGAACGTTGGCCGCCGAAGGGGTCAGGTTGGCAAGCTCGGCCAGATAGGGCATCCCCCCAGCCGCTTCGGCTTCGCCGCTTTTTTGCAACGACTCAAAGACGGTAACGATATCTGCTGGCCGCCCTTGTTGGATCAAGGAGGTAATGTGGCGAAAGATGCGCCGGTGCTCATCGCGGTAAAAGTCTTCCGCGCTGATGTGATCGGCCACCCGCTCCCAGGCATCGTTGTCGATCAGCAACCCGCCCAAAAGGGACTGCTCGGCCTCAAGCGAGTGGGGCGGCAGGCGCAGCGGCGCATCGTCCCAGGATTGACCCATCGCCACGCTCCCTAGCAAAAAAGGGAGCCGAAGCCCCCTTTTTGGTCCTGCTCTGGCGGGATAAACCAGCCGTTATTCACCAAGGACAGCCACCCGAATCGTTGGGCGGACATCGGGATGAAGGTAGATCTCGATCTCGACTTCGCCAACGCTTTTGATGGGCCCTTCAGGCATAAGGATCTGCCCTTTGGCCACCGAATAGCCCATGCGCTGCAGCTCATCGGCCACATCGATGTGGGTGACCGACCCAAACAGGCGACCATCGACCCCAGCTTTGCGTACCAGCTGAAGGGTGATTCCTTCGATCTGGGCGGCCATCGCCTGCGCCTGAGCCAGACGTTCGACCGCCTGGCGTTCAAGTTCAGCGCGCCGCGCTTCAAACTCAGCGATGTTCTCTGGGGTGGCCCGCTTGGCCTTCCCCTGTGGGATCAGATAGTTGCGCGCGTAGCCGTCTTTGACGGTCACCACGTCACCCAGGTTACCCAGGTTGGGCACTTTCTCCATCAAAATGACTTGCATGACCGGGCTCCCGATTATTTGTGCTGGTCGGTATAGGGCAAAAGCGCCAGGAAACGGGCACGCTTGATTGCCAGCGCCAACTGGCGCTGGAAGCGCGACGAGGTGCCAGTGATTCGCGCTGGCATAATTTTGCCCGTCTCCGTCAGATACTCTTTAAGGGTATCGATGTCTTTATAGTCGATCATCTCGACCCCTTCTGCCGTGAACCGGCAATACTTGCGGCGCCGTGCGTTGCGGCTGGCTTTGGTGGTGCTCATCGTTTTGTCCTTTCAGATTCGCGATCGGGTTCGATTGATTCCAGACAAAGGCGTAACGCCTTTCCCCCTCGGCGACTCGCTGCCAGATACCCCTGCCCGTGAACGCAACTTCCCAGAGGGAGTCGACTCATCGCTTCGGCCAATGCTCCTACGGCCAACCAGGTGAAGCGAAAATCGACCTCGCGCACCCCGAGACCACTGGACTGCTGCGAGCGGTGCCATCCTATCCCCTCCAGAACAGGAACTCCCGCCGGCGTGTATCGCAATCCTGCGCAACCAACGATTTCAAAGGTGAGCTGGCAGCGGTTGAGCGCCGTTGGCTGCTCAGCCATTAGACCTCGACGCTCTCCTCAGCCACTGTGCTCGGCGCTAGACTTTCGGTGGCATTGGCGGTGGTGGCCGGGTCGAGCAACGAGCGCGCCTTTTCGCCCTTCATCATCGGCGAGGGGTCGGTAACCGGACCCTCCATGCGCAGGGTTAAATGGCGCAAGATGGCATCGTTGAAGCGGAATGCGGTCTCGAGCTCTTCAAGCGTTTGACCATCGCACTCGATGTTCATCATCACGTAGTGGGCCTTGTGGATCTTCTGGATCTGGTAGGCCAGGTGCTTACGCCCCCAATCCTCGAGTCGGTAGATCTTTCCGCCCCGCTCGGTAATCAGTCGCCGATAACGTTCAACCATCACCGGCACATTTTCGGACTGGTCGGGGTGGACCAGAAAGACGATTTCGTAGTGACGCATGAAAACTCCTTGTGGATGTGTGGACCACAGCCTTCCCAACGGGGGGTAAGGCAAGGAACCGCCGATTATATCGGCAAAAGGCTAACGGCGCAAGATTAGAGCAGCCATCCGCCAGTAGTAGACCATCGAGAGAATGGTTAGTAGCGCAGCCAACCATAGCAGCCAGCGCCCCCACCAAAGGGGATCGAAAGAGCCCAGGGGGTCGGCATAAAGCAAGAAGGGGATAGCCGTCATCTGAGTTGCCGTCTTCAGCTTGCCAATGAAGGCAACGGCCACCGCCTGCGACTGCCCCAGATGGGCCATCCACTCGCGCAAAGCCGAAACAGTGATCTCGCGCCCGATGATGATCAGGGCAGCAATTGCATTGGCTCGCCCCAGATCGACGAGGACGACAAGCGCTGCTACCACCATCAGTTTATCGGCAACCGGGTCGAGAAAGGCGCCAAAAGCCGACTGCTGACCAAGGCGTCTGGCCAGATAGCCGTCGAGCCAATCGGTAAGGCTAGCCAGGACGAAAAGAAGCATCGCCAAACGATTGGTCAGTGCCGGCGCCAGCCATCCACTAGGGGCATAAAAAAGGAGCACCAAGAGCGGAGTCGCCGAGATGCGCAGCCAAGTAAGCGTGTTAGGCCAGTTCCAGGTCATGGGTCACTCGTCACCGTGCAGTGCATTATAGAGGATTTGCGCGACACGACGATCGATTCCGGGCACGCGCAGCAGTGCCTCAAACGGAGCGGCGCGCACCCCCTCGAGGCTACCGAATGCGGCAAGAAGAGCCCGCCGCCGTTTTGGGCCGATCCCGGCAATTTCGTCGAGCTGGGTCCGGCGCCGGGCGCTGGTGCGCCGTGCCCGGCTGCCGGTAAGAGCAAAACGGTGCGCTTCATCACGGATCTCCTGCAAAAGGTGGAGCGCAGGGCTGGTTGGACTCAGCTGCTCTTCTTGCCCATTGACAAAGACCAACCGCTCTTCGCCTGCCCGCCGGCTCTCCCCCTTGGCCAATCCGATGAGGCGGTCGGCGGCAGCGCCAAGTGCAGCAAGCGCCTGGGCCGCGGCTGCCACCTGCCCTGCCCCACCGTCGATGATGATAAGGTCAGGCAGTGCCTCGCCCGCCTCGACGAGGCGGCGGTAGCGCCGTTCGACGGCTTGGGCGATTGCCGCGTAATCGTCTCCTGGGGTGATTCCCGTGATGGCCAAACGGCGGTAGCGCTTTGGTTGCATCTGGCCGTCGGCCCAGACGACGCAACTGGCCATTGTTGCCTCGCCAGCGTGGTGGCTGATATCGAACGCTTCGATCCAGCGGGGTACGTCGGTGAGCGGCAACCGCGGCATAAGTGCTGCCCAAAGCGCTTCGGCCCGCGCCCCACGCCGCTCATGGTCGCTGCGCCATGCGTTGATCGCCACCTGGGCATTCTGATGGGCCAGCGCAATCCACGCTCGTTCGATTTCGCCGCGCGCCGCCGCTACCGCTGGGGAGTCGCCACCGCGATCGGCAACGAGTTCGCGCACCCAATGGATCAGCTCGGGTTCAGCCGGATCGAGTAGGATCCGTTCTGGCAAAGGATGTTGGGCATAGTGGTGCTCAAGAAAGGTGGTGAGCAGGTCGGCACAGGCCATCGGTTCGTCGGATCCCGCGGGGTACGGCACCAATACCGAGCGGTTGCCCAGATGACGCCCACCACGCACGGCTGCCCAGGTAACTGCAGCGACGTCGGCTTCGGCCACAGCCACGAAGATATCGACCTGCTCATCGCGTCGGCTGTCGATCGCCTGGGTTTGGCGCAGGAGTTGCAGCTGACGGATGCGGTCACGCAGTCGGGCGGCCTCTTCGAAATTCCAGGTGTCGCTTGCTGCCTGCATCCTTTGGGTAAGGTCGGCGATTAGCTCGTCAGTTTTGCCCGAGAGAAACTGGACCGCAGCCCGCACCTGTTCAGCGTAGGCTGAGGGAGTGACCGCCCCGACACAGGGGGCCGTACATCGTTTGATCTGGTGCAGAAGGCAAGGGCGGGTGCGATGGGCAAAGAGAGTGTCTTCGCAGGTGCGCAGTTGAAAGATCCGTTGGATCCACTGCAGGTTCTCACGCACTGCAGCGGCATTAGGATAGGGACCAAAGTATCGCTCGCCGCGCTTAAGCGGCCCGCGATAGTAGTAGAGCCCCGGGAACGCTCCTGAGCTGATACGCAGGTAGGGGTAGCTCTTGTCGTCGCGAAAAAGAATGTTGTACTTAGGCTGTAGCGTCTTAATCAGATGGTTTTCAAGGATCAGCGCTTCGGTTTCGCTGCGCACGACCGTTACTTCCACCGCAGCAATCTGCGCGACCATCCGGGCAATGCGCGGGCTAGGGAGCTGGCTGCGGAAGTAGCTGGCCAGCCGCCGCTTGAGGTTCTTGGCTTTGCCAACATAGAGGACCTGCCCGTCGGCCCCGACCATCCGATAGACCCCCGGTTGTTCGGGAGCCGTGGCCAGAAAGGCTTTGTGGTTGAATCGGCTCATCGCCCCAGGCTGACCAACAGTGCATCGATCGCGGAAAAATCGTTGCCAGCAAGCGCAATATCGCCACCCGCGGCAAAGAAGGCAGCCCCCCGCTCGGCAAGGGTCGCACCGGCCCAAGCAGCTGCACCCATTCCCAAATCGTCGGAGAAAATTGGCCCGGCAAACCTGATGCTTTGGCGCAGCAGGCGCAACCAAAATGGGGAGAAGGCGGTGGGTGCGGCGTCGCAGGCAGGGAAAGCAACAAAAGAGGCCATGACCCCTGCAGTGGGGAAAGGGGGAGCGCTGCCTGCCTCCGCTTGGCCAACCAGACGACGATAGGGTAAAAGGTCAGCGTCCCACAGCGTCGGCAACGGCCGCTCATCGATGGGGAGTTCGACGTGCGAGTCGGCAATCGCCCCCCCGTGCCCCGGGTAGTGTTTAAAGACCGGCAATACCCCGGCGTCGATCAACCCGCCGGCAAAAGCCCCGGCAAGTGCGGTGACCCCTTCGGGATCAGTTCCGAATGCACGGTCGCCAATGACTTGGCTGCGCCCATCGTTGAGGTCGACGACCGGAGCAAAATTGACGGTGATGCCGCACGCGGCAAGTTCCCGGCCAGCCGTTTGCCCCAGCGCGCGGGCGGTAGCAAGCGCCTGCTGAGGATCGCGCTGCCACAGCGCTCCGAGCTCTCTCATCGGGGGAAGCAGGGTAAATCCTTCGCCGCGAAATCGCTGCACCCGCCCCCCTTCATGATCAACGGCGATCGCCACAGACGGTTTTTCGGCGCGGATCGCTGCGGTAAGCCGCTGCAGTTGCGCGCGGTCGCGCCAGTTGCGGGCAAAAAGAAGAACACCGGTGACCGCAGGGTGGCGCAACCGCCGCTGGTCGGCAAGGGTCAGCTCCACCCCTTCGATACCAATCCACCAGCCGCGGGCAATCGTTGGAGAGTCAGCCATCGCTCGCATCTCCTTCAATGACCACAAGGGCGATCACTTGGTCGGCTTCGTCGGTGAGCGAGAGGTGGGCGGTGTGGGCACGGCGCGCCGTCCAGGCGCCAGCAAAACGGGACGAGAAGCGCCAGTAGGGTTGTCCGCTTCGATGGTGGGCAAGCGTAAGATCGCTAAAGGCAAGTTCTCTGCCAATCCCGCTGCCCCACGCTTTGGCAAAGGCCTCTTTAGCGGCAAACCGTTTGGCCAAAAAGCGGGCAGCCCACGCGTCGCGCACCCGGGCCACCTCATCTGCCGCTGGCAGAGCGAATGCGGCCAGACGCTCAACAAACTCCTGGCGCTCTTCAGGGGAGAGAAGCCGTTTGGCCAACCGCTCGCCATAGCGCTCCCAGAGCTGCACCAGACGGTGAACGGCGACCAGATCAACACCGATTCCAAGGATCATGGGGAATGGGCAGCAGCAGCGGCAATAGACGCTTTCATTTCGCGAACCGCTTGGGCCAAACCGACAAAGAGGGCGCGGCTGATAATCGCGTGGCCGATGTGTAGCTCACTCAGTCCCGGCAATGCCGCGATCGGTGCAACGTTGGCGTAGTTAAGCGCATGGCCAGCGTTAAACTGCATCCCGGCCTGCCGAATCGCTGCGCCTGCTGCTGCCACCGTCGCAATGGCTGCCTGGGTAGCCGGGTGATCGGCGCGACGCCCGTTGGCCCAGAAGGCGTGGGCATAAGGGCCGGTGTGGACTTCGCAAACTTCAGCGCCCACTGCTGCGGCGGCGGCCACCTGGCGCTCATCGGGGTCGATAAAAAGGCTTACCCGGATGCCCGCCTCGCGCAGTTGGCTGACGACCGCCCGCAGATGGTTCTGCTGCCCGGCCACGTCAAGCCCCCCTTCGGTGGTGATCTCCTGTCGCCCTTCAGGAACAAGGGTAACCATCTCGGGTTTAACGGCGCAGGCAATCGCAACCATCTCCTTGGTTGCTGCCATCTCCAGATTCAAAGGCACCTGGAGCGAATCGCGCAACCGCCGCACATCGTTATCCTGGATATGGCGGCGATCCTCGCGCAGATGAACCGTGATTACATCGGCCCCAGCCAACTGCACCTCCACCGCCGCCCAGAGGGGGTCGGGCTCATAGGTGCGCCGTGCCTGGCGCAGTGTTGCCACATGATCGATATTTACTCCTAGCGCACTCATTTGGCTCCTTTTCGCCTCCATTCGCGAATGAACTCCCTGGTCTTTAACGGCCGGCCATCGAGCGCGTGGTCCAGTAGCGCCCGCAGCCACGGACGCACCTCGCGTTCGACCACCGGTGCCGACCACTGGCCTTGGGCGACGGCTGCCGCCGCCTCGGCTGACAGGGGCACCGGCACCGGGCCTGGGGTCGGCCACTGGGGCGCCTGACCGGTTGCCTGGAGCGTTGCCCACTCAAAGGCACGCAACACTGCAGGAGCCGGCTCCCCCACTGCCAGCGCGACGACGGCCCGCTCATAGGCGGCAAACCAGTCGCAATGGGGAACCTCACGTGGCGCAAGCGCCAGCACCAGCTCGTTAAGGTAATAACCACACCAGAGCGCTTCGCCGGTAAGAAGCGGCACCCCGCCCAACCACTCCGCTGCGGTCAAAGTCAGCACTTCACCCCGTCCCGACCAGCGCATCAAAAGCGGCTGAAAGGGGAGCAGCACTGCGCGCAGCGCCGAATGGGGACGCTTCGCCCCCTTGGCCACCAACCCCAGTCGCCCGTGCTGCGCTGTCCACGCCTCGATGATCAGGCTTGTCTCCCGCCACGGCTGGGCACGCAGCAGGTAACCTCGGTCCTCACCACGCCGATGCTCGCCGCCCATGCCCGCTACTCGATACCCAACTCCCGCAACTGCCGCGGATCATCGGCCCATCCCCCACGGACCTTGACCCAGACATCGAGATAGACGGTTGCATCGAGCAACCGTTCCAGCTCCTGGCGCGCCTCTGAGGCGATCCGTTTGAGCCGTTCTCCCCCCTTGCCGATTACGATCGGTTGGTGCGCCTCACGTTCCACCACGATCTCTGCCCAGATGCGACGCAGCCGTCCCTCCTCTTCATAACGGCGAATTTCAACGGCCATGCCGTAGGGCAACTCGTCCCCAAGAAGCCGAAAGAGCTTTTCGCGCAGATATTCAGCAGCCAGAAACCGCTCGTTGCGGTCGGTGATCGTCTCCGGGTCGAAGATCGGCGCAGAAAAGGGCAGATAACGCAGGATCGTTCGACGCAAATCATCGAGATTGCGCCCCTTTTCCGCCGAGATAGGAACCACCTCAGCGTAGGAAAACTCAGAGGCCCGTGCGGCGATGAAGGGCAGCAGCAGCTCTTGACGCGATAGACGGTCGATCTTATTGATCACCAGAAAGACCGGGAGATTGGCCGGCAGCAACTGCAACACCCGCTGATCTTCTGCCTTCCACTTGCCCGCTTCGATGACAAAGAGGATAAGGTCGACGTCAGCAAGCGCCTGAGTGACCACGCGGTTCATCGCCTGATTCAGTAGCCGCTTGTAGCGCGTCTGGAAACCCGGGGTGTCAACAAGTACGATCTGGCCCTCGTCCGTTGTCACGATGCCATGGACGCGGTGGCGCGTGGTCTGCTGCTTTTTGGAGACGATACTGACCTTCGCCCCAACAAGCGCGTTGGTAAGCGTCGATTTGCCAACGTTGGGTCGCCCCACGACTGCGACGAAGCCGGCGCGAAAAGAGCCCTCTGTTGCCTGAGTAGGCGGCGTTGGAGAAGCAGGAGCGGGCAATGCCCCTTCGTTTTCGTTCATCATCGCTTTGGCACAACGGCATCCATTTGGGCCAACAACCTGGCGGCAGCATCCTGCTCAGCGCGTCGCCGGCTCCTCCCTACCCCCTCCGCGCTCAGAGCTAACGCCGGACATTCGGCGCGAACGCGAAACTGTTGGGCATGAGCTGGCCCGCTCGCTTCGATCACTTCGTAGATCGGTGGCGGCAGGTGGCGCGCCTGGAGCCTCTCCTGAACGGCCGTTTTGGGATCTTTCAAAGTTGCCAACGCCCCGATTGCCGCTAGCTCCGGCTGCAACCAGGCTTGCACCCGCTCGGCAGCCACGGCGAAGCCGCCATCTAAAAAGAGGGCACCGATCACCGCTTCCAGAGCGTCGGCCAGAATCGAGGGGCGGCGGTGCCCCGCTGCGCGCCGTTCCCCTTCCCCAAGGATCAACCACTGGGGCAGCCCCAGCCGCTCGGCCACCGCCGCCAACGTCTCTTGGCGAACCAGACGGGCCCTGGCCCGCGACAGATCACCCTCACCCGCCTCAGGAAAGTGGTGAAAGACAAGGGCAGCCACCGCTGCACCAAGGACGGCATCGCCCAGAAATTCAAGCCGCTCGTTGTGTGCCTCTCCCGCCGAACGATGGGTTAGCGCGCGGCGTAACAGTGTTGGCTGCTGAAAGCGGTAGCCAAGCGTCTGTTCGGCCAGTGGGAGTACAGCTAAAAAGGGGTCAGCGCTCATCGCGGCGCTTTGGCTTCAAACGAGAAGAGAAGGCTGACATTGGCTACGAGCGGCACGACCTTTTCGTACGCGACCCGTGCTTCCCACGCCCCTGCCCCGTTTTTGCGGATCTCTAGGTCTTTGCTGCTTACCGAGGTGATGTAATCGGCGCTGATCCGCCGTTCAAAGGCGTTTCGGATCGCTTGCGGCTCTCCTTCGGTCACGGCGGCCTGCAACGCTCGCTGGATCGCCGAATATTCCGTATAGAATGGAACAACCCGCATTGCCAGGATCACTGCCGCTCCAGCAATCACCCCCCAAAACAGTACGCTTGTGAGCGACGCTCCGCCCATCCAAGCCAGTTTTCGCGCTCCCGCTTGCTGCCTCATCGCTCATCCCTACTCAAACCGACCAATTCGCTTTAAGTTATCGAAATTAAACCAGATCAGGAAGGCCTTGCCCACCAGATTCGCTTCGGGAACAAACCCCCAGACGCGAGAATCGCTGCTGCCGTCACGGTTATCCCCCAGCACCAGGAAGTGCCCCTCGGGCACGGTACAGGCAAACCCCTGGCGGTGGTAGGTGCACAGCGACCGGTGGGGAAAGTCAAGCCGGTGGGTCACGTAAGGGGGAGCATCCTCATCCCAGATGATCCGGTGGGGATGCCCGCCCAACGACTCCAGCCACTGGGTAGCCGTCCCCCGCCGGTCAGGGAGCGCGTAATCCGGCAGCCGTTCCAGCGGCACCGTCACGCCGTTGATGCGCAGCCGCTTTTCGACATATTCAACGTAATCCCCCGGCAGACCGACCACCCGTTTGATGTAGTCGAGCTTAGGATCGACGGGGTACCGGAAGACAACGACATCGCCGCGCTGCGGTGTTCCCACCTCGATAACCTTGGTTTTGACCACCGGAAGTCGGATCCCGTAAGCAAATTTATTGACCAAAATGAAATCGCCTGGCAGCAGCGTTGGGATCATCGAGCCCGACGGAATCTTAAACGGCTCAACGATAAAGGAGCGCAGCAGAAAAACAGCGGCAAAGACCCCAAAGAAGCTTGCCCCATACTCCACCCACCACGGATCGGGACGGGCGCCACGGCGCGGGCGGGCATACCAGCGATCCACCCCCCATAAAACACCAGTGACCACGGTTAGCAGAAAGAGCAACCATTCAAAATCCATCGTGCCCCTCACTCCTCATCGGTCCGGAGCACTGCCAGGAACGCCTCCTGCGGGATCTCAACGCTGCCCACCTGCTTCATCCGTTTCTTTCCTGCCTTTTGTTTCTCGAGTAGCTTCTTCTTACGGGTAATATCCCCGCCGTAGCACTTTGCCAGCACATTTTTGCGCAACGCCTTGATTGTTTCGCGGGCAATGATATGCGAACCGATCGCCGCCTGGATCGGTACATCAAACATTTGCCGCGGAATCAGCTGGCGCAGCTTCACCGCGAGTTCGCGCCCCCGCTGTTGCGCTGAGCTGCGGTGAACGATCACCGACAAAGCATCAACCCGCTCGCCATTGACCAGAATATCGAGCTTGACCAGATCAGCCGGCTGGTAGGCCTTGAATTCGTAGTCGAGCGAAGCATACCCGCGGGAGACCGACTTCAGTTTGTCGAAGAAGTCGAGGACCACCTCATTGAGCGGTAGGTCAAAGTGTACCTCCACCTGCCGGCCGTGGTAGCGCATATCCTGCTGCACACCACGCTTGAGGTTGCACAGCGTCAGCACCGGCCCAAGATACTCCTGAGGCACAAAGATCTTGGCGGCGATGATCGGTTCGCGGATCTCCTCGATCTGGCCCGGATCGGGCAACTTGGCCGGATTTTCGATGCGCAGCACCTCCCCTTTGCGGGTGAGCACCTCATAGACGACCGAAGGAGCGGTGGTGATCAGTGCCTGATCAAACTCCCGTTCCAGACGTTCCTGCACGATCTCCATGTGGAGCAGCCCGAGAAACCCGCAGCGAAAGCCAAAGCCAAGCGCCTGAGAAGTTTCGGGTTCAAACTGCAGCGCTGCGTCGTTAAGCTTGAGTTTTTCCAGCGCCTCGCGCAGCTGCTCGTATTCGCTCGACTCCACCGGATAGAGTCCAGCAAAGACCTGCGGCTTGATCTCGCGAAAGCCAGGCAATGGTTCGCTTGCCGGTTGGCAGGCAAGCGTGATCGTGTCACCGACCTTGGCTTCCGAAAGCACCTTGATTCCGGCAATCACGAATCCGACTTCGCCGCACTCAAGCGCCTCACGTTCCACCCCCTTGGGGGTAAAGACCCCAACCTTGTCGATGGTGTGCTCGGCCCCAGTGGCCATCAAGCGGATCCGCTCACCCCTGGTCAGACGCCCGTCGACGACGCGCACCAGCATCACGACCCCAACATAGTTATCGAACCACGAATCGATCACCAGCGCGCGCGTCGGGCCGGCCGGGTTGCCGCGGGGCGGGGGGATGCGGGATACCACCGCCTCAAGAATCTCCTCAATCCCGATGCCATTCTTGGCCGAAGCCAGAATCGCCTCGTCAGCAGGCACGCCGATCACCTCTTCGATCTCCGACCGCGCCCGCTCTGGATCGGCTTGCGGCAGGTCGATCTTGTTTAAGACCGGAATCACCTCGACCCCCAGGTCGATGGCCAGATAACAGTTGGCCACTGTTTGCGCTTCTACCCCTTGTGAGGCATCGACAACCAGCAGTGCCCCTTCACACGCCGAGAGGGAACGGCTCACCTCGTAGGAGAAGTCAACGTGGCCCGGGGTATCGATCAGGTTCAGTTCATAGCAGCGGCCATCGCGAGCGCGGTAGGTCAGGGTAGCTGTTTGCGCCTTGATGGTGATTCCCCGCTCGCGCTCGAGATCCATCGAATCGAGCACCCGATCCTGCATTTCGCGCGGGTCGAGTCCTCCGCAGAACTGGATCAACCGGTCAGCCAGCGTCGACTTACCGTGGTCGATATGGGCAACGATCGAAAAATTGCGGATATGGTCCATTTCCTACCAGAAAAGAAGGGGCGCAGCAGCGCGCCCGAAAAAGATATTGTACCGAAAGGCTTGTGATTACGGCAGCGTGCGCGGGGCGATACGCACCGCTGGAGCAAGCCGGCGTGCAGCGCGCCACCATCCAGCAAGCAGCACAGCCACAAAAACAGCCATGGACAAGGCATCGGCCTGGCCAGGGGTTAGCAGATCGGCACCGAAGTAGTGCCCAGCTTCTGCCCCAACTAGGGCAAAGAGAAGCGGCAAACCGTAGGTATGCCAAGCCGCCTTGAGGGGTGCTCCCGCCTCGGTTTCAACCCAGACCACGTCGCCAGCGCGCAGCGGCCCTTGGCAGTGCGCGTGGGAAAACCAGAAGCGGTGCGGCGCGCGCCCGTGGCTAAGCGACAGACCGCCACAACCGCCCGGTTCGAAGCAGCGGCCGCAGCCGCCGCGCGGCTCGACTACTTCGATCCACAACCCCTCTCTGTCCACTGCCACCACCTGCGCCGCAACGCGCTCTACTGCTCCCTTTGCGGTACAAAGGGGGCGTTGGGCAGCTGGGTGGTTCGTTGGGTTCGGAATCATGGATGGTTCTCCCGCACCGCCCAGACCACTGAGTCAAGAAGTGCCCGAAGCGTCTTATCGGGGACCTCGCCAATCGCTGTATGCAGCCAACCATCGCGCACCTGTCGGGCAATACCCATTGCGCCGACCCTTTCAATTGACTGGGATGACAACTCGCTCTCAGCGCGCGCACCAACCAGCGCTTCAGCAAAGAGTGAAAGGGCCACCACCCCGTCGCTCACGACCCACTGCCAAACCGGTTGCCCAGAGGGGCCCTGGCGCACTCCGCAGGCCGTCACGCGAAACCCCGGCGGAAGTTGGGTAAGTCGCCCCGGCATCTCCTCGGGCGCCCGCGGTTGCAGGACCAAGTCGACGCTGGCCAACCGGCCAAGCGCCGCCCACTTCTGGCGAACCTCAAAAAACGAAAGACCCTCAGCAGGCAAAAAGCGAACCAGGGCAAAGCGCTCGAGCGTCTCCCCTTCGGTTGTTTCGATCCGCCGTTCGACCACCACCTGGCTTGTGCGATCCAGCCACCAGCGCTGGGCAAAACGCCAATCGTCGCGGGGTACGAGTCGCTGCACGCCAATTGTGCGCCCCCAACGGGTCTCATCGGGAAGCGACTCAACGGCGTAAGTTCCCGCCAGCATCTCCATGACTACTGGGCGCGTCGGTAGACTCCCCAGCGCATCGTCAAAACGGTCGACGATCGCAATCCCCTCTTCATGCAGATGGGAGCGGCAGTACTTCTGCCAGCAAAGCGTAGTGCGCCCGTTTGCCCCCTCGACCACCGACCAGCGATACGGGCCAAGCGGGGTATTTCCCACGGCAAGCTCGACAACAAGCGCTTCGCCGTTGCGTTCCCAGATCGCTACCCCGGAAAAAGAGGGGGAACCGCCCCCTTTCTCTAGGCCCTCAGCTCCGGCAAGAGTGGGCAACGCAACCAATAGGAGCAGAATGCCCAAAAGAGGCTGCAAGCTTCGCGCTGCAGCTACCGGCCCGCGCAGCAGATGATTGAGGGCTTTTCCAAAGAGCCGACGATGCACGACGGTCACCGATGGCCGCGCTCACTAACGGCTGGGCGAAGCGATCCATCACGGCGCTGCGGCCAACCATGCACCGGCTGCAAGGGATTATGCACTGAGAGGTAGATCGGCCCAGTGTTGGTCGATCCCCCAGAAGCAACTGGGCGCAAGCTGCCGCTGGCTTGGGATAGCCCCAATAGCGGTGCCATCTTCGCGCCATCGCTGCGGGAAGGTGCCAGCGCCGTCATCGGGAGTGGGAGCGAAGGGGGCGCAGCAATAAACCAGCCTACCGCAACTGCGATAACCAGCGCCGCCACCGCCCCCCACTGCCAGTAGGGGTCGTTGGCAGCAACCATCGGTTCGTTACCGCTAGTGGGTTGCTCGGGAACTTTACTGCTTGGGGTGGCTTCAGGCACCTCGTTGGCAAGGCGCATGAGCAGCGCATCAACAAACCCGTCGTTGGGCAAACGGAGCGCCTCGCCGCGCAACGCAGCGCCGATCAGGGCATAGGTACCCCATCGCTCTCGGGTGGCCGGATCGGCCAGCGCTGCATCGCGCATCGCTTCCCATTCCGGCACCGACTCACCATCGTACCAAGCCGACACTGCCTCAACATATTGGCACTGCTTTGTGTCCATCGCTACTCCGCTTCCATTGTCGTTTTCTTACCACCGCCGGTTCTGCGGCGTTTCGATCAGCGGACGGAGCCGCTGAGCAATCGCCTCGCGGGCGCGAAAAATTCGCGACCGCACCGTCCCGATCGGACACCCCATGGCTTGGGCAATCTCCTCATAGCTCAACCCGTCAAGTTCCCGCAGTTGGATGGCGGTACGCAACTCTTCCGATAGATCATCGATCGCTGCTTGGACCGTTTCGGCGATTTCGCGCGAGAGCAACAACCGCTCGGGGGTTTCATCGGAACCTTGCGTATCCAGGAGTTCAAAATGTTCTCCCTCATCATCTTCGACCGAAGTGGTGAGCGTCTCGACCTGCCGCCGCGCACTCACCAGATGGTTTTTTGCCGTATTCAGGGCAATCCGGTAAAGCCACGTATAAAAGGCACTATCGCCGCGGAAAGCGTCGATCGCCCGAAACGCCTTGATGAAAGTCTCCTGGGTCAAGTCCTCAACCTCAGCTGGGTCGCGGATAAGCCGACCGATGAGCCGTTCGATCTTGCGGCGATATTTTTCCACCAGCAAGCCAAACGCGACCCGGTCTCCCTTTTGCACCCGGGCAACCAGCTCGGCGTCCCCAGCAGACGGCGCTGCGGGCATACGTTTTTTATCACGGCTTGGTGTTGTCATGCCCGCATTATACGCAGCAGTTGTTGCTAAGACCCCTATAGGCGCATTTGGTTCCTGGCTGTGCTAGGATTAGCCGTCCCTACGACGCGCAAGGAGTGGCTGTGGCCCATGACGCTTTTGACGTGCTGGTAATTGGCTCGGGCTTGGCAGGGCAGAGCGTCGCCCTGCGCTTGGCCGACAAGCGCCGGGTACTGCTTGTGGCCAAACGCTCGCTGACTGAAACAGCTACCCAATGGGCCCAAGGTGGAATCGCGGCAGCGCTCGATACCCCAGAAGGGATCGCTTCGCACATTAAGGATACCCTGGTGGCTGGTGCTGGCCTTTGTCATGAAAAAACGGTTCGCTTTGTCGTCGAAAGGGGCCACCGTGCCATCCAGTGGCTGATCGCCCAAGGAGTGCCGTTTACCCGCGAACAGGATGGTCAGTACCACTTAACCCGCGAAGGGGGGCACTCTGAGCGGCGCATCTACCACTCGGCTGACGCTACCGGCGCAGCAATCCAAGAGACATTGACGCAAAAGGTGCGCGCGCACCCCAACATCACAATTTGGGAAGATCACGTCGCAATCGACCTCATTACTGGCGCTCGGGTCGGCGTTCCGGAGCGCGGCTGCGTTGGCGCCTACCTCTTCGACCGCCGTCAGCAGGTGGTAAAAACCGTTGCCGCGGGCCATACCGTACTCGCAACTGGCGGCGCTGGCAAGGTCTATCTCTACTCAACCAACCCAGACATCGCCACAGGCGACGGGATCGCGATGGCCTGGCGCGCCGGTTGTCGCATCGCCAACATGGAGTTCATCCAGTTTCACCCCACCTGCCTTTACCACCCGCACGCCAAGTCGTTTCTGATTTCGGAAGCGGTGCGCGGCGAAGGAGGCATTCTGCGTCTGCCAAACGGCGAACGGTTTATGCCCTACCACGACCCGCGTGCCGAACTTGCCCCCCGCGACATTGTGGCCCGGGCCATCGATTTTGAGATGAAGCGCCACGGTCTGGATTGCGTCTATCTCGACATCAGCCACAAACCTGCCGAATGGATCCGGGAACACTTCCCCACGATCTACCACCGCTGTTTGGAGCTAGGTATCGATATGACCCGCGAGCCGATCCCGGTGGTTCCAGCAGCACACTACACCTGCGGCGGGGTGGTTGTCGATCTCTCTGCGCGCACCGACCTTCCCCACCTTTATGCAGTAGGGGAGACGTCATGTACGGGGTTGCACGGCGCCAACCGGCTGGCCAGCAATTCGCTGCTGGAATGCGTGGTCTTTGGCGAAGCAGCGGCGCAGGATATTTTGGCCGAGCCGGTACTTCCGCCTCTGTCGCTTCCTCTCTGGGACGAGAGCCAGGTCACCGACCCAGATGAAGAGGTGGTCATCTCCCATAACTGGGATGAGCTGCGCCGCTTTATGTGGGACTACGTCGGCATTGTGCGCAGCGACAAACGGTTGCGCCGAGCCATGCACCGCATCCGGCTTCTTAAGCGCGAGATCGATGAATTCTACGCCCACTTCCGCATCAGCAACGACCTTTTGGAACTGCGCAACCTTGTTGTGGTGGCCGAGCTAATCGTCCGCTCGGCGCAACGGCGCAAAGAGAGCCGTGGGTTACACTTTTCGCGAGACTACCCCGAAACGTTAGCGCAGGCGCGCGACACCCTCTTGCAGCGGCGCGTGCGCTGATTCCTGCTTCGGCATCCAACCATTGGCCAATACCGCCAGGCGCCAATCGCAGGCCGGCGGCAGGCGCCAGCGTTCAACCCAATGCTTAGTAGCGGTGCCGTCGACTGCTCGTGCGCTAAGAATCCACCACGGCCCGAAGCGGCGTAGCCCAACCACGCGTAGCCTCCGTCCTGACCTGTCGGCTGGCCAGAGCTGATCCTCAACCAAGCGGTAGCCAACGGCAGATCCCCGCCAGCGCCAAAAGAGCCACAAGAGGGAAAAGAGGGTTACGGCCGCTGCTGCTACGCCGCTTTTGCCCGTCAAAACCGTAAGGGCAGTAACCAGCAGGGCAAGATGCCCCAGCAGCAACCCCACAAAAGTATGCGTCGGAGCTGGTAAGTAGATCCCTTGCGCCGGTGAGGCGGTGGAATGAGCCCAAGCGCGCATCGCTCAGAGACGGGCAAAAACCAGCGACGCGTTGGTGCCACCGAACCCAAATGAGTTGGAAAGGGCTGCCCGAATGCGGGTAGGACGTGCCGTGTGCGGACAGTAGTCGAGGTCACACCCCTCTCCAGGCTCGTCCAGATTGATCGTTGGCGGTGCCACCTGATGGTGGATGGCCAAGACGGTAAAGATCGCTTCCACTCCGCCGGCAGCGCCAAGGAGGTGACCTGTCATCGACTTGGTCGAACTCATCACCAGCGCCTTGGCATGTTCCCCGAAGGCCCGTTTGACCGCTAGGGTTTCAGCCAGATCACCCAATGGCGTCGATGTTCCGTGGGCGTTGATATAGTCGATCTCGTCGGGATTGATCCGGGCGTCACGCAAGGCATTGACCATGCAGCGCATCGCCCCCTCGCCATCCTCGCATGGAGCGGTCATATGGTAGGCGTCGGCGCTCATCCCGTAGCCGGCAAGCTCGGCGTAGATCCGTGCTCCCCGCGCCTTGGCATGTTCATAGGCCTCAAGCACCAACACCCCTGCCCCTTCGCCAAGAACAAAGCCGTCCCGTTCTTTGTCCCACGGACGAGAGGCCTTTTCCGGTTCGTCGTTACGGGTAGAGAGCGCCTTAGCCGAAGCAAAGCCGCCAATAGCAAGGGGGGTTACTGTCGATTCCGCCCCCCCCGCGATCATCACGTCGGCATCCCCATACTGGATTAGCCGCGCGGCTTCGCCGATGGAGTGGGTCGCCGTGGCACAGGCCGTGACCACGGAGATATTGGGCCCTTTGGCGCCAAGCAGGATCGACAAGTCGCCTGCGATCATGTTGATGATCGAGCTGGGGATGAAGAACGGGGAGATTTTGCGCGCCCCCCCGCTCAGAAAATCTTGGTGGGCGGCCTCAATCATCGGTAAGCCACCGATGCCCGAACCGATCGCCACCCCAACCCGCTCAGCGTTGGTTCCGGTGATTTCAAGTCCCGCATCGCGCACTGCCTGGATGCCTGCAGCCATACCGTAGTGGATGAAGCGATCCATCCGCCGCGCCTCTTTTTTTGGGAGGTACTCGGAGATGTCAAAATCCTTGACTTCGCCGGCAATGCGGACGGGAAACTGACTGGCGTCAAAGCGCGTAATGGGCCCGATGCCGGAACGTCCTTCCAGAATGTTGTGCCAAGCCGTTTCGACTTGGTTACCTACAGGGGAAACAATCCCTAAGCCGGTCACCACTACGCGCCGACGCATCATAAGACTCCTGAGAAACGGATTACTTTTTCAGGTGCGCAACGATGTAGTCGATCGCCTGCTGCACCGTAGTGATCTTTTCCGCCTCTTCGTCAGGAATTTCGCACTCAAACTCCTCCTCAAGCGCCATGACGAGCTCTACGGTATCGAGCGAATCGGCCCCCAAATCCTCAACAAACGACGACTCGTTCTTGATATCGGATTCGTTGACGCCGAGTTGCTCGGCGACGACCTTCTTGACACGCTGCTCGATCTGCTCGATGCTTTCCATTTCGGATGACTCCTTGGACGGGATAAAAAAGCGGGAACTATTCTACCAAAGTCATTGGGAATTCAAGCGACCCTCAGGCCATGTACATCCCTCCATTAACGTGCAGGGTCGCCCCGGTGATATAACCGGCCGCAGGCGAGGCAAGAAAGAGGACGCATGAGGCGACCTCGTCGGCCTTGCCGAGCCTGCCCAAAGCGATCTGCTGGGCGAGCACCTCGCGCTGCTCATCAGGCAGCGCCTGGGTCATGTCGGTTTCGATGAAACCTGGGGCAACACAGTTGACGGTGATCTGGCGGCTACCCAACTCGCGTGCGAGCGCCCGGCTCATCCCGGCCACCCCCGCTTTGGCGGCGGCGTAGTTGGCTTGCCCAGCGTTGCCCATACTACCTACCACCGAGGTAATATTAATAATTCGGCCATAGCGAGCCTTCATCATCCCTCGGAGTAGGAGCCGCGTCAGGCGAAAGACAGCAGTGAGGTTTGTATCAATCACTGCCTGCCACTCCTCCTCTTTCATGCGCAGAGCCAAATTGTCGCGGGTAATGCCGGCATTGTTTACCAAAACAGCAATTGGGCCGCGCGCTTTTTCGATGGTCGCTACGAGAGCTGCCGCCGCCTCGCTTTCGGTGACATCAAGCACCTGCCCTTCGCCAGTAAGCCCCGCAGCGGCAAACCGTTCGGTGATCGCTTCCGCCCCGGCAGGGGTGGTCGCCGTGCCGATGACGTAGGCACCCGCGGCAGCAAGCCAATCGGCTACTGCAGCACCAATGCCACGCGACGCGCCGGTGACCAGCGCTGTCTGGCCATCTAAGCGAAAGGCTTGGCCCACTTGGGCAACGATCTCTTTGGTCCTCATCCCCTCTCTCCTTGTTCGGTGGTGCTCTGCCGGGCAAGCAGTGAGCGCATCGACTCGGCGTCGGCAAGCGCTATCCCTTCTGCCTCTTTGGCAATCCGTTTGGTCAGACCGGCCAGCACCTTGCCCGGGCCACACTCAGCCACCACGCTGGCGCCGTGCCCAACGGCCCAGGCAACCGTTTCGATCCACCGGACCGGCGAGTAGGCTTGCGCCACCAGTGCCGCGCGAATCGCCTCCGGTTCGGGATGGAGCGCAACATCGACGTTATGGATGACCGGAATGCGCGGCGAGCGGATGGCCACCCGTTCCAGCGCCACCGCCAACCGTTCAGCAGCTGGTCGCATCAGCGCACAATGAAACGGCGCGCTCACAGGCAGAAGCACGCCCCGCTTCGCCCCCCGAGCCTTGGCTAACTCCACTGCCCGCAACACCGCTGGTCGATGGCCAGCAATAACGATCTGCCCAGGGGCGTTGAGGTTGGCCGGGGCCACCAGTTCTGCTTCTGTGGTTGCCGCAGCGCAGACTTCGGCGACTGTCTCGGCCTCCAAACCTAAGAGCGCTGCCATCGCCCCAACTCCCTCGGGAACGGCCTCCTGCATCGCTTCGGCACGCAGCCGGACCAGCCGCACGGCATCGGCAAAGTCAAGCGCGTCAGCAGCAACCAGCGCGCTATACTCCCCCAGACTATGGCCGGCAAGCCACGCGGGATCCGCACCGCCCAACGCCTTCCACGCACGCCAGACGGCAACCCCGGCAGCCAACATCACCGGCTGGGTGTTGCGGGTGCGCATCAGCGCCTCCTCTGGCCCGACTTCGACCAGTTGCCACAGGTCTTCGCCAAGCGCGTCGCTGGCTTGAACAAAAGTCTCACGGATGAGCGGTAGCCCCTCGTAGGCGCGCATCATCCCAACGCTCTGCGATCCTTGCCCCGGAAAAACAAACAGAAGTGGTCCCATCCGCCCCCCTTACCAATCAAGTAGCACAGCGCCCCAGGTAAAGCCGCCACCGATCCCTTCAACCAGGACCCGCTCTCCTCGCGTAACCTGGCCGCGGCGCACCGCGGTATCGAGCGCAAGTGGGATCGATGCTGCCGAGGTGTTGCCATGATCAGCTACCGTTGCAATGACCCGCTCGGAAGGCACGCCCAGTTTTTTGGCCGTTGCTTCAAGAATGCGGATATTGGCCTGGTGCGGCACCAGCCAGTCGAGAGATGAAACGGGGCAATTGGCAGCAGCCAGTACCTCTTCGGCCACTTTGGCAAGCGCCGTCACGGCAAACTTGAAGACCGCCTGCCCCTGCATGCGCAGGAAGGGATCCCCGACCACCTGCCCGCCCGCTGCCTGACCAGGCACGCAAAGGAGGTGGCGGTAGCGCCCATCGGCATGGAGCCGGCTGGCGACGATCCCCGGCTGCTCGCTTGCTTCCAGAAGCAGCGCCCCCGCCCCATCGCCAAAGAGGACACAGGTGGTGCGGTCGTTCCAATCGAGAATGCGGGAGAAGGTTTCTGCCCCGATCACAAGAGCCCGCTGCGCCTGTCCCAAGCGAATAAAGTGGTCGGCAAGCACCAGCGCATAGACAAAACCGGTACATACCGCTTGAACGTCAAAGGCAGGAGCACCGTTGGTCATTCCCAGTTTGTCTTGAACAATCGTTGCCGTACTGGGAAAGATCATGTCGGGGGTCGAAGTGGCAAGCACGATAAGATCGATGTCGTTCGGCTGCCACCCGGCAGAAGCCAACGCGCGCTGGCTGGCGACCACCGCGAGATCACTGGTTGATTCGTTCTCCGTAGCGAAGTGGCGGGTCTGGATGCCGCTGCGGGTCCGGATCCATTCGTCCGAGGTATCGACACCGCGCGCCACCAGTTGGTCGTTGGTCACCGGCGCCCCGGGCAGATACCCGCCAACCGCCACCACTCGCGAATAGCGCCTCATCCCGCCCCCTCGCCTTCCTCGTTCCTCTGCTCGGGCTCGTCACCGTTCATCGCAGCAAGCTGTTCGGCTACCCGATCGACCAGGCGATGGCATCCTACCTCCCAGGCCCGATCGAGCGCCCAACCAAAGGCGTAAGCGTCGACCCCGCCGTGGCTTTTGACCACCGCACCGCGTAGGCCTACCAGCACCGCCCCATTGTACCGGCGCGGATCGACCCGCTCCTTGAAGCGGCGCAGCACGGGGTAGGCAAAAAGCGCGGCCAGCCGCGTCCACCAGGTACGGGTAAACTCCTCGCGCAGGAAGGCAGCAAGCATCTGCGCCAGCCCTTCGGTCGTCTTGAGCGCCACATTGCCAACAAAACCATCGCAGACGACAACGTCAGCTTCTCCGGCGTAGATGTTTTCGATGTTGCCGACAAACGCAAGCGGCGAAGCGGCCAGGAACTCGGCTGCTTCGCGAACCACTTGATTTCCTTTAATTGCCTCTTCGCCAATGTTCAGAAGCCCCACCCGCGGAGCTTCGACGCCATCGACGGCGCGCACAAGCGCTGCCCCCATGATGCCAAACTGCAGAAGATGTTCAGCCGTGCAATCGACATTCGCACCTAGGTCAAGCACCCAGACCCGCCCAGTTCGGGTAGGCAGGATGGTGGCGATCGCTGGGCGATCAACCCCGGGGAGCGTCTTCAATACGAAGCGGGCGATAGCCATCAAAGCGCCCGTATTGCCCGCCGAAACAGCGGCGACAGCCGTCCCATCGCGTACCAGTTCGATAGCCCGGCGCATCGTCGAGTCGCGCTTGTTGCGCAGCGCACTTTGCGGCAGCTCATCCATTGCTACCACTTGGGAAGCGGCCACAAAGGAGAGGCGTTTGCCAAAGCGGGCGAATCGCTGGCGCACCTTTTCCTCAACCTCGGGCGTCGCAACAGCAACGACGCACGCGTCTGGGTGGCGGGTCAGAAACGCTTCAATTGCCGGCAGGGTGACCGCAAGACCATGGTCACCCCCCAGACAATCAACCGCCAATGCAGCTGTCATTCGCTAGCGGTATCGATGACTTTACGGCCGCGATAAAAGCCGCTTGGGGTGACATGGTGACGAAGATGGGTCTCACCAGTAGTCGGATCGACGGCAATTGGGGGATTTTTCAACCGATCGTGCGAACGGTGCATCCCACGCTTAGAAGGAGACTTCTTATTTTGTTGAACGGCCATGATGCAATACTCCAGTCAGCGTAAAAAGGAAAAGGGCAGGAACGGCGCACCAGCCTCAGCCGGACCCGGCAACGAACAGGTTTCGTGCAACGGGCCTTGCGGCCAAGCGAGCAGCAGCTCCTCTTCCAGGAGCTCGGCCAAAGTGACCGACTCATCCAACACCCGAGCGTCCCAGTCGGCCTCTTCCAGTTCCTCATCGGGCACAGCAGCGGCGGTTCGGTACCAGACCACAAGCCGCTCAAGTGCCACTGGCCACGCAACCACTTCCAGGCAGCGCGGGCAGATAAGGGACAAGGTTCCCGTCACGACAAACCGGGAGGCTGCCCGCCCCTCTTTCGTTCGCTCAGGAAACACCTGCCAGGAGAGGTCACTTGCCGTCACCACCGCCTCAGCCACCCGCGGCAGGGCCGACGTCGATACGATCCCCTCCCAGGGAAGGTTGCCGCGGACAAAGGCCACGGGGTCGAAAGGCGCAGTCAGACGGTCGAACGCTTCGGACATAAGCCGGCAATGATAAAATATTTGCTCTATTTTGTCAAAAGCAAAACAGTCCCGATGGCCTCGTCCCCTCGCCCTGTTCTGGTTTTGGCCTCTACCTCCCGTTACCGGCAGGCGCTCCTAGCCCGGCTGCACCTCCCTTTTACGGTGCAGGCGCCCGACGTCGACGAAACCCCGCTTCCTGACGAAGCGCCGCAAGCTTTGGCGCTGCGCCTGGCCAAAGCCAAAGCCCAGGCAGTAGCAGCAACCATTTCCGGCCATGCCCACATTATCGGTAGCGATCAAGTGGCCGCGCTTGGCTCAGAGCGGTTTGGCAAGCCGGGGACACGCGAACGGGCAATCGCCCAGTTGCTGCGAATGCGCGGACAAACGGTGCTCTTTCACACGGCAGTAGCTCTGTACGATACCACCACTGGAACCATTGCCGTTGAGGAGGTTCCAACCGCGGTAACCTTTCGCGCCGATTTAACTGACGAAGCGATCGCCCGCTACGTCGATGCCGAAACCCCCTTTGACTGTGCCGGAGCCGCCAAGATTGAAGCTTTGGGAATCACCCTTGTTGAATCGGTCACCAGCAGCGACCCTACGGCGCTTATTGGGTTGCCACTGATTGCCACCGCCCGCCTTCTTCGCGCCAACGGCTGGCCCCTTCCTTGAACTACCCGAAGGGCACTGCACCGCCGGTCGGTCGACCTAGCGCAGCAAGAAACGCGTGCAACTCCTGAGCAAGAGGCGAACGGAGCGTCACCGTTTCTCCAGTAATGGGATGGGGGAAGGTCAGCGCCGCTGCATGAAGAAAGAGGCGGTGACAACCCATTTGCCGCGCCAATACCTTATTGAGCGAAAAATCACCATACTTCTCGTCGCCGACCAGCGGGTGACCAATATGGGCCAGATGGGCACGGATCTGATGGGTGCGACCGGTAGGCAGCGTCACTGCCACAAGCGAGAATCCTGGCGCTGGCGCGGACCACCACGCCAGCCGCTCGACTTCGGAACAGGATGGCTTCCCCACTGCGCTGACCCGGACCCGCCGTTCCCCCTGGACCGTCTGATACCGTTCAAGGGCGGCGCGAATGATCAGGCGAGGCTGGGCGAGCACGCCAACGGCAAGCGCCTGGTACTTCTTGACCACCGCCGCTGCCCGCCACGCCTCCTGGAGCCCTTTGAGCGCCCGCCGCGTTTTGGCAACCACCAACAGCCCCGAAGTATCGCGATCGAGGCGATGTACCAGCTCCCACCGTTCGGCCCTAGGCCAATGGGCACGTAGCCACTCGATCACCCCCCACGACAGGCCAGAACCGCCATGAACGGCCACCCCAGAAGGTTTGTCCACCACAATAAGCGATTCGTCATCAAAGACGACAGAAAGCGACGCCAACCCGCCAGCTGGTGGAGGCACCTCCCGTGGCTTAGCCAGACGCAGCGGCGGCACCCGAACTACCTGCCCATCGACTACCTTCGTCGTTGGTTTAGCGCGATGGCCGTCGATGCGCACTTCGCCGCTGCGGATGATGCGAAAGATAAGCGAAGGGGGAACCCCCTTGAGCGAGCGGCGCAAAAAGTTATCAAGCCGCTGTGGCCCCTCCTGCACCACCAGATGGGCTACACCCCGCAGCGCCGATTCTCTGGGGTCAACTTGCTGTTTTTCCATGAACCGTAATATACTTCGGTTTTACGGAATGCCCAAATACCGTTCCGGTCGAGCCAACCTGCTCCCGGATTGGTCGCAATCGGTTGTATAACCAGGCGGTGCCTGACGAACGGAAAGTTTGACAAAACGCCCCCTTTTGCCGGGGGGCCAGTGGTATGGACCCTTTGTGAACCCACCCCTTCTTCTCTCGCTCCTCTTGTTGCTGACTCGCCCGCTGGAACGTCTCGTTGCGTTTCCTCGGGTGACGCTTGCTCTAGCGTTCCGGCAACGTGAAAAGGCGCGGTTCGCAACCGTCACCCCACCCCTTTCCTCCTGTCGGGTCCGCCCTACGCACGCATGGAGACCCGAATATCATGAAACGGATGCTGTTCAATGCCACGCAGGCCGAGGAGCTGCGCGTGGCGATCGTCGATGGTCAGAAGCTTCTGGACATCGATATCGAATCGGCCCACCGTGAACAGCGTAAGGGCAACATCTACAAAGCGGTTATCACCCGCATCGAGCCAAGCCTTGAAGCGGTCTTTGTCGATTACGGCGAAGAGCGACACGGCTTTCTTCCTTTCAAAGAGATCGACCGCGCCTACTGGCGCCATACCGAACAAAACGGCCGCACTCGCGTCCAAGAGGCACTGGAAGTTGGCCAAGAGCTGATCGTTCAGGTCGAAAAAGAGGAACGCGGCAACAAAGGAGCGGCGCTCACCACCTACCTGTCGCTTGCTGGCCGCTACCTGGTGCTCATGCCCAACAACCCACGCGGCGGTGGCGTCTCCCGGCGGATCGATGGTGAAGATCGCGCCGAACTCAAGCAGATGCTTGAACTGCTTGCCATCCCTGAGGGGATGAGCGTCATCGCCCGGACCGCGGCGATCGGCCACAGCGTCGAAGAGCTGCAGTGGGACCTCGACTACCTCCTTAAGCTGTGGCGGGCGATCGAATCGGCAGCCAATGCCCAGAAGGCTCCCTTCCTGATCTACCAGGAGAGCGCGCTGGTTATTCGCGCCATCCGCGACTATTTCCAGCCAGACATCCAGGAGATCCTTTGCGACACCGACGAGGTCTTTACCCAGGCGCAGCAGTTCATGCAGCATGTCATGCCCGACTGCGTGCGCCGCGTCAAGCGCTACACCGATGATGTCCCGCTCTTTTCCCGCTTTCAGATCGAACACCAGATCGAAACAGCCTATGCCCGGCAAGTAAACCTCCCCAGCGGCGGTGCCATCGTTATCGACCATACCGAAGCGCTGGTTGCCATCGACGTCAACTCGGGCAAAGCAACCAAAGGAGCGGACATCGAAGAGACCGCTCTCAAAACCAACCTGGAAGCGGCCGAAGAGATCGCTCGGCAACTGCGGCTGCGCGACCTGGGCGGGCTGATCGTGATCGACTTCATCGACATGGAGAACCCCAGAAACCAGCGCGAAGTCGAACAGCGGCTCAAAGAGGCGCTGCACTTTGACCGGGCGCGGGTACAGATGGGGCGAATCAGCAAGTTCGGTCTTCTGGAACTCTCCCGCCAGCGGCTGCGCCCTGCCCTTGCCGAAGGAACTTATGTTCCGTGCCCGCGATGCAGCGGCACCGGCCACATCCGCAGCACCGAATCGGCGGCGCTGCATATCCTGCGCATCATCGAAGAGGAGGCGATCAAAGAGAACACCGCTGCCGTCTATGTCCAGGTGCCCGTTGATGTCGGCACCTTCTTACTCAACGAAAAGCGCTTCGACGTCGCCAAGATCGAGGCCCGCCACCAGGTGCGCGTTGTGATCATCCCCAACCGCCACATGGAGACGCCAGCGCACGAGGTGGTTCGGCTGCGCCACGACCAGATCGACAACCTCGACGTCCGCCTGGTCAGCTACGAACTGGTCACCCCGCCACAACCGGAACCGGCTGCCACCCAGCCCCTGACTGAGCGGAAGGGGCCGCGCCAAGAGGCGGTGGTCAAAGGGATCGCCCCCGACGCTCCGCCGCCTGTTCGCGTTCAGCAAGCGGAAACAGAACCAGCAGAGAGCCCCTCGACCCCCCCCGCTCTGCCAAACGCTGCCACCAGCGCCCCGGCTACACCGCTCTTGCAGCGTCTCTTTGCTTGGCTGCGCAGCCTGATCGGTACCTCCTCCCCAGCACCCGAAGCCCCCCCCTCAGCGGCAGCTGAACCGACCGCCGCGGTCACCCCACGCCATGACGAGCGGCGTAACGCCAACGGCCGCCGCCCACCTCGGCGCAAACGTCCTACTCTAACCATACCGGAAGAGGCCGAGCGGCCGACCCCCCGCACGCCTGACGCGCTCCCGGCTGTTGCGGCGGTAGCTGCAACGGCCCCTGCTGAAACGCTTAACCAGAACACAGAATCAGCCGCTGTAGCGAGCGAACCGCCGCTAGAACTGGTGTTGACGCCAGAACCGGAGAACCAGGAGGGAGCAAGCAAGCGGCGGCGCCGCCGCGGTCGCAACCGGCGCGGCACAGCAAGCGAGGGCGAACTGCTCACACCGGTCTCTTCGCCAACTGAAGAAGAAGCCGATGTCGCCGAACCGCAGCCTGCGGCACCATTTACTGCGGCTCAACCCCCAGAGCCAGCGGCATCCCCTCTCGCATCGGCCACCCCAGACCAGATGGAACCGGCAGCGCCCGGGGAACCTCAAGCCAGTGCCCCTGCTGAGCAGGCCGAAGCGGCTGCACCATCTCCGCTACCTGCAGGCGAAGCACCCCCCGAAGAGACCGCTCTGCCCCAGTCCGCGGCCGAAGTTCCTGCCGTTGCCCCAGAAGCTTCAGGCGACGAAGGAGAAATGGCCAGCAGTGCCCCAACAACGCCGGCAGCGGTGAGCGAAGCAGAAGAACCTACCTGGCTCGCCCCTCTGCCCGTACCTGAGCGGCTTGATGGAACGCTGCCAGCGATTCCAGAAGGACGGCCAACTGTTGCCCAAGACCTGGGCGAGACCACCCTCGCCGAAGGAGAGGGCGAGGAGCGCAAAACCGCTCTGCCGGCAATGCCGGTCGCGGCTTTAGAGCAGCACGAGGAAGAAGCGTCCCCTGCGCTCATCGCTACTTCCGAACCAGCCAGCGAACCGGCCGGTCAACCGGCAGCCACCCCTGAGGAAACATCGATCAACACGCCGCCCAGCATCGCACAGCGCAGTCAACCGCCTGTACCGCAGATGACGCAGCGTTTCGCTTGGGATGACGAAACGCTGCGCGCCCGCCTAGCCGAAGCAGGCTTGATCTGGGTTGAGACTGACCCCAGCCGCGTCCACTTCACCCCGCTCCTCATCCCCGGTGTCGGGCCGGGACGACTCTTGCCACGCCCGCCCCGCGTTGATGAGGGGCCACTCATCTTGGTTGAGACGCGGAAAGCCGCTACCGAGGAGCAGCATCCAGATGCTGCGCTCGATACTCTGCAAGCCACGTCAGCCACCCCGAACACCCCTCCTCGATAAGGTCGAGCACCGCGGCAAACCCCTCCGGGCCGCCGTAGTAGGGGTCAGGAACCTCCCCGTTGGGCTGACGGCGGCTCTTTTGCAAAAAGAGCGCCACCGTGGCCTGCACCCCCGGCGGACGCAGCCGCTCGAGGATAGCCAGGTGGCCGCGATCCATCGCCAGGATCCAGTGAAAGCGAAAGAAATCGTCGCGCCGGATCTGTCGGGCGCGCAGCGCACTGAGGTCATAGCCGCGCGCACGGGCGGCCCGCAGCGTCCGCGGGTCGGGGGGTTCGCCGACATGGTAATCGTGGGTGCCGGCCGAATCGAGGAAAACCCAATCCGACCATCCCGCCTGCTCGATCATCGCCCGCATCACCCCTTCGGCAGTGGGTGAGCGGCAGATATTACCCGTACAGACAAACAGGATGCCAATGGGCGTCTGCGACATTCTCCACCTCTACACTCTTTCCTACCACGTTGCTGGAACGCCGAAGAGCTCGGCACGTAGCGCCAGCAGCTGATCGCGCACCGCGGCAGCCTTCTCGAACTCAAGTGCTTCGGCGTAAGCCTTCATCTGCCGCTCCAGCCGTTGGATCGCCTTGGCCACCGCCTGAGCGTTGCTGCGGTCGAGCTCAGCCAATGCTGGCTCGATCAAAGCAGCCGGCGCCACCGTATCCCGTTTTTCGGGCAACCCATCGATCAGCGCCTTGACCGCCTTGACCACCGAACGCGGGGCGATCCCGTGCGCGGCATTGTAGGCGAGCTGGCGGGCGCGCCGCCGTTCGGTTTCGGCAATTGCCTCGCGCATCGCACCGGTCATCTGATCAGCATAAAGGATTGCCATCCCCCGCGCATGGCGCGCCGCCCGACCGATCGTTTGGATCAGCGACCGTTGCGAACGGAGAAACCCCTCCTTATCGGCGTCAAAGATCGCCACCAGCGACACCTCGGGGATATCAAGCCCCTCACGCAACAGGTTGATCCCAACCAGAACGTCGAAAGCCCCCAGGCGCAGGTCGCGGATGATTTCGGCCCGCTCCACAGTGTCGATGTCGGAATGAAGGTAGCGCGCGCGCACCCCGTGTTCGTTGAGAAATTCGGTGAGGTCTTCGGCCATCTGCTTCGTCAGCACAGTTACCAGCACCCGCTCCGCTTTAAGGATGCGCTCGTTGGCCTCGTTAAGTAGGTCGTCGACCTGGATCGAGGCGGGACGGACAACCACCTCGGGATCAACGAGCCCGGTGGGGCGGACCACCAGTTCAACCACGGCATCGCTTACCGCCATCTCATACGGCCCAGGCGTAGCTGAGACAAAGACCGTCTGCGGCGTACGCGCAACAAACTCCTCCCAGGTGAGCGGACGGTTATCCAGCGCACTGGGCAACCGGAACCCATACTCGACCAGATTGGCCTTACGCATCCGGTCACCGCGGTACATCCCGCCGATCTGGCCGACGGTGACGTGGGATTCATCGATAAAGAGGATCGCATCGGCTGGCAGGTAGTCGATCAGTGTCGGCGGCGGCTCCCCTGGGGCCCGGCCGGAGAGGTGGCGCGAATAGTTTTCGATCCCCTTGCAAAACCCGACCTCTTCGAGCATCTCAAGATCAAAGAGGGTGCGCTGCTCCAGCCGTTGCACTTCGACCAACTTTCCCGCGGCAAGAAGCGCCTCGCGCCGCTCGCGCAGTTCGGCCTTGATCGACTCGATCGCCCGCAGCACCGTCGCCCGCGGGGTGACGAAGTGGCTCGAAGGGTAGACAGTAAATCGGGTTAGCGTCTGAACAACTGCTCCGGTAAGCGGATCAAAGAGCTTGATGGACTCGATCTCGTCGTCGAACCACTCAACGCGCACCGCCCATTCGGCATGTTCTGCCGGAAAGACGTCGATCGCCTCGCCGCGCACTCGGAAAGTGCCGCGCACGAAATCGGACTCGGTCCGTTCGTACTGCATCGCTACCAACCGTTCGATTGCCGCCTGGCGCGTTAGCCGCTCGCCAAGGCGTAGGTGCAGAATCATCGCGTGGTACTCAACTGGGTCGCCAATTCCGTAGATGCACGAGACGGTGGCCACAATCACCACATCGCGCCGCTCCATCAGGCTTTTGGTGGCCGAAAGGCGCATCTGCTCGATGTGAGCATTGATGCTCGAATCCTTCTCGATGTAGAGGTCGCGGCTAGGAACGTAGGCTTCGGGCTGATAGTAGTCGTAGTACGAGACGAAGTACTCGACGGCGTTGTTGGGGAAGAACTCGCGAAACTCACTGTAGAGCTGCGCCGCCAGCGTCTTGTTAGGGGCCATTACCAGCGCTGGTCGCCCGAGCCGGGCGATTACATTGGCCATTGTAAATGTCTTACCCGAACCGGTCACCCCAAGCAGCGTCTGGTAGCGCAGCCCAGCGGCCAGCCCATCGACAAGCGCGGCAATGGCCTGCGGCTGATCGCCGGCTGGCGGGTAGGGGGAGAAGAGCTCGAAGGGACTACCGGGAAATCGGTTCCAGGTGCCAGAAGAAGTTTTCACAGCAGCAGCACCAGAGGGCGATCGAGCAACGACGGTCATGGTAGAATCAAAAGCTTAAGGGTGCACCACTGCCCCATTATCGCAAATTTCTCCATTTGCTATCTCCAGAAGGGAATCGCTCATGTCTGCCCTTTTTGCTCAAGTTCCCCTTGCTCCCCGCGACCCGATTCTCGGGCTCAACGAAGCTTTTGCCGCCGACCCGCGCACCACTAAGGTCAACCTCGGGGTGGGCGTCTATTATGACGACAGCGGCAAGATTCCGCTCCTTTCCTGCGTCCAGCAGGCCGAAACCAAACGGGTGGCCGCTTCCCAACCACGTGGTTACCAGCCGATCGAAGGGCCAGCTCGTTACACCCAGGCGGTACAGACGCTCCTTTTTGGCGCTGATTCGCCGCTTTTAGCCACCAAACGGGTGGTCACCGCCCAAGGGCTGGGCGGAACGGGGGCACTGCGCATCGGCGCTGAACTGCTTTACCGGATTAACCCGAACGTCCCTGTCCTCATCTCCTCCCCCTCCTGGGAAAACCACCGCGGCATCTTCGAAGCGGCTGGTTTTGCGGTGCGCGAGTACCGCTATTTCGATGCCGCCACCGGTGGCGTTGATCTCTCTGGTCTGATCGCCGACCTAGAAGCGGCGCCTGCTGGATCGATCATTGTGCTACACGCCTGCTGCCACAACCCCACTGGCGCCGACCTCACCCCCGAGGCGTGGCTGAAGGTGGCTGAGATCGCGCGCGACCGCCAGCTTGTCCCATTTCTTGACATGGCCTACCAAGGGTTTGCCGAAGGAATCGATGCCGATGCGGCGGCCATTGCAGTGATGAGCGCCATCGGTATCCCCTTTTTCATTGCCAGCTCCTTTTCTAAGAATTTCTCGCTCTACGGCGAACGGGTTGGCGCGCTGTCGATCGTCACCGATGATGCCGACGAAGCGGCGCGGGTACTGTCGCAACTGAAGCGCGTCATTCGCACCAACTACTCCAACCCGCCCACCCACGGCGCGATGCTGGTTGCTGATGTGCTCACCGATCCTCTACTCGCAGCCAAATGGCACGAGGAGCTTGCCGCGATGCGCGAGCGGATCCGCGCCATGCGTCTGGGGCTACGCGAGCGGCTCGAAGCGATGGTTCCTGGCCGCGACTTTGCCTACGTCACCAACCAGCGGGGGATGTTCTCTTACACTGGCCTGACCTCTGAGCAGGTGGAACGGCTGCAGCGCGATTTTGCCATCTATGCTGTACGCTCAGGCCGCATCTGTGTTGCCGCACTCAACAGCCGCAACCTCGACTACGTTGCCGAGGCGATGGCAACCGTCTTGCGCAGCTAAGGGCAAGGCGCTAGAATGGGTGTTATGAGCACCCATTCTATTGAGACCCCGGCGGTTGAAGCCAACGAACAGACACTTCGGCCGCCCCCTTTCTACAAAGTACTCTTACTCAACGACGACTTCACCCCGATGGACTTCGTCGTTGAGCTGCTGCAGCGCTTCTTCCACATGGAAAGGGAACGCGCTGTTGCTGTGATGCTCAAAGTCCACCATGAGGGGGCGGCTGTGTGTGGGATCTACCCCAAAGATATCGCCGCCACCAAGGTGAGTCAGGTAATCGAACACGCCCGCAGCCACGGCCACCCGTTGGCGTGTACGATGGAGGAGGCCTAAGATGCTCGCGCCCGATATGGAATATACACTACACCTTATCTTCACCTACGCGCGGCAAAACCGCCACGAGTATGTGACGGTGGAGCATCTGCTGCTTGGGCTTCTTGATAACCCACCTGCTGTCGAAGCGCTGCGGGCCATCGGCGCCAACATCGAAGCGTTGCGCCGCGACCTTCGCCAGTTCATCGAAACGCACGTCCCCCGCGTTCCCGGAAGTGGCGATTATGAGGCCCAACCCACGCTTGGTTTTCAGCGAGTGATGCAGCGCGGCATCCTCAGCAGCCAGTCGGCAGGGCGCACAGAGGTAAGCGGCCCGCACATCCTGGTGGCAATCTTCGGCGAAAAGGATTCGCACGCCCTCTTCCTACTGCAACGCTATAAGATCACCCGGCTCGATCTAACCAACTACCTGGCTCACGGGATCGTCCCAGAACGGGTCGCGCAACAGCAGCAGGCCAACCGCAACCAGCGCACCGCGAAAAACGGTGACGACGAAGGGGAGCCAAATAGCGAGCACAATGCACTTGAGCAATTTACCCTTAATCTCAACCAACTGGCGCGTGAAGGCAAGATCGATCCGTTGATTGGCCGCGACACAGAACTTGAGCGGGTGATCCAGACCCTGTGCCGCCGGCGCAAAAACAATCCGCTTCTTGTTGGCGAAGCCGGTGTTGGGAAAACAGCGATTGCTGAAGGGCTAGCCAAACGGATCGTCGACGGCGAAGTTCCAGAGGTTCTGGCCGATGCTACGATCTACGCGCTCGATCTCGGGGCGCTCCTAGCTGGCACCAAATACCGCGGCGACTTCGAACAGCGGCTCAAAAATGTCCTCAAGCAACTCCTCGAAGAGCCGCACGCGATCCTCTTTATCGACGAGATCCATACCTTGATCGGCGCTGGTGCCGCCTCGGGAGGGAACCTCGATGCCTCCAACCTGCTCAAACCCGCGCTGGCCAAAGGGCATCTGCGCTGCATTGGCGCCACTACCTACCAGGAGTATCGGCAGATCTTTGCCAAGGATCACGCACTATCGCGACGCTTTCAAAAGATCGACGTGAGCGAACCGTCAGTGGCCGATACGGTAGCCATCCTCAAAGGGCTCAAGGAACGCTTCGAAGCCCATCACGGCGTGAAATATACCCTGGGGGCACTGCAGGCTGCTGCTGAGCTCTCGGCCCGTTACATCACCGACCGGCAACTACCTGACAAAGCGATCGATGTCATCGACGAAGCCGGCGCATCCCAAAAGGTCCTTCCCAAAGCCAAGCAGAAGCGGACGATCGGCAAAGCCGAAATCGAAGCGGTGGTTGCCAAGATCGCGCGGATCGCTCCGCGTGCAGTTGCTCGCGACGACCGGGCCAAACTGGCCACGCTCGAACGTGACCTGAAGCAGGTCGTCTTTGGTCAGGACGAGGCAATCGAACGGCTGGTGCAGGCGATCAAACTAAGTAGGGCTGGCCTGGGTAGCCCCAACAAACCAATCGGTTCGTTTCTCTTCTCTGGCCCAACGGGGGTTGGGAAGACCGAAGTGGCGCGTCAACTTGCCTTTACGCTGGGTATCGAACTGGTGCGCTTTGACATGTCGGAATACATGGAGCGTCACACAGTCAGCCGGTTAATCGGTGCCCCTCCTGGTTACGTTGGCTTTGAGCAGGGGGGGTTGCTCACCGAAACGGTGATGAAAAAGCCCCATTGTGTGCTGCTCCTTGACGAGATTGAAAAGGCCCACCCGGATGTCTTCAACCTGCTTTTGCAGGTAATGGACCACGGTACCCTTACCGACGCCAACGGCCGCAGCACCGATTTTCGTCACACCATCTTGATCATGACCACCAACGCTGGGGCTGAGACGATGCAAAAAAGCGCGATCGGGTTTACCTCCCGGCGCGAAGCAGGGGACGAGATGGCTGAACTCAAGCGGCTCTTCTCTCCCGAGTTTCGTAACCGGCTCGATGCCATCGTCCCCTTCCGGCCCCTAACCCCCGAGATCATCGCCCGCGTCGTCGACAAGTTCCTGCTGCAACTAGAGGCGCAGCTCCACGAAAAACGGGTGGAAGCCCACTTCACCGACGAACTTAAGGCTTGGCTTGCCGCCAAAGGATTCGATCCGCTGATGGGGGCTCGCCCAATGGCCCGCCTGATCCAGGAGACAATTCGCACCGCGCTTGCCGACGAGCTCCTCTTTGGCCGTCTGACCCAAGGGGGTGAAGTGACCGTTGATATCGACGAGAACGAACGGATCATCCTGCACTTTCCCGACACTCCCCCCGCCGAAGCGTGCCGCGAACCCGCAACCACTGAATCGTGACCCATGACTCTAAAGGACTTTCAGACCACTGATTCAAGCGGGAATTGTTGACCGCGACGTTCCTGTTACCTTTGCTGGCCTTACCTTTACGCCCGGCCACTTCGTCTATGCCGACGAAGATGGCATCATCGTAGCTGCGCGCCCGCTCCTCTGAAAAGAGACGCTCGACCACCTGCAACGGTGCCATCTCGTTGCCGTAATTCTGTACCCGCTCTTCTCCGTCCGAGGGTCATACTCAATGGGCACAAAACCCATTGCTACCGTTTTATCTTATGTCTTATATAAGATACTTGACGCGATGCAACAGACGCGGTATGATCCCTCTGTCGCTGCAAAAGATCATTTCCCCTTAAGGAGTCAACCATGAACCGTCAACAGCAGATCGAAGCAATCCAGAAAGATTGGGCTGAAAACCCGCGCTGGAAAGGGATCAAGCGTACCTATACCGCCGAAGATGTCGTGCGTCTGCGCGGTTCGGTCATCCCCGAATACACCCTTGCCCGCCTAGGCGCCGAGAAGCTGTGGAAGCTGCTTCATAGCGAACCCTACATCAACGCGTTGGGGGCGCTCACCGGTGGTCAAGCGATGCAGCAAGTCAAGGCCGGGCTCAAAGCGATCTACCTCTCTGGCTGGCAAGTGGCCGCCGACAACAACGAATACCGGGCGATGTACCCAGACCAATCCCTCTATCCGGTCAATTCGGTGCCGGTAGTGGTCGAGCGAATCAACAACTCCTTCAAGCGGGCCGATGAGATTCAATGGGCCAAAGGGCTCAACCCAGGTGATCCCGGATGGATCGACTATTTTGCCCCGATCGTAGCGGACGCCGAAGCTGGTTTTGGTGGCGTGCTCAACGCCTTCGAATTAATGAAGGCAATGATCCGTGCCGGTGCCGCCGGGGTGCACTTCGAAGACCAACTGGCCAGCGTCAAGAAGTGTGGCCATATGGGCGGTAAAGTGCTCGTCCCCACTTCAGAGGCGGTGCAAAAGCTGATCGCTGCCCGTTTAGCTGCCGACGTCTGCGGCGTACCCACTCTGGTGATCGCCCGCACCGATGCTGAGGCTGCTGACCTGCTCACCTCCGACCACGACGAAAACGACAAACCCTTCTTAACTGGTGAGCGAACCAGCGAAGGGTTCTACCGCACCCGTAAAGGGCTAGAACAGGCAGTTTCGCGCGCGCTTGCCTATGCGCCATACGCCGACCTTATCTGGTGTGAAACGGGCACGCCTGATCTTGAATTCGCTAAGAAGTTCGCCGAGGCGGTCCATGCCAAGTTCCCGGGCAAGCTCCTTGCCTACAACTGCTCGCCATCGTTTAACTGGAAAAAGAACCTGGACGATGCCACCATCGCCAAGTTCCAGCGCGAACTCGGGGCAATGGGGTACAAGTTCCAGTTCATCACCTTGGCTGGCGTCCACAGCATGTGGTACAACATGTTCGACCTGGCCTACGACTATGCCCGCCGCGGCATGAGCGCCTACGTCGAAAAGGTCCAGGAACCCGAATTTGCGGCCCGCGAACGGGGCTACACCTTCGTAGCCCACCAAGCCGAAGTCGGTACCGGCTATTTCGACGACGTAACCACCGTGATCCAAGGGGGTCAATCAAGCGTCACAGCGCTTACTGGCTCCACTGAAGAAGAGCAGTTTCACTGATCGCCCCGTGAGAGGGAAAAACCCCGTAGGTCTCCCTGCGGGGCCGGGAGACAAAACAGTTTGGGCAACCTTCAGGGGTTGCCTTTTTTCTCGGCATCAGACCAAATCTCTTCAGCACTTCCTTTAAGCGCCGCGCAACCTCCCGCGTTTTGGCGTCGCACATACCGCTTTTTGTGCACCGCGAATAGACAGCGCCGTTACCGGGCGTTATATTCCAAGCATTGGCCAAAGGGACCGGTGTCATGATCACGATCAACCACCACGAACACGGCATCGAGGCAACAGTCTATGGCGAATTTACGCTTGCCGACTTCCAGGAGATCGAAGCGGCCGTCGACTACGCCAACCGTTTCCACGGCCCGGTCCGGTTGCTCTTGGATCTTCGGCCGATGCTCACCTACACCCTCGATGTCGCCTGGGAGGAGCTACGCTACACCCGCGCCCATCCAGAGCAGTTTGAACGGATCGCCATTGTCACTCAGGATGAATGGCTCACCTGGATTGCCTGGCTAGAACGTTTCTTCGTCGAAGCCGAAGTGGCCACTTTCCCCGATGAAGCGTCAGCGCGTGCCTGGCTTGCCGAAGAAAATGAAATAGATCGCGGAGAACCTCATGAGCAAACTTCCTGATTACTTCCACACGGTGATTCCCATCGACGCTGCTCGACTGTGGATCGAAAGTGGGCGAGCAGTGGTAATCGACTGCCGCTTTGAACTCAGCGACCCCGACGCTGGAAGGGCGATGTACCGAGCACGCCATCTTCCCAACGCCGTCTATTGGGACCTGGAGCGCGATCTCTCAGGCGCCAAAACCGGCACCAACGGCCGCCATCCGCTGCCCACACTGGAAGACTTTGCCGCCCTTATTGCACGCGCCGAAATTACCCCGCAAAAGCAGGTGATCCTCTACGACGAGTGGGACGGGCTCAACGCCAGTCGCGCCTGGTGGCTGCTGCAGGCAGCCGGCTACGAAGCTGCCGCAGTACTGGATGGGGGGCTTAAAGCGTGGATTCAAGCTGGTCTGCCGCTTACCAAAGAGGAGCCGATCCCTCCCTTTCGTATCCAGCCTCCGACATTAACCCATTGGCGGCTGCCGATTGTCGACACCGAAACGGTTCTTGCCGAAATGAATCGGCCAGAGGTGCTCCTGCTCGATGCTCGGGCGCAAGAGCGTCATCGCGGCGAAGTGGAACCTTTCGACCCTGTCCCTGGCCATATTCCCGGTTCAGCCAATCGCTTCTTTCGTGCCAACGTGGATAGCAAAGCGTTTCGCTTCCTACCTCCAGAACAACTCCAGGAAGAATTCACGGCGCTTCTTGCTGGCCGCGCCCCAGAAAGCGTCATCCACTACTGCGGCTCTGGCGTAACTGCTTGCCACAACATTCTGGCGATGGTTCACGCTGGTTTTCCCTTCGGACGCCTCTACCCAGGGTCATGGAGCGAATGGTGCGCCGATCCCAGCCGCCCCGTCTGCTGTCCAGCCGCCGACACCCACTAGTACCCATCTAGTGCTCATCAAGCGGAACCAGCATCACCTGCGGCAGCGAGCGCGCCAAAAACCGCTCGGCCAAAGTATGAAAACGCGGTGGGGTATCGGAGACAAAGAAGCGGTGCTGCGGCGGCAGATCCCCGCCCCGCCGTAACCCCATCGCCGAAAGGGTGTCGGCAGCCTGCTCAGCCACGGTCACTGCCGAATCGATGAGCGTCACCCCCGCCCCGACCAGCCGCTGTAGCAGCGGCTTGAGCAAAGGATAGTGGGTACACCCCAGCACCAGGGTATCGACCGGTTCGGCGGCAAAGGGAGCCAGGTATTCGCTGACCACCTGCGCAGTGACCGGGTGGTCGATCCACCCCTCTTCAACCAGTGGCACAAGGAGCGGGCAGGCTTTGGCCAGCACGCGCACGTCTGCGGCGTAGCGGTGGATCTGCCGCGCATAGGCGCCGCTATCGACGGTTGCGGCGGTGCCAATCACCGCCACCGTCCGCGTCCGGCTCACTTCTGCAGCGGCCCGCGCCCCGGCATCGATCACGTCAAGCACAGGCACCACTCCCGCTGCCGCGGCAATCTCGCCAAGGGCTACAGCAGCCATCGAATTACAGGCAACGATCAAAAGCTTGACCTGCTGCGCGAGAAGAAAGCGGACAATCTCGGTGGCGTAGCGGCGAATCGTTGCCGCCGACTTCACCCCATAAGGGACGCGGGCCGTATCACCAAAGTAGACGATTGCCTCGTTGGGCAGCCGCTCCATCACCGCGCGTGCCACAGTCAATCCGCCCACTCCGGAATCGAAGATGCCAATCGGTGCGTCGGCTTCACCCATCGCTCGATCCTGAAAAAGGGCGATTCTATCCCGTCCGCTGCCGTTCGTGGTGCCGGGCCAGAGCCCAAGCGACATGTTCGCGCACAAGCGGCGAAGCGTCGTCGCGCCGGTTACTGAGCACAGCAACCACCTCTGGGGTCGTCGGGGCGTTGCCAAGCGCCACCGCCAGGTTCCGCAACCACCGTTCGTAACCAATCCGTCGCACCGCCGAACCGGCGAAGCGGTCAAGAAAGGTCACCTCATCCCAGCCAAAGAGTTCGATCAACGCTGGCGCATCCAGCCCGTGGCGCGGGGCGAAAGCGGGGTGGCTGACGGTCTGCGCAAAGCGGTTCCATGGACAAACGAGCTGGCAGTCGTCGCAGCCGTAGATGCGGTTGCCAATGAGCGGCCGCAGCGGCTCAGGAATTGGCCCACGGTGCTCGATGGTCAGATACGAGATGCAGCGTCGGGCATCAAGCTGGTAGGGGGCAACGATCGCCTGAGTCGGACAGCACGTCAGGCACCGGGTACACCGCCCGCAGTGAGCCGGTACCGGTTCATCCACAGGTAGCGGCAGGTTCGTGACCAGTTCGCCCAGAAAACCGTACGACCCGTGGCGGGTAAGCAGTAAGGTATGTTTGCCGCGCCACCCCAAACCAGCCCTTGCTGCATGGGCTACCTCCCAGATCGGCGCCGAATCGACGAAGACGCGCCCCTGATGGGATGGCGCCAGCCTCTGCAACGTCTCTTCCAGCCTTTTGAGCCGCTCGCGCACCACCTTGTGGTAGTCGCGCCCCAGCGCATAGCGCGAAAGATACCCCAGCGCGGGATCGGTCAACACCACCTCGGCAGCAGTGGCCTCTGCCGGCCAGTAAGGAAAGAAGAGCGAAATTACCCGCTGCGCTTCGGGAACGAGCCGGCGCACACGGGCGCGATCGCCCCCCCACTTTGCCATATAATCCATCTCGCCGTAGCAGCCAGCAGCCAGCCAGGCCAGCAGATGCGGTTCTTCGTGCTCAAGCTGCCCATCGCCCACGGCCATCGCCGTAAAACCAAGGGCTGCGGCAGCGCGGCGCAGCGCCTCTTTCACCCCGCCCCAGTCGCCCTGGGGCTGAATTGGATGTGCATGAACCACCACTCCACCACCCGTTCCTGGTTCCTTCCCGACGAAACTGCTACCCGCCAACGAGCGGCAGCGCTGGCCCCGCTTTGGGCCAACGGTGGGGTCGTCTTTCTCGTTGGTCAGCTCGGTGCCGGCAAAACCACCTTTGTGCGGGGGCTGCTTGCTGCGTTGGGCCACCGCGGCCCGGTCAAAAGCCCCACCTACACCCTGGTTGAGTCCTACCCGGAGCTGGCCATCCCGGTTTATCATTTCGACTGCTACCGTTTTGCCGACCCAGAGGAGTTCCTTTCGGTCGGTTTCGACGAATATGTGCAACCTCATACCCTCTGCCTAGTGGAATGGCCCGAAAAAGCTACCCCCTACCTTCCGCCCCCAGACTGGACAGTAACCTTGACCATCCCTGCTACGGGGGGACGGGAGCTGACCGTGACCACCCATCGGGAGGCGAATGCTTCTCTCCTTGCCACCCTGCCATGACCAACCGGCGCCATTTCCTCGCCCACGGAATCCTAGGGCTTCTTGCCTGGTTTGCCGCCACCCCACCGCTCTTGGCAGCGCGCAGCCCACGGATTGTTGCCGTACGCGCCTGGCCGGCTGAAGAGTATACTCGTGTTACCTTAGAGGCCGACGCTGCGCTCACCTACGAACCGCTCTTTCTCACCGACCCACCGCGGCTCGTGCTCGACCTTAAAGGAGTTGAGGTGCAGACCACGCTGCGCGCGCTTAGCGACCGGATTAGCCGTGACGACCCCTACGTTGCCGCGGTGCGGGTTGGCCAGTTTACCCCGGAAGTAGCGCGGATCGTCTTCGACCTCAAGCAGCCGGTAACCCACCGTCTCTTTCTACTTGAACCGGTGGCCAACTATCAATACCGACTGGTGCTCGATCTCTACCCGCAAACCCCCCTTGATCCGGTGGAACGACTTCTTACTGAGCTACGCAGCAAACCAACCCATGCGCCAGAGGCGCCCGTTGTGCGCGAACCCCACCTTAGCGAAACGCCACCGCGCCAGAGTCAGGGTGCCACCCTGCCGCCGCGGCACGATAACCGTCCTAATCCGAGCGCGTCAGCCGATAAACCCCCCCCAAAGAAGGCCCCGCAGCCATCTTCCCCCTCCCCGGCGAACCCCTACCTGGTCGTTCTCGACCCAGGCCATGGGGGCGAGGACCCCGGGGCGATCGGCCCGCGCGGTACCCAAGAAAAAGAGGTGGTGCTGGCGGTGGCCCAGCGGGTCAAACGGCTGCTCGAAGCTGACGGGCGGATCCGCGCCGTGCTCACCCGGGAAGGGGATTATTTCGTGCCGCTGGCCGAACGGGTGCACCGCGCCCGGCGGATCCAGGCCGACCTCTTCGTCTCGCTCCATGCCGATGCTTTCATCCGCGCCGATGTTGCCGGAAGCTCGGTCTATGTCCTGAACGAACGGGGCGCTTCGACCACTGCAGCCCGCTTGCTTGCTCAGAAGGAGAACCAGTCCGACCTGATCGGCGGTGTGCAGCTCGCTTCCCGCAGCGACACCGTGGCTCAGACTCTGCTCGACCTCTCTCTTACTGCAACCCGCCGCCAAGCCGAGCGCCTGGCCGAAACAGTCCTCGCCGCCCTCAGTACCGTCAGTCCGCCGCACCGACCGCAGGTTGAAAGCGCCAACTTCGCCGTCTTGCGCAACCCCGACGTCCCGTCGATCCTGGTTGAACTCGCCTTTATCACCAACCCCACCGAAGAGCGGCGGCTACGCGACCCAAGCTACCAGGAAAAATTGGCCAAAGCGATCAGCACGGGCATCACACGCTACCTGCACCGGCATGTAGGCAAACCGCGCAACCGCATGCTTGCGGCTCAAACCGCCGCCTCCCCCCTGTAACCCGTTATAATTTCGCCTTTCTTCTGGGCAGAGAAGCGATGCGCATTGCGCGGGGGCTGACCCGAGTCACCCAACCGACGGCGTTGACGATTGGCAACTTCGATGGGGTCCATCGCGGCCACCAGATGCTGTTGCGGCTGGTCGGCGAACGGGCCGAAGAGGCGGGGCTTCTTCCGGCGGTGCTCACCTTTGAACCCCACCCTCGCGAGCGGCTGGCCCCAGCAAGTGCCCCGCCGCGGCTCACCCCGCTTAGGGACAAAGCCCGCCTAATAGCCAGCGAAGGGATCGCTCACCTCCACATCCTCCCCTTTCGCCGGACCACAGCCTACCTCAGCGCTGCGGCCTTCATCGAAATGGTCCTGGTGCGTACCCTTTCAGTGCGCCATCTGGTGATCGGCGACGACTTCCGCTTTGGCTCCCACCGAAGCGGCTCACTCGAAACGCTGCTCTCTGCTGGCGAAGTCTTTGGGTTCACGGTCGAAGCTCTTCCCGCCATCTGCGAGGGAGAGAAGCGGATCTCCTCAAGCGCCGTGCGCGCAGCGCTGCTTGCTGGCCAAATGCGCCACGCCGCGCAGCTCCTTGGCCGGTGGTTTGCCATCAGCGGGCGGGTGCGGCGCGGTGCGCAACTGGGCCGGACGCTCGGCGTCCCGACGCTCAACCTGAAGCTGCCGCCACGGCTGATCGCCCCGCGTGGCGTCTTTGTTGGCTGGGTCGAAGGGATTGCCGACCAACCGCAACGGGCAGTGATCAATATCGGCACTCGGCCCACCCTAGGCAGCGACACCACCCCGACGCTTGAAGCGCACCTTCTCGATTGGCAAGGCGAAGGGTACGGCACCGCAGTCACCGTCTATCTTGCCGACCGGCTGCGCAACGAACAGCGTTTCCCCTCGCTCTTAGCTCTCACCGAACAGATTCATGCCGACATTGCGCAGGCCCGCCGCTGGCACGATGCGCACCCCCATGCTTTTCAGGAGTTTGTCCATGGCTAACCACGACTACCGAACCACCCTCAACCTTCCCGACACCCCCTTTCCGATGCGCGGCGACCTTGCCAAGCGCGAACCGGGCTGGCTCGCCGACTGGCAGGCGCGCCAACTCTACCAGCGCATCCGCGAAGTGAGCCGCGGCCGCCCTAAATTCGTCCTTCACGATGGCCCCCCCTACGCCAACGGCGACATCCACATCGGCCACGCCGTCAACAAAATCCTCAAAGACATCATCGTCCGCTCCAAAACGCTGGCTGGGTTCGACGCCCCCTATGTGCCTGGCTGGGATTGTCACGGCCTGCCGATCGAACACCAGATCGAAAAACGGCACGGCAAACATCTCCCGGCTCACGAAGTGCGCCGCCTCTGCCGCGAGTATGCCCAAGAGCAGATCGAGCGGCAAAAGCGCGACTTCATCCGTCTGGGGGTCCTCGGCGATTGGGAGAACCCCTACCTGACGATGAATTTTGCCAACGAAGCCAACGAGATTCGGGCGCTTGCCCAGATGGTGGCTGCTGGCTTTGTCGTTCGTGGCCTCAAACCGGTCCACTGGTGCTTTGACTGCGGCTCTGCACTTGCCGAAGCCGAAATCGAATACGAAGAGCGCACCTCACCGGCGATCGACGTCGCCTTTCCCCTTGACGAAGCCGAGCGACCCCGCCTGGCTGAGCGGCTTGGTGTCGCGGAACTGCCACCAGAACCGGTCTATGCGGTGATCTGGACCACCACCCCCTGGACGATTCCGGCCAACCAGGCCCTCAACGTCCACCCCGACTTTGTCTATGAGCTTGTCGCCACGCCCAAGGGATTGCTGCTTCTTGCCAGCGAACTCAAAGAAGCAGCGCTTGCCCGCTACGGATTCGATGCTGCAAGCTGTTCGGTGGTTGGCGCCTGCCGTGGCTTGGCGCTCGACCGGCTCCATTTCCGCCATCCGCTCTTTGACCGTACCGCCCCAGTGCTGCCCGACGCCTACGTCGAAGCCTCAGCGGGTACCGGCATCGTCCACAGCGCTCCAGCCTACGGGGAAGATGACTTCCGCGTCTGGATCGCCGCCGGTTTCCCCCAAAGCACCATCGAAAACCCCGTCCAGGGCGACGGCCGTTTTGCCCCCTCCCTTCCCCTCTTTGGCGGTGAACCCGTCTGGCAGGCCAACCCCAAGATCATCGCCGCGCTCGCAGAGCAAAAGCGGCTTCTTGCCCACGAAACGATCCGCCACAGCTATCCCCACTGCTGGCGCCACAAGACACCGACGATCTTTCGCGCTACCAGCCAATGGTTTGTCGCGATGGACCTGCCTCGCCCCGACCCGCAGCGCCCAGGTCAAACCACCACTTTGCGCCAACGGGCGCTGGCAGCAGTGCAAGCTACCCGCTTCTATCCAAACTGGGGCAAGGCACGGCTTCATGCGATGATTGCCAACCGCCCCGACTGGTGCATCTCACGACAACGCCACTGGGGGGTACCGATCCCCTTTTTCATCAACAAAAAGACCGGCGAACGCCACCCGCGCACGCTCGAGTTGATGGAAGCGGTTGCTCAGCGCGTCGAACAACAGGGAATCGAAGCTTGGTTTGCGCTCGATGCCCGCGAACTCCTTGGTGCCGACGCCGACGAATATGAAAAAGTCACCGACACGCTCGATGTCTGGTTCGACTCCGGCACCACCCACCGCCACGTCCTGCGCGGCTCCCACCCTGATCTCGGCCACCCGGTGGCGATGTACCTGGAAGGGTCCGACCAGCACCGCGGCTGGTTCCACTCGTCGCTGCTCACGGGCTGTGCGATCGATGGCCGCGCCCCTTACGAATCGCTCCTGACCCACGGCTTTGTCGTCGATGGCGAAGGGCGCAAAATGAGCAAATCGCGCGGCAACGTCGTCGCCCCACAAGAGGTCTGTAACACGCTGGGGGCCGACATCCTGCGCCTGTGGGTTGCCAGCACCGACTACGCTGGGGAGCTCACCATCTCTAAAGAGATTCTCCAGCGCGTGGTGGAAGTCTACCGGCGGCTGCGTAACACCCTTCGCTTCATCCTAGCCAATCTCGCCGATTTCAGTTCAAGTCAAGACCTGGTTTGCCCAGAGGAGCTCGTTGATCTTGACCGCTGGGCGATCCTGGCTACCCACGACGCGCAAAGTGCCATTACCGCCGCCTACGAAGCGATGGAGTTTCATCGGGCGGTGCAGACGATGATGCATTTTGCCAGCGAAACACTGGGGGCCTTCTACCTCGATGTCCTCAAGGATCGCCTCTATACCACGCGGCGCGATGGCCATCCGCGGCGCAGCGCTCAGACAGCGCTCTACCATCTGCTGCATGCCTTTGTCCGCTGGATGGCGCCGATCTTACCCTTTACTGCCGAGGAGGTATGGAGCCACCTCACCGGCGACCCCAACGGCAGCGTCATGCTCACCACTTGGTATGAACTGCCAGCAATTGCCGATGCTGAAGTGGTGCGCAGCCGTTGGCGTTGGGTGCTTGATACCCGCGAGCGCGTGACCAAAGCGATCGAAAATCGCCGTGAGGCGGGCGAAATTGGCGCTAACCTGCAGGCAGAGATCATCATCTATGCCGCTGGCGAACGATGCCGCGCTCTGGCAACGCTTGGTGAGGAACTCAAATTTCCCTTTATCGTCTCACGCGCCACAGTGGTGGAAGTGGCCGACCCCAGCCAGGAGCGGGTTGAAGTCATCCCCTCGCCCCACCAGAAGTGCCCCCGCTGCTGGCACTACGCCCCTGATGTTGGCCACCATCCCGACCTACCGGAACTCTGCGGCCGCTGCCACACCAACCTGGCAGGTTCTGGGGAAGTGCGGCGCTGGGCATGAAGCTGACGCTAACTGTTGCCGTGGTGGTAGCGCTTCTTGACCAGCTCACCAAAGCGCTGATTGCCGCCCACCTTGCTCCAGGCGAGACGATCGTCGTCACCCCCTTTTTGCAACTGGTCACCCTCTACAACCCCGGCGCAGCCTTCAGCCTCTTGGCACAGGCCAGCGGCTGGCAGCGCCCCCTTTTGCTGCTCCTTGCTGTTGCCGTCTCCATTTGGCTCCTTTGGCAAGCTCGGCAAACAGCCAACCGGCGTGCCCAGATCGCCTTTGGGCTGATTTTAGGCGGCGCGCTAGGCAACGCCTGGGATCGCCTCGTTCATGGCGCTGTCCACGACTTTCTCCTCTTGCACTACCGCCAATGGGCCTGGCCGGCATTTAACCTAGCCGACAGCGCCATCACGGTAGGGGTTCTTCTCCTCTTTTGGTACCTGAAAGGCCACTCTGATGACCGATCCCACCCCTGAACGGGTTGCCGCACACCACTTGGTCACGCTCCACTACCGTATCGCCCGCGAAGAGGGCACTTCGCTCATTAGCACTTTCGAATCGAACCCGGCCACGCTGCAACTGGGCGACGGCACGCTGGCCCCTGCCTTTGAGCAACTCCTTATTGGCCTGCCGGTGGGCAGCCACCATACCTTCTTGCTCGAACCCGAAAAGGCCTTCGGGGTGTGGCGCCCAGAGCTCGTTGAACGGGTACGCCGCAGCGATTTTCCCGAAGGAGAACCGATCGAAGTCGGCACGATTCTGCGCTTTGCCGCGCCAGATGGATCGAGTTACGCGGGTGTCGTCACCGAACTCACGGATGAGTGGGCAGTTGTGGACTTTAACCATCCCCTTGCTGGAAAACGGATCCGCTTTGACGTCGCCATCATTGGAGTCTGCTGATGGGCCTTTTGCCATTGACCGTGCATCTGGCCAACCCGCGCGGCTTTTGCGCTGGCGTTGACCGGGCCATTGCCATCGTTGAAGAGGCGCTGGTTCGCTACGGCCCTCCGGTCTATGTCCGCCACGAAGTGGTCCACAACCGCCACGTCGTCGACCGCCTTAACGCCTTAGGCGCCCGCTTCGTCGAAACGCTAGAAGAAGTGCCCGACCAAGCAGTAGTCATCTTTAGTGCCCATGGCGTGGCGCAGGCGGTGCGCCAGGAAGCGGCGGCGCGCGGGCTCAAGGTGCTCGATGCCACCTGCCCGCTGGTGACCAAAGTCCACCTAGAGGTCCAGCGCCTATACCGCGACGGCTACGCCATCGTCATGATCGGCCACGCCGGCCACCCTGAAGTTGAAGGAACGATGGGACAAGTCCCCGACCGTGTCTGGCTGGTCGAAACCGAGGGCGATGTTGCTGCTCTCCCTGACCTAGGTGAGCGGGTCGCTTACGTCACCCAGACCACCCTCTCGGTCGACGATGCCCGGCGCATCGTCGCTGCGCTTAAGGCGCGCTTTCCCACCATCGTCGCCCCGCGTAAAGAGGACATCTGCTACGCCACCCAAAACCGGCAAGAGGCAGTGCGCCGCCTGGCGGCACAGTGCAACCCGATCCTGGTCATCGGTTCCAAAAACAGTTCCAACTCCAACCGGCTCCGCGAAGTCGCCGAAACGTGCGGCGCCACTGCCTACCTGATCGACGGCCCCGACGAAATCGATCCCGCCTGGCTGGCCACCGCCAGCGCCGTTGGCGTTACCGCTGGCGCCTCGGCCCCCGAAACCCTTGTTGCAAGCGTAGTCAACCGGCTGCGCGAACTGGGCGCCACAGCTGTCTGCGAAGAAGAAGGAATCCGCGAAACCGTCCATTTCCCGTTACCCAAGGAGCTCCAAAACAATGGATAACGCCTCCCAACCGCGCGACGACGAACCGCTCGACTTCGAAGCAGCGCTGGCGCAACTTGAAACAATCATCGGTCAGCTTGAAAGCGGCAAACTCTCCTTAGAAGCTGCCCTTACCCAGTATGAAGCAGGGGTGCGCCTCATCCAAAAGTGCCGCCAGGCGCTGCAAGCTGCCGAAGAGCGGCTCGTTACCATTGAAGCGTTGCAGCGCGCAGAAAAGAACGTGTAGCGCATTTTCTAAGGATCTAGCCAGAGAGGTGGTAACGTGCCGTCAAAAGATCGCGCAATCGAAACCGGCGGGCATAGCGAATTTGCCCGTCGCTATAACGGCTACCTGCACGGTATTTTGCGCTGGCCAGACTTGGCAGCGCTCTGGGAGCGAATCCGTGCAGCCCCTGAACAGTGGTACGTAGTTCAGGTAGGAGAACCCTTGCCGCTTGACCCTGTTCCCCCAGAAAAACTCAAGCACCTTGTTGCCGAATTGGATGCTTTGCTGCGTCGCGACCATGAAGAGGACTATTGCGGAATCGTCTATGTTGACGATCCTGAGCAGCCCGCCTTAGTAAAAATCTTTGATCCTCACCACCTCGGCAGCAGCTGCGGCAGCAGCGGACAAGTTGTTCCCCCGCGCTGGGTGTTGAGCCGCTTTCCACCAGAGCCGATTTTTGCTCAGCCGCTCCCCTCTGCGGCCCGGCGTCGCTGGTGGCAAACCCTGTTTGGCAAAGGATTATAGACGGATCTGCCATGCCCGGACCTCAGCGTGTCCCTCATCCTCCGGTGTGACCGCTTAACTCTTGACATTGATAATCATTTTCAGATAAAATGAGAAACATTATTACCCCGCAAATGGAGGAATTCGATGGGTAAGCCCATAGTTGGAAAACTTCCCATTCTCGCAATGGTGATGGCATGGATGGCGCAAGCCCTTGCCGAGCCGCCGATGCACGTCGACGATGCTGGCACGCTTGGCAAAGGGGGGATGAAGCTCGAAGGCGCATGGCTTCGCGACGACAAGGAGCGCGGTGGCGAACTGGTGTTTGGCTTCGCGCCGATCGAACACCTTGAGATCGGCATTACTGCTAAGCGCAGCGCTGACCATGATCCCAATCCTTCCACCAAGTTGCATGGGACCGGCATCGGCCTCAAATGGGTGCCATACCAGAATGAAACCGGCTGGTCGCTCGGCCTGAAAATCGATCTTGATCGCACACGCGTCGACGATCGTAGCAACGAGGAAAATTTCACGGAGAAGGAACGGTTAGTCACAGCCCTGGCCACCTACCGTTTTGAGTCAGGCCAAGCCGTACATCTAAACCTTGGCGCGACGCGCTTCAAAGCGCCGCTCGAGCGCGAGACGCGTGGCACTTGGGGTCTCGGTTTCGAGCAGCAACTGACGGAAAATCTCAAGCTGACCACAGAAATCTTCGGGGAAGAACAGGCCAGGCCGGACAAGGCGATCGGCCTTCGTTACAAGATTATCGAAGGCTTGAAGGTCTCCGGCGCGGTCGGGCGCGGCAACAACCGCAGTTTCTGGCAGATCGGTTTTGCCTGGGAATTCTAAATGGAGCGCGTGATGCAACACACATTGGGAGAACTGCGCCCAGGCGAAAGCGCATTGGTAACAGGCTTTACGCTCGATGAGCCGGACTATCGCCATCAGCTACTCGCCCTGGGGCTGACACCGGGCGCGCGGGTCGATGTCGTGCGCTGCGCACCGTTTGGCGATCCGATGCAAGTGCGTGTGCGCGGCACGCAACTGTTTCTGCGCAAGGCGGATGCAAAGAACATTTTTGTGGAGAAGTTAGGATGAACATTTCTTACCGCATCGCGCTGGTCGGCAATCCTAACTGCGGCAAGACCACCCTGTTCAATGCGCTCACTGGACTGCGCCACCGCGTAGGCAACTGGCCTGGTGTAACCGTCGAGAAGAAGAGCGGCATCTACCGCTATGCTGACGCAGTAATCGAAGTGATCGACCTGCCAGGAATCTATTCACTGGATGGCGAGCGAGCTTCGCTTGATGAACGCATCGCTCACGATTATATCATCAGCGGCGCGGCCCGTCTGGTCGTCAATGTCGTCGATGCCGCGCAACTGGAACGCAATCTGTATCTGACCACGCAACTAGCCGATACAGGCGTGCCATTCATCATTGCGCTTAACATGGTCGATGTCGCCGAGGAAAAGGGGCAACCCGTCGATTCGGCCGTCCTGGAAAAGCAGCTCGGCTGCCCGGTGATCCCGATCATCGCCGTACGGGAAAACGGCATCGACACGCTGAAGGCGGCAATTCATGAAAACGCGCTGCACCCCCCCAAGCCACACTCGGCTACTTCAGAGAACGCCGCAGATGATGTCACGGCGGCCGCGGCACGTTACGCCACGGCGCAGCGCATCGCCGCAGCGGCGCAGAAAAGCGCCGGCATAAGGAGCCATCCGCTTACCGAGCGCATCGATCGCATCGTGTTGAATCGCTGGCTTGGCGTGCCGATCTTCCTGCTCCTGATGTATCTGATGTTTATGTTTACGATCAACCTCGGCGGCGCCTTCATCGACTTCTTCGACCAAGCCGCCGGTGCGTTGTTCGTCGATGGTTTCGGCGAACTGCTCGGCGCCTTTGGCGCGCCCGAATGGCTGTCCGTAGTGCTCGCCAAAGGTATCGGCGGCGGCATTCAGACGGTGGCCACCTTCATCCCGGTGATCGGTTTCCTCTACCTTTTCCTCTCAGTGCTCGAGGATTCCGGCTACATGGCGCGTGCCGCATTCGTGATGGATCGCCTGATGCGCGCCATCGGTCTGCCCGGCAAGTCTTTTGTGCCGCTCATCGTCGGCTTCGGCTGCAACGTGCCGGCGATCATGGCCACGCGGACTCTGGAACGCCACCGTGACCGGTTGATGACGATGGCGATGGCGCCGTTTATGTCCTGCGGTGCGCGCTTGCCCGTGTATGTGCTATTTGGCGCGGCGTTTTTCCAGCACAACGCACAAAACGTTGTCTTCGCCCTCTACCTGATCGGCATCCTTGCAGCCATCGTGACCGGACTGGTTCTCAAGTCTTCGCTGTTCAAGGACAAGGCAACACCTTATGCGATGGAACTACCCCCCTACCTTTTGCCGACGCTACGCGGCATCCTTATCCACAGTTGGGGTCGCCTCAAAGCCTTCATTGTGGGCGCCGGCCGCATCATCGTGCCGATGGTGCTGCTCATCAATCTGCTCAACTCGATCGGTACTGACGGCAGCTTTGGCAATGAGGACAGCGAGAAATCTGTGCTGGCGGCGGTCGGGCGAACGATCTCGCCGGCTTTTTCGGCCATGGGTCTCAATGAAGAGAACTGGCCGGCGAGTGTGGGCATTTTTACCGGCATCCTGGCAAAAGAGGTGGTGGTCGGGACATTGAATGCAACCTATTCGGCGCTGGCAGCATCCGAAGCGAAAACTGAGGGCAAGGAGAGCAAGACAAAGGAATTTGACTTGGCCGAAGCGTTATCTGCCGCTTTGGGGACCATTCCACGCAACCTGAGCGAAGCGCTCGACAAATGGACAGATCCGCTTGGACTAAACGTTGGCGACTTGTCCGATCTAGATAGCGTTGCCAACGAGCGCAAGGTTGCGCTCGAAACTATTGGTGCAATGGCCTCGCGCTTCGATGGCGCTGCCGGCGCATTTGCCTACCTGCTCTTCATCCTGCTCTACACCCCTTGTACGGCATCGCTCGCAGCGATTTATCGGGAAGGCGGGATGCGTTGGATGCTTTTTGTCGCTGCGTGGACCCTCGGTCTTGCATACGGCTTGGCCACTGTGTTCTATCAGATCGCCAACTTTGCGCGCGATCCGCTCACAGCAACAATGTGGATCACAGGGATCACGTTTGCATTTTTGCTCGCGATCAGCGTGATGCGTCACTACGGCAAACGTCAGGGAAGGGAGAAATTCACGCTGCAGCTGAACGAGGCGTTTCGCTGTAATGGTTGCCAACAGGCAGGTCGCTGTCGGTTAAACTAAATCTCTAAGGGCTGGCAAGCAAGTCACTGATATCGATGAACCGCAAGAAACTGCCCATCGGCATCCAGACCTTTCGCGAAATTCGCGAAGAGGGCTACTACTACGTTGATAAGACCCCCTACGCCCTGAAACTGGCCACAGAAGGCAAGTACTACTTCCTCTCGCGCCCGCGGCGCTTTGGCAAGTCGCTCTTTCTCGATACGCTTGCCGAACTCTTCGCTGGCAACGAACCGCTTTTCCGTGGGCTCTATTGCCACGACAAGTGGGACTGGGAAAAGAAGTACCCAGTGATTCGCCTTAGCTTTGCCGAAGGGCGGCTAGAGAACCGAGCGGAGTTGGACGAGCGCATCCGGGAACTACTGGACAAGAACCAGAAGGCTCTGGGCATTCGGTGCGCCCACACGAGCATCCCCGGCTGCTTTAGCGAGCTGATCGAAGGGGCTGCACAAAAATATGGCCACCGCACCGTGGTGCTCGTTGATGAATACGACAAACCGATTCTGGACAACCTCACCGACCCCGTTGTCGCCCGCGCCATGCGTGAGGGCTTGCGCAACCTCTACTCGGTCATCAAGGGGCAAGACGCCCACATCCAGTTCGCCTTCCTGACCGGTGTCTCCAAGTTCAGCAAAGTCTCGATCTTTTCGGGGCTGAACAACCTGCGCGACATCACCGTCTCGGCCGAATACTCGGCCATCTGTGGCTACACCGAGGCCGACCTGGACACGGTCTTTGCCCCGGAATTGGAAGGACTCGACCGCCAGGCGATCCGCGACT
>Ga0308420_1000005_pt1 | contig 80515 bp, 75 predicted proteins | sample HotsprSampleMS55_FD_203802 | JGI IMG/M metagenome (GOLD analysis project Ga0308420, IMG submission 203802) | Hot spring phototrophic mat microbial communities from Mushroom Spring, Yellowstone National Park, Wyoming, United States - 20090730_MS55 ... | reverse complement strand
CTCCGTAGGAAAAAGCGTGCGTAGACATGCTGTTCGTCTTCCTCCTCCCACCGATTTCCCCAGCGGCATTTTTGTAGTACAGTCACTAGAGATGAAAGCAGAGCAACCGCTCCCATCCACTGACGAAGCCCTCACCGCGGCGTGGGCACCAGTTTTCCACGAGCTCGGCCTCCCTTCCTATCGGGTGCGGGCCGAAGAAGGAATGTTGTGTATCGAAGCACCCCCAGAAGATATCGCGCGGCTCCTCACCCCCCAGATCCGTACCGTCCTAGTGAAACACGGGAAAGCGCTCGGCTACCGCTTCGTCACCCTGGACCTGGGTTGAGTTCAGTCGTCCAACGTATGTCGATTTGCCTCCCATTCGCGGCCGTTAAACGGCTGGAGCTGCAACTGCCGCAGGTCTACCCCTTCTAGGCAACGCACGTTGACATCAATTTTATCGGGGTGTGAGCGAGGAACATAGTAGGAATGAATACCGCAAACCGGGCAGAAATAGTGCTTCGCGGTTTTCGTATGAAATTGATAGAGTTGGACGGCACTCTCAGGGGAGAGGAGACGAAAGTGCTCAGGCGGGACGATCAGGTGCAGGAAGCCCTTTTTCGTACAGATCGAACAGTTACATTCGATGACACGCTCCAGGGTGGCAGTGACCTCGAATCGCACCCTGCCACAATGACATCCTCCTTGGTAGACCGGCATACGCACCTCCTTGTCAGCATTTAGCTCGTCGCAGTGGGTCACACAAGACGACCCACTTCGGCGCTGGCTGGCAGCGTAACGCTGAGGAGGACAGGCTCTTGACCCCTGCGCCTGACAGCAGCTATGAGAAAGGTCGGAGCGGGGTGTAGCGCAGCCTGGTAGCGCACTCGTTTGGGGTGCGAGTGGTCGGCCGTTCAAATCGGCTCACCCCGACCAGGAAACGAGAGGCGACCGGGTGCTCGGTCGCCTTTCCTTCTTCACAGCTTTCTGTTGAAATACTCTCTATGATTATCCTCGTGTCAAACGATGACGGTATTCATTCTGAGGGGATTCACGCCCTGGAAGCGGCTCTGGCCAAGATCGGCGAGGTGTACACTGTCGCCCCGGACCGGGAGCAAAATGCGGTCAGCCATTCCTTGACCTTACATCGGCCGCTCCGCATCGAAGAGGTCGGCCCCCGGCGTTTTGCCGTCAACGGCACTCCCACCGATTGTGTAAATGTGGCAGTCAAAGGCTTCTTGCCCGTGCGGCCCCAACTCGTCGTCTCAGGCATTAACAAAGGAGCGAACCTCGGCGACGATATCACCTATTCCGGGACGGTGTCCGCTGCCATCGAAGGATCGTTGCTCGGGATCCCTTCGATTGCTGTTTCCCTGGTCAGTCGCGGGCCGGTCTATCAGTTCGGCCCTGCGGCAGATTTCGCGGCCGTGCTCGCCGCTGAAGTTATCGCTCAAGGGATGCCGCCGGATACATTGTTGAACGTTAACGTGCCCAATCTTCCCCGCGAGGCAATTAAAGGATATCTTCTCACCCGCCAAGGGAAACGGCGCTACGGCGAGAAAATTGAAGCCCGTATCGATCCGCGCGGGAAAAAATACTACTGGATCGGCGGGGACGATCTCGGTTTCGACCCAACAGAAGGAACCGACTGTGTTGCAGTGCATGAGGGGTTCATCTCGGTGACCCCGCTGCATGTCGATCTGACCAATTACCGCTCTCTCCAGGAATTGCGGAATTTGAGGTTGCCATGGCCCTGACATATATACAAGCACGCGAGCGCATGGTACAAGAACAACTCGCTCAGCGTGGTATTCAAGACCCCCTTGTCCTAGCCGCGATGGCTAAGGTGCCGCGTCACCTATTCGTTGACGAGTCCCTGCGTGACCACGCCTACGAAGACAGCCCCTTGCCTATCGGGGAAGGGCAAACAATCTCTCAACCCTATATGCTCGCGCTGATGGCCGAGACGCTCAAACTGACCCCAGGCGAACGCGTCCTTGAAGTCGGGACAGGCTCTGGCTACCTGACGGCGATCTTGGCTGAGCAATGCGACTACGTCTGTTCGGTCGAACTATCCCCGCGCCTTGCCGCCCGGGCACAGAGGACCTTGCACGAGCTAGGATACCGCAACGTCACCGTTCATGTCGGCGATGGCACCCTCGGCTGGCCACCGGAAGCGCCGTTTGACGCGATCGTGGTCGGTGCTGCTGCGCCGTGCTTGCCACGGCCGCTGTTATCTCAACTCCGGCTCGGCGGTCGTCTCGTCCTCCCCATGGGAGAGGAAGACCTGCAAACCCTCGTGCGCATCTGGAAAGAACCTAGTGGCATCCGCGAGGAGTATTTTGGGGAATGCCGTTTCGTCAAACTGCAGGGAGCGTACGGATGGGAGCAGTGGTGTGACCCTCACTCCTCGGGATCAAATTCGTCGTAGCAACGACGAGGGGCTCCGGCTTTGACCCACGCTCTGCTCTTGCCTGCGTGGAGTACTGCCATGCCACGAATATATCTCGATTACAACGCCACTACTCCCGTGCGTCCGGAGGTCATCGAGGCCATGCTGCCGTACCTCCACACTCATTTCGGCAACCCGTCTAGCGTCCATTGGGCCGGTCGCCGAGCGAAACACGGACTGGAAGAGGCGCGCGAGCAGGTCGCAACCCTTATCAGGGCGCGTGCCGCCGAGGTAGTTTTCACCAGCGGCGGGACCGAAAGTAACAACTTGGCCCTCTGGGGCGTGGTCCAGGCTGTGGAAAGACAGGCGCAACATATCGTCACCACCGCCATCGAACATGCGTCTGTCCTGCAGACAGTCCGCTCGCTCGGCAGGGCAGGGTGCGCTGTGACCGTTTTACCGGTCGACGGGGAAGGCCGAGTCCGCCTGGAGGACCTTCTGTCCGCACTGCGACCAGAGACAACGCTGGTTAGTATCGGTCTGGCAAATAACGAGATTGGGACAATCCAAGCAGTGCCTCTCTTCAGTCGGGTCCTGCGGCAACGCGGCATTGTTTTCCACGTCGACGCTGTGCAGGGTGCGGGGAAACTCCCTCTCGACGTGGACGCCCTTGGGGTTGACCTCCTGTCGCTTTCCGCCCATAAAATCTACGGCCCGAAGGGGATCGGGGCGTTGTACATCAGAAAAGGGACTCCCTTCGCGCCGCTGTTCCGGGGAGGGGCGCAAGAACGGGAGCGGCGGCCCGGGACGGAAAACGTCGCTGCTGCGGTCGGCTTTGGTGTAGCGGCAGCCTTGGCTGCACGCGAGCTCGAAGCCAGTGCGGCTCATTCCTTACAGCTCACCACTAAGCTGTGGCAGGGGATTCAGGAGCGTATTGCGCAGGTCTTCCTGAACGGTCCGGAGCACGACCGCTTACCAAACACCCTCAACATCAGTTTTGCCGGAGCCTCCGGAGAAGGCTTAACGATGGGACTGGATTTGGCCGGCATCGCGGTCTCGACCGGCTCGGCTTGTGCCGCAGGTGCCCTCGAACCTTCGCACGTGCTTCTCGCGCTCGGCCGCGATCTACGTGCGGCAAAGAGCGCCGTTCGTTTCAGCGTGGGCAAGGAAACTACCGAGCAGGATGTGGACTATACACTTGCCGTGCTGCCACAGATCGTCGAACGGGTACGTAGGGCAGGACGGATAGAAGCAGGATGGCATGATGAGTCATGAACGGGCAGGACTACAAGGATGAGAGGCATAGCGGCGACGCGCCTGGGCACTCGGCACCTAGCGTGCAACCCCTCGCACCGGGCCGGCGTGTCCTTGCCGCCCTGAGCGGCGGGGTCGATAGTGCTGTCGCCGCCGCTTTACTCGTCGAGGCGGGCTACGAAGTGATCGCCATTTCCATGCTGCTAGCCAGCAACACTGAAAGTCACGACGCGGGGTGCTGTTCGATTGATGACTTCCAAGACGCCCGCTGCGTGGCCGAGCAGCTCGGTATCCCGTATTATGTCTTGAACATGCAAGAGGCGTTCCGTCGCCGTGTGATGAACGTGTTTACCGCCGAATACGCACGTGGGCGTACGCCGAACCCCTGCCTCCTCTGCAACCGCGACTTGAAATTCAACCTGCTGTGGCAGCGCGCGCGTGAATTGGACGCGCACGGCGTCGCCACCGGCCATTACGCCCGTGTCGTGTACAACCCGGTCCAGGGACGCTACCAATTGTTGCGTGGGGTCGATCAGCGTAAGGACCAATCCTATTTCCTGTTTCCCTTGACGCAAACACAACTGGCCCGCACGCTATTTCCGGTCGGACATTTGACGAAAAGCGCGGTGCGGGCCAAAGCAGCGGCCTTGGGCCTCCGGGTCGCCGAGAAGCCGGAAAGTCAGGATATTTGTTTCATTCCGGGCGGAGACTACACACGCTTCATCGAGCAGCAACTGCCGCACGAGCAACTGCAGCCGGGGGAAATCGTCGATCAAGACGGGCACGTCCTCGGTACGCATCCAGGCATTCACCGCTTCACTATCGGGCAGCGGCGCGGGTTAGGTATCAGCGGGTTGGCCACGCCGCAGTATGTGATCCGTATCGACCCACAGACCAAACGGGTGACGGTCGGCAACAAAACCCACCTGATGGCGCGCGGGCTGATCGCACAGGAGGTGAACTGGATTGAGGACCAGCCACAAGGAGAATGTGTCATCACTGTCAAGATCCGCTACCGTCAACCAGCAATTCCTGCGCGCGTGGTGCCCCAGCCGCACGGGAGGGCGGAAGTATGGTTTCAGCACCCCTATCCGGCTGTAACACCCGGCCAAGCCGCCGTGTTCTACGACGGTGAACGTGTTCTCGGCGGCGGGTGGATCGAGCGAGGACTGTAGACAGTATGTTACGTGTGGCTATTACAACGCTTGGCTGCAAGGTCAACCAATACGACACAGCGACGATCGAAGACCGCTTGCGTGCAGCAGGCCACACGCTCGTGCCCTTTACGACACCGGCCGACGTCTATATTGTCAACAGCTGTACTGTCACGCACCAAGCCGATACAGAGAGCCGCCAGCTCGCCCGCCGCGCCAAGCGATCCAATCCGACGGCGCGGGTCATTATGACCGGTTGTTACGCGCAGGTGAATCCCACAGCCGTGGCGCAAGTGCCGGAGGTAGATTACGTGATCGGTCTGAACCGTTTACCCGATCTCCTGCGCGCCGTGACCGCCGAACTCACTGAGCGGGTTGCCGTTAGCAACCTGCGCAACACAGACCACGGGCCAGGGCCCGGCATTGATACCTTTGGTGCGCTCACGTTCAGCGGCCACACACGCGCATTCCTGAAGATCCAAGAAGGCTGCGACCTGTTCTGTACGTTCTGCATCGTGCCGATGTCACGCGGTCGGAGTCGGAGTGTCCCACCGCGTTTGGTGCTCACCCACCTCGACCGCCTTGCCGCGCAAGGGTTCCAAGAAGTTGTCCTCACCGGTATCCACCTCGGCGGCTACGGCGCGGACCTCGATCCTCCCCTAGGGCTCACCGACTTGCTGGAGATGATCGAAGAGCGGCGACCGGTTCCACGGGTGCGGATCAGTTCGCTCGACCCCCATGAGATCAGCGACGCGCTGCTCCGCTTATTGGCGCAGGCCGAGACCCTATGCCCTCACCTGCATATCCCGCTGCAATCGGGTGACGATACAATCTTACGGCGTATGCGTCGCCGCTACGACAGCACGTTTGCACGCCAGGTGCTGGACAAAGTCCGCGCAGCCCTCCCGCACGCCGCGCTTGGCACTGACATCATCGTGGGCTTCCCAGGCGAAGGGGAAACGGCGTTCGCCAACACCTTGGCTTTCCTGGAAGCAAGCCCCTTCACATATTTTCACGTCTTTCCCTACTCTGTGCGCACCGGCACCACCGCAGCGAAGTTTCCCGAGCGGGTACCATCCCCCACGATCGAGGCTCGTGCCCGTCAGGTGCGGCAACTGGGCGAGCGCAAGAAGAGCGCTTTCGTTCGCGGTTTTCTCGGCCAGACCTTACCCGTGCTGTGTGAACATACGCGGGACAAGGCCAGCGGCCTGCTCAAGGGCTACAGCCGTAACTATCTGCGAGTGCTCGTCCAAGGCGGGGAAGACTGTCTGCATCGTGAAGTGCCGGTCACGCTCACCCGCGTCAGCGGTGGAACCGCTTGGGGGGAAATCCGTCGCACTATGCAGCCGTGAGCATCGAGCTTTTCCGTGTTATCCCCACGCCTGTCACAGGCTAGGTCTGTTATGCAAGATTGCGCCGACCTCGAGCCGCTCGAACGGTTGTTATCCTATACGTTCCAGAACAAAGCCCTGCTCCGGCTCGCGCTCACGCACCGCTCTGCCCCCCTCCGATCGGGAGAAGAACATAACGAGCGTTTAGAGTTCCTCGGCGATGCAGTCCTCAACCTGGCGATCAGCGACTTCCTCATGCGCCGCTTCCCGGATGCGCGCGAAGGAGATCTGTCCAAAATGCGTGCCTCGCTCGTGAACGCCCGCATGCTCGCAACGAAAGCAGCTGAGATCACCCTCGGACAGTGGTTGCGCCTCGGCAGTGGGGAGGAGCGAACCGGGGGACGTAAGAAAGAATCGATCCTCGCCGCAGCATACGAAGCAGTCCTGGGTGCGGTCTACCTCGACGCAGGTTTTCCCGTAGCCTCCCGCTTGATCGCGCAACATTTCGTGACAGAGCTGGAAGAAAAGTCACGAGTAGTATTGCTCGATTACAAAACCCGCTTACAGGAGGTCACACAAAAGATTTTCAAAGAAACCCCGGTGTACACGGTTGTGGAGACGCGCGGTCCTGATCACGAGAAACGCTTCATCAGCCAGGTCTCTATCGCCGGGAAACCGTATGGGCGGGGAGAAGGTCCTAATAAAAAGAGCGCCGACCAAGCTGCTGCCCTGCATACCCTGCACTTGCTGCAGCAGACCGGCGAGACGCGGGACAAGCCGCAGCCATCCAGCCGCGATCAATCTTGACCCTCCTCGCCTGCGGCGGTAGAGTCCCCAGGCGGTATCGAGAGCTGGCAGCGATAGCGGCCGGGACCCGGCACCGGCACTACCTACACTGCGCCCAACGGGGCCACAAGATGAGGGTTTATGGGTCTACACCGCCTTCTGTCCGATGTGTGGACCGCGTGTATCGACGCCCCTTGTCGCGTTCGCGCCCTGCGCTCCGACTCCATCTGGCCCCACTCACGTGCAGTGAGCGCTCGCGATCTCGCTGGCGTTGCAGAACACGAGGTCCGGAGGATCGTCACCGACAACTGGGCGGTGCTGCATGGGTATGGCATCGGACAGTAGCCCCCTCGGTAGGGGACCCTGTGCGCTCCTGCTGAGCTAGCGGACATCGAGCTCTCTATGTTCTACTCCCTGGCACGGCCAGTCGTTTTCTCTCTTGACCCCGAACGGGCTCATCATCTCGCGCTCAACGCTTTGAAGCTGTTGCAGGCCTCCCGCCTCGTTCCTCTGCGGCCACCGAGTGACCCGCGCGTGAGTCAGGAGCTGTGGGGGCTTCATTTTCCCAACCCGGTCGGCTTAGCTGCGGGATACGATAAGAACGCGGAAGTGCCGTTGGCATGGTCAGCTCTTGGTTTTGGCTTCGCCGAACTCGGCACGATTACCGCCAAAGCGCAAGCGGGGAACCCCCGGCCGCGCGTCTTTCGCCTGGAACAGGACGCAGCGTGTATCAACCGCCTCGGGTTTAACAACGCCGGGGCCGCCGCCATCGCTGCGCGGCTGGCTACCCGCCTTCCCGCTTCCCGACCCCATCCAATCCCCCTCGGCTTCAACATCGGCAAATCACGCGTCACGCCATTAGCAGATGCTGCCGATGATTACCGTGAAAGCTTGGCACAGCTCTTCCCTTTTGCCGACTACTTCGTCGTGAACGTCAGCTCGCCAAATACCCCGGACCTCCGTCGACTGCAAGAGGTCGAGCGGCTCGGTCAGCTCCTCACCGCGCTCGCGGAGACGAACCAGCGCCTTGCTGCCCAGGCACACACCACTCCCCGGCCGTTGCTGGTCAAAATCGCGCCGGATTTATCCGACGAAGAGATCTCCGAGATCGCCCGTGTGGCGCTCGCGACCGGGACGGCGGGTTTGATCGCCACGAACACGACCATGGCGCGGCCGACTCTGCGTACCCCATCCCGCGAAGAAGGAGGCCTGAGCGGTCGGCCGCTCGCCAAACGCGCCACCGAGGTGCTGCGGCTCCTATTCCGTGCCGTCGAGGGACGGCTCCCTCTGATTGGGGTCGGCGGTATCTTCTCTGCGGAAGACGCGTACACACGCATCTGTGCCGGGGCATCGTTAGTCCAGGTGTACACCGGCCTCATCTACGAAGGACCTCTACTCCCGCGCCGTATCGTGCGTGGATTGAGCAAAATGCTGGCCGAAGCGGGCATCGCTCACCTCCACCAGATGGTTGGCTCACAGGCTTGACACCGCGTGCGCAATCCGGTCAGGCAGGGAGAGAGATCCCTAGCAGAGGAAAACTTAGCAGGGCAACAACAAGTCCTGATCGCCCCGTCGGCATCCCCCGTGTCCTGAGTATCGATGTGGGTATCGGTCTACCGCAGCGATGACGCTGCCGGCCTGATTGTTGTCCAGCACTTGCAGTACGAAGTCGGCGATGCTGCCGAGACCTACCCAGCAAACCGAGAGGGAGCGATGTGACCGGAGCAGCAGAAAGAATCTGCATAGGAAAGAGGATGTCCACCTGCCTATCGATGCACTAACGGACATCGCTGACCTGACCGCCACAGACCCGCTATACACTTCCTGTTCCAGCGGCTGACGCCCCGCGCCGTCAGCCACCTACTCCCCCCCTTCACGAATCTGCAATCCCACTGGGAGGGCTTCATCGAAAATGCGCGCCTGCTCTTTTGCTTCCAACGGAACAACTTCGAGCACGTGCTTGGCCCACCGCTGCCCCGCCGGGAAACCCACGAGCCGTTCGGCTACCTGGCGACGTATCGGCTCGTCGAGGTCGCGTGCTCGATCCCCGGTACAGCGGGCGATGTGTAGGAGAGCGAAGGCGATCGCCTCGGGCTTGTGCCCGTCGATCCGTAAAAGTCGCTCAACCCAGTCCGCAGCCACTTCCCGCCGCACCACACAGTTAACGGGCCCAGAGAGCAACGCACGCGCGCCGATACGCGCGAGCGCCCAAATTTCTTGGTCTGCCGCCTTGCGCTTCTCGATCAGACGCACGAGTTCGTCTCCTAACTCCGCCTTCACTTCGGCGTTCAACCGTTCGCAACTCCCCATCGCCTGCCACATCTCGCGGATCTCTTGCGGACCGACTTTCGAGCGCCCAGCTTTGGCGCGCCCTTTCAGTTTCGGCAGCAGCCAGGGGGCAACGTCATTGTAGAGTACCGTCTGTTGTTGGCGGCTCAGCCCTCCGGCCACCCGCTTCCACATATTCCACCACTCCACACGGCACTGCACGGCGTTCTTGTGCACCGGACCGCGGGGATAGAGCTTCCACAACTGCTGGAGCCGCCACTCGTCGGTCGCATGGCCAAAGCCTGGCCGCAAGCAAAACCCGCTCAGATTCAGCCAGCGCGCTTCGTGCTCGGGCCCACACCCCCGCCCTCGCTCCACCTCCCACAAGACATCCCACAAGCGGCGAATAGCGCTGAGCGGCCAACTCTCTTTCCCACTCCCCAACAGCTGCTCGAGGTGGCGGGTGAGCCCTTGAGGGGGAACGATTTCCCCCCCTGTGGGGGGAGGGAGAGTAAAGACCCTGCGCAGGAGCTGTGCCGCCTCTGCGAGCAGCGTTTCTTCGATGACCTGTTCCTCTTTCACCACGCCAGGACCAGCGGGTAGGGTCGCCCCTCCCTCCCCGCGGAGCTGGAATTGCAGCCGCCAGCGATGGGGAGTGTGGCGCGCTTCACACCACAGCTCAAGGGTGCCTACTTCGGTGAAACGAGCGGAAACCTGGACAGGGATCTGCACTTCACCCATTTTTTTGCCAAAGCGGAGAACCGTACGAATGGCAGGGAGCGCAACAAGTTGTTCTGCCGGCACCGTTAAGACTGCCCCGGGCGGATCCGCGGTCCGTGTGCTCGAGGCGTACAACGGGAAACTCACAGGCTGATTGGCGACCACTGCAAACTCGGGCTCGGTGAGGCGCACCTCTTCTCCCTCCTCCATGCCGTGGCGCACCAAACACAGAACAGTGACAGCCTTTTCGTCCGTCGCGGGACGCGGGGCGCCAACGCCCAGGTAATATGCCCGCGCGCTGCCGCCACCAATCCTGATCCCCTGTCCGCGGCGCACTAAGCCGTAGTAGGCTGCCCCATAGGCGACAGCGAGCTCGAGATTGACACTTGTCAGGACTGCTGGTCGCCACGGGGAGCCGTCTACCGGCGGAAACCAGCGCGCTATGACCTCAACAATCCGTTCACGGATAGCAAGGGGGCTGAGCGCTCCACCGTTGAAGAGAATGGCATCCGGCCGGACGAGCGGTTCCCCGGAAGAGGCAGCATGTTGGCGCAAAAACCAAGCGATGTGGCGGGGAATCTCAGGCTCGGCAGCGTACGGCAGGCCGAATTCCTGCAGTCCTACCCGCTGCCCGCGCCGCGGCAGCGCGTCCGCATCCACGCGCGGAAAGAAGCCCTCGAGGACTACTTGCTCGACTTCTTCCCGTGTGAGGGTATCGCTCAGCGTCCCGCCGACGACCGCGCTGCCACGACCCGTGAGGGTCACGACCACACTCGGGCGGTTTGGATCGGCAAAGAGGTCCTCCTTGGCCATACGGCAGAGATGCACCAGGGTATGCCAGCGCTGCGCATCAAGGCGCCCACCTTTCGTCAGCCGCCCCTCCACTAGCCGGGCAAGAGCCATATCGATATTGTCCCCGCCCAGGAGCAGATGGTCTCCGACTGCTTTCCGCTCTAACTGGAGCTGCGTTCTGCCTTCGCTCACGGCAATGAGGCTCAGATCTGTGGTTCCTCCACCGATATCGCACACCAAAATGACACTGCCGGCCTTCAGCAACGTCTGCCACGAGTCTGCATGGGTAGCTAACCACGCATAGAAGGCAGCTTGTGGCTCTTCCAGTAAGATGACGTGCGGCAGCCCAGCTTGCTCCGCTGCTCGGACAGTGAGTTCTCGGGCTACCTCATCAAAGGAGGCAGGGACGGTCAGCACAACGTGCTGAGTTTCCAGAGCATACTGCTTGCCCATACGGTGGTTCCAGGCCTCGCGAATGTGGAGGAGATACCGGGCTGAAGCTTCGACAGGGGAGAGCCTGGGCACCCCAGGCGGAGCTCCCCACGGGAGGATGGGGGCCTGACGGTCGACCGCCGCATAGCAGAGCCAAGACTTTGCCGAGGAGATCAAACGCCCAGGGATGCGCGTACCTTGCACACGCGCAAATTGACCGACGACATAGTGACGTTCTTGATCCCAGGGGAGGGCAAGGCTGCCCGCAGGCAAATCCTGCGCCCCAGGGAGGTAGAGGAAAGAAGGCAGAGTCGGCAGAGAAGCGAGTTCCGCCTCGTTGACTAACTGGGGGATGGGAAAATGCTGGACCGTGAGGGATCGAGCGGTATCGACATACGCGACAGCACAGTTGGTGGTGCCGAGATCAATACCGACGAGATAACGGGGCGCTGTCATGTCGGTCGTCAGTCAAGCGGGTGCGACAAGCTCTAACCTTCTCCCTCCCCAGCCAGGCGCACGTTAAACTCCAACTTCCACCGATGCGTTTCATCGCGCGAGACAGCCCAGAGTTCTAACGTACCGACCTCCGTGACATGGACGCGCAGGCGGACAGGGATCGTCACTCCCTCTTGACCAATCCAGGAGAGCGTCGTCTCGAGCGGTGTTAACTCCTCGATATCCTCCCCCAGCTCTTCAATGAGATCCCCGAGACGGTCTTGTCGTCGCGTCGTCGAGCCGAAGAAGCGGAACTGCGCCAGCTCGCCAACAACGAGCCCGAACTCCTGGCCAGGGATATCATCCTCTGTGCCTTCTTCTATCCCGAACGGTACCACGCACAGCGCCTTCAATGGTGCGGCAATGCCCGGAACTGCAGGCATAGAAGTTTCGATACCGATGTAGTACGAACGGGCGACACCGCCGCGAATGCGGATTCCCCGCCCACGTCGCGCCAATCCATAATATGCTGCACCACACGCTACGGCACGGTCAAGATCGGTTCCCTCCAACGTACGCAGCGGCGCACTCCCGGCTGCGGTCAGCCAACCGTTGAGGATTTCTACCACACGTTGACGGAGGAGCGCCGCTTTCATCACTCCACCGTTAAAGAGGATCGCCGTCGGACGCACAAAGCCCTGGGCCTCGTTGTCAGCGCTCCCATGGCGGGTGAGAAATTTCGCCAGATGCCGCGTCACCGCCGGGTCTGCCGCATAGGGCAATCCCATTTCCTGGAAACCGACCCGCCGGCCCGCCCGCGGCAGCTCGTTGGGTGCACAGCGCGGAAAGAAGCCCTCTACCAGCGTCCTTTCCACCTCTTCGTAGTGCAGTTCGGTGCGGAGCGTGCCGCCGATGACACTGCTACCGCGCCCCAGGATCACCAGGGGCTGACTTTTGCGCGCACCGCCTTGCAGCAGGGTTTCTTTGGCTACCCGACAACTTTGCGAGAGTCCGCGCATCTGCCAAGCGTCGAGCTTTGTACCTGATGCGGCAAGGCGCTGTTGTACGGCGTAGGCCAACGCCAGGTCCATATTATCGCCACCCAGCAAGATGTGCTCGCCAACGGCGATCCGCTTGAGCTCGAGTTCGCCTCCTTCCTCCGCCACCGCGATGAGACTGAAATCGGTGGTCCCACCCCCGATATCGCAGACGAGGACCACGTCTCCGACCTTGACCTGTTTACGCCAACGGTCGCCCATGCGGTGAATCCAGGCGTAAAAGGCCGCTTGGGGTTCTTCCAGCAAACGTACCATCGGTAGCCCAGCCCGCTCCGCCGCCTGCACGGTGAGCTCGCGTGCGGCTGCATCAAATGACGCAGGCACGGTCAGCAGCACTTCCTGACGCTCTAGCGCCCACTCAGGATTATCCCGAGCCATAAGGTAATTCCACGCCTGACGGATGTGGAGCAGGTAGTGCGCCGAGACCTCGAGCGGAGACATTTTGGTCAGATCCTCTCCCCCACCCCACGGCAGGATTGGCGCGGTGCGGTCTACACCGACGTGACAGAGCCAAGATTTGGCGGAGGAGATGAGCCGCCCGGGAACTTCTGCCCCGCGCGAGCGCGCTAAAACACCAATGACAAAAGGCACCTCTTCCGCCCAAGGGAGGCTGAGACTCCCGCTGGGGAACTCATGCGAGCTAGGGAGATAGAGGAACGAGGGCAACAGCTCGCGCCCTTCCACCTGTCCTGGGGCGACCAACTGGGGCACCGAGAGGAACTCGATAGGAGGATGATCCACCTCAGGCGCCTGGGTATCGACATAAGCCACTACACAATTTGTTGTTCCAAGGTCAATACCGACAATGTACCGAGAAGCACTCATAGCCTGATTGCAAGCGTTTCTTCGTCAGGACACACGAAAAGCGCTGAGGGGTCCGTCCGTCAGGGAATTTCCACTTCTGCAGGGGCAACAATCTTGGGATCTTGTCCAGAGGGCTGAGCCGGCAGCTTGACGCGGGTGACGCGCCAGCCGGGGTGCCGTACCGTACCGCGGAATGGGGGCTCTCCACTGACATTCCCGGTCAGACGGATGGCGGAGGGATCGAAATCTTTCTGGACGGTAATCTCTTCTCCTTCTCGCTCCGCTAACACCGGCTCGAGTGTGATATGTTCCGCGAGGACTTGGCGGCACGCCTGATGGATCGAACGGACCGCCGCGCCAACCTGTGCATCGTCATACGCTTGGAGATCCTCACGGAGGAAGTCCACCAACCGCCCCTCCCGCTGAAAGAGCCCTAGCAACTGCACGGCAGTGTCGGCGCTTGGTTTTGCCGGCCCCGGTGGGGAGGGAGGTCTCCTCGCTTCCTCAGGAACCCGGGCCGCCTTCTCCTCTGTCGGCTCTGCTCTAGTCAGGACGAAGTTCGGCAGGAGGATGAGCAAGAGGAAGCCGACTACCAGCGGCGCACCAACGAAGTAATAGACGTAGAGCGGACAAGACGACTGCGACCAGTCAGCTACCGGACCAAGCGTGCACGGCCCGAACGGCAGTTGGGTGAAGCTCAGATAATTGCCTGCCGCCATGCCTCCGGTGAGGAGGAAGAGCAAAACCAGAGCGAAGGGGTGTAATCTGGGACGTGCAGCCATTCTTGCTCCACGCAGGGGTTAATCCACTACACACGCCTGTGCGAGGTCAGCGAACAGGTGCCAACGTAGTAAGCTCCGTGGTTCCTGAATCAGCCCACTAGTCAGGCCGATGAAAATCAGCTCTCGCACCGGGTCTGCCCACGCCATGATGCTGCTCGCCCCGGCGTGGCCAAACGTCCGTGGGGACGCCAGCGAGCCAAAGTAGCTGGGAAAGATCCCTGTCCCGCGTATCCAAAATCCCAACCCACGGTTGGCCGGAATTTTCGGCCACTGCATCGCAACCCGGATGGGCTCAATTAAGCGATCTTCCATATCACCGGTATGGATCGTCGTGGCGAGTTCAACCAGCGCCGGACTCAAAAAGCGCACCCCGTTGAATTCTCCCTTGTTGAGCCACATTTGGTAGAAGCGGGCAAGGTCGAAGACAGTGGAGTAGGCACCGGCGCCGGGAATCGCTGCTTGTTGTATCTCCGGCATATTGAACGCTTCGAGGAACTCAATGGGGAAAGGTGCGCCTCCTGTATCAAGTGCTTGCAGCGGTACCCGGCGTTCTTGCATATCCGGCCGCACGCCCATGTGCGAGTCTTTCATCCCCAGCGGCCCATACAAATCTTCGGCACACATCTGGGCGAAACTCCGCTTGCCCCCCTCCACCCGCCGGGCGATCTCCGCCAGGATCCACGAGCCCGTAAGCGCAAGATAATGGACGGCCTGCCCGGGTTCATGTTCGAGGGCTTGCGCACAGATACGGGCGATGGTCGCGTCCCAATCCGCCCATTTGGGCATCGGCCAATCGACCGCCAGGGTCGGGAAGCCGGCAGTGTGGGTGAGGACTTGAGCGACCGTGATAGCGCCTTTCCCGTTCGCCGCAAACTCCGGAATGTAGTCGGCAACCTTATCGACCAGACGCACCTCCCCTCGGTCAACTTTCATCAACACCATGGTCGCGGTGATCGGTTTGGAAGTCGAGAACAGACAGAAGATATCATCAGGCTTGGCGGGGCGATTCTTCCGCGGCTCGGATTGTCCCACCCCGCGTGCCGCGACAATCTTCCCACGGCGGGCGAGTAAGAACGCCCCACCATACAACCACCCCTCAGCGATTTTGCGCTCGATTACCGAAAAGAAATGATCCACCCGCCGCGGATCCATTCCTACTTCCTGCGGGTGCACGGTTTCCATAACACTGTCCCCCCTGCGGTACTATAGGATGAACAAAAACTGTTTTCCAGTTCATGACGTCTCAGCGTGGTCGGACACACAGCTTCTTACGTATCCCTCCCCCGCTGCTTCAGCGTCATGCCGAGAATATTATAGCCGCCGTCAATATGGATAATCTCACCCGTGATTTTCTCGGCCAAGGGACTGCACAGGAAGAGCGCGACTCTGCCGGTGTCCTCGTTCGTGATCTGGCAACCCAGCGGAGCAAACTCCTTGACGTGCTCCAGCATCAGGGAAAAGCCCGGAATGCTGGTCCCCGCTTTAGTGGGAACCGGCCCCGGGGAAAGTCCGTTGACACGGATACGGTACGGTCCCAGATCGTACGCCAAATTACGAATAATGTTGTCCAAGGCCGCTTTCGTGACGCTCATGAGCTGGTAGCCCGGTATAACTCTCTCCCCGGCCAAGTAGGTCAAGGCCAGGATGCTCCCTCCGCGTTCTCTCATCAAAGGCAGCATGGCACGGGCAAGGGCAATCAGAGAGTAGGCGCTAATATCCAGCGCCAAGGTAAAATCTGCGCGTGAGATCTCTACAAAGGGCTGCTGAAAGGTGTGTAACGGCGCGTAGCCAATAGAGTGGACGAGGATGTCGACATGACCAAAGGCATGGCCGACCTCCACCGCCATCCGTTCAATCTCGTCCTCTTTGCTGACGTCACACTCGACGATGAGCGGCTCACGCAGTTGTTGAGGAATAGTGCCCATGGTACGGCGAATCGCCTTGCGCTGGATCGACAGCGCAATACGCGCGCCCGCATCGTTCAGATATTTGGCAATTGGCCAAGCCATAGAGTGCTCGTCGAGCACCCCCGTCACAAGCGCCGTCTTACCGGAGAAGTCGAGAAAGCCAGCAGGGGAGAGGGCAGATTCGCTCATAACGTGCCGTCCTTTACCGACCGGTGAATCGCGGCTCGCGTTTCTCCACAAAGGCGCGGATGGCTTCCTTGTGGTCGGCGGTTGAGAAGCAGTGCTTTTCCAACGCCAGCGAGGTGTCAAGCACCAGGTTAGCGGTGTCGCGCAAGATTTTGTTGACGGACGCCTTGGTCCAGCGGATCGCTTTAGTCGGGCCGTTCGCCAGGCGTGTGGCGAACTCCATCACCGTGGGCATGAGCTTCTCCGGCGCCACGACGTGGTTGATCAACCCAATGCGCTCGGCCTCCTGTGCGGTGAGCAAGTCGCCAGTCAGCAGGAACTCTTTGGCGCGGGCGGCGCCAACCAACCACGGCCAAATGATCGCCCCGCCGTCGCCGGCGACGACGCCGACTTTGACATGGGGATCACCGATTTTGGCGTTCTCGGCCGCAAAAATCACGTCGGAGAACAGAGCTAGGGTCGCCCCCAGTCCCGTCGCTGCCCCATTGACCGCCGCGATGATCGGCTGTTCAACCTCCAACATATCGATAATAATCTTACGCGCCTCGGCAAACAGGACATCGAGCTGCTCGGGGGTCATCTCTTGGAACCACTTGATATCGCCCCCGGCAGAGAATGCACGCCCCTTGCCGGTCAGCACCACGACTGCCGTGTCCTGATCCTTGGCAATATCCGCGAAGATGTGAGAGAGTTCGGTATGGAGCTCGGCGTTAATGGCGTTCAGCGACTCCGGCCGATTGAAAGCCACGGTCAAGATCTTGTCCTTGCGTTCAGCGCTCAGATAGTGATAACGACTGTAGTCCATGACAACACCTCCTTGGCCGCGTAGTAAGCTTGTGCATTATTCGCCAGGGAACGCCACGGATCAAGGGACGTGCATATGAGAATTTATTTTTGCCGTGAAGGGTTGACCTACATAATGCAGATCCTCCAGGAGGAGTTGCCCACAGACGAGATCCTTGCCTGTGCCCCAGACAAAGTCGCAGAGGCGGCACGCGAGGCAGAGGTCCTGATTCCCACCGTCTCCCCCGTGGGGGCAGACGCGCTCTGTTCCCCCTCTCTCAAGCTTGTGCAACAGTACGGGGCTGGGCTCGACTCGGTCGATATTCCCGCTGCGACTCGTTTCGGCGTCTATGTCGCCAATGTCCCCAGCGCTGGCACCGGCAACGCCGAATCGGTCGCCGAATTAGCTATCCTCTTCATGCTCGCCTTGGCCCGTCAATACCCGCGCTCACAGGAATGTTTACAACAAAAGAAGCTCGGCACGCCGATGGGACGTGCGCTCAAGGGACGAACGGCGGCTATCGTCGGATTCGGCGGCATCGGTCAGGAAGTCGCAAAGCGGCTGGCCGGCTTTGCGATGCGCATCCTCGCAGTATCGCGCCGGGGCCCCCAGGGACGGAGCCCGGAAGAAACCGTACCGATCCCAGTCGATTTCCACGGCGCCCAGGACACCCTGCATGAGGTGCTCCGCCAAGCCGATTTCATCATCGTCGCCTTACCGCTGAACGACGACACCCGTGGACTCATCGGGCCAGCCGAATTCGCCTGCATGAAACCTGATGCCTTCCTCATCAACGTCGCCCGCGGGCCGGTGGTGGATTACGATGCACTCCTCTCCGCCCTACAGGCAGGACGGATTGCCGGCGCTGGCCTCGATGTCTTTTGGTACGAGCCGTTCGATCCCCACGACCCCCTCTTTTCCTACAACGTCATCGCCACGCCCCATATCGGTGGAGCAACGGATCTCAGCCTCCGCGGCATCGCCAAAAGAGTAGCAGAAAATATCAACCGCGTGCGGCGCGGGGAGGTGCCGCTCCACTGCGTTAACGCAGCAGCAGTGCGCACCACCTAACGAGCGAGGGCCAACCTGCAGCAGGGCATCCTTGCCTGCACACGACCGCTCAGCTCTCACTCTATGCGCTGCTCCATACGGATATACGGTAGGCTATGCTGACCGGTATAGATCTGGTCGGGCCGGAAGAGGCGATTGTTCCGCATTTGCTCCACCCAGTGGGCTAACCACCCGGCAACCCGCGCTATGGCAAAGATCGGGGTGAACAGGTCGATAGGAATACCCAACTGGTCGTATACCACGCCGGAATAGAAATCGACGTTTGAGGCGATGCCTTTGGCGCCAACATGCTCGTTGATCACCCGTTCCACCTCTTGCGCCACACGGTACAAGGGATGTTCCCCTTTCACTGTAAAGAGGTGTTCGGCGAGCTTTTGCAAAACGTAGGCGCGCGGGTCTTTGACCTTATAGACGCGGTGACCGACACCCATGATGCGCGCTTTGGCTTTGAGTTTCGCCTCGATGTAGGGGCGGACGTTTTCTACCGTGCCGATCTCTCGAAACATCTTCAGCGCTTGCTCATTCGCCCCACCATGCAGGGGGCCGGTGAGAGCGCCAATGGCAGAGGCTACCAGAGTATACGGATCCGCAAGGGTCGAGCCGACCACCAACCCGCTGAAGGTGGAAGCGTTCATGGTGTGTTCGGCATGCAGAATGAGACAGACGTCGAGGATGTGGACATCGAGCGGGTCCGGGTCCTGCTCGGTCAGCATCCACAGAAAGTTCGCCGCGTGAGAGAGATCATCGCGTGGTTTGACTGGTTCATCACCGTGACGCATGCGTTCAAATGCCGCCACGATGGTGGGCAACTTGGCGATCAGGCGGATGATCGACCAGTAGTGTTTTTCTTGGGCCAGGACATCGGTCCCAGGTTGGATCTCGGCCGGGTCGATCTTGGCTGGGTAGAACATCCCTAACGCCGCTACCGCCGCCTGAAGCGCATCCATAGGGTGGCCAGTCTCAGGCAAACACTTCATAAGGTCGATGATGCGGTACTTGACCCGGCGGTGGGTCCGGAGGTCGTGATCGAATTTCGCCATTTGCTCGCGAGTGGGCAGTTTTCCCCATAAGAGTAGATACGCCACCTCTTCGTACGTACTGGCCTCTGCCAACACTTCGATAGGGATCCCCCGGTATTCGAGGATGCCTTTCTGCCCATCAATAAAGCCGACTTGCGACTCCATGATCGGCACGCCTTCGAGTCCAGGAATGAGTTTTTCCATAACTATCCTCTTTTATCGTACCAAGGCGAGGAAACTGCGCGATCGATCTGACGGCGCTTCACCCTCCCATTTGCTTGGTAAACGTCGCGAGGTCGAAATAGTCACGCCAAGCCGCGATCTTGCCCTCGCGAATTTCGAACACGCCGGCGACGGGCAAGGAAAGCTTCTTCGTCCCCATATCGAAGTGATCGACTCGCTCATTCATGACGACGTTCCCGGCAGAAGCCGTGTGCTTGATTTCGAACCGCGCGGACTGCACATCCTTCAGGAAAGGCTCAAGAAACCCACGGATCGCCGCCTTGCCGACGCATGGCTCCATGGGGATGTTGTGGTAAAAACAATCATCCGTGAGGTAGCTCAAAATCTCTTCAATATTCTTGCGCGACCAGGATTGACAAAAATCGGTCACTAGTCTTTCGTTCTCTGCACTCATGAGGCACTCCCCTTTCTGGTCTTGCCAGTCCGGCAGTACAGGGATAATTTTCTGTTCCTTCCTACTAGCGAAATACCCACCTGCTGGCAAGGCTAGTTACCACTCTGCTTGTCAAAGACCGACAATATCTGCCTTGACGCCTGCTTTCGGCTCCTTTACCTTGCGGCCATGACCAGTTTCTACCATCCCTTTTCCTCCGTGCCTCCTCAAGAGGACACGCGCAGGCGGCGGCCGGAAGTGAGTCAAATCCTTCCAACCCTCTTTGTCGGCGAGTATCCACGGGTTGAAGATGTGGGTTGGCTCAAACAAGAGTTGTATATTTCTGCAGTGCTCAGCTTGCAGGATGCCGAAGACTTGGCAGCGAAAAGCATTCATCTCCCTGCGCTGATGACTGCATACAACAATCACCAGATCGTGTTTCGCCGCCTCCCCGTGGCAGATTTGAATTGCGCCAGTCTCGCTAAGGCTTTGCCTGACGCACTCCGTGAACTCCACGCGCTGACACAAAGCGGTCACACCGTCCTGCTGCACTGCAACGCGGGCTGTAACCGGGCCCCCACAGTAGCGATCGCATATTTGCACCAGTACCATGGGATGCCCCTTGCGGCTGCGCGTGATTTTGTCAAGGCCAGACGCCCTTGTGGCCCGTATATGGAAATTCTGTACGAGTATTTCGGTGGCCGCGACAGCACGCCGTAGACGTTACGGGATCATGCTACTCTAGAAGAAGGACGCAAAAATCGTGTCCGCAAGTAACAGCCCTTGAGGTGTCAGTTGCACCTTCCCAGCTTCTTCCTTCACTAGGCCGCTCGCGACCAGCCCAGCAACATGGGGGAAGACCTCTCCAAATTCAACGCCGAAACGCTCGGCAAAGTGCGAAAGGGCAAATCCCTCCAGCTGGCGGAGATGCAAAAAGACAAATTCCCCTAGTGCCTGTGCGCGTGTCAGGGATTCGACCGTGCTTTTTGCTTCTCCTTGACTCAGGGCCTTGGCCATATACGTTTTCGGGTTCCTGACGTTGCTCCAGCGCGTCCCCCACAGCGGTTCACAGGTATACGAATGAGCGCCAGCCCCTAGCCCTAGATAGCTGCCCCCTTGCCAATAGTTCATATTATGACGTGAAGCAAAGCCAGGCCGGGCAAAATTAGAAATCTCATAGTGTTGATAGCCTTGCGAGCGACAGCGCTCCTGCAGAAGGATGTACATCGCCGCCTCAACCTCCTCGTCCACCGGTTGTAGCTGCCCGGTGGTTTTCAGAGTCCAGAAAGGAGTGCGCTCTTCATAGGTGAGGTTGTAGAGTGAGAGATGTTCAGGAGCGAGGGCACACATGCACACTAAATCTTGTTCAACCAACTCCAGCGTTTGTCCGGGTACAGCAAAAATGAGGTCCCCATTGATATTGGTAAACCCAGCTTCCCGAGCCCAGCACATTACCCGCATGCCATCCTCTGGGCTGTGTAACCGGCCCAAGGTTTTCAATAGCTGAGGCTGAAACGACTGCACGCCCAGGCTAAGCCGGTTGATGCCAATGGCCCGGTAGCCGACCAGCTTCTCTCGGGTCACGCTGGCCGGGTCAGCTTCAAGGGTTATCTCGATATCCGGAGCGACAAGCGGACACACATCCGTGACGCACTTGAGAAACCGTTGTATGGCAGCCGGACTGAACAAAGACGGGGTCCCGCCACCAAAATACACCGTCGCGACTGCTTGGCCAGCCCAGGGAGGCTCGGAGACATAGTGACGCAACTCGGCACACAGTGCGTCAACATAACGCTCCTCAGGCCAGGTCTGCACAGCATACGCGTTGAAATCGCAGTACGGACACTTGACCAGACAATAGGGAATATGGATGTAGAGAGAGAAAGGCACAGGTAGTGTCCTCTCGCTCTTGGCCGACCGTGTGCGGCTGCCTACAATCTGCGCTGCACGCGCCCTCCTTACACAGGGGCGAGCTTTCTTCCGTACTTGCGCAATACAGCGATGACAATGCCGCGAATTTCCACATCCTTCTCGCGCGCGAAGATCGGCTCCATGTCGGGATTGGCAGGCTGTAAGCGGATGCGGCCATTACGCTCCCGGTAGAATTTCTTGACCGTAGCTTCCCCATCCAGCACAGCAACGACTGTCTCTCCATTTTCTGCCGTCGATCGCTGTTCGACCACGATGTAATCACCCTCGAGGATTCCCTCACCAACCATCGATGCACCGACAACACGCAAAGCGAATGTCCGGTGGGGGTGCCGAACGAGATCCTTTGGCACAGTCAGGGTGTCGGTCGTCTCAATTGCCTCAATCGGCGTACCCGCAGCGACCCACCCCAGCAACGGCAGCTCGAGCGCCTGAGCAGTCTTTGGCGGCCGGGCGATTTCGATAGCGCGACTCAGGTTCCATTTCCGCGTAATCAACTTTTTGCGTTCGAGGTTACTAAGATGTTTATGCACAGTGGCCAGAGACGAGAGACCGAAGTGTGCGCCAATCTCTTCCAAGGTCGGTGCATACCCATGCGTGGAGATATAATCGGCCACATAATCCCAGATCTCTTTTTGTCTACGGGTGAGAATCATGAGAGCCCCCCTTGTCCTTGTTATGCCAGCGAAAAAAAAGCGAATCAAGCTTGCTTTGCGACGGTGATTTAACGCCGATAACAACCTCGCCCCTGGCGATGCGGTCCTGGGCTGGAGGCTTTCGAGCTCGTCGAGATCCAACGCCTGGCGCCCTTCGGGGGAAAGACGCTCACGGAAGGCGTCGGGCTTACCTCTGGCCGGAGGAGGCGGTCAGCGCAGCGGCAGAAGGGGCGATACTGTTTGGCACGGACGGGAAACATTGGCGGCGAGGAAACCCGCCGATGCCGAACGCTTCCGCCTCTTGCTCGCATCTGCCCGGATGCGCCTCGCTGACGCCCACGAGAGGAGGCCGTCTCTGCATGAAAGAGGAATCGCGCAAGCCGCTCCAAAAAGCCGCGCGGGCTCTCCACGCGGCGCAGTCTCTGATGCAGGCCGGCGACGTGGAGTTCGCCGCTGGGCGTGCCGACTACGCGATGTTCCACGCTGTGCAGGCGCTGCTCCGAGAGGACGGGGCGGGCCGGCAGTGAACAGGCGCGGGACACTTACTTACCCCCGCCGCTCTACGAGCATCCGCATGCCGTACTTCGGTCGCAGCGTGACCAACGGGTGCGGCACGACCGGATGGCCGGGGGCGAGCCGCAGGCGCCACCGCTGGGCGATCGTCGCCAGCAGGAGAACTCCTTCCATCCAGGCAAACGCCTCGCCGACACACTGCCGTGGTCCGCCGCCGAAGGGAAAATAGGAAAACTTCGGGCGTTCGGCCTGGGCCTCAGGGGTCCAGCGTAGGGGGTCAAAAAGGTCCGGGTCGGGAAAGTAGCGCGGGTCACGGTGCGTGACATACGGACTCATGAGCAACAGGGCGTTAGCCGGGATGGTGTACGGGGGAATCTCATACGCCCCCAGCGCACGCCGGCCGATGACCCACGCCGGCGGGTACAGCCGCATTGACTCGGCAAAAACCATCCGGGTGTAAACAAGCTGCGGGACATCGTCGGCCGTCGGTAGTCTTCCCGCCAGGACGCGGTCGAGTTCGGCGTGCAGTCGGGCTTCGACCTGCGGGTGTTGTGAGAGCAAATACCACGTCCACGTCAGCGCGTTGGCCGTTGTCTCATGGCCGGCGAGAAAAAGGGTCATCGCCTCGTCACGCACCTGCTTGTCCGTCATGCCGCCGCCCCCCTCCTCGTCTTGGGCCAGGAGCAGCATGGAGAGGAGATCACCCCTGTCCTCGCCGCTCGCGCGCCGCTCCTTGATCATCTGCCGGATGGTGGCATCGAGACGGGCGCCCGCTTGTGCCAAGCGACGGTTGCTGGGCAGCGGCAGCCGCTTCAGGAGGGGATACAAGGGCGACATGAGCCGGGGCCACCCTCCCATGAGCGTCGTGATCGCCGCGCCGATCGCGGTCGCCTCGGCCTCAACGTCCGCATCGAAGAGGGTCTTCGCAACGATGGCCAGCGTGAGCCGCATCATCTCTTGCGCCATGTCCACCGTCGCGCCGTCCTGCCAGCCGGCGCTGGTGCGCGCGGCATACTGCGCCATTACCGCACCGTACACGGCAACCCGCTGACGGTGGAACGCGGGTTGGATCAGCCGGCGCTGGCGGCGGTGAAGCTCGCCCTCGCTCGTCAGTAACCCCTCGCCGAGAAAATCCTTCGCCCGTTCCAGCCCGCGCCCCTTCACGAAATGGCGGTGGTGTGTCACCAACACGTCCTGGATGTACTCGGGGTGGTTGAGGAGGAAAACGTGCTGCGAGGCGATGGTGAAGTGCACAACGTCGCCATACCGCCGGGCGGACTCTTGTAAAAAGCCGATCGGGTCCCGGCGGAAGCGCAACAGCTGGCCGACGAGTGGGAGGCCTTTCGGTCCCGGCGGCCAGGGGGTCGTGGTGGTCGGGAAGGATGTGGTCTGGGCGTGACTCGGCAGCATCGGCGCCCCTTTCTGCCCGTGGGGGATAGCCTACTGTCCCGTATCAATCGACTAATGATTAGTAGCAAACCATAGTATACTTATCCACGCTGATCAACGGGTTGATACCGGCCGTCTGGCGCGCTCCTCTGGGGAGAGGAAAACGAGTGAATGAACCGCACGTGCAAAGCTGGCACCCGAGAAAGAAATCCGCTAAAAAAGCCTGCATGAAAGGAGGGAGTTATGGCTAAGATTATGATCGAAGCGGCGATCAATGGAAACGCGATGCGAGAGCGCAACCCCCATATTCCCTACAGCCCCGAAGAGATCGCAAACGACGCTATCGCGACCTGTAAAGCGGGCGCTGCACTCATCCATTTTCACGTGCGACACCCGCAGACGGGTGAGTGGGTGCAAGACGTCCCCTACTACGCTGAGGTATATCGACGGACGCGGGAACAGTGTCGTCCTCTCCTCTGGCCGACGTTTCCGTTCGGCGATGACCCAGCTCCACGTTTCCATCACTTCTTTGAACTTGCCAAAGATCCTCGCACCAAGCCTGACCTTGGGGCCGGAGACATGGGCTCGGTGAACTTGGTCTCATACGACCCTCGCACGAAAACTATCTCAGGGAGCCACTTCATTTACAAAAACTCTTACGACACGATCCGGTATTTCCTAGAAAGTTCGCGAGCACTCGGTCTGCGCCCGACCCTGCAGATCTTTGAACCTGGGTTTTTGCGCGCTGCCTTGGTCTTCCTGGATCAAGGGTTGCTCACCGAACCGTTACTGCTCAAATTCTACCTGGGGGGACCAGAGCTGCCCTTTGGCCTACCTCCCACGCTCAAAAGCCTGGAAGCATATCTCGAGATGCTAAAAGGAGTGCGGTGCAATTGGTTCGCCGCCACTTTAGGTGGGGACAACCTCCCCTTGGTGCCGCTCATTGTCAGCCTGGGCGGCCATGTGCGCGTTGGGTTAGAAGACTACCAGTACACCAACGAGGGACAACTGACCAACCCGCAGATCGTCGAGCGTGCCGTCACAATGATCACCCTGATGGGGCACGAAGTTGCCACTCCCGACGAGGCACGGCAGATGCTAGAAGTATAGAGAAGAGACGGACTCCACTGGTGTCTAGCGCCTGCAGAGCAAATGACCTGAGTTATCAGGGACCGCACTCCGTGCCGGCATGGCAGTCAGGCACGTGAGTTCGCGGGGCAGGCGGAACAATGCTACCCATTGGCCGTGTAACGAACCACTGATAAGGGTTCCCTGTGTCTCTCGACACACTTTGCCACGCAACCAATCACCGCCCGATAGACAACGGCCCTCATGGTGCTATGTCCACCGCCACTCTGATCACCCGTATCCATGCCACCCCGGTGATGGCTGTGGTTGTCGTCACCGGGGGCGGAATACAAGCCGTGGCCGACTTGCTTGCGGTTCCGGGTGCGTCACGCACGGTACTCGAAGTGCTCGTCCCGTACTGCCGGCAATCCATGATCTCGTTTCTCGGCGCCTTGCCCCCACAGGCCGTCTCCGCCGAGACAGCGGCAGCCCTAGCGACAGCAGCCTACCGACGTGCAGTACAGCTGCGCGAGCAGGAGGCCATACCGGTGATCGGGCTTGCCTGTACGGCTGCTCTGGTCACCGATCGCCCCAAGAAAGGGATGCACCGGGCACACGTGGGACTGAAGACGGAGACATATACGCGCGTGCATTCTGTCATTTTGCAGAAGGGCGCAAGAAACCGACCAACCGAAGAACGGGTCGTGAGTAACCTCGTCCTCCAGGTGCTGGCAGAAGCGTGCGCAGTCGATAGCGCTGGAGATATCGGGCTGCTGCCAACAGAGCAGGTAACCGTCCAAGAACTCCCCTGAGAAAGCCTGAACATGTTGCTGAAAGGTGTACTCTACAACCCCCTCTACTCCACCTCCTCTGCATCTGCCTCCTCTGGCACCTCAATCGCCAGAATGAGCGCGTCCTCTCGGGGATCATCGTAGTAGTCACGAAACTCACCACGAGTGACGAAGCCACACGCTTCGTAGAATCGCACTGCCTGTCTGTTCGACGCGCGGACGCGTAACCACAACAGTTCCACACCGACCTGTTGGCAGACGCCGATGACGAAGGACACCAGCAACCGCCCAATCCCGCGGCGGCGGTAGGCAGGAGCCACCGCGAGATTCGTCAGCTCAGCCTCTCCCAAGCTGGTCACTTCTAACGCTACGAAGCCGACTACGGCCTCCTGCTGCCGCTCATTCACTGCTACCCAGATTTGCCCCCGAAAATCAGCACTCTCGCTATACGTCTGGCGCAGCACATGGAACGCCTCGGGCGGCCACGCATCCGGGCCGAAGCAAACTACCTCCAAGGCCGCGACGCACTCACAAAACGACTCGCTGAGGGGAACGATCGTGATGTCCATGCTGGCGTTGAGCAATTGCTCGCTTTGCATAGGGGTCGCCGGCATCCACTTCTTCGTTGCACGACACGAATAGTCTGCAGTCCTAACTATACAGGGTATCATCTTGCCCCTTAGTCTGCACCGTCAACCACTCCCCCACCTCTTGCTACGCTCCCACCTCCTTTCCTAAAGTAGGAGGGGTAGGGAAAAAGCCACGGTTATGCTGTGCGTTACCCCCTCTACGAGACCGCATTGGCAGGTATGGCTGCTCGGACTCGTGCTGTGCAGTGGGTGTGCAGCTGGTCCGTTCTTTTCTCCCCGTCCACCCCGCATCATCCCGGTCGAGGTTAGCTACCTTCCCTACCTCGTGAAGGGCAAACGACCGGTATTTCCGCCAATCAGCGTCCTGGTGTTACGCCCGGTTGATAAGCGCGCCCCTTATCCGATGAAAAAAGGAGATGTGTTGCCCCCTGCGCAAGATCACATCGCTATTCTGGGGATTTGGGGCCTCAACTCCCGAGAAGGGGCGATCAAGGTCAACTCCTCGCAGCTCGGTGCCCAGCGGCGGATGAAAGCGGGCATTTCACAAGAGCCAGACATCGCACGCGCCATCTTTACGCTCTCTGGTCTCCCCCATATCGTACAAAACGCGATCGCTCTGCATTTTCAGGAAGCTGGCATTCCGGCCCAGATGGTGGATTTCTCCTCGCCTCACCACCCGGCCGCGAGCACCCTGCAGGCCCACTACGCCGTGGGCTGCACGATCGAGAAGTTCTCGCTCGTGAGTCTCGAGCGGCACACAGAGGTGGTGGTAGAGAATCCCCTCGGTGCTCACTTCATTTATGTGCCCATCCGCGGCCCGACCCGCGCGCAAGTTTCCCTAGCGCTCACGCTCTATCGTTGGCCTACAGGCGAGATTGTCTGGGAAGGGGTAGTGAGCGACGCTGTCGATGACCCGCCTCTTGGTGAGCATGACTTCCTGTATGCTTCACCGGGAGAAGCGCTCAGCATGGCCTTGAGCCGCGCAGTTGGAAGCCTCTTGCTCGGCGAGCATCTGCAACAAGTCTTGCTTGCTCCACAGATCTCCTAAGCAGGTTTCACTCCACCGAAAATCGCCAGATTCAAGAACTTCCAGTAACAGTCCACTGCGACAAACCCTGCCGCCCGCCACCACGCGAGCTGGGTAGACAGCGAGGTAATATGACTATGACCGGTCGGGCGTAGATGGGTAGTACGCTCTGCTCGAATTTCTTCGATCGAACGCGTGATCCCTGTTCGTGCCCGTATTTGTTCCTGAATCGCCCGATCCACGAGCATGGCAAAATGTTCCTGGAAGAAGGATGGCACCTCGACCACATCATCATTGACGAAGAGACCGCCAGGCAAGAGGAGATGAAACACCTCTCGACAGAGCTGCTGTTTGCGCTCGTCGGTGAGATGATGCAAGGCAATGGCCGAGACTACCGCGTGAAAAGGGCCAACAATGCCCACCTGCCAATCGGGCTCCGCTAGATCCCGCAGGAGCAGCTCGACCTGATCCCCATATTTTGCCAACCGAGTACGCGCGTGTTGCATCATCGCTTGCGAACCGTCAACGCATACGACCGTTGCCCTGTAGAAACGGTGGAGGACTGCTTCGGCAACCGCACCATAGCCGGCACCGAGATCGAGCACGCGAATCGGCTGATCCCATTGCCAGGGGAAGAGGTCCACCAGAAAGTCGAGTTGCTCCTTTCTGTTCGGTACAATCAGTTCGCTATTGGCGACGAAATAATCCACCTTGTCCTGCATCCCCCACCCACAGAGCGTATCAATCTCAGCCATGAGTACCCCCCGCTCTCTAGTAGCCATCTTACCTCTGGTCCCCCGTGGGGACAACGTGTCCCGCTTGCCGACCAAGAGAGAAGCCTCTACAACATGGGGACGGTTCGTGCATGAGTCCTGCAGCCTGCAACACCTCATGAAGATCGGCATCATCTCGGATATCCACGCAACCCCGCAAGCGCTCCGGCGCGCGCTCGAACATATGCCCTCGACAGATCTGCTCCTCTGTCCAGGAGATGCTATCAGCGAGTACCGCTTTTGTCCCGACACCGTCGAATTGTTACGGCAGGCAGGGACTCTCTGCATTCAAGGGAACCACGAAGTCGTCCTCTTCAGCGGGCGCAACCCGGCATACCTAAAGAAGTGCCAAGCCACCTTTGCGACTGACACACTCGACTTTCTGGCCACTGCACCGATCTCTCGTGACCTGATCTGCGACGGACTACGTATCCTCCTCGTGCACGGGAGCCCTTGGGATCCTTATGACGAGTACATCTACCCCCACAGTATGACACTCACCCGCTTCGCCACGCTGGCGTACGATATAGTATGTTGCGGGCATACCCATGTGCCATTCGTGTACCAGGCCGGGCACGTCATGGTCATCAACCCAGGGTCCTGTTCGCAGCCTCGTGATCAGGATCGCCGCGGTGCGTATGCAATCTTTGACACCGCTACGAAGGAGGCCAGGATCTACCGCTTTTCCTTGGGTTGACAGAGTGATTGTCTCGGCCAAGAGGAGATGGTAGACAAGAAAGGACGTCCGGGCAGGGCATCGTACACTACCTGACAGGAGAGACACGATGAACACCAAGGCTCCTGATGCCACTCGCTCCCTACCCGAGAGAACCACTGCCCATCCCGATCCTGCCGGCTTTGATCGCCGCTGCTTCCTGCGGACTGCAGGACTGAGCATTGCCGGTGCAGGGATCGCGCTCACTGGCTGCGAATATCAATCTCAATTCTTCTTGCTCAAACCGGTGCCGAAGCAGGCCAAAGCGCAGAGTCCGGAGTGGCGCGAGGCACGTATCCGCAACTATCGCCTGTTGGGCCGCACTGGCGTCTATATGTCGGACATTGCATTTGGATGCTCCGGTTTGGACAACGCCGCTGTGGTACGGCGGGCCCTGGAGCGTGGGGTGAATTATTTCGACACATCGCCAGATTATTCCCATGCCAACTCTGAACGAGTTTTGGGTGAGGCGATCAGGGGCTATCCGCGTGATAAACTGTTCATCGCCTCAAAGTTTTGCACCCCGAGCGGGCATCTGAGCACCGATGCTTCGGTCGCGGAGGTCATCGCCGCCGTCGAGGGCAGCCTCCAGCGTCTTGGCACCGACTACCTGGACCTCGCGCACATTCACGCGTGCAACTCGATCGCACGTCTGATGGCCCCCAATATCCACGAAGCATTCGACCGCTTGAAAGAGCAAGGCAAACTGCGCTTCCTAGGCGTCTCCTCGCACACACCGCGTCTCGACACGGTCATGCGCCACGCAGTCGATTCTGGCCGGTTCGATGTCATCATGGTGGCGTATAACTTCAAAAACTGGCCCGACCTGACCACGATCTTCCGCGACGCCAAGCAGAAGGGCGTCGGGGTGGTCGCGATGAAAACCTTGAAGGGCGCCAAACACACTGTGCTCTCCGACTTCACGCCGACGGAGCGCGAGTCCTTCGCGCAGGCCGCCTTCAAATGGGTGCTGTCGAACGATGACGTGAGCGGGCTGGTAATCTCGATCAACTCGCTCTCCCAACTCGACGAATACCTGCACGCCTCCGGTCAACCGCTGCAGCAGGCCGACCTCGACCTGTTAGAAAAGTATGACCGCTTGATCGCCAGAGAGTACTGTCGCCCGGGGTGCGACGCGTGCCTGTCGTCGTGTCCCGCGGAGGTGCCGATCAACGACATCTTCCGCTACGCCATGTACTACGAGAACTACGGCCAGCAGCGGGTGGGTATGGAAGAATATAGCCGCATCCCGATCGCGCACAACGCCTCACAGTGCCTAGACTGCAGGGCGCCGTGTGAATCTGCCTGCCCATTCGACATCCCCATTAAAGAGAAGATGCTCCGCTTCGACCGCCTGCTCCGCTTCGTGTAAGCGCCCCGCGGTGAAGCGACAGTGGTTAACGAGAGGGGGGACATACCCGTGCGATGAACCGTGTCATCGCCTCTAACGTCACTGCTTCTTGCTCTCGGTGTGGGGAGTGGCCGCACCGTGGCAGCATCATCACCTCGACTTCCCCCCCAGCCTGCCGCGCAATGGTAGCAACTTGCGCGGAGGTGCCGTATTGGTCATTCTCTCCTTGAATCACCAGTAGCGGTACCCTGATAGTGGGGAGATACGCCTCGATATTCCACCTGAGAAAATCGGCCTGCAGCCAGGTGTCACTCCACCCGTAAAAGGCACAGTCGGTGTTGGCGCCGTGATACTTCATCAGCCGTTGGCGCAAATCTCCCCTCTCGTACGACTCCTTTGCCTGCCGAATTGCCCGCACGGTGACCTCTTCACAGAACACGTGTGGCGCCTCGGCGATCACTCCGCGCAGGGGCTCTGCCGCAGTCCCGCCGGCGTAGATCAGGGCGATCGAGCCGCCGTCCGAGTGTCCGATCAACACACACTCACGAATGCCGGCAGCGGCGAGCAATCGAGGTAACACGTTCAGCGCTTCGTCGTGCATGAAGCGCACCGGGCGCGGCAGTACACAGGCAGCGGAACGGCCATAGCCAAGACGGCTGTAAACCAACGCGCCACAACCGGTAGCGGCTGCCAGTTTGGCGGGAAAATCCCGCCACATGGCAACACACCCCAGGCCCTCGTGCAAAAACACCAGCGTCGGCGCCTCCTCCGGCGCCGGTCCGTGCCAGGCGATTTCCAGCCGCCGGCCTTCTATCACGAGGGAGTCTTTGTGCTCTCCTCTCCGCAAGCGGATTTGCTGAGCCGTGCTGCTCCCCTCCTTTCAGCGTGGTAGATCGCCCCCGACGTCCCTCAACCACTTCCCCACAACATCTCTTGGGGTACCGGTGGAAAAACCTGTCGGAACCCGTGGATGCGCTCATCGAACAGGATATCGCGTGGTGTCACCGGGCGACTCAACACGATACCCTCCAGCGAGCGACACCGACTCAACGCGACATACACCTGGCCGTGTGCAAACGCGCCGCGCCCGAGATCGATCAGTACGCGATCAAACGTCTGGCCCTGGCTTTTGTGAATGGTAATCGCCCAAGCCAGCCGCAGAGGATACTGGACAAAGGTGCCAATCACCTCTTCCTCAATGCGATTGGTCTCGCGGTTGTAACGATACTGCACATTCTGCCAGGTCTCGGGCTCAACCTCGTATGCAGTGCCGCTAATCTCCACCCGAATTTTCTGCTCGCTGAGAGCACTGACCGTGCCCACGGTTCCATTGACCCACCGCCTCTCCGGATCATTCCTCATCATCATGACCTGCGCCCCGAGCTTCAGTTCCAGCACCTGCTCGGTGGGAAAGATAGCGGGCTCAAAGCTCCCTGTCACCGAGGCCGGATAGGTATAGAGTTTGGCAGGAATCTGTTCCAGACAGGCTCTGTTGATGCGCAAGGCCGCCTCGTTCGTGGTCGTGAGAGTGATGACACCCTCCCGTCGCGGCATAGCATCCGTGCTCAGAACCCGCCGATTGAGGACGGCAAACAATTCCGCATCTAGATCGTGCTCGCGAATTTTATTGAGTATACGGATAAAAGTCTCGTCCTGCTGACGATACATGGTGGTCAGTTCAAGCGCGTACGGCCGCAGGGCGGAAAAAACAGGCGCCAGGAAGAAGTATGGTCCCCCGTACCGTTCATCAAAGAACCCTTGCAACTCTGCGTCCCGCACGATGGGAGGAAGTTGAAACAGATCGCCGCACAGCACCACTTGCACACCCCCAAACGGGGTCTGGAGGTTGTCGCGGGAGAGGCGTAAAGTGACATCTATGCCGTCCATCACATCCGCACGTACCATCGACACTTCGTCGATGATCAGCATCTCGAGCTGCTGCAGAAGTTTGGTATTGCGCCAGCGACGGATAGTCTGCGGATCGATCAGCGTCGGCGGCAACTGGAAGAAAGAATGGATAGTTTGACCACCAACGTTCAGCGCTGCCACACCCGTGGGTGCTAAAACCACTGTCTCCTTATTCGTCGTGGCGCGGAGGTAGTGCAACAAGGTGGATTTGCCCGTGCCAGCTTTGCCCGTGATAAACAGGCTATGACCTTGTCGCTCGATCAGATCGACCGCTTGCCGCAATTGCTCGTTCAGTTCGATACTGTGAATGTCGAGGCGGGCTCTGCCAAGACTGCGTCCACGCGGAGAGGTGCCGTGGCGAGACAGTCGTGCACGTATGGGTTTCGCAGACGCAGGTATCTGTGTCATAGAGTCAGTTGCCTGACCGCACCTTCTATGGCAGCCGGCTACAGCACGGTCACCACCCTGAACTGAGCGCCGCCCTTGGTTGTGGACTCGCTTGCTTTGCTCGGTCGCGCACGAGTATGGGATTTGCCCCTGCAGCGCAGAATGCGCCTCCACAAGCCTGCGGATCTCTCCCTCCACGATCTCGCATAGGGTGAGCAGTTTCTGGCAGCGCAAGGCCTTTCTGCAGGACATCATCTGTCACTGCGGAACCGGACAGCGACTCCTGGGCGAGCAAGACCGCATGCTTCTCTCGCAGTTCAATTGGAGAATACATCCACTTTGGCTCGCGACGCCCATCCTTCCTCATATGGTGCAGCCATCAGGCCGAACGCGCGCAGGTGTTTGAACTTCCACTGACCGTTGACTTTGACATAATCATCTTCATAGCGGGCCGCCAGCCACAGTTGACGATTGCCCTTGCGGAAGGTGAACGGCCCTAAGAAATTCCAGCGCCCATGCGCCTGGTTGCCGTTGACCGCGATACGCGGATTGAAGACATTGTGCTGAGAGAAGCTAATCCGCTCGGCGAAGCTTTTGAACAACTGGCGAATTTCCGCATGCCCCTGCGCACGCCCGATCCCCTGCCCTTCCCAAATGCCATCTTCGGTGAAAATTGTCACAATCCGGTCTTGGTTGTGATTGTCATCGCAGATATCGCAGTATTCGGCTTTCAGTTGCTTGATCGCCTCGATGTCGTGGAGGACGGTCAGGTACCTTTCCAGTTCTATAGCATCCATGTGAACAACCCTCCTGAGAATTTCTAGTTAGCGAAAAACCGTATCCGATCTCTCAGCGTACCTCAATGAACCCTGCCGCTTCCAACTGTGGCGCGCTGAGGCTTGCCTGCTGTCCTTATACGAGATGCTGGCGCGCAGCGAGAGACTGCGCGGATCTCCTCGTGCAGTAGGTCGAGGGGAGCATCTATAGACCCGGCCCGTGTGTCGCTCTTTTTTCCTGGGTGACCGGCGGTAGCTCGGGCATCGGCCGGGCCACCGCCCAGATTGTCGCGCGCGAAGGCGCTAATGAAAGCCGATCGTGATCTTATCGACCGCAACGCGTTGCGCATTAACCCCCCGGAGATTGCCTGGCCCGCTGGGATGCTGCGGTTCATGCAGACGGTGATGTGGCCACAGCAGAAGCGATTGCCTCCTCTATCGCCGTGCTCCTGGAGGTGTCAGAACGACGCCGCCGGCACAACGATCTTCTCCGCCAGCCGCTCAATGTCACCCTGCACAGTCTTGACATCGCGCGGGATCGAGCCAATGATCACTTGCTGCACGCCAGCGTCACGGTACCGTTTCACCTGGTCTAACTGCACCGGCATGCCAATGCCAGGCGAGACGGAGAAAGACAACTTTCCCGGATCACGGCCCGCGGCCTGTGCATACTGCCGCATACGCTCGATCTTGGTTTTTGCCTCATCTGGAGTAACACTGACGCCGAACCAGCCGTCTCCCACTTCGCCCACCCGCCGCAGCGCTGGTGTGCTCTCGCCACCAAAAATAATAGGCGGGTACGGCTTTTGTACAGGCTTGGGGTACGAGCAGACCTTGGGAAAGCTGCAGAACTCGCCTGTGAACTCTGGCTCCTCCTCGGTCCACAGCAACGTCATCGCCTTGAGATATTCGCGGGTACGGTCCGCCCGGCGCTCCCAGGGCACGCCAACCGCGGCGAATTCCTCGGCGAGCCACCCAATGCCCACGCCGAAGTCAAAGCGGCCGCCGGAGAGCTTGTCGAGACTGGCCACCTGTTTCGCTAAGATCACAGGGTTGTGCTCGGGCACCAGGCAGATGCCGGTACCGAGGCGTACCCTGCTGGTGTGTGCGGCGGCAAAAGTCAATGTAGCGAAGGGGTCGAGAAAATCGATCTTAGCGGTCGGGACCGGCATGCGGCCGTCGTGAGAGTAGGGATATTTTGATGTGTACTGGCTGACGAGCACGACGTGCTCACCGGTCCACAGGGAGTGAAACCCGCACTGCTCCACCGCGCGGGCAGTGAGGGCAATGAGTTCTGGGTCAGCGCTCGGACCGATACCGACAGCAAAAAATCCGATCTGCATACTCGGCTCCTCTCTGCGTGAGATGCACCACGTATGCTACGCGGAAGGGTGAGGGAACACAAGCGAAATTTTCGCCAGTTGACAGCTTTTACCCTCCTGCGCTCGTTACCACAACGGCTCGGACGATCCCACTCGGCTTCAGCGAGCACCCAGGCATAACGTGCGCGAGGACGGCTCAAGGTCAGCGCGGCAACTGCGTCGCTGACCTCAGAGTGGGGAGTTCTACAGTTGACAGGTGTATTCCCCATACATGCTTGCGAGCGAGCCTGCACACCCAAGGATGGGCTAAATCGGACCTGACGACATTGTGCCCTTCCCACGCTCATCGATTCAGACGCGCTCGATCGAGGTCCCTGTCCCAAGCCCCCGCCACAGCCCTTCGTGCTCAGCCCATAGCGACCCTGCAAGCGCTGGAGCGCGTGAACAGCCTTGGTGATGACAATACACCCGGTAGCGCCAAGCGGACGCTCTTACGCGATGGCCCCACCGTTAGGGTCGACCCACGCCATATCGGGCCCGATCTCCTTAGCAGTACGGTAGCGGCGCCGTCAGTGATTTGGGAGGAGGAAGCCGAGGTGTGGACACCGTTTTCGCGCACGACAGGCTATTCTGCTTCGCAACACAGACTGCCTGCAGGCCGCGGGGTGTTGTCGTTTGCCCTGTCTCTACCAGAGTGATATGAGGAAAAGATTTCGCTCGTTCACAGGAGGGGAATTATGGACTTTGGCATCTTTTACGAAATTCAGGTCAACAGCCCGCTCAAGCATCGCGAGCGCGAGTACCAGGTATTCCACGATGTCATGAAGCAGGTGGTCCTTGCGGAGGAGGTGGGGTTCACCCACTTTTGGACCGTCGAACATCACTTCCAGGTCGGCTTCTCTCACTCCTCGGCGCCAGAGGTGCTATACGGTGCGATTTCGCAGCGTACCAGCACGATCCGTATCGGGCACGCGGTCGTCCTGCTCCCCTTCCCCTATAACCATCCGATCCGCGTGGCGGAGAGGATCGCCACCCTCGATATCCTGAGCAACGGCCGGGTCGAAGTCGGCACCGGACGCTCGGCCACGCAAATCGAGCTGGGCGGCTTCGGTATCCCCTACAAGGAAACGCGCGCGCGGTGGGAAGAAGCCCTCGATATCATCACCACCATCTGGAAGAGCAAGGACGGCACGTTTTCTTACAAAGGCAAGTATTTCGACATTCCACAACGCACCGTGGTGCCGATGCCGATCCAGAAGCCGCATCCCCCGCTGTGGCTCGCCTGTACCGGCGAGGATACTCATGAATTGGCCGGCAGACTGGGATTGGGGCTGTTGTCTTTTACCTTGCTGGTCAGCCCGGAAAAACTCGGCCAGCGGGTGCAAGCCTACCGGAACGCGATCAGGTCCGCCAAGCCGTATGGCGCGTTTGTCAACAATCGGGCAGGCGCCTTTGCCATGACGCACGTGGCCGATACTGACAAACAGGCGCGCGATGAGGCCGAACGCTCCTTCATGTCCTACGTCAACACTACCTTGCGGGTGAACGCGGCTATCATCGAGGCGAAAAAGACAGGCATCGATCCCAAAGAAGACCCGAAAGCTCTGGTACCAGATTTACCAGCGCAATACGAAGGGCTCGATCCCAGCACGCTCACCATCGATTCGCTGATCGATCGCGGCATGTGCATCTGCGGCAGCCCCGATACGGTCGTAAAGCAGCTCGAACGCTTACAAAAAGCTGCCCAGCTCGATCACTTCATGGCTATGATGCAGTTCTGGGCGATCCCCCACGAAAAGACCATGCACGCGATCGAGTTGTTCGGGAAGTACGTCATCCCGCATTTTCGCCAGACCGTCACCCCTGGCGAAGCTGCGGCGGCCGCAGGCGCGTAGCCTGCGCGGTAACTGCGTAATCCCCAAAAGCATCGAGGCTGAGGAGACAAAGCAGGGAGGGGTGCGAGCAAAGCAAGGAGAAATCGCAGACTCCGCCGCTCTTCTTCTCGGCTGCCGACGGTTCCTTCCTCAATCCCCTCGCTTGCAGGCCGCGCCTTTACACCGCAATCACAATCTTGCCAACGTGTCCGGCACTTTCCATATATGTGAGTGCCTCGCGCGTCTCCGTAAACGGAAAGACGCGATCAATCACTGGCTTCGTCCGATGGATCGCCAGGGCTTTGTTCATGGCCTCGAACATCGCGCGCGACCCTACGTAAATTCCCTGCAGCCGCAACCCCTTCCTGAGGACCGGATACAGGTCCACTTTCCCAGCAAAGCCCGTCAGGACACCGATCAAACTGACCGTCCCCCCGACGCGCGTCGCCTGGAAGGATTGTTCGAGGGTGCCAGCACCACCCACCTCGACGACGTGATCTACTCCTTCCCCGCCCGTCAGCTCTAAGACACGTTTGCCCCACTCGGGCGTGGTTTTGTAGTTGATCGTTTCCCAGGCGCCGAGTGGCCGGGCGCGCGCCAACTTCTCGTCACTGCTGGAGGTGAGGATCACGCGTGCTCCCGCCATGACACCGAACTGCAGGGCAAAGATCGATACCCCGCCGGTGCCTTGCACCAGAATCGTGTCACCAGCTTTCACCTCCCCTTTTGTCACCAGGCCGTGCCAGGCGGTAACTGCGGCACACGGCAAAGTCGCTGCCTCTTCGTACGTCATATGGGGGGGGACATGGACTAGGCCGTCTTCGTGTAACACCACACGGTCGGCCAGCATCCCATCGAGAGCCCCGCCCAAAGCCGAGGCAAAATAGGCCGCCGTGATGTCACCCGCCAGCCAACTCTGGAAAAAGATGCCAGCAACGCGATCACCAACCTTGACACGAGTGACGCCAGGACCAACCTCAACCACCTCTCCCGCACCATCAGAGCAGGGAATCAGGGGCAGGCGCACAGCGCGTGCTCCGCCATGTTTCACAGTCATGAGATCGCGATAATTGAGCGAGACGGCTCTGACCCTGATACGTACCTGGCCGTGTTGCAACGGCGGGTCAGGCCGTTCGACAAGCTGCAGGGCATCGATGCCAAACCTCTCTCTGATCTCCCAGGTCCTCATGCACGTCCCCCCTTTCCATGGCAATTTACCACACCCAACGGCGCCTCGTCGCACGCTCGACCAGCGTGATACCAGACCATCACTGCTCTTGGGCCAGCCAGCTTAGAGAATAAACAGTCGATATTCAACCTGCGGTCTGTGAGTTCCTCCATTACCCATCCCCCCGACCAAGCAAGACTCGACACCTCACGGCCTCCCGCGGGCAGTTGCCGTGCAGCCAACCGGTGTGCAGGAGTAGCAGCATGCACTTGAGTGGCCGATCGATCAATGATAACAAACCGAACGATCGATTAATTAGAAGAGGCAAAGCGGTCGTCAAGAAGCAACGGATATGGCGCGCCTGGTGAAAACCCCTCTTTCCCCGGACCAGCGGGTCGAGATCGCTAAGGTGGCGGAGGCTCTGTTCGCCGAGCGTGGGTTTGATGGCGCCTCAATCCGCGACATCGCTCAACAGGTCGGCTCCACAAAGGCGCTCGTTTACCACTACTACCACAGCAAAGAAAAACTTTACCTCTCTCTGCTTGAAGCGGCGGTCAGCGAGGTAGTGACCAAGGTCGAGGAAGTTGCCGCCGGCAAGGACGAGCCAGAGGAGAAGGTCCGGCAGGTGGTGCGTGTATTTCTGGACTTCTATCACGCCCACCCGCAGCGCTTTCACATGGTACAACGCGCCATCGATGAGCATGGCGTGGCGGCCGCCACTTTGGCGGAGCGCTGGTTTTCGCGCGTCCACCTCGCGCTACACACCATTGCGGTAGAGGGGAGAAGGCGAGGACAGTTCAAGCGACAACCTCCACAGATGGTGCCGTTCGTCGTCATGGGCCTGATCATTCACGCCCTACGTAGTCATCACTTACAAGAGCGCGTGCATGCCAATTTCGCCGGTACCTACCCACTCGATGGACTCGCAGAACTCATCCTCGCCCTGCTGCAGGCCGAGGCGGTGGGCAAGAAAAGCCGTGAGCTGACCGTTGGCCGCCGACAACGAGCAGGAAGGAGAAGAGCCCCGCGCCGGCTGCTTGCCGGCAGTTGACCGCTGACCGTTCGACAAGGAGCCTGCCATGGAATCCTTCTTTCGCGGCGTGATTCGTTTCCGCTATCTGGTCATCCTCACTCTGCTGGGGGGTACCCTCTTCTTTGGCGTGCAGCTGAAGAATCTCCGCTTCGAGAGCGATGCGGAGTCGATGATCCCTCCCGACGATCCGGTGCAACGCTACAATGAGTTAGTCGAGGAGCGCTTCGGGATCCGCGACCTGATCATCGTTGGCGTGTTGAACGACAACCCGCAAGAGCAGGGGGTCTTCAACCCGCGCACCTTGAGGATCGTAAAAGAGTTCTCGGAAAAAATTGCCCTGCTTCCCGGCATCAAGGCCGTGCGCAATGAGGATGTCGCCAGCGTAGCCACGATGGACAACATCACCGGGACTGCCGATGGCATCGCGGTAGAACCGTTCATGAAAGAGGTCCCCCAGACCCAGGAGGAACTCAGCGCCCTGAAACATAGCCTCTTCAACAATCCCATGTATATGGACTGGCTAGTCTCCCGCGATGGTACCGGTCTCCTCATCATGGCCAAGATGGAATCCTCCAAGGGCACACTCGAGGGAGTAGCCAGACGGGCTGCGATTTACCGCACGCTGCGCGAGATGATTCAAGCACAAAAAGACGCCGGCGCGCCCGAAGAATTCTACATTGCCGGGCGCGGCGCCATGGAAGTAACGTTCTCGGAGGATGCTCGCCAGGACATGGGGAGATTCATGCCCCTCGTTCTGGTCATCGTCATTGGCACGCTCTATCTGACATACCGCAGCCTGCGCGGCGTGCTCCTGCCCTTGCTGGTGGTCGTTGCGTCTGTGATCTGGACGTTGGGGATCATGGCCATGGTGGAGGTACCGATGTATTTCATTTCCACCATGATGCCGGTGATTCTGCTGGCGAACGGCGTCGCCTACGGCATCCATATCCTGAGCCGCTACTACGACGAGCTCCTGGAGCAGCCGGGGGTCTCGGCGACCGACGCAGTGCTAGCGGCACTGCGTGAGATGTGGTCACCGGTGCTCTTTACTGCTCTGACCACCGTCGCCGGATTTCTCTCTTTTCTCACTGCCGCTATGCTGCCGCTCCGCTTCTTCGGCCTGTTCACCGCCGTGGGCATCTTTGTCGCATTGATCTTCTCCCTGACCTTTCTGCCGGCAGCCCTGGCAATGCTGCCGCCCATGCTGAGCCGGGGTGGACGCCGTCCACCGAGCCGCTGCGAGGACCTGGCCGCCACTGGGTGGGTGGCACGCATCCTCACCCGCATCGGTCGCGGGGTAGCACGCCATCCTCTGCTGGTTTGGGCACCGACGGTGATCCTGATCGGCGTTTGTCTGGCAGGCATCCAACGCATAACAGTCGATAGCTCGTGGATCCGTTCGTTCCATCCGCGCAGCCCGGTGCGTATTGCCGACGAAGTCCTGCGCGAAAAATTTCAGGGCACTCTGCCGACCTATGTGACTATCGAAGGGCACACGCCCGATCTCCTGAAGGATCCACAACTGTTAGAGAAACTCGACCGCATGCAGGCTGAGATCGAGCAAGACCCCAGCGTAGGCGGTTCGCTCTCGATCGCTGAGTTCCTCAAGCGTATGCATCGCGTGATGAACGAAGATCGTCCGGAGATGGAGGTGGTACCGCCCTCGCGCGATCTCGTCTCCCAATACCTCCTTTTGTACTCCTTCTCCGGTGATCCTGACGATTTTGACGAGGTCGTAGACTATGACTATCGACACGCCAATGTGGCGTTCTACCTGCGCTCTGATAGCACGCAAGACATTCTGCGCGTGGTGCACAAACTGCAGGACTATGCGGAAAGAGAGTTCGGCCGTGCAGCACAGGACGGGAGTGCGAGCGAAAGTCGGCAAGACCCACTCTCCTTACGCTTTGGGCGTTGGCTTGGCGGGGTCGAACCGACGATCACCGGCTGGGAGACCAACAGCGGATTTCGTATCGGCTTTGCCGGTCCCGGCTATTTCACGCACCGCTTTAGCGAACTCGTGGTCGCTGGACAGCTCTCCAGCCTGGCGACCTCACTGGTGACGGTTTTTGTGCTGACCGTTCTTATGTTCCGCTCACTCACTGCCGGTGTGATCAACGTCATCCCGATCGCTCTCGTGATGATCTTCGGCTTTGGTGTCATGGGCCTCCTCGACATCCCCCTTGAAGTCGGTCGCTCGCTCACCGCTTCCATGGTCATCGGGAGTGGCATCGACTATACCATTCACTTCCTCAACAAATATCGCGTCAAAGTGGGTGCAGGCCTTACCGACCCGCGGGAGATCACCGTCGCCACTATGGCGACCGCCGGCAAAGCCATCTTCCTCAACGCCCTCGTGGTCATCGGTGGGTACCTGGTCTTTCTTACTTCAAACTTCCCGCCGAACTTTTCTCTCGGCGCCATGGTTGCCCTCAATATGAGCGCCTGTCTGGTCGCCGCCGTGACGGTCCTGCCGACGATGCTCAACACTTGCAAACCACGCTTTGTGTTTGGGAGAGCGCAAATCCCTCCCTCTGCGATACACCTGGAGCCTCGGACACAGGCCGAGAAGAGTTGAAGCGATGAATCCTCACCTTTTCAAGGAGGAAAGAGCATGAGAGCGATCATCCTGTTTCTTGTCGGTCTCCTCTGGGCCACTGCACGCCTTCTCGGCGCAGAGGAGCTTGCAGGCGAGCCGAGTGGACGCGAAATTGCCATGAAGGTATACATGCGCGAGGATGGCGACGACCAGGTCTCAAAAGCGGTCTTTACGCTCATCAACAACAAAGGCCAGAAACGCGTGCGAGAAACCCTGCGCTATTGGAAGGATTACGACGGGAAGGATGGGCTGTCGAGCAAGACGTTCATCTACTTCAGCTCACCCCCGGATGTGAAAGACACCACTTTTCTCAACTGGTCCCAAAAGGACCCCACAGCCGATGATGATCAATGGATTTATCTGCCTGCCTTGCGCAAGGTGCGGCGCATTGCCGCGGGCGATAAAGAAAACTCCTTCATGGGTACCGACCTGATCTTCGATGACTTAGGAGATCGAGAAGTGGACGAGGACGAGCATAAGCTGATCCGGGTAGAACACGAGAACGGCGTCAAGTTCTATGTCGTGGAGGCAATCCCCAAAAAGAAGGACTACATCTACAGCAGGAAACTGAGCTGGGTGCATGCCCAGCATTGGACGGTGCCGAGGATCGAATTTTACGATCGCAAGGGCCAACTTCTCAAGATCATGCAGACCGAATGGATGCAGGTAGATGGCATTTGGACCTGGAAGCGTACAGTCGTAGAAAACCAACAGAATGGGCATCGCACAGAAATTGACATCAGTGACGTGAAAATAAATCAAGGCTTGGATGATAGCCTCTTCACCGAACGTTCGTTGCGCAGCGGGGCCCCGTAGGAGATGGCACTGTTTTCCCTACGCTTCGGAGGGGGGCAAGAAGGCAGCCCATGGCATCCGCTGTGGGTGGACGAACACGTCATATTTCCCTCGGTCGCGAAAGGACGTAAGCGAGGCGCACAGCAGGCTCTACTGTCCCTCCGGGGAATCACGCTTTCTTATCCTCTTGGCTGGCGCCAGTGGCTATTTTCTTCCCTCTCTGCCCAGCTTAGGGCGCCTTCTCGTTGTTCCCTCAGCATCTGCTCCTATTCCCTCTGCCTTTTCCTCGTCTTCATGGTCTGCGCCAGCGGCAAGCTATGTGCCGCGCACCCCACTGCTGAGAACGAGGGGAAAGAAAAGGGACTTTTCAGCGCCTTGCGCGAGCGGGTCGAGCTAGTCGGGTTCGTGAAGAATGAAACCGCTTTGCGATTGCGCTCCCCCCGTCAGTTCTCCAAAGTCCAAAACTGGCTCCAGGTCGAGGTGGAAGGCGAACTGACCCGGTGGGCAAAGCTCACAGCTATCGCTCGCGTGCTGGTCGATCCGGTGAATCACCTCGAGACGCATATTCACGACTTCAATGCTGCGCCGGTGGATCGCTGGGAGGTCGGCGACACGTTTGAAGGCGAATTGCGCGAATTGTATCTAGAACTCCAGCGCGGTCGCTTCGACGCACGTCTTGGCCGGCAGCAGATCGTGTGGGGCGAAGCGATCGGGTTGCGCATCCTGGACGTGGTCAATCCGCAGGACTTTCGCGAGTTCATCCTGGATGACTTTGTCGACGCGCGTATCCCCTTATGGGGCGCTCGCCTGAACTACACCCTCGGGGACTGGACCTTGGAAGGGCTCGTGCTGCCCGACTTCGAAGCCAATCGACCAGCCGACCGGGGCAGTGAGTTCCAGTTTCGCCACCTCCCCACGCCTGCGCTTCCTATCCAGCCACCCTTTCCACCCTTCCCGGCAGTGCAGGTCTCTCCGGTCAAAGAACCGGCGGACGGTCGCCTGAGCGACGCCAAGATCGGCACCCGCGTCACCCGGGTCCTGCGCAATATGGATCTTTCCCTCAACTATGTGTATGCCTGGGAAGATTTTCCCATCCCCTTTCGCCGCGTCCTGAGACCGAACACCTTCCTCATCGCACCAACGCATGAGCGCCTGCATCTACTGGGTGGGAGTTTTAACTACGCCTTCGATGTCTTTGTGATTCGCGGAGAAGGGGTGCTGACTCTGGGCCGGCATTTTGTCTCCGACAATCCCGACGATGCTGACGGCATCCGCCAGCGCGAATTTCTGGCGTATATGTTGGGTGTCGATTGGACAGTGAGCGATAATCTTGCCGTCAACCTGCAATTCTTTCAGACCGCGATCTTCAATAAGCCGAGCGACATCCCCGACGAGACGGTCAACAACGCGCTCTCCCTCTTCCTGCGAGCCGACTTCTGGAACGAAACGCTTTTCCCCCAATTGCTCGTGCTGTATGGGATCAATTTCAACGATTTCCTGATCCGCCCGCTCGTGAGGTACGACGTGACAGACTTGTGGTCCGTTGCGGTCGGGATGGACCTCTTTGTCGGCTCCCGCTCCGGCTTCTTTGGCCAATTTGCCGCTTGCGTGCACCCCCCTGACCGCCACTACACAGGGTGCAACGACCGTGTAGTCTTCGAGGTCAAGCGCTCGTTTTCGTTGTGAACCACCGCTCGTTTATATAGCAGCCACCAAAGAAGTCCCTCCTGAGTTTCTTCTCCTCCTGGGGCAAGCCGGACAGGCTACAGGCCGCCTCTTTAGGCAATCCTGCAGTGCGCAGGAGGGAATAGGAGCAGAGCCGGCTATTTTCTCGGGGACGTGCTCAGTTGCTTCGCAGATTGTACGGATGGCGGCGGAGCGTCACGATGCGACGTTGACCCCTCCCGATCGTTTGGGTTACACCGGCTTGTTGAGGTACATGCCGAGTAGCTCATGGGCGATGTGGAACCCCAGATCCTGCACCAGCCGCCGCTTCCACTGCCGCCGCAGCACTGCACTGGTCAAGCGCCGGATGGCGCGCGGCTTCTGCATAATCTTCTCGGCGATCTCCCACGCCCGCGGCAGCAAACGGTCGAGCGGCAGCACCTCGTTGACCAAGCCCATCTCCTTGGCCATCTGCGCGGTGATTGTGTCACTGGTATACAGGAAGTAGGCGGCGCGCTTGAGCCCCATTAACTCCTGGAACGTCAGTCCCTGGCCGTCACCGGGCACCAGATTAAACCGGAAGTGCGGATCGAACAGCTCCGCGTGCTCCGCGCACAGGGTGATGTCGCATAACAGGGCGAATTCCGTGTGCAAGCCCGGACCGTTGATGCAAGCAATGGTGGGAATATCGATATTGAAGATAAAGGCCTCCAGCAGCTTGGTCGCGTCCGTGTAGATCTGATCGTAGAACGCATCCGCAGGCATCTCGTGTAACGACTGTGCGGAGAATTCCGGGTCAAACCCGGCGATCCACTTGTCCCCCGTGCCGCTGAAGATCAGCACCTCGTTGTCGGGGTCGTTGCCGACGTCGATCCACAGCTGGGACCAAGCGTTGTGAATGGGCAGGCCGTAGATGACGGGCCCCCCCCGGGTGTGCATTTGCGCTTGCAGGATGCCGTTGCGGCGCTCTAGGTGGAAGTAGGGGGCGTATTTCTCGCGATAGTCCTCGAACCGGGGCCGGCTCACGAACCCCATGCGCTGTTCGGCCGCCCGAGCGTGCGGCCGTTCGTCAGTGTACGTACTCATGGCTGTATCCTCCTTGGCTCAAAAGCCCTGTCAGGCAACAACCGCGACAGAGGTTGTCAAGCAGCATTACCCAGAGAGCACCCTTACCCGCAGAACGATAACTTCCTCTCCTGCTTACCCAGCGCCTGTGCCGACTTTGTACCACTCTCTCCCCGCGAAGGAAAGGCAGGTGATGGGACGAGTACCAAGGTGGGTTGCCTGGGCAGGGGCTGCAGAGTTATGATGCGATGACGTGTCACGGGGCATTGCATATGCCACAAAAGGAGGACTGGCATGAGCGGCTATACCATTATTGACGTCGATACCCACGTCACCGAAACCCCGGACTTGTGGACCAGCCGGGCACCAGCCGCGATGCGCGATCGCGTGCCACGGATCGTCACCGATAATGACGGACGCCTGTCGTGGGTAGTTGGAGGTGGGGGAGGTCTCATCGCTAATCCAGGGCTGACCGCCACCGCTGGGGTGGGGAGTATGAAGAACCCACCCAAAACCTTCGAGGAGATGCACCCGGGAGCCTACGACGCCAAGGAACGGCTAAAATACATGGACCAAATGGGCATCTGGGCGATGGTCATGTATCCCAACGTGGGCGGCTTTGGCGCCCAGCAATTCCTACAGCTTGGCGACCCCGAGCTAATGCTCACCTGCGTGCAGATTTACAACGATTGGCAGACCGAGTGGGCCTCGGCCGACCCACGTCGCTTGCTGCCTATCACCTCGACCCCCTTCTGGGATGTCAACGCCGCAGTTCAAGAAGTACGGCGCTGTGCTGCTATGGGTCACAGAGGTATCCTGTTCACCGGCGAGCCGCAATCCTTTGGCCAGCCGCTCTTGGGCGACCCACATTGGAATCCTCTGTGGGAAGTGGCGGTAGAATTGGATCTACCCATCAGCTTTCACATCGGTTCGGGCAACCTGGAGATGGGGTTGCTACAGAGCAAGATAGCTGCGTATGGCCGCATGGCGGCGTTTACCGAGCTATCGGTCGATATCTTCCTGCGCAACGGCGTGCAGCTAATCGATTTGCTCATGTCCGGGGTGCTCGCGCGCTATCCCACGATCAAATTCGTCTCGGTCGAAAGCGGCATCGGCTGGATTCCGTTCGTACTCGAAGCGCTCGATTACCAATTTCAGGGCAACAGTGTCGCGGAAGAGCATCCGGAATTTGATCTGCTGCCGTCGCAATACTTCGCCCGCAATGTGTACGCCTGCTACTGGTTCGAGCAGATCGCCCCGCAGCGGCTGATCGACAAGGTAGGGGCCGATAACATCCTCTTCGAGACCGACTTCCCGCACCCAACCTCACTGTATGGCGAGGAAGTGCACGCGCGCATCAGAGGTGGTCTCTCTAACTGCGAAGAGTCTGTGCGACGGAAGATCCTCTGGGACAACGCACAGAAGCTGTACAAAGTCGAAGGACCCACTGCCAAGGACGAAGCGAAGCGCGCGGCCGTAGCGGGGGCATAATGCGCAAAGAAGTCAGGAGGAGAGCAGAATAGAGGCGGGCGCGAGCGCCATTCCTGTCGTTGCGCAACGACGCAATTGGGGCGGCGCCTGCCTCCGGTGAAAATCGTCCCGTTACTGCGCGAACACCAACCGCCCTGCCCGTTCCTGGGCTTCGACACGCGCCGCTAGTTCAGGGGATAAATGAATCTTGCGCTCGGCGGGGAATTTGCCCAGCTCGAGCGGAGGACGGAGAAAAAACTCCTCCGGGGCGTTCAAGCTCATCAGACTCTTCGGCGGCTCCAAAAACCACTCCCGTCGCATGAAGCCCGGGCTGAAGAAAATCTTTTTGTCTGCCTCCGACCACGTGCGCAGCAGGATGCCGTGATTAGACGCAGACAGCAGATCGATCGGGATGTCCCACCAGAGATCGAAGAGCACTGCATAACCATGGTCCCCGAGCGCCGGGTTGGCCAGCGTCCCGATACGGGCGTTGATGAACACCAGCTTCCCGTCCTTATCGTACTCCTCGATCCGCAAGGGGAAGAAAGCCTGCTGATCCATCCAGTAAATTAGTTTGCTGACATAATAATCCTTGAGCCATGCCGGCTTCGGGACCGCCTCGACCACGAAACACTTGACCCCGCCATCGACGGTATAGAGCGGATACTCTTTCCCCATCAATTTGATCTCGCTCGCCGGCACCTCGACATATCTCCCTTCCGCGTCCGTGAGGATGGCGCTCTGTTTCGTCACTGGGAAGCGGACGGTCTGGTATAATACATCGGTGCCGAGGATGCGCCAGGAAAACTCCCACGCGTCACGGCCGATCAGATCGTCAAATGTGGATGCGCTGTTGGGCAGCCGATCCTCCCGTCGCGGCTGCGGCTGGCGACGGATACGGCGTAAGGCCGGAGAGTAGGCAAACAAATCCAGCTTGGTGGTAAACGAGTGGTCGTTGCGATAGCCCACATACAAGGTCTGGTTGCCATAGCGTTCGGGCGGGGACACCGACTGGGACAGCCACCGATAGATTTCTTGGCCGGGGCGGGTAGCGTACAGTTGCGCGGCGAACCCGCCTTCGGGCAGATACAGCACGGGGATGATCGTCACGCGCTGGTCCATGAACCCAGTGTTCGTCACCGTCATGGCAATGTCGATCAACGTGCAGTTCCAAAACGGTGTATGGGGGAACTCCATTGCCCGCAATCCCATCTCTTCCGCCGTATAGGGTGGCGTAAAAGGGAACCGTTCCAGCGGCAGGTAAGGCATTTGCGGGTCTCGAGGGGTATCGGTACGCAGGTCAAGCACGGCTCGCTCTTCGTTCGAGAGTTCGTCAACTGTTTTCCAGGTTTTACCTCGTATGCCATTCTCGTTTGCCCATAGCAGGGTGCAGTCGCAGAACAGCAGGACGTTGGCAATCCCTATGAGAAGCCAGAGCATTCTCATTGCGTACCTCCCATACCGATATAAAAACGAGGCTAGGCAGACACAACTCGTCTGCATGGATTTCGCTCTGCTGAGATTGTGGCAAAAAGAGCAGCAAGCAACCGCTCCGTTCCCTTTGGTCCGGTCAATGCTCACCATCGCCTGCTTCCACGGTGAAGCAGAACCGTTCTCGCTGCCATTGTCTGGGGAAGAGGCGCAAAAGGCAAGCGCATTGCTCAACGCCGAGCGCTCGGCTATGAAAGGGGCACCACATCGCCTGGGGGACATGTATGACACAGACGAGCGCCGTAGAGGTCATCCAACACGCCAGAGCCCGCAATCGACTCCTACTCACCGAAGTGGAAGCGAAGGCCCTCCTGAGTGCGCACGGTATTCCGGTGACGCCGGCGCAGCTGGCGCAAACGAGCGAAGAAGCCGTGGCCCTAGCTCGGGCAATCGGGTTCCCCGTCGTGCTCAAAATTTGCTCGCCGGACATCGTGCATAAAAGCGACGTTGGTGCAGTCAAGCTGGGTCTCGCCTCTCCCGAGGCGGTCAGTGCTGCTTTCACGGAGATCATGGACACAGTGCGGCGGGTCCAGCCTGCCGCGACGATCGATGGCATCTCTGTGCAGCCTATGGCGCACCCGGGCATCGAGGTGATTATCGGACTGACCTCCGACCCACAGTTCGGCGCCACCATCATGTTTGGCTTAGGAGGCGTCTATGTCGAGATGTTTCAAGACGTGGCTTTCCGCCTCGCCCCCCTGAGTCCCCGTGATGCTCAGCTCATGATCCGCGACATTCGCAGCTTTCCGCTGCTCACCGGCTTCCGTGGCCAGCCGGCGGTCGATCTCGCTGCTCTTGAACAGACCTTATTGCAGATCTCGGCCTTAGCCGAAGCCCACCCCCAGATCAAAGAACTCGATCTCAATCCCGTTTTCGCCTACCCGCAGGGCTGCATTGCCGCCGACGCACGGGTGGTGTTGTACGCCGAAGGGGGCAGATCTGCTCCACGCCCCCTCTCCCCTACTACTCGTGCTACCCTAGATCGCGCCTTCAACGCGAGAGCCGTCGCCGTTATCGGGGACAAAAAAGCGATGAACTATATGTGGTTGCGGAGCCAGAGCACCTTCCAAGGCAAAGTGTACTCGGTGCAAATTGATGAACGTGAACTGCCTGGCATCGCCGCCCTCGGGGTACCGAACTACCGCAGCTTAGCCGAGATTCCTGATGAAATCGATTACGTCATGACGGCGGTCCCCCGCCAGATCGCCCCGCGCATCATCGCCGACTGCGCGGCCAAGAAGGTCGCAGGCGTGATGTTATTCACCTCAGGATTCTCAGAAACCGGTGACGACGAAGGAAAACAGTTGGAGCATACACTCGCTCAGACCGCTCGTGCCGCGGGTTTAGCTCTCATCGGCCCCAATTGCATGGGCCTTTATTACCCGCGCCGCGGGCTGCGGAACTATCCAGACTTGCCAGCAGGCGAAGCTGGGACCGTGGGGTTCATCGGCCAAAGCGGGACGCATACGATCACCTTTAGCCTCGCAGCCCCGCAGCAGGGGTTCAAAATTAGCAAGGCGGTCAGCTTTGGCAATGCGGCGGTTCTAGATGCGAGTGATTACCTTGATTACCTCGCTGCAGATGAGGAGACCCGTATCATCGGGATGTACCTCGAAGGCGTGCGCGAAGGCCGACGTTTCTTTTCCCTCCTCTGTCAAGTCACTCCACATAAACCGGTAGTCATCTGGAAAGGCGGCAACAGCGAGGCTGGTCAACGAGCCATCTCTTCCCATACTGGCTCTCTAGCAGTCCCGGCGGCGATTTGGCACGCCATGGTACGGCAAGCCGGAGCTATTCCGGTGGAAAATTTCGACGAACTGCTTGACGCCATTAAACTGCTGCATTTCGCCAAGCCCACCATCGGCACGCGGGTGGGCCTGATCGCTATGACCGGTGGACCGTCTGTCGTGATCACCGATGCGTTCGAGAGAGCCGGCCTGCAGGTCCCTCTTCTCAGTGAGTCCTCTTACCAGGAATTGTCTTCGTTTTTCACTGTTATTGGTGGCAGCTTCCGCAACCCCTTGGACTCCGGCCATACCATCGGTATGGGCCACGCTACGCAGAACCTTGAACGCCTCTTAGCTATTCTCGATCGCGACTCCCATATTGATGCTATTGTGATGGATACCGGCGCAGGTTTAGTCGCTGGGCAATGGCAGGCACACCCGCACACTCTCGAGACCCTGCTGGCCACGCTCTCCAGTTTTTCCGCTCGCTCACACAAACCGTTCCTGGTGGTCCTACAGCCCTTCGCCCATGAAGCTGCCCTGCTGCACGTCCGGGCGCAATTCCACCGACACGGGCTTGCCACCTTTGCCACCCCCGATCGTGCTGCTCGGGCGCTCCGCCTCGCTACAGATTACTGGCGTGCCCACGCACGCGAGCCGAACAACCTCGTTGCCTCAACAGCAAAAAACCCTTAAGATGAAGACGACAACCCAAGAAAAGGACACACCGATGCCAGGGAAAACCATCTTTGTTCGGGCCGTCTGGGGCCTTGTCTCTGGCGCGCTCATGGCCGTCAGTGTCGCATGGTTTGCCGGGACAGTGTACCGTGAGGGGACGCTACTCGCCCCGTTCGCGGCGTTAGCCTTAGCCCTCATCATCCCCTTCCTCCTTTACGAAGCACCAGCGAAGCGCTTCGTCTTTGCTCTGCTGACGTCCGCCTTGCTCTCAGGCCTCTCTTTGCTGACGGTGAGCTTGGGTGGCCAAGCCACCGGCCCTACCGTCTTTGGCTTGGTGCTCGTCGCCCTGGCAATCCCGCTTGGGATCGACCTCATCTTGCAAGACTTCGGCACGCGCCTGACCGTCCCGTCTCTCTTTTCGCGCAGCGTGGTCGCTGCGTTCCTCGTTGCAGTCTTGCCGCTCAGCGCGTGGATCATTGCGCACGAGCACTCGACCGCGGTGAAGGAAGACATGGCGCTCATTCACACGGTCGCGCAGAATGTCAGCCCACAAGGTGACAGCATCGTATTCGAACTAGTTGATCCGCGACAAAAAGACCGGCTGAGGAACCTTGTTTCAGTACGCACGAAAGAAAAAATCTATAGCCTATCCGACGCCGAAGTAGAGTCGGTCGTGGAAGAGCGGACGGTCCGCCGCAAAAGCAGCAAACAGAGCCAAAGCGAGGTAATCAGCCGCGAGCAGGCTGAGCGGATGCGCCTCATTCTGAGTCTGCAAGGCGCCCCGGTACCCGATGACATCGTGCTCTTCTCTCACCGCGGACCGATCACTACCAGCGAGCTCCGCGTGTCGCTGGAGAAAAAGAAGCCGAGTTAGGCTATACGATTCGGCTAGTAGCGGGGAGTCGGTACTCCTGCAGGGTGGCGACTTCCGCCCCATCTAATCCGGAATTGACCTTCCCATAGCGATACGATAGCAGAGGGGGGCAGACCCGGGAGGTCCTCATGCACTCCCGGACCGGAAGTTGCTAGCCACAAGGAGGAAAACGATGACGTATATTATCACCAGGCTCTGTCGGGACTGTGTGGATACGGGGTGTGTTGCCGTATGCCCGGTGGATTGCATCTACGAATACACAGGCAGTGATCACGAGCAGTTTCCAAATCAGCTATACATTCATCCGGATGAATGTATCGACTGTGGGGCGTGTGAGCCAGAGTGCCCCTGGCAGGCCATTTTCGAGGAAGTCGCTGTGCCCGAGGTCTTTCAAGAAGACACACCACTGAATTATGCGATCAAAGACCACATGGAGGACTTCAAGGTAGCACAGCACCAGAAGAAACCACACCCGACAGCCGATGAAGTGGCCGCTAACAAACAGAAATGGGGCTGGACGGGATGAAGACCGGGGCGGGTGTTAGAGGCTAGGTGCTAGAGCTGTAGTGCGCGATCACGTCTTACTGTTTCGACCACCCTGCACCTCCAACACCTCAACCCTTCTGCTGTTCCCGCCGCAGTTCTTCTTCCACTAAGACAAGCCGGTCGTTGCCAAAAAACATCGAGCCGTTGACAAAGATGGTCGGGGTGCCGAACCCACCGCGCGCCATCACTTCGTCGGTGTTCGCCCGCAGGCGGTCTTTATATTCCTGGCGGTTGATCTTGTCGAAATACTCCTGTGGGTCCAGACCGACTTCCTCGACAATAGCGCGTAGAACCTCGTCTTTGCTGATGTCCCGGTCCTCCCCCCAGTACGACTCGAACACGCGATAGCTGTAGGGCATAAATTTGCTCGGATGCTCTAGCGCCACTAAAGCCCCACGCAAGGCTTTCACTGAGTTGACCGGAAACACGGTTGGGTTCTTGATCGTCAACCCGTAGTACCGCGCCCAGTCTTGTAAATCTTTCGCTGCGTATCTGGCCTTGGCAGGCACACCGCGCTCGCGGAACTCGTATACCGAGGGGTTAATCGTATTGAAAATGCCGCCAACCAGAATTGGCCGCCATACCAACGCTGCTTCGTACTTTTGGCAAATCCCCTCAATTCTGGTAAACGCCAAGTATGTCCACGGGCTCGAGTAATCGTAAAAGAATTCGACCGTTGCCATGCTCCCTCCTGCTCTTAGGATTCCTTGAGAAACCCCACTACCAGGCGATTGAACTCCTCCGCGTACGCGAGGTGAATGTTGTGCTTCCCGTCAGAGAAAATATGGAGCCGTGATCCGGCGATGCCTTGGTGGAGGATATCGGCGTGGAAGCGCGGCACCAGGGGATCCTTGCCCCCGTGCAGGATCAGCGTCGGACACTGAATACGGTGCAAGCGCTGTCGGCACAGTTCGCCCCCGGCCCGGTACAGCGCCAGCTGCGCGTCGCACCACCGTGCCCAGAGATCCTGTAACGCATCCCCATATATTGCACGCAGGGTTTCGACCATGCGCGGTGACCAGGAGGCGAGGGAACGGGTTTTTTCATACCCTTCGATGTCTTCCGGGGCAATGTAGGCATTACTCCCCCAGACAACCAGTTTGCCGACCTGGTCGGGACAATGCAACGTGAGCATCAGCGCTATCACCGCTCCATCGCTCCAGCCACATACGGCGTATTGTTTACAGCCGATTGCCGCCATCAATGCCGCGCAGTCCTGCGCATCCTGCTCGTAAAAATCGAGAGGAAACTGTCGCTCGGGCGGGCGCGACTTCCCGTAGCCGCGCGGATCCAAGGCGATTACCCGCAGCCCGTGGCGCGGGAAGTCTTCGAGTTGGGGGGCAAAATCCGACTGTCCCGTCCCGAGCGCCCCGGGGATCAAGAGGACAGGCTGACCTTGGCCGCGATCCTCGTAATACAGTGTCACGCCTCGTACCTGCACGTACGGCATCTCCCCCTCCTTCTCCAGAGGTGGTCACAACAGATAGCATGATCCCGCAGTGCAGAGAACCCCGTGTCACCCTTGCGGCAGCCAGTAATCTCTGCCACAACACAGGCATTATCGCACTCAGAAGGGCGTACACGCATGAAAACCATTGGATTGACCGGCGGGATCGGCTCAGGCAAAAGTACCGTATCGCAGCTGTTGGCAGAACGTGGGGCGTTCGTGATCGACGCCGACAAAGTTGGACACGAGATTTATCTGCCCAAAACAGCCGCCTGGCACGAAGTAATCGAGGCGTTCGGTCGTGACATCCTGGCCGCGGACCAGACCATTGACCGCAAGAAACTTGGGGCTATCGTCTTTGGCAGCGAGGAAGCACGGAAACGACTCAACGCCATCGTCCACCCGCTGATGTTTCACGACATCAAGCGACGGATCACGGCGAAGCGGGCGGAAGGATTCACCAAGCCGATCGTGGTGGAGGCCGCCGTCCTCATCGAGGCTAACTGGCTTCCACTGGTAGATGAAGTCTGGGTAGTCATCACCAGCAAGAGCGCCGTACTGGAGCGGGTCGCAGCCCAACGGGGCCTGTCACGGCAGGACACCGAGGCACGTATTGCTAGCCAGCTCTCCGACATGGAACGCCTGAAATATGCACATGTTGTGATTCCCAACGACGGCTCGGTGGAAGACCTACGGACACGGGTCGCCCACGAATGGCAGCGGCTTACCGCCAGCTAGCACGGCATCGCCCGCCAATGCTATGCTGGCACCATGAACAAATTACGTGTCCGAGGCGTGATCTTCGACGTGGACGGCACGCTGGCCGATTCCGTAGGGTTTTTCTACGACATTGCCCTCGAAGTCCTCGCCCTTGCCGGAGCTCCGCCAGTGGCGCCAGAGCGCGTGTATGAACTCATGCGGCTTGGCGATGCAGCGCCCCTAGAGAAGCTCTTCCCCGTTGATTATCCTAATCCGGCCGCTGCCCTCCAGCGTATCGTTGATAGCCGCATGCAGGAATGGATGCGGCGCTATCATCATGACACCCAGCCGATCCCGGGCAGCCTTGACGTCTTACGCACCCTACACGCCCACGGGCTACGTCTTGGCATTGCCACGTCCTCAAGCCGCGCGCTGCCATTTCTCGACCGCTGGGGCGTCCGCCACCTCTTCAGCGGCATCATCGGCCGCGAGGATGTAGAGAGCCGTAAACCACACCCTGAACCCATACTCAAGTGTGTACATTTGTTACAGCTGCAACCGCATGAAATTGTCTATGTTGGCGACTCGCCGATTGACATCCGTGCCGGCAAAGCTGCGGGATCTTACACTGTTGGCGTTCTGACCGGCACCAGCCACCACGAGGCCCTGCACCCAGAAGAGCCTGACCATATCCTTGAGAGCGTAGCGGAACTGCACGACATCCTCCACTTGTAATCCGCCTCTTCCTCCGCTCGCGTCCCACCTCGATCAACGCCCTGCGACCCGCACACTCCCGCAGGCTTTGTGCGTCGCATCGGCCAACCTCGATCTACTGGAGTCCAGTGTCCTAATCCTGGCAACAGTTCGTTTCTTCCCAGCAAAACGAGGGCGCCTCACGATGTGCCCCGGTTGTTCTACCACAGTAGCTGCGACGCCAGGCGCGCGCCCTCGGCCATGGCCTCTAATTTGGCCCAGACAATTGCAGCGTCAACTATGTCTACCCCGGCAAAGGTCGCGAAGCCGCAGTCCGTCCCCGCGATCACGTTCTCTCGTCCCACTACCTGCGCAAACCGACAGATCCGCTCGGCTACTAACTCCGGGTGTGCGATATAGTTCGTGGTCGAATCAAGGACGCCTGGAATCCATATCTTCCCCGCCGGGAGTGTGAACTCCTGGAAGACCTTCCATTCATGTTCGTGACGGGGGTTGGCGGCCTCGAAAGAAATCGCCGCCGGGCGCGCTTTCAGGACGATATCGATGATGTTGCGCAGAGGTTGTCGATGTCCTGTTGCAACGCCGTCTTGTCGGTATAAGTGATCGGCCCGGTACAGGCCGGACGCTGCATATGCGTCATGCGCAAGACCCGCCGTGCGTATTGCGGAAACTCCAGCAAGTCCGCTGCCCGCAGTGGACCAGCCTCTCCGCCAAACCCACTGAAGCGGTCTTTGACATAGGTGGAGTAACCGACCTTACTGGTCTCGCCGTCGTTGACGATGTCCACCCCCATTCGACTTGTCTACGGACCACTGCAGCCGTCGCTTCCCGTACACGGGCGGCGAAGGCAGCGTGATCCTGTAGCTCCCCCCTATCCCTCGCGTACAGCATCGTGACAAGGTCAGCGGGGCGAGGCAAACTGCCAGTATGGGTGGTGAGAATGCGGTCGGTGCTGCGTTGCATGAGCTTCCTTACCTCCCTCTGCGCCTAAATCAACGAGCGTGACTGACAGCCGTCCACGGGCAGACAGGCGCCGGCTACCCACCGCGCGCGCTCCGACGCAAGGAAGACCACGACATCTGCCACCTCTTCGGGGGAGCCGAAGCGACCAAAGGGGAGCTCAGCCTTAACGAACGTGGCGATTGCTTCCGGGTGCTCTCGCTGCCGCCGCTCCCACGAGCCGCCAGGGAACATAATCGACCCTGGCGCGACACTGTTCACGCGAATTCCGTGCGGTGCGAGTTCACGCGCCATCTCTTTTGACAGACTGATCAGAGCTGCTTTCGCCGCATTATAGGTCATCGGCCCACCCCACTCGCGGCCGTAAATGGACGCGATGTTAATCACACAGCCGCTCCGCTGTTGCTGCATGATCGGCACCACGCAGCGGCAGAGCTCGAGCGCGGAGAAGAAGTTGAGCGCAAAGCCGCCACGCCATTCTTCACCCGATGCCGAGAGGTTACCGCCGGGGCGCGAACCGCCGACGTTGTTGACTAGAATATCGATAGAGCCAAACCGCTGCTGCGTCGCCTCGACCCACCGCCGGATTTCATCGGCGCACGTGACGTCTATCGCGCACGCCAACACCCCGGTCCCCTGTTCCTGTACTTCCCGCGCCACCTGCTCGAGCGCCTCTCGTCCCCGCGCGCACAGACTGAGCCGGCATCCCTCGCGAGCAAGTCCGATGGCGATGGCACGCCCGATCCCCCGGCTCGCCCCGCTCACCATGGCGACTTTGCCTGTGAGTCCCAAGTCCATGCTCTCCTCCGTCTCGCACTGGCAAGTTTCTGTGATCGGCTCACCACTAATAGCTGATTGCGCTCTCCCTTGCCAGGATGACAGCGCAACGGCTAGACTAAACGCCCGATAGCGAAGGGAGGGGAGGCGCCTATGCCTGATCACTTTGTGCTGCGCAAAGAAGGCCGCATCGCGACGCTCACATTTAACCGCCCAGAGAAACGCAACCCGCTCAACGAAGACATCGTGCTCGAGCTGGAAAGCCTCTTGCACCAGGTGCGAGATGACAAGGACGTGCGCGTCGTGATCTTTACTGGCACCGGGAACACCTTCTCCGCTGGGGCCGATCTCTCGCAAGTCACAGGGGTGACTGACCCGCAGGAGCGGCAGCGCATTTTTGCCTCCTTAGGGAAGCGCCGAGCGCGACTGATCGGGCGAGTGCTACACGAGCTCGTCCATCTCGAGCCAGTGACCATCGCAGCGATTAACGGCTACGCCATCGGCGGCGGCTGGTCCTTGGCGTTGGGGTGTGATCTGCGCATTGCCGTCGTAGAAGCGGAATTTTGGTTTCCCGAGGTTGATCTCGGCGTGCCGCTCAGCCCGCCATCCACGGCGCTGCTCGCGGCGCACGTCGGCCCCGCTCTAGCCAAAGAAATCATTCTCTCCTGCCGTCGTTTCACCGCGGCGGAGTTGCTCCCGCTCGGACTAGTGAATCGCGTGGTCAAAAAAGAGGAGCTGTTGCCGTGCGTCCACGAGTTGGCGCACACCCTGGCGGACAAAAACCCCAACGCCGTCATGGTCTCCAAGGCCACAGTCAATGCCCTCGCCTTCGGCCAGGTGGTGTTCAGGCCAGACTTGATTTTACCTAGAGAATAGCCCACACAAAACTCTCAAGCACTCTACGGGGACAGCGCATGAACTGGCAAGCAGAGTACCAAAAGCGTCTCACAACGGCGGAGGAAGCGGTCAAAGTCGTGAACTCCGGGGAGGTAGTCGCCATCCCGGTCTACTCCAACCCCGCTGTGATCGCCACAGCCTTGGCGAACCGGCTCGCTGAGCTGACTGGCGTAACCGTGCTCCTCGGGGCCGCTGCGTCGGACTTGCCTTGGTATCATCCTGAAGCCGCCCGCGCTTTTCACATCGAGCCCTGGTACACCAGCCCGTACCTGCCGAAACCGATCCGCCAGATGGTCCTGGACAAGCGCAGCGACCACCGCGTGTGCCCGAGCGCGTTGCTGTTCAAAACGCTCACTGAAGGCCGCAGGGATACCCGCCCTCCAGACGTTGCCCTGCTCGACGTCTCTCCCCCGGACCATAATGGTTTCGTCAGCCTGGGCGCCGGTGTGTGGGATAAAAAAGAGCTGATCCAGTATGCACGAACAGTAATTGCAGAGGTCAATCCCTCTTTCGTCCGCACAGCGGGGGAGAATTTTGTACATCTCAGCGACATCGATTACTTTGTTGAACTGCCTGGGACAGAGGAGTTTCGCCCCCCTTTCCCCGCCGTGGAGGTGAGTGAGCAAGTCAAGCGCATCGCCGCGCACGTCGCTCCCCTCATCCGCGATGGCGATACCATCGAAGTCGGTGCCGGTAGTACCAGCGAAGCGCTCGTCCAGGCCGGCATCTTCGCCGGCCGTAATGACCTCGGCTGGCACAGCGAACGTATCCCGCGGGGAGGGGTGGAATTAGTCCGACAAGGGATCTTCACCGGGGCGCGCAAAACTCTGCACCCTGGCAGAGCGGTGGCGACAGCCGTCGCCTTTAGTCGGGAAGAGCGTGAGTTCGTACATCACAATCCCCACTTCGAACTCTACCGCGTCTCCTATGTCAACCACATCAGCACCATCGCAGCGCACGACAATATGGTGGCGATCAACAACGCCCTTTGCGTGGACCTGACCGGTCAGGTCGTCGCCGACTCTTTCGGTCCACAGATGTTTACAGGCACGGGAGGTCTCCCTGAATACGCTATCGCCTCGGTATACGCCAAAGGTGGACGCTCCATCATTGTTCTGCCCTCGACCACCTCGGACGGGAAGATTTCACGCATCGTACCGCTCCTCGCAGAGGGCAGCTTCGTGACCTCACCACGTCAGTTCACCGATTATGTGGTGACCGAATACGGCGTTGCCCGCTTGTTCGGGAAAACCCAGCGCCGCCGTGCGGAGGAGCTCATCGCGATTGCCCACCCAGATTTCCGCTCCGAGCTGGAGAAGGCAGCTAAGCGATTGTTCTGGCCATAATGCGCAGGAGGACAGATCATGGCAACGACAGAACAGTGCCCGGAGATCCGGGCGGAGATTCGTAAGTTCTGTAGCAAATACGGCGACGAGTACTGGCGCGAACTCGACCGTCGACATCAATACCCCGAACAGTTTGTGCAAGAATTGACACAAGCTGGCTGGCTCGCTGCTCTGATTCCCGAACGGTACGGCGGGTCTGGCCTCTCGCTCAAAGAAGCCAGCGTCATCCTGGAAGAGATTAACCGCTCGGGTGGGAACTCCGCGGCTTGTCACGCGCAGATGTACATTATGGGAGCACTGCTACGACACGGCAGCGAGGAGCAAAAACAACGCTACCTCCCCAAAATCGCCACAGGGGAACTGCGCCTGCAGGCCTTCGGAGTCACCGAACCCGACGCCGGCTCCGACACCACGCGCATCCGTACCTTCGCCCGCAAGGAAGGAGATTTTTACATCGTCAACGGCGGCAAAATCTTCACCTCGCGGGTACAGCACTCCGACCTGATGCTCCTTCTCGCCCGCACCACCCCGTATGAACAATGCGAGAAGAAAACTCTAGGGATGAGCATCTTCCTCGTGGACCTGCGCACTGCAGGTGACGCCCTCGAAGTGCGCCCCATCGACGCCATGATCAACCACGAGACGAACCAGCTCTTTTTCCGCGACCTCAAAGTCCCGCAGGAAAACCTCATCGGCGAAGAGGGCAAAGGCTTCTATTACATCCTCGACGGCCTCAACGCCGAGCGCATTCTCGTGGCGGCGGAGTCGATCGGCGATGCCCGGTGGTTTATCGCTCGCGCCGTACGCTACGGCAAAGAGCGGGTGATCTTCGGGCGGCCGATCGCGCAGAACCAAGGCATCCAGTTCCCTATCGCCCAAGCGTACGCACAGACGGAGGCTGCGGACTTGATGCGCTTCCGCGCGGCAGAACTCTTTGACGCCGGCGAACCTTGCGGTCCTGAAGCCAATATGGCTAAGCTCCTCGCCTCGCAAGCGGCCTGGGCGGCCGCGAATGCGACAATAGACACGTATGGCGGCTACGGCTTCGCCTCAGAGTACGATGTGGAACGCAAGTTCCGCGAGTGCCGTCTCTTCTCCATCGCCCCGATCTCCAACAACATGGTGTTAAATTATATCGCCGAGCATGTACTGGGCATGCCGAGAAGCTACTAGAGGCCAGAGGTGAGGAGTTAGAGGTCCATCTTGAGCATTGCTGTTCCCATGACAGGAGGCGGTTATGAAAGTCGATACAGCGTTCTTCCCGACCACATTTGACGCTGCTGCGTCCATCGCTCGGCGCGCTGAAGATCTCGGCTTTGACGGGCTGTGGAGTGCGGAAACGAGTCACGACCCCTTCTTCCCTTTGGTCGTAGCTGCCCGCGAAACCCAGCGTATCACCCTCGGCACCGGCGTGGCGATCGTGTTTCCTCGCAGCCCCATGGTGTTGGCCAATATTTGTTGGGATCTCCAGGCGAATTCCCAGGGCCGCTTCATCCTCGGCCTCGGCACCCAGGTCAAGGGCCACAACGAGCGCCGTTTCAGCGTCAAATGGGTCTCACCGGTGAAGCGGCTGCGTGAGGTCATCTTGTCGCTGCGCGCTATCTGGGACTGTTGGCAGAACAATACCAAGCTGAATTTCGTCGGTGAGTTCTACCAGTTCACGCTGATGACGCCCTTCTTCAACCCGGGTCCGATCGAGCATCCGCAGATCCCCATCTACCTCTCCGGCCTCAACCCACTCATCACGCAACTTGCCGGCGAACTCTGTGAGGGCTTCTATATTCACGGGTTTCACTCGGCGAAATACATTCACGATACCGTCCTGCCCAACCTGCACAAAGGGCTAGCCAAAGCCGGGCGCAAACGGGACGACGTCACGTTAATGACCGGTACCTTCATCGCCATGGGGGCGACCCGTGACGAGGTGGAAAAGGCGAAAGGTCCGGTGCGCCAGCAGATCTCCTTTTACGCCTCCACCCGGACCTACAAAGGCGTACTCGATGCGCACGGCTGGGGGGACACCTGCTTGCGGTTGAGTGCAAAGGCAGCCGCAGGAGACTGGGCAGGGATGCCAGCAGAGATCAGTGACGACATGCTAGAAGAACTCGCCATTGTTGGCACCTACGATGAGATTGCGCAAAAGCTCAAAGCACGTTACCACGGCATCCTTGACCGGGTCGTCATCGGCCTTGGCATGCCGGAGCGGCAAGATGACGGTCGCTCGCGCGAGCTGGTGCAAGAGATCCGTCGGCAGCTGGCAGCGTCATGACAGTTGTCGGGGCCACCGCGCAGCAGGTCCTGGTGGACAACTGCACAGAGGGAGGAAAAGATGGGTTCATTGACCGATAAGTATTGCATCGTCGGTGTGGGCGAAACACCGCACATGCGACCGTCAAACCGTACGACACTCTCCATGGCCTGTGAAGCTGTCAAAAAAGCCATGGTTGACGCGGGTCTAGAGCCCCGCGACATTGACGGCATGACCAGCTACCAGGCCGGAGACTCCACCAGTTCGAGTCACGTCGCAACCGCCTTGGGCATTCGTCTGAACTACTCTCTGGACATCTTCGGCGGGGGGTCCAGCACCGAGGCGCTCATCGGCCACGCCATGGGACTTCTCGAGGGCGGGTACTGCAAAGTAATCGTCATTTTTCGCTCGATGAACGGGCGCTCCGGCCGACGGATGGGCGGACAGGCACCGAGTGGCCCAGTCCCCCCAGTGCGCGCCGAAGGCGACGCGCAATTCTACATGCACTGGGGCTGGACCTCGCCGGCACAGTGGTTCGGTATGTCTGCCATGCGCTATCTCCGGGACACCGGTACGACGACAAAAGCGTTTGCCGAAGTTGCCGTCGCCCACCGCTACCATGCCAGCCTCAACCCGAAAGCACTCATGCGCACGCCGATCACCATCGAAGACCACCAACGCTCCCGCTGGGTGGTGAAACCCTTTCGCCTCCTTGACTGCTGTTTGGAGACCGACGTGGCGGCCGCACTCATCGTCACTTCCCGTGAACGCGCCTACGACCTGCGCCAGCCCCCGGTCTTTATCATGGGCGGCACGGCCCGCACCATGGCGCCAAACTCCGCGTGGAACTACTCCCGTCCAGAGATCCACTACGTCGCCGGCAACTACGGCCGCAACCGACTGTTCGGTATGGCCGGCATCAGCCACAAGGATGTCAACCTCATCTCTTGTTACGACGCCTTTACCTTCACCACGCTCATCCAGCTCGAAGCCTACGGCTTCTGTGGCAAAGGTGAGGCTGGAGAATTCGTAAAGGGCGGGCGACTGCAAATCGACCACGAGCTCCCATCTAACCTCTCCGGAGGACATCTGTCCGAGGGCTATACCCACGGCATCAGCATGGTCATCGAAAACGTCCGCCAATTGCGCCACCGCGTGGACGACGCTTGCCCGCGGTGGGCCGAAGGGAAGCATACATACGACCGCACGGCAGGCTGCCGCCAGGTGAAAAATGCCCGCATCGCCGCCTGCCTAGGGTGGGGGACCGAAACCACTTCAAGCTCGGTCATTCTCCGCGGGATCATGGCATAAAGGAGGGAGCAGCATGCCCGGACCAATCGACTACAGCAAAATCACGATCGTCCCGGATTACGACACCGCCGAATGGTGGGCAGGAACAAAGCAACGCAAGTATCTCGTCAGACAATGCAAAGCCTGCGGCCACAAATGGTTCCCACCGTTTCCCGCATGTAACAAATGCACCTCGATGGAGCTGACTTGGTTCGAGACCGCAGGGAAGGGGGTCTTACATAGCTATGTGGTGGTAACGCAACCGATCTTAAGCGCCTTTGTCGATACCGTCCCGTACGTGGTCGGGTTGATTGAACTCGATGACTGCCACGAGGCGGATGGTTCTCTGGTCCGTGTTGCCGGGGTCCTTCTCAACGACGAAGCAGAAGTCGCTATCGGCCTCCCGGTGACGGTGGTGTTCGAGGAGACCAAAGATCCGAACATTGTAATCCCACGGTGGCGGATTAGCGGCTCAGCAGAGCACATCTGGAAGTTCACAGAATAGCCGCTGGTTGACCCAGGGCGCAGAAACCGCTTATGTGCGTTGTACACAACCCCCTGTCAGGAGGCGATCGTGGCTGAAGAAATCTTTTGTACTATCCAAGATGGCATCGCAACCGTCACCTTAAACCGCCCGGAGAAACGCAACGCGCTGAACACCACCGTGCTGGCAGGGCTTACCCGTATCTTCCATGACCTCGAAACAAACACCGCGGTGCGGGTGGTCATCATCCGCGGCGAGGGGAAAGCGTTCTGCTCTGGGCTAGACCTGCGTGAACTCAGTTCCCGCCAGCAAGAGGGCGGGGACCCCGAAACCGGGGTGGTGGCAGTGTTCCAGCAAATCGAGCGCTCTCGCCACCCCACCATTGCCATGGTCCAGGGAGACGCCCTTGCCGGCGGATGCGAGCTCGCCCTGCACTGTGACCTCCGCGTCGCGTCAGAGACCGCCCGCTTTGGCATGCCACTCGCCCGCCTGGGTCTGATCGTTCCTTTCCCGCTAGGACACAAATTAGTGGAAATCATCGGCCCTGCGTTTACCAAGCAGATTCTTTTTACTGGGCAACCGATTGACGCTCAGCGCGCCTATGAGATCGGCATGATTCATCAGCTCGTCCCAACAGCTGAATTAGAGTCGGCGACTACCGCCTTAGCCCGCACGATTGCCGATAACGCTCCCCTCTCCCTCGCAGGGATGAAAGCAACGATTCTGCGCGCCATCTCACTGCGCGAGACTATTGCTCATCGCGATCTCGACGAGCTGGTCGACCGTGCCCGCAAAAGCGCCGACGCCCAGGAAGGGATAAAGGCCATGTTGGAAAAACGCAAGCCGGTGTTCCGCGGGGTGTGAGGAAATGGCCGGAGGGTTGTGTCGAGTCCCGTCCTTCCTGTCCGGCCTGCGCTTCTAAACCCCTTGCCGGAGCGGTGGCAAACCAGGTCACTAGTGGAGTGGCTGAAGCACGAACGATTATGTCCCCGGGCACACGCACAATTATATACGCCGTTGTCGTCCTTGGCCTCTTCTTGGGCTATCTTCCGTGGCAGGTCCTGCAGCTAGACGTCGCTCTCAGGGAATACCTGGACATGGTACTCACGTCCTGTGGAGCGCTGCTCTTTGCCAGCGGCGCTCTGCTCTTGCTCTCTGGAGCGTACTATCTGGTGTCCCGGGGGGAAGGGACCCCACTTCCCCTCGACCCCCCTCGGCGTATGGTGGTCGCCGGCCCGTACGCGCACCTGCAGCACCCGATGGCATTGGGGTTTCTGCTCGTCGCCTTTGCCGAGGCAATATGGTTTCGCTCTGTGAGCCTCGTCGTGTACGCTCTCCTACTGACCGCGCTGGTGAACCTCTACATCCTCTACATCGAAGAGCCAGGCCTCGAGCGCCGTTTCGGCGAGGACTACCGCGCCTACCAGACTGCGACACCCCGCTGGTTCCCTTTCCCTTTTGGCCGTCCGCGGACGTAAGAGCATAGCCGCGCTGCGCTCGGCTAGCGTTGCGCCTCCGCTCGCGGCGCGCTACAACACTACCCATCGGCTTATTTCATAGAGAGGGAGGGAGTGCATGCGTTTCGGTGTTCATCTTGTCGCCGCAGGAAAGATGATCGAAGGGGAGAAGATCGCCCGTGTTGCACGCCGGGCCGAAGAGCTCGGATATGATTCGCTATGGGTAAGCGATCACATCCTTTTCCCGACCGCGTTGCGCTCCCAGTATCCGTATTCGCCCGACGGCAAGCTGCCTCTTGACCCCAGCAACCCGCTGCTGGAACCGTTCACCGTGCTTAGCTATGTTGCCGCAGTCACGCAGAGGGTGAAGCTCGGGACAAGTGTCGTCGTTGTGCCGTACCGGGACCCGTTAGTCACCGCAAAAATCGTTGCGTCACTCGATGTGCTCTCCGGTGGTCGCTTTATTTTTGGCGTCGGTGTCGGCTGGCTCGAAGAAGAATTCCGCGCCCTGCGCCAGAACATCCGCAATCGCGCCGCCCAAACCCGCGAAGCCCTCCTGGCCATGAAGGCCTGTTGGACACAAGAAGACCCGGAGTTTCACGGTCAGTTTTTTGACTTCTCTGGGATCAAGGTCGCTCCCAAGCCGCGCCAACGACCGCACCCGCCTATCTGGTTCGGCGGGAACTCCATACCGGCGCTCAAACGGGCGGTGGAGCTGGGCGACGGCTGGCATGCGGTTTGGCAGACCCCAGAAGAAGTGGCTGAGAAAGCGAGAATCTTACGCGACCTGTGTGCCCGCGCGGGGAAGAATTTCGCCGATTTTGCCATCACCATCAACGTCAACCACCGCGTCCCCCTAACCACCGACAATGTGAAGAAGTACGAAGCGGCGGGCGTCAGCATGATGTTCATTCCCCGCTCTTTTCAGGCCGATGTAGAGGACATGATCAAGAACATGGAAACGTTCGCGCAGGACGTGAAAGAACCGCTGGAGCGCCAGTAGGACGAAAGCAGGAGCATGCTCTGCCAGCGGTACGGACGACCGAGGAGCTGACTGCCTGTCACACATGGTGCAGAACGCCACCCGCCTCGCCTCCGTGCCCCGGCCTTCGATCTGCTCCGCCTGCACTCAGACGCGAGCGGGCTGGAGCGCGTCTTCTCCACCTCTCCACTACTGGAAGACCAGCTCATGGAGGCTCTGACCATTCCCACTGACCTCCTCACCTGACGTGCGCCAAAGGCACGAGGGGAGGACGACGATGCTCTCCTATTACGTCCACGCCCGGCGAATTTCGCACTCAGGGAGGTACTGCTGGAGGGCATCGACCCCGCCGCTGCTCACCCAGGTGCTGCGCAGGTTGAGAACCCGCAAGCCGCGCAACCCTCGCAAATGGACGAGACCGGCGTCGCTCACCCGCGTGTCGTAGAGCCACAGGACACGGAGCCCGGTTAACCCTTGCAGGTGGACTAAGTCAGCATCCCCAACCCGGGTGCTGGAGAGTTGCAGGTATTGCAGATCATCCGCCTGGAGCCCAGCGAGCGGCGATAGATCCGTCGAAGCTTGCAGGCTGACATTGAGTCGGAGTTCCTTTCCTGCTGGGACCAGGACCGAGCCGCGTGCCTCGCCCCACTGCTCCCAAAACGTATACCGCTCGCGTGCCCACGTCCGGACGAACAACTGTCCCATCGAGCGCGCCGGGGGGAAACACACCAGCCGCTGGGGCAGTGCCGGCATAGACTCCTGCCCACTGTTGTCAAACGTCCTAAAAGCGGGTATGGGTTTTGCTCGACTACTCATGCAACCTCAGAATCTATTTTCCTCGCTGCCTGATATCGTCCCAGAAGAGATCTGCGAGACTCTTCTGCAAACGGACCACTGTACGCTCGTGCGCATCATTTCCGCCGGCCAGGCAACCCCACCAGGGGAGTGGTACGACCAAGACACCCACGAATGGGTGATCGTGCTGAGCGGCAGCGCAGGGCTGCGCTTCGCAGAGGAGCCAGGCCTGCTGGTGCTGCAGCCGGGTGACTACGTCCACATCCCAGCCCACCAGCGCCACCGCGTCGAGTGGACCGATCCACACCAGAAAACCGTCTGGCTGGCGTTACATTACCGTCCAGAGGCTAGAGGTTGACGTCGATCACTACCCGGCCACGGATTCGTCCGCTGAGAATCTCCTCGGCGAGCATGGGAACTTTGGCCAACGGCTCGACGACCGTCATGGCATCGAGCTTCTCCAACGGCAAATCTCGCACTAACCGCCGCCACGCGGCGAGCCGTCTCGGTCTCGGACACATCACTGAGTCAATACCAAGCAGGCTCACACCGCGCAGAATGAAGGGGTAGACGGTCGTCGGCAATGTTGCACCGCCGGCAAGCCCGCACGCCGCCACAGCACCGCCGTAGCGAGTGCCCCGCAAGACTGCAGCGAGCACTTCACCGCCGACGGTATCCACCCCACCCGCCCAGCGCTCGGGGTCAAGCGGACGGCCGGACGGTTGTGCCAGGGTTGCCCGTTCTACAATGTCGGTCGCACCCAGCGACATCAAGTAATCTCTCAGCTCCGGACGTCCGGTAGCAGCCGTAACCGAGTATCCCAACCGTGCTAATAAGGCGACCGCGACGCTCCCGACCCCACCTGCCGCTCCCGTGACGATCACCGGCTGTCCCCCAGGCATCACCCCGCTTTGCTCCAACGCCATGACGCAGAGCATCGACGTAAAGCCCGCTGTCCCGATCGCCATCGCCTGTCGCAAGCTGAGCGGCGCAGGCACCGGTACCAGCCACTCCGCTTTCACCCGCTGTCTCTGACTATATCCCCCCCAGTGCGTCTCACTCAGTCCCCAACCGGTAATTAACACCTGGTCGCCTGGCTTATACTCTGGGCTCTGCGACTCCTCCACCGTGCCAGCAAGGTCAATCCCACACACCATGGGAAAGCGGCGCACGATTTTCGCTCTCCCCGTCACTGCTAAACCGTCTTTGTAATTCAACGTCGAGTAGGCGACGCGTACGGTGACTTCACCCGCAGGCAGATCGTTCGTGGTGAGCTCTTTTAGCGCAACCCGGACCTTGCCGTCCACTTCTTCTGCGACAAGTGCTTTGAAGGTTTCGCTCATACGGTCATACTCCCCGTGGCTGCATCGGCTTACATGAGCCAGGCGCAACAAGCCCCTAGTTATCAAAGGATCACAGGGGGGTCCAGAGATAAAAGAGACCGTGTGCGATACACTCCGCTGCTAGCCTGTTGCCGAGACGATACCCAAGGTCTGGGAGCTCGGCAGCCAGCGCAACCGCACATCGATGATTTTTTCCTGCCCACTGATCTGATCACGCACCCAGACACCTTGGATGACGATGTCCCCCTCATCTCTGAAGACGGCTGCCCATGATCCTGACTCCATGGCCATCACGGTTGTCGTCACTGCACAGGCGGTATTGGAGTAGGGAGATACGGCAAATTCGTTAAACGCCTGTACCCGATAGCAGTACGTGGCTCCCGGCGCCAAGTTAGAGTCGATATAGGAAGTAGTGTTCTCACGGACAACGGCGATGCGGACAAAAGAACCACCAGTCTGGTCGCTTCGCTCGATGAAAAATCCACTTTCGTTGCCGGAGTTATCCACCCACTTGAGCAACAGCTCGGCTGCGCTCCCTTCCGCGTACATGAAATAGGGGGGGGAAAAGGCGTGCCAGAAAATCTTCTTGGGCAAGCTCATAGTCCGCTTTCTTACCTTCTGCGGCAGCGTATCCCAGCACGCTTAGGCAAGCAGCTCGCCTAGCAGATGGTATAAGGGGGACAACAGCCCCGCAGCTGACCCCTCTCCAGAGGGACACGACGTGCCTATCCCTCTGGAGGTACCCGGTGAGCAGATCGGCTAAATAGCTCGGTACGCAGCAAACGGGACGGTAGACGAGCGGGCATTGGGGTCGGTAATGACATTGATCACTGCGGGTTTACCCGAGGCAGCAGCCCGTTCCAGCGCCGGCCGGATGTCCTGTGGCTGTTCGACATACTCGGCATGGGCACCGAACACCTCGGCCATCTTGTCGTAGCGGCTGAAACCGAGGTCTCGTCCAGCGTTCATCACCCCCGCACCAGCCCATCCACCGTTGTTGCTGATCACGATGATCACGGGGATGTTATGACGGACCATGGTATCGATCTCCATGCCGTTCATCCCAAATGACCCATCGCCGCTGAGCACGATCACCTGGGTATTAGGCTTGGCGACCTTGGCCCCCATACCAAACGGCACGGCCACCCCCATGCACCCATTCGGCCCGGCGTTCACTCGATGTCCCGGCACATGGGTTGGGATTGACTGACGAGCAAAGTTCAAGATCTCGTGTCCATCCACGACAATGATGGCATCGCGGTCCATGAAATCGCGCACCTCCTTACAGAGGCGCAACGGATGGATCGGCACTGCCGTGGAGTTGAGCAACGCTTGGGATTTCTCTTGCGCGCGCTTGTCATAACCACGTAACGTCTCGAGCCAGGGCAACTCCTGACGGCCATGAAATACATCACGCCCTTCCTGGATCAGCTGCTGTAACACCATCTTGGCATCGCCGACGATGCCAATCTCGACGGGCCGATTGCGCCCAATCTCCTCATCGCAGATATCAACCTGGATAAACTTGACGTCGGCGGCAAAGCGCGGAGGCAGGCCAAACCCGATGATAAAGTTCATGCGCGTGCCGATCAGGAGCACCACGTCTGCTTCTTTCCACGCCTGGTTGCGCGCCCCAAGGAAACTAAGAGGATGATCTTCGGGAATTACACCTCGTCCTTGCGGGGTGGTATAGAAGGGAATTTTGGTCAATTCGACAAATTCCCGTAACTCATCCCACGCTTGGGACCACAGTATCCCCGTACCAGTGAGAATGATTGGTCGCTGCGCTTCCTTCAGCAAGGCGATCGCGCGCTTCACTAAGTCGGGATCACCTGAAATCCGTGGAACGGTGTGAGGTTTTTTGGGGAACACCACTTCACTTTCTTCCACCTGCTTGTACAGCACATCGCCAGGCAGATCGACATACACCGGACCTGGTTGTCCACTGGTGGCAATACGAAAGGCCTTGTTGATCAGTTCCGGAATCCGACGGGTATCAAAAACACGTTCCGCCCATTTGGTAATGGGTTTGAACATCGACACCTGGTCCATCTCTTGGAATGCTCCCATACCGGCTTGGGAGATAGCACTCGCTCCCCCTAACGTCACCACCGGCACCGCATCGAGATAGGCATTCCCGACACCGGTAATGAGGTTCGTAACGCCGGGCCCGGAAGCGGCAAAGCACACCCCAGGTTTTCCGCGCACGCGACTATAGGCATGTGCGGCCATTGCAGCTGCCTGTTCGTGTCGGACGTCAACCGACCGAAAGCCGATCTCGATGCATCGTGACGCGACATCGACCATAGGGCCGCCGGTGAGATAGAAGACTGTATCCACTCCCTCGTCTTTCAAGGCCTTGACAACAAGGTCGTTTCCGCTGGTCTTGGCCATACTGCTACCCTCCTTACACGGTGATGAATGCAAAGCTCGGGTATATTAGGCACATTGCGTGACAGAATACCAGAGCAACTAACCACTGGCATCCGCTTGTCCCCTCCCTCTATGACAGTTGCGCGCGGCACTGCCTCATACGTGTACCACCAGGGTATCACCCGCAAGAAAGGCGAGACTCATCGCCGGGGTATTGTACGCGTATCCTACCCGCCCAAATACGTCGAGGAGAATAATCCCCGCCTCACCGTGGGTCCGTCTGTGTAGTAGGGTCAGCGCGGCCTGCGCTGCACGGGTAGGGTCGCGCCCGTCGCGCAGATATTCGACCGCGGTACGGGTGAAGGTCGCACGGATGATCGCCTCGCCATCGCCCGTGGCAGAGCCGGCCCCGAGGGTGTCATCCGCATAGGTGCCGGCGCCGATGATGGCCGCATCGCCGATGCGGCCAGGCTGTTTATTGCAGATACCACCGGTCGAAGTTGCCGCAGCCACACGACCAGTACGATCCAAAGCAACCGCGCCAACGGTCCCCGGCTCACCGGCGGTCCGAGCCGTTTGCCACCGGCGTAATTGTCGTTCTGTCACCAACTCTTCACGGCTCACCGGAGAAAACCCCTGTGCCCAGGCAACCCGTTCGGCTCCCTCGCCAACCAGGAACACGTGCCGCTCCTCCTCTAGCACCGCCTTCGCCACAAGGATCGGGTTGCGCAGATGTCGCACCGCCCCTACCGCACCAGCTCGGAATGTCGTTCCCTCCATCAGCGAGGCGTCCATCTCGACATCTCCGTCCTGGTTGAGACACGAGCCGACCCCAGCGTTAAACTCCGGGTCGTTTTCCATCGCCACAGTCGCGCACACAACCGCGTCCAACGCTGTTCCGCCCTGCTGCAACACTGCCCAAGCAGCCGCGAACGCCTGTTGGAGACCCTGGTGACGGCGAGGACGCTGTTCCGGAGGAATAGCCCCCCCGGCGCCACCATGTAGGACAAGGGCAGGTCGCCTACGCACCATTCGTCTTCACCACCTTTACCGTACGCAAGCTCAAGCGCACTCAGCTCTGCAGCGTGTCACAACACCTAGCGAACCGTCACCTGGGCGCTATAGATTTAACGTTTGCGCTACCACCTCGCGGTGCACGGGCGCGCTGCCAAACATGGCTTCACCAGCCAGTGCACGCCGATAAAAGAGATGCATATCGTGCTCCCACGTGAAGCCGATTCCGCCATGCACTTGAATGGCCTCGCTCGTGACCGTCTTACACATGTCGCTGCAATAGGCTTTGGCCATCGGGACAGCCTGCTGTGCCTCTGGCACCTGCTCGTCGACCGCCCACGCCGCATAGTATGTCAGCGACCGGGCATTTTCGACCTGGACCATCATATCGACACACTTATGTTTGACCGCCTGGAAGCTACCGATGGGCTTGCCGAACTGTACCCGCTCCTTCGCATAGGCCACAGCCATATCGAGCGCTTTCTGGCCAGTCCCCACCATCTCTGCACACAGACCTGTCATGCCGATATCCAACACCCGCCGGAGAATCGCCCAGCCCTGCCCGACCTCGCCGATCACCTGTTGCCCAGGCACGCTGACCTCCTGAAAGGCAATATGGCATTGGCGTCGGGTCATATCCACGGTCTTGAGCTGCGTGACAGTCACGCCGGGGGCCTTGGCATCCACAAGGAAGACGGTGATCCCCTCTTCAGGGCTTCCCCCTTGAGCGGTACGCGCGGCAACGACAAGGTAGTCCGCAACATGCGCATCGGGGACAAACATCTTCTCCCCGGACAGCACAAAGTCTCCTCCCTTGGCGATCGCCCTCATCGTCACCCCGGCGGCATCGTAGCGGCCACTCTTCTCCGCCAGGGCGAGAGAGAGTATCACCTCGCCATTGACTACACGCGGCAGGAGCGTTGTTTTCTGTTCTGCCGACCCGCCTGTCACAATCGCTGCACTCCCGAGCACTGCCGTGGCAAAGAACGGCCCGGGCAGCAGAGACTTCCCCATCTCTTCTAGAATCACGATGAGATCGATGAAACTGCCACCACTGCCGCCCCAGTCTTCGGGCACATTGATGCCGAGCCAGCCAAGCTGGGCGATCTTTTTCCACAGTTCCGTCGCATGCGCCGTCTCATCGGCCATCATCTTCCGCACGAAGGTCGTTGGACACTCAGCATCGAGAAACTTCCGTGCCGTCTCGCGCAGCATCTCTTGATCTTCTGTGAACCCGAAATTCATGGCTCTCCACTCCTTTCGTACCTGGATCAAGCGCCACAGTTACCATGTCGCGCCGGTCTCTGCTAGTCGCGGCCATACTCTCTACTGCCCTGAGGACGTGGCTGAGATACGGGCCACCACTCGCTCCAGCTGCCTCATGGAGGTGTTGACAATGAAGAGCAAGCTCGTGCTTGTGATGTCTGTGGGGGTGCTGTTAGGGGGGTACCAACTTGAGGTTCAGTGATCAGCTAGAACCGGACAGAGAGCAGTTATCGCCGGGTCCAGGGTTAAGTCCTAAAGAAAAGGAACGCCTCCTGCAGCACACCCAGAGAGTTGTTGATCGGGGTTCCTGCGCGGGCTGCTAACCAGCCCCGCCGGGACTCCCGCTCGACCCCGGGCATGAAACCACGGTCACCCCTCCCCCGGCAGGCAGCCTTGGAGACCCTTCTGCAGCAGGGGGGAAGCGAGCAGGAGATCGAAGCAATTAGGCAGGCCGCAGAAACAGGGAACGAAGTCACGCTACGCGCCCGATCGAGTTCCGTCTTTGCCGAAGAACGACCCTTCGCTCTAGTTTCCTGGCAGACTCAGTAACGCTCCTGGTTTCCTGGCTGCCTCCCTTTTCATGCTGAGATTAGCAAACCCGCTCACTCGCATATAACCTGGGCATATCTCCTGTGACACCTCCTTGCCCGGCCTTTTCCACTTTTTCGCGGCAGCCCTGCGATCGCCCCGCGGGTTTCGGCCTTGTTACCCCTTCGGCAGGTTGAGGACGCGGTCACCAATAATATTGCGCATGATCTCAGAGGTGCCTCCAGCGATCGTATACAGGCGAGAGCCCAGGGCACGGCGAGACCAATAGCCGCGCTGCACTCCACGTTCCTCGCCCAGTGCGCATTGGCTGTACGGACCGAGCAGTTCTGTGGCAAAGTGGACAATACGCACGTACAACTCGCTCGCAGCCAGCTTGCCGATCGACCCCTCAGGCCCAGGAGGAGCACCTTTCAGCTGCCGGGTGAGCTGACGAAAGCCGTTGTATTTAATCGCTTGGATCTCGGTGTAAAACTGCGCGATTTTCTGCCGGACCGCAGGATCTGCAGCAGCCGTGTGACCATCGAGACGCATCCGTTTGGCAACCTCTGTCAACTGGCGCAGCAGTGGCTCTAGCTGGAAGACGATACCGAAGTTGGCACGCTCAAACATCAAAGTGGTCACCGCGACCTGCCAACCCTGGTTTTTCTCGCCGACCAGATTCGCTTTGGGGACGCGTACATCTTCGAAAAACACCTCGTTGAACTCGGCATCGCCGGTAATTTGCACCAGCGGCCGTACCGTAATCCCTGGGGACTTCATATCCACCAGCAGGTAGGATAACCCTTTGTGCTTCGGTGCGTGCGGATCGGTCCGTACCACAAGGATACAGTAGTGCGCCTGATGGGCATAGCTGGTCCAGACTTTCTGCCCATTCACCACAAAATAATCACCCTCCTCAACGGCTCGCGTTTGCAGAGAGGCGAAGTCCGATCCAGCGCCAGGTTCGGAGTACCCCTGGCACCAAATCTCTTCGGCGCTGAGGATTTTGGGGATATAGCGCTTCTTCTGCTCCTCCGTCCCCCAGTGCATCAGCGTTGGTCCGACGATAGAGATGCCCAGTGGGTTGGCCACACCCGGCGCTCTGATGCGTGCCATTTCCTGTTGATAAATCACCTGCTCCACAACCGTAGCGCCGCGTCCTCCATATTCTTTTGGCCAGTGGATACCGACCCAGCCGCCAGCGAACAGCTTCTTTTGCCACTGTAACTGGATAGCAAAACGTTTGTCCTGGTCCAGTTCCTCAAAGGTGTCAGGGTCGTACCCTTCTGGTGGATTCGCTTCAAGCCAGGCACGCAGCTCCTGACGGAACGCTTCTTCCTGAGGAGTATAATCAAAGTCCATTGCCTTTTCCTTCCGTAACTCAGCTAGCGGATTATAATTTTTGCACCTGGGAAAGACAAGGAACTGCCCTTTGATGGCAGCGTGGCTCCTCACCGCCACTTTCTGACCTCGATGACCCTTCCCCGGCAATGTCACTGGCGAGAATATGTGGCAACGCCGGTGCTTCGGGTAACCCCTGACGCATTCAGAGGTCGAGATGAGCGAGTGTAACTTTGACCATAACTTCGCAGACACCTGCTTCGTGGATCAGACACCTCTACCTTTTAGCCATTCCCCCTGGAATCTCCTCCAACGTTTGTCTAGCTCTTTTCTCTCCTAGGCCCCTTCTCTATTCTGATACCTATGAAGAAGCTCAGTCATATCGACAGCCAGGGACACGCTCGTATGGTCGATGTAGGGGACAAAGCCGTCACGCTTCGCGAAGCCGTCGCGACCGGTACGGTACGTATGACCCCTGAAGTGCTCCGCTTGCTCATGAGCGGCCAAATGCCCAAAGGCGACGTACTGGCCGTCGCGCGTGTGGCCGGTATCATGGCCGCTAAGAAAACGCCCGATTTGATCCCTCTTTGCCATCCCCTGCCCATCACATCCGTACGTGTGGATTTTCTTCCCCAGGAAGAACGCGGCACGCTCGCCATCGAGGCGAGGGTCAAGGTCGAAGGCAAAACCGGGGTGGAAATGGAAGCTCTGACGGCGGTCTCTGTCGCCGCACTGACCATCTATGACATGTGCAAGGCGGTAGACAAGGGGATAGTCATCTCGGATATCTGCCTGGTGAAGAAGACCGGTGGCAAAAGCGGCACGTATGAGAGACCGACATGATATGGTAACGGTTCGGCTCAAACCTGGCCGGGACGGGCCGGTGCGTGCCGGGCATCCGTGGATATTTTCTGGCGCCATTGGGCACATCGAAGGAGAAGCAGCGGCAGGGTCGCTGGCGCACGTCCTCGCTGCTGACGGGAGCGAGATCGGCATCGGCTACGTCAACCTACGGTGCTCTATTGCAGTCCGTATGCTGACCCGACAACCGCAGACAATTGACGCAGCGTTTCTCCAGCACCGTCTCGAGACTGCTCTCTCGTTACGGCGTGCGGTGCTGCCTGCTGGCACAACAGGCTATCGGCTGCTGAACGGAGAAGGTGATTTTCTCCCTGGTGTCGTCGCGGATGTCTATGACCGTTTTATTGTCTGCCAATACTTGACTGCCGGAGCTGACCGGCTGAAGCCCCTCGTCGTCACTGCCTTAGTAGCCCTTCTTTCCCCGCAAGGGATTTATGAGAAAAGCGAAGGCACGGTGAGACGAGAGGAAGGGCTTGACAAAGCCACCGGCCTCCTCTGGGGCACGGAGCCACCGCTCTTATTGACGATCCAGGAAAACGGCTGTCAGTTCCTGGTGAATATCCGGGGAGGGCAAAAAACTGGGTTCTTTTTCGATCAACGCGATAACCGCGCTTTAGTAGGCGCCTACGCTGCAGGCAAGCGGGTGCTCAACGGGTTTGCCTACACAGGCGGGTTCGGTATTGTAGCGGCCAAACACGGAGCGACCTTCGTCGTCTCGGTTGACAGTTCAGAAGCGGCCTTACACCTCGCGCGGCAAAACTGGCAGCTCAATCACCTTGCCGAACATCAAACTAAGTTTGTTCACGCTGACATGTTTTCTTACCTCCGCGAAGTCAATGAACATTTCGATGTGGTCATCTTAGATCCTCCACCGTTTATTCGCCGTCGCTCTGATGTGCAAGCTGGGATTGGTGGTTACAAAGAACTCAACCGCCAGGCTTTCCAACGGCTGCAACCGGGGGGATATCTATACACCTTTAGTTGTTCCCAACACCTCACGGCCACCGAATTTCTCCAAACTGTTCTGTTCGCTGCCGCTGAAGCGGGGCGCGAAGTGCAAGTCTTGCGGCATCTCACCCAAGCAGCTGATCACCCCATCGCCCACCCGGAAGGGGCCTATTTGAAAGGACTATGGTTACGCGTGGGGGCTTGCAATAGATGAGAAAAGATGCGAATCTTCTACACTTACCTTCGTCTAAAAAAGAAGAGCCCACAGTTGCCTTCTGCCTATTGTCTCAGGTACATGCCGGATCTATTCCCCTGGCACCGCCTAGTGGCGACGGTGCAGAAGCGTGTCCACCGGACCGAGCAACCGTGGATTTTTTATTTAATCCTAGACTTTTTCTGGAGAGACCAGAAGAAAGGGAGAGGAATAGTGCTATGAAGTTTCGTCCTGCTGGGCAGGAAAAACCTACTGCGAAGACTAAGTCACGTGCGCGGCGCGCACAGTCCTCGTCGGGACGATTATCTCGGCAAGCTACGGCAAAAGGGACGACGCAGAAACCTGCGAAACGGCACGCACCGGCAGTCAAAAAAGAACAACTGTCAGCAACACAGCCAGCGGTGCCTTCATCGTCCCCTTTAGTACCGTCCCCTGTGTTCGTCCGTCGGGACATTACTGCCCCGGACGGTAGTGTCCGTCCTGGGTGGGAGATGTGGATCGGCGACCATTGTTTTGGCCGTGCCGACAGCAAGGAGCTGTTGTTAGCGAGCTTCCAGCGTCTGCAAAGTCCGCCAGAAAGCTTTCACTGGCGTGAGGTGCGCAACCGTATGCAGATGCGTGGACGACTCCGTGCTATCCAGCCAGAGGAGGCGAAAGAGGACCCGTGGGGATGGGGCAAGAAGAACGAGACCGGCCTGCTTGAAGAAGAGGCGGACGGTTTTCAGGAACTGGCGCTGGATACAACCGTCTAACTCAGCACTCGCCGGGGGAGTGTTACGCCTCCGGCTGCCCTCCCCACCGCTACTCTCTATCCTTTGAACGATCAACTCATTCTGCCGCCAGCTTCTTGAGATCCTCGTACCAATTTTCGTACGGACGCAGCGGAGTCCACTCTAGGCTGGTGACGATATGGGAATACCCCAATTTCCAAATAGGGAGATTCAGAATCGCAGACTCGAGCGTGTCCGCCGAATCGACATCTAGCACGGCGATCACCTGGGTTTGACCAGGAACTTTCCAAAGAGCCTTGATCGCCCCAGCCTTGAGCGCGGCGACGGCAGCCTCCGCTTCTTTGAGCCACACGCCGTAGAATTCTTTGTTCGAGAGATTCTGCGGCTTCGTCAACTGGGCTTTCAACATGAACAGCATATCGTGTCCTCCTCTGTGAGCTATCTTCTCGTCGCGACCTGCTCTCCTATAGCGCAGCAGCAGAAGAAAAGGAAGCAGCAGGCAAGTACACAGCCGAACAGCCTCCCCCCTCAGGCGCACTCTGCGCGGTCACCCTCCCCCCCTTGGGCTTCCACCAGCGTCTTGACAATCAGGGGATGGAGTTGTCCATCCATACGGTTCCCCCAGCTGATCCATAGCAGCAACAGAAACCGGGCCAGCCACAATACAGAAAACAGCCTACCCCGACAGCGAGCAAAATCCACCCCACCAGACACGCTGGACAAGAGGGGGGAGTCGAGAGTAAAGAAAGAACGCACCTATGAGGAAAATGTCGTTACCTCCGCCGTCTTCTGCAAGGAGCACCTCTCCTGTGCCTAGACACCCCCGTGGTGCTGGGCAGACCAGCAGAGCGTACCCTTCCTGGCTCCTGTTTGGCGGCGGGGCACTCCTCGCTGTCGGTGTATTCTTCTTTGTCTCCGACGCGCGCGCACCGTTCTCCGTACTGAGCTCAGGGATGCTTTGGGGCTTCCTCCTCGGTCTCTCTACAGGAGGGTTCCTGCTCAACCGCGAGCACCATCGCACCCGCTGCACACAGGCTGAGCGAGACGCGGCCCACCGGGAACTGACCATCCACCGAGCATTACTGACCCTGGATATGTCCCGCCTGCTCCACCAACTCGCCGACGCAGTAATCCGGGCTGTGCCGTGTCGCGGCGTTGGTGTTTTCCTCCTCGTTCCCCAGTCTCGGGAGATCGAACACAGGGTCGTGGTAGGGCAGATTGCGGCCGCTGAGATGGACGCTGTGTGCCGTACCCTCATGACGACCCACTCTATTACCGAGGCCTTGGCACGAGGACCGGTTGTCCTCAACACCTCCCAAGACATCCGCGGGCAGTTCCCCACCCTGCACGTGCAAGACGTGATTCACCACAACCTGTTGATCGCCCCCCTGCAACGACAGCAGTTAGTCGGCCTGCTGATCCTGGTCGATACACAGCACAGCGCCCAGTTCTCTGCCTGTGATATACAACTGCTCACGGCTGCAGGAGTCCAAGCGGCGGTTGCACTCGAGCACGCACGAGCCTTTTCCCAGGCCCAGGCTACCGCAGCTCAGCGACAAGACCTCCTGCGTGCGCTGATGCACGCCCACGAGCAAGAACGCAAGCAGGTGGCCGAGGAGTGGCACGAGCGTTTTGGTGAGAAGCTCTTCCAAATGTTGCGCGACTTTCGTGCCTGTCACGAACTGATCGTGCAACGGGTCCCGGAAGGCAAAGAGCGGTTCGAGAAGCTGGCAGGCGAGATTGACGCTATGGCCGCGCTCGTGCGCAGTTTTACCAACGAGTTACACCCCTTGGTGCTCGACGATTTCGGCTTCGTGGCGGCGCTGCACGAATACGCCGCGCGTCTACGTGAGCAAGAGCAGTTTCAGGTGACGGTACACGCTGATGAGGACAGTGCCTCCTTACCGACCGAGGTGAACCTTGGCCTCTTCCGCATTCTCCAGGAAGCCGTGCTCAACATCCGCAAACATGCCCAGGCACACAAGGTCGAAATTGCCTTCACGCAAGAACACAGTGGGGTCTCATTGATGATCAAAGACGATGGGCAAGGATTTAACCCAGATCAACTCCCGCAGGGGTATGGCCTGTCATATATGCGCGAGCGGGCCGAGGCGTGCGGCGGGACACTCCGCGTGGTCAGCGCCCAGGGACAGGGGACCGAGGTACGCGTCGATCTCCCACGCCGGGAGAAAACGGTCATCCAACTAACGCAGCGCACGCACTCCCCCTAGCCATCTTTATAGACCAAAGCCACATCCCCCCAATAGACATAGCCGGAGGCCGGCTTTCCCCCTACCGCTCGTACTTCCAGGTAATCCCCACGCACGCCGACAACTGTCACTTCCATGGGCGGCTGCAAAACCATCAGCACCTGCGCGTCGGCCCGTGGCTGGTCGCGGAGCAATGATGGCGTCGTGACGCGGTAAATGCCAGACGGGCTCATGTCCACCAGTTTTTGCCCATCGACCCTGGGCTGCTGCACCGCTTGTTTCTCCTGCAGCCCTGGTCCCCCGCCCGGCGTGCCCTTCGCTGCAGAGAGTTTTTCGCGCTCTGTTTTCGACAGAGCTGTGTATTTCTCCCAGGTGATGATAGAGGCAACATCGACCTCTGCAGGCACGAAGAAGAGCGGGAAAGAGACCCGCACTGCACCGGTAGCCTGAGGGAACCGCCACGCGCGGACCTGGGTGAGGACACTATCCCATAACGCTCGGTTATCCAATTTGGCAGAGAGCACACGCGCACGCGTGACCTGTCCAGACGCTTCAATGGTGAGGTCAAGCACCAAGCTACCGAGCAACAGGGGATCGGTCGCACGTGCTTGCGCATACACATCCCGCAGCCCAGGCAAATAGGCTTCCACCGTTTGTCGAATGACCTGAGAGGAGCGCTGCGGATCGTTGGCACCCTTCCCTGACACCTGCATCTCCAGCTCGATGCTAGCCACGACCTTTTCCTGGGGAGGCTTTTCGCTGTACGCAGGCAGCGCAGCAAGCATGCCTTGCCCTTGCCTCCGTCCTCCGGATCTGTCCTCTTTCGCCAGAGGAGCAGAGGGAGGGGGCAGCTTTTTCGCAGAAGCGACTCCTTGTTCTCCTTGCCGGAAAACAGCCAGCTGCTCCCAGAAGGCACGGCTAGGCCATAGGGGCTGGAATTGACGATAGCTCCAGAGTGCTCCCGCGCTGAGAAGCAGCAATACCACCACACCCCCGAGCCGCTTCATCACCGTCAACCGCCTGCGCCGGTCTTCCTCGTACAACGACATTGCCCAAGAGACGATAAAGGTATCCAGATCGTTCCTCGCTTGCTGCCTCTTATTGAGTACCGCCTTGGGCTGAGAACTGCCCCGCGCCCGCTCTTTTTTGCGTTGCCTCACCTCCGCCAACAACGTGGCCCCCTCCGCTGAGGGAATAAGACGAAACGCATGCAAAAGGGCATGCTCTGCCAGATGGAGTTCTCCTGCCTGCAGCCGGAGTTTGCCTACTAGAGTGAACAGTTCATGGACAAGCGACCGCTCCTCCGTAGTCAGCTCCTGCCACGACTGCACAGCGGCCAGATGTTTCTCAAGCCCCTGTACGCCGTCACAGTGCACTTTGGTCAGAAGCCAGTACAGCTCACAGACGCGATTGTAGCGCTCCCTCGAGAACAAGCATTCCCAATGTGGCAATGCTTCAGCATACTGACCCTGCGCATAATACCACCGCGCCAAAAAGAATCGCGAGGCACGGACTCTGGGATTCACGTCGAGGACACGCTGATGCCATTTGACAGCGGCTGCCTCTCCGTACCGCTTTGCATACACCCGCGCCAAAATACTTAGAGAAGCGACATCCTCAGGGTAAGTGCGGATGGCCTC
>Ga0308420_1000004_pt1 | contig 89374 bp, 80 predicted proteins | sample HotsprSampleMS55_FD_203802 | JGI IMG/M metagenome (GOLD analysis project Ga0308420, IMG submission 203802) | Hot spring phototrophic mat microbial communities from Mushroom Spring, Yellowstone National Park, Wyoming, United States - 20090730_MS55 ... | reverse complement strand
AGTAGAAGGTTATCCGACACCACGCCTTGAATGCGGTTATAGATACGCGGCGCAGACCCTTGATATGCTCCATTTGTAAACCCGACTCGCAAAGGCGATTCCACAAGCGTGCGACCAATGTAGTCGAGCTTCACACGCTGCCAAAGCACGCCCCGCTCTATGTCATCAAGTAAAGAAGGCTGTGAGAGATTTTCCGTTTTTATGCGCCCGACTGTCAGAAAATCTTCAATCAGCTGATATGTATCTTCATCTATGAGTTTGCGTAACTCTACGACCGACTTGAAACCATTTTTCTCTTTGCGGTAAGCCAGAATGCGTTCTACATCAGGTGCAGTCAGAAAAGGAATGGAGAGCAGACTTGAAAAGCCCGCCGTATTGAGATTAATTTTTTGCAGACGTAGCAAGTTAAATTGCTCTAAAATTTCACTATTGCCGCTTTGTTCGCTCGATAGGTCGAGCAGTCGGTCTAAGGTTTGGCGTCGGAGAATCTCCACACTGTCAGGTGGTGGCACTGATGCTGAACCGCTCTCTTGCGCCATAGCGCATTCTGCCACAAGCATCAACACAGCAAACCAACATAGCTTCCTCATGACGAACTTTTCATTCTTGGTGTGATTTTACCTAAAATAGTCTCTGAATTTCTTTACCATGCAACGCGTAGGTGTTAGTGGTGTTGCAGACATGTAACGCTTGTTTTCATCACTTAACTGACCACTTTCTATTCATGCGATACACTTCGCAAGCTATTGAAACTTTGGTTGAAGAATTTGCCAAACTGCCGGGCATTGGTCGTAAGACGGCACAGCGCCTTGCCCTCCACATTTTACGTGAAAAAAAAGAAGAAGTCCAATTGCTTGCTAAAGCGCTGTTAGATGCCAAAGAGCTGGTGATTTATTGTCGCATCTGCCAAAATGTTACCGATGTGCATCAAAATCCCTGCCCGATTTGCACCAGTCCTAAGCGCAATCATCACTTGATTTGCGTAGTTGAATCGCCCAGCGATGTGATTGCATTTGAAAAAACGAATCAATACCACGGGGTTTATCATGTCTTGCATGGCGTTATTTCTCCGCTCGATGGCATAGGTCCCGACGACCTTAAAATCAAGGAATTGCTGGCACGACTCAGCACCAATGGCGAAAGTGCCCCCCAAGAAGTCATCCTCGCTTTGAACCCGACGGTCGAGGGCGAAACCACAGTGCTTTACCTTGCCAAGTTGCTCAAGCCGCTTGGGGTCAAGGTCTCTCGCATTGCACGCGGCATTCCGGTCGGCAGCGAATTGGAATACACTGACGAGGCAACTTTGACACGTGCTTTGGAAGGACGCTCGTTGATATAGCCGTGTCGCACAAGTTTTTTCAGTGTGCTCGAAAATTGTGAAACATCGCCTATCGGGCTTTCGCATACTTTGGTATAACCGTTTTCGCTTAACTTCTTTCTGAAATTGCTATGAAAAGATTATACCGTTCTTCACGCGAGCGCATGATTGCAGGTGTTGCTGGCGGGCTTGCCGAATACTTTGATATTGACCCTGTTTTCGTGCGTGCAATTTTTGTTGCCAGCATATTTTTAAGCGGTATCGGCATACTCATCTATCTTGTGCTCTGGATTATTACCCCGCAGACGCCGTTAGTGCCTGCCAGTTCTTCAGAGAATGCCTCAGCGTTTGGTGCAGCAACTGCCGCTCAAACTCTTTCTCCAGAAGAGCTTGAGACGCAAAAAAAGCGAAATTCTACTCTCATCGGCATTGGGCTTATTGCGCTCGGTATCATCATTTTTTTAGAGCTACTCCTACCATCGTTTAGCGTTACTTACCTTTTCCCGCTGGCACTCATTGGAGCAGGCGGATTCCTGATTTGGAAAACATTTGCCCAGCCAAGTAGCTCAAGTGAGTCAGTGTAACACCTTAAAGCCAAACTGCAGTTACAGCCATGAAACTCTCTGGGATATTTTTAGGTGCATTTCTTTTAGCCAATGGCGTGATTCTTCTCCTACGAAACATAGGTTCTATCGAGATACATATTGCCAACAGTGAGCTGTATTGGGCTATCATTTTCATTTTGCTCGGTGCCAGCTTCTTGCTCGAGAATCGCGTGCTTAAAGCAAGTGCGGCTGGCAGTGCCGCCATTCTCCTCACCGTCGTCATCTGGTCATTCATCCTGAACTTTCAGCCTGCCGAGTTTATTCGTGAATCTCGCTTGAGCAAAGCGCATGCGAAACATTCTCCATACCACATTTCCGAGCCCCTCAATGGCACTGTGCAGCGCGCAAAACTGAATTTGCGCCACTCTATTGGCACGCTCACCATCAAGGATACCACCAGTGACCTTGCATATGTTGAAAGCATCTCTCCTTTAGGTTACAAGTGGGCACGCAAGCATTTTGCAGACTATGAACTTCTGGAGCTCAAGCCGAATTATGACCATGGCAGATTTACCCTCAACTCAAGCCCTTTTACCACTATCAAACTCAATGCTGCACCGACTTGGGAAATTGGTTTGGATATTTCAGCTACCCCAGCGGAACTTGATTTTTCAAAATTCAAAGTTGAAAGACTCCACCTTGATGCGGGGGCTTCCTCAATTGACCTGCGACTTGGCCATCTTGCCGATAAGCTCGAGGTCTTCATTGATGCCGCCGCCGCCACAATTGATATTGAACTGCCGAAAGATGTCGGCTGCGAAATTTATCACGACAGTCAGCTTGGCAAGGCTCACTTTGATGGATTCGTTAGGAGAGGTAGCACTCTACGCACGGATAATTTTGATACTGCCAGCAAGAAAATTTACCTCAACTTGGATTCAGGTGTCTCCAGCATTGATGTGCGCCGATACTGACAGTGCAACCTCTATTTAACTTGGCGCCGTTACCTTGAACCCAGTTGCTGCGTCGCTTGCAGGTATGTTTGAATTGCTGCGTAAATTTTGCGCTCTACATCGTAAAACTCTTCCCCAGTTTCTTTGTAGAGCCCGCCTGTGATGATGACGGCAATGCCAATTCCATGTTGGCGAGTGTAATACCAGCCGCTGAGTAATCCGTATGCCTGTCCCGGATGTCCAGTCATCTCTATGCCTTTTAGCACATTGTTCGTGTGATGCAATCCTATTGCATACTTTTGAAATGCAGGGTTTCCCGTCTTGAGCGAATCTTTTTCCATCTGCAAGAGCTGGCCTTCGCTCAATATCTGGGTTTTGCGTAGCTTGCCACGGTTTAGAAATACTTGAGCCAGTGTTGCCAATTCTCGCGTGCTGATTCGCAAGCCACCTTGCGGTGAAAACAGCAGTGCATTTGAACCTACTGCGTAGCTATCCAAAGCAAATGGTTTACTTGCGCTATCGGTTTGTGCTGTCCACTTGCCATCAATGAGACGATAGGGATAAGCCAATTTTTCAGGTGGAATATCTTGCAGGTTAAAGCTGCAGGCAAGTCCTAATGGTTTGAAAATGTGTGTTTTGCAGTATTGGTCGAAACGCTCTCCTGAATGAATTTCCACGAGTGTGCCAAGGAGCGCATACCCCAAATTTGAATATGCAAATTTCGTCCCCGGTGCTTCTTTCGCCCATAGCGCATAATAGACGCTATCGTGGTAGCGCTTGCCGTTTTTGCTTAGCACATCTTGCAATGCCACTGCAGGGTCTCGCCAAAGCACGTAGTAGGGCACGGGTTGCTGTTCATCACTTAGTAAGCTGGAAGTGTGTTGCAAAAGATGTCGGTAGGTGATAGGCACATCAGGGAAGTATGGATTGCGAAAGGTAAATCCTAATGCTTTGGAGACATCATCATCCAACTTGAACTTTCCTTTTTCGTGAAGCTGTAGGAGTGCCACGGCAGTCAGCACTTTCGACACAGAGGCAATACGCACATATGTGGTGTCTGTCATGGCAGCCGCTCTACCCAATTGCGCTTGACCGTGTGCATACGAAAACAGTAGTGATTCGGGGCGCACAATAGCCACGCTTAGCCCTACAATGCTATGCGACTCTGCAATCGAGTCGAGCATGCGTGAGAGTGTTTTGCTGTCTTGCTCTTTTGGCATCCATTCGCCTTGCACATCTGCGAAGGCGACCAGTGCCAGCAGCACAGCGTTCATGCACAGCCTATGCATGGGCATTTAGACGCGTTCGGATTTTTTCAGTTCTGCCAGTGCCCAACCCGCCCAATTTTGTAGCCACGATACGCTGCCCAGAATACCTAATTTTTGATAAGTAATTGGGAAAATTTTGGGATACTTCGCACCAACCTTCAAGATGAGCGTCGTGAAATCTGCCAGTGTCATTTCATCACGGAATAGCGTTTCACGGTAGCGTTCGGGCAGTTCGTCGAGCACTTTCATAATTTCGTTCATTAGTTCATTGACGAAATTTGGTTCGTCCGTACGCTTGTCATAACACATGAACTTCATCAGGTTCGACATAATTGCCACATTAGGCTCAAATGCGTTGATGTGCTCGAGGTCGGCTCGGCTTAGGGCATTGCGTTCGAGTGCATGAGCTAATGCCGTGGTTGTGCGTTCTAAGTTGCGCACCATGGAACCGAATCCGCAGAAGGTCAGCGGCGAAGAAAGTGAAGCTGCATCGCCGAACAGCACAATGCGGTCGTCAGCGGTAACACGGCTGTTGCCAAACCCATTGTGATGATAAGCAGGAATAATGCCGAAGACTGGTTTATGAATTTTGAAATCTTTGCCCAGCGGCTTATAGGTGGGGAGTTTTTCAAAATAGACTTCAAACAGGTTGAGTAAGGATTTATCGTTTTCGGAGTCGATTCGGTCGTAGAAGAACAGGTATGAAGTAAATTCGGTCTGGCTTGCTGGGAAGCCTTCCCAGATGAGCTGTCGTCCGCCGCCGCGTGAAAAGTCTGCTGGTTCTGTTGAGACCAAAATTTCGCCCACGGAGTAATCCACATTTTCCAATCCGCTGGCTAAGGTACCGACGGTAGGGCAACAGTGTGTCTGTGGCAGCCCGTTATTGAGTTGCATAGCAATTGGCGACATCACGCCCATGGTATCGACCAGCACTTTGGCTTTGAAATACTGCAACTGTCCTTCGCGTCTGACTTCTACAATCACACCATGCTCACATTTGAAGACACGCTCAAAGTAAGTTTGCCCAATCACCGCGCTTTTTGGATGCTGCAAGAGCCTCTTGAGCGCCAAGCACAGAATGGCATCAGACTCAATTGCGCAGTCTAAGACATTTTGCATGTAGAGTCTTTTGCGTTCGCCTCGTGCGGCAAACTCCACAAACCCAGTTTTGTATCGTGCTGTAATGGCGTGTTCAACTTCAGCTTGTTTGATAAGTCCCATTTTTTCCAGCCGTGCAAGCTCTCGCAGGGAGATATTCCAATCGCGATGTGTCTTGGCTGGGGTATATTTGTCGAAGACTAATACAGACTGCTGATGCAAAGACGCCATGGCTGCCGCATGCAACAATCCCAATGTGGCTCCTGCATAGATGACATCAAATTCTCCGGTGATTTTGATTGCGGGCGGCAATTTTGAGCCGTCTAAAATTACTTCAGGAATGTTGGCTTGCCCGATGCGCGACCAGTAACTATCGAGCTCTTGAATTCGACGCACCCAGAATTCGCCATCTGCAAGTTTAGAAAAGTGTTGATAGACCAGCGGATGTGTGGCTTGAAGCTCTGTTAGTGATTTCATTATACGATGCAGAATTTTAGAGAATGTTGGTTACAATTTAGTGTGCCGCACGGCTTTGCTCAAACCTGTGTGATGCTTTCTTTCTTCATGCTCCTAAATTTTGCCTTCAGATTTGATTGACACCTAATGCAATGCTCTCTTGCTGCACTTCTGCCGTAAGCAGTTGCGTTTGACTTAGGCTGTATGTGGTGAGTGCAATCGTTTTCAGATTATCGAGCATGAGGCGCGTGAGTGCGGTGCTCATCAGCACCTCTTTACTATTGATTTTGCCTTCCCAGTAGAGAAAGACAAATGTAAAGGCTTGCGTGCGGTCGTGAAATTCACGCAGGCGCGCCAAGTGCCTGACTTTTTCTTCATCATCAAACGATAGCGGTAGCCATGCACTGGCTCTTACACCGAACTTTTTTAGCATCATCACCACGCTGAAGTGCTCGTCAATAGCCAGTGTATCACTTGCCTTAGCCTCCAGTTGCCCCTCGATGAAAGACAATCCTGCTTCTGCCAGCCGCTGTGCGACTTTCATTACTTTGAGTTTTTCTTCTGTGGCAAGTTTGAGCACACTTTTTGGCGTTAGTGCTGCCACTTGAGCTTTTGCTGCCAGCATTTGAATGGCGGTGCAAACCTCATTGAGTGTGAGTGCCTCATCAAACTTGACAAAGACGATTGATGTTTTCGGCTCAACAGAGCCAATCATACGGGAGTTTATGCGCTGCACACTCAAGGTTTGAAGTGGCGGGTTTTTTCTTGCTTGTTTTCTTGCGGCATCGAAGAATCGGTCTAGCTCGTTTTTGCCTAAGATTTTTTTTACTTGTTGCACAAAGAAAACGGCTTCGTCAATACCGAGGCGCTCGCCTTTGTCTAACTTTTCCAATATCTGCTCAATAGAGGCTTTCTCCTTTGTCATCATACGCCTTATTTCAGTTGGCTCAAAAGTCAATCTGGTAAATCAAGTATTCTTTGTAAGGTTCAGCGCCAATGGCTTCGGCAAGTTTCTGCATTGGGATATTACTTTTTAGCACCCAACTTAGCTCTGCTTCCCAATAGCCTTTGCGAATACCGACTTCTACCGTTTCTGCATTCATCAAGGAATCCACGCCCTTGTTGCGATATTCTGGGATAACGCCCATCACGATGGTGCGGATACGATTAATCTTGCGTGAGTACCACAGAAACTTTATCAGTCCCGTCAGCGACATAGGATTGCCATTTACATGTTTGAGCGCAATGTTGACATCTGGTAGCGATAGCGAAAACCCAACATACTCGCCCTTATCATTTTGCACGAAGTAAATCAGGTCGGGGTCGGCGATTTGTTTCAAATCTTTTGCCAAAGTATAGAATTCTTTTTCGGTAAAAGGCACAAAGCCCCAGTTGAGTTCCCACGCTTTGTTGTAGAGTGCTCGAATAATTTTTGCTTCGTTTTGCCAATCTTTGATGTTGAGATGTCTGAGGCGCAATTTTTCCCGCTTTTTTACCAGCTCACTGATGCGCTTGAGACGAGGCAAATCTATGGTTCTTTGATTGACCCGCCACGCGACCAGCTCTTGCTCCACTCTGAACCCATAATCCTTGCAGAGTTCGTGATAGTACGGTGGGTTGTAGGTCATCAGGAATGTAGGTGGCGAGTCATAGCCTTTGCAGAGCATGCCGAGTTGGTCGTTGGTGGAGGGACTAATTGGTCCGCGCATGGCATTCAAGCCTCTTGCTTTGAGCCATGCTTTGGCGGCATCAAATAGTGCACGCGAGACTTCTGTGTCGTTCATGCACTCGAAAAAGCCCCAGAATCCTACTTTATCTTTGTGCAGCTCGTTGTGAGCATCGTTAATCGTTGCGGTGATGGTGCCTTGCATTTGTCCGTTTTTCCAAGCTGTAAAGCAGGCGCGGTCGGCATGTTCCCAGAGCGGATAGCGCGCTTTGTCCAAAGTTTTTTCATAGTCGGCAATAGGATGCGGCACCCAGTTTTTTCTCAAAAGCTCATCTTGAGCATAGACTTTCCAAGCGAATTTGATATAGCTACGAATTTCTTTTGGGGTTTTTGCTTCTCGGATTTCAACAGACATTGTGTTTTGCTGCTACGGTTTGATGATGGCTTTTTTGGGCGAAAAAATAAGACTTTCTCTTAGCTTTCTTTATGTTTGAGCATGAGATTTTTCTTTTTTGCCCTTACATCGCAAAATAGATGTTCGAAGTACTTTTGTCATTGCAAGCAAAGCGAGCAACCCACTATGGATGCTTCACTGTGCTGCGCTCCGTTCAGCATGACGGTGTATCTGCAAGACAACGGCATAATCGGTTTAATTCACATCTGGTTTAATCGGTAGTTGCTATGTCAGGCTAAGCGTGCATTCACTCAAGTTTAATCATCAATACAACCTAACAAGTTAGAACGATATGCGCTGCTGCATTTGCACTTTTCTCATCTTGCTTTGCTCATCGTGCAATTTGTTTTCGCCGCGCACGCCTGAAGAGCCAGAGAGTGCAGTTACTCCTTCTTTCGCATGGCGACCGCCCACCGTTGCCGATGTTGTGCTTGAAAATCTCTCCAATGCTTTTGCCAGCATCAGCCCTGTCGACTATGCGCGCACCTTTTCCCCTGCACCAACGACCGACAATCTTATGGTCTCCGATTTTGTCTTTATCCCTGCACCTGAAACCGCAGGCACAGCTGGCGCCATTTTTCAAAACTGGAACATTGTGGCTGAACGCCGATTCTTTGAGAACTTTCGCAGTCAGCTCGAGCCCGGCTCACGAGCGCAGTTTCAAATTACCGTTGAAGAACGCACGCTCAACTCGGCTACGGACTTACAGCTCTCGATTTCTTATCGGCTTGTGGCGCGTTACATCACGCGTGATATTCCTGAACAGACGCGTGGCAAATCGGTCTTGCGCCTTATACAATCTTCGCAGGGATTTTGGTATGTGCGTGAGTGGCGCGATTTCCGAAGCGATTTTGACTTCACACTCAGCGAGCTCAAACGCCGCCTTGCCAACTAAACAGGCATATAAGACTTGACTTTTCTTCTTAAATTTGGTTTACCTATACAATTTTCAAACTCGAGGCTTTTTCATGTTGCACCTGTTCAGGTTGCCAGCTTTTGACAGTATGTTCTCGCGCATGGGTCGCCGGTTGCGTCTTCGCCTCCGTCTGCGACTTCTTGCAAAAGATGCAACCCGCTCACCTTTGAAATATGTGAGATTGGCTTTCGCTGGATTGATTTTGTTCTACATCATGTTTGGTAACTATGGGTTAGTTACACGTGTGCGCTTGGAATTGCAAAAAATGCACCTTCAGGCACAGCTTGAAGCGGAAAGGCTTCGCACTCAATCTCTGCAAGATGAGATTCAAAACATGCAGCGTCTTGAAGAAATCGAGCGCTGGGCAAGAGAAAAGTACCATCTTTCAGCACCCGGCGAAACCATCTATGTGCTTAAGCCCTGAATTTGCTTAAAAACTAAAGTCAGTCCGTTGCCACCATGAATTCAACAAAAACGCATAATGCTTTAAAGTTGCACTTGGGGTGTGGGACAAATGTTGTGGAAGGCTGGATAAACATCGACTACAGTCTGGGAGCACATTTAGCTAAAATTCCATTGAGCAAATTTTTCCTGCGAAAAACTGGCTTATTGCGTAATGAATGGGATAGTCGAATCATGCTTCATGATTTAAGAAAAAAATTGCCATTTGGTGACAACACTGTTGATTGCATCTACACTTCTCACACGCTTGAGCATCTGAATAAAGCCGATGGCTATCAAATGTTGAGTGAGTCGTATCGCGTGCTAAAGCCAAACGGCATATTGAGGGTCGTTGTCCCCGATTTGAAAGCGATTGTTGCAGATTATGTAGAAAACAAAATTAAATCTGACGATTTTTTACTTGCGTTACATGTCGGATACGAAGAAGAATCCGATTCAGGATTTAAAAAAGTGCTTGCCCCCTTTGTCAGATTTCCGCATAAATGTATGTATGATGAGACAAGACTTGTAGAGATTATGACTGAGATTGGATTTAAGGCAAAAGCTATGAAGCCTTTCGATAGTGACATCAGTGGCATCCACGATATAGAAATCGAATCGCGCACCATTGATGCCGTCATTGTTGAAGGCAAGAAATAAACAATGCAATCACATTGCACAAAAAAGTCAGAGATATGTCCTACGTCCAAAATCCATACACTTATCGCCGCCGTGAAACTGTTGAAGTTGGCTTTGGCATCATCAAACTGGGTGGCAAAAATCCCATTCGCGTTGAATCCATGACCACGACCGACACAATGGATACCGCCGCCACCGTTGAACAGTGCCGCCGACTCTACGAAGCGGGTTGCGACATTATCCGCATCACTGCGCCCTCGATGAAAGAAGCCGAAAACTTGGGCGAAATCTCAAAGCGACTTCGTGCGATGGGCATTCACACGCCGCTCGTTGCCGATATTCACTTTACGCCCAATGCCGCACTCAAAGCCGCAGAGTTCGTCGAAAATGTGCGCATCAATCCGGGCAATTACGCCGATAGAAAAAAATTCGTCGTTCACGAATACACCGACTCCGAATACGAAGCTGAACTTGAACGCATTCACGACCAATTCAAACCGCTCGTGCTGAAATGCAAGGAATACGGTCGCTCCATGCGCATTGGCACCAATCACGGCTCGCTTTCTGACCGCATCATGAACCGCTACGGCGACACGCCGCTCGGCATGGTTGAATCCGCCCTTGAATTTGCACGCATCTGCGAACTTTACGGCTACTATGATTTCATCTTTTCCATGAAATCTTCCAATCCGCTCGTAATGATTCAAGCCTATCGCTTGCTTGTGGAAAAAGCCGATAAGGAATTGAAGCACAAGTATCCACTTCACTTGGGCGTTACGGAAGCAGGCAACAGCGAAGAAGGGCGCGTCAAATCGGCGATTGGCATTGGCGCATTGCTTGAAGATGGCTTGGGCGACACAATTCGCGTCTCGCTCACCGAAGACCCGGTCAATGAAGTTCACTTCGGCTTTGAACTTGTCAAGAAATACAATGACCAACTTTGGATTACCGCCGATACGATTGGCAATTTCGCCAAGCAATTTGTTACGCCGAAGCCCGAAGAGCCGCCGTTCAATCCGTTTGAGTTCAGCCGGCGCGTTTCACAAAAAATTGCTGTTGGAAATTTGGAAATGGGCGGCGATGCCGTGCCACGTGTTGAACTTGAAGTCAAAGAATCGCTTGCCAACGTTGAGAAAGTTCGCGATGAGATTATCTTTTCGGCGAAGCCTTTCCTTGCTGAAGGTGCAAAGTCAGAATTTACGTCCATCACCACCGACTTTATTGATGAAGTCAAGGCGGTTCAAGCCGCACTTCAAGAAAAATTTGTCTCGCCGATTTTGTCAGTTTCCGTCAGTGAGATGCTCACGGCACAAGCCCTTGTCAATTCCGTCGATAAAATTCGCCTCAACATCAAGCGTGGCGATGCGCCGTTTGACCTTGAAGGTATCAAGCACCTTGTCGGAAAAGCGGCGATTGAGTTCTCGTTCGTCAAAGATGAAGAATCTGACACGGCGATTGCGGAAATTCTCGTGCGCCTTGCTGAAAAGTGCAAAGCCGTTGGACTTGAAAAGGCAATGTTCTCTATTCAGGCAAAGGACATCATCTTTCCGTATCGCCGCTTGGCACAGGCGTTCAAAGTTGCGGGAATCACCTATCCGATTGTGCTTCGCTACGATGCCACTTGGATAAAGCCTTCCGAAAATCCAAATGCAAAGATTCCTGATTCATCTACGGAGGTTGCAACGCTTTGCACGGTTGCAGTTCAGTTTGGTGCGCTGCTTTGCGATGGCATTGGCGATGCGGTTGCGCTTCGCTCCAACTTGCTTCGTGGCGATGAGCTCAATCTGCTCTATAACATCTTACAAGCCACACGCTACCGCATGACGAAGACCGAGTTTATCTCTTGCCCCTCATGCGGACGCACGCTCTTTGATTTAGAAGAAGTTACTGCCAAAATCAAAGCCCGCACGGCGCACCTCAAAGGCTTGAAAATTGGCATTATGGGCTGTATTGTGAATGGACCGGGTGAAATGGCAGATGCAGATTTTGGCTATGTTGGCACAGGCGTTGGACAAATCTCGCTCTATGTGGGCAAGGAAGTGGTTCATCGCAATATCCCCGAAGCAGAAGCCGTTGAGCGGTTGGTCGAACTCATCAAAGCGCATGGCAAGTGGCAAGAGCCTGCAGTTTCGTCAGAGGCAGAGGTTCAGTCGTAGTGCTATGCACTTTGGCGGCTTGATTTGAAACTCGGTCCGAACTTGGCTGGTTCAGCTGCAAGGCACATTCTTTGATGCAGGTTTTCCTGTCCAGATTTTTTCAGCAAGAGAACCCTTATCAACTCATTTGAATTTGAGGAGGATATATTCGTTATGGACATCATTCATTCACGGCTTGAGTCTGCTGGTGTGCCGTATGCCGATGGTTTGACCACTTTGATAGGCTCTATGCTTTTGCTACTGGTTTGTTGGTTCTCACATTTTATTTCCCGTCGGATTTTGTTAGCGTGGATTCATAAATGGGCTGAATTTAGCCAAGCCAGTTGGGATGATGTATTGGTCAAACAAAAGACTTTCGACCGTTTGGCGCATCTTGCCCCAGCGATTGCCTTGCAACTGTGCGCCCCGATTTTCTTTCCAAATTCGCCTGACATTGTCTCGTTTTTATCTCGAGTTAATGACTTTTACATCATTTGGGTTGTGGTGGCGGTTGTCTTCTCGCTGCTCAATGCTGCCGCAGAGCTTTACATGCTCTCTCCGAAATCCACGAAGGAATTCCCCATCAAAGTCGTTGTGCAGGTCCTTCAGATTGTTGCCGTATTTGTTGGCATCATTTTTGGGTTAGCAATTTTACTTAATGAATCACCGTTTGTATTGCTGTCAGGTTTAGGGGCAATTACGGCTGTGTTACTCATTGTTTTTCGCGATGCGCTTTTGGGTTTTACGGCAGGAATTCAGATTGCGACCAATCGCTTAGTTGCCGTTGGCGATTGGATTGTCATGCCCAAGTATGATGCCGATGGCACCGTGACGGAAATTGCTCTTACGATAGTTAGGGTTCAAAACTGGGATAATACTTTTACGGTCATTCCCACCTATGCTTTAATCAGCGAGTCTTTCAAGAACTGGCGTTCAGTGTTTGAAATGGGTGCTCGCCGTATCAAGCGCTCCATCAACATTGATATTGCATCGGTCAAATTTCTTGACGAATCCGCCATAGAGCGGCTTTCAAAAATCAAGTATATCGCCGAATACATTGAGCAGCGTCGTGAGGAAGCCATACATGAGGGTGCGGCTGGGCTGGTTGATGAGCGCCGCATCACGAACTTAGGTGCATTTCGCGCATATGTGTTCAACTACATCAAAAATCATCCTAAGATTCACAAAGGCATGACCTTTAATGTGAGGCATTTGCAGCCCACGGAGAATGGCATTCCCATTGAGATCTGGGCATTTACAACCGAGACGCCTTTTGTGAATTACGAGAATGTGCAAGCTGAAATATTCAACCACATCATTGCGATTGTGCCTGAGTTTGAACTGCGCATTTTCCAGCGACCGACTGGCTACGACATGCGTCGGCTGTATATGCCCAATGGGGAGACTGTGCCAGAGCTACCACCACCTTCAAATCCGAACTAAATGGCGCTATCCCTTTTCTGAATAGAGCGTTTCTCGATTCAGGGATAAAGGTCTATTTTTGCGTCTCATTAACGCATTAAGGTCAATGTCGCTCAAAGAAAAACTGGAGAATAAATCCGCCGTCATTGGCGTTGTTGGGCTCGGTTATGTTGGCTTGCCCCTTGCCGTCGAATTTGCTCGCAAAGGCTTCAAAACCATTGGCATTGATTTAGACCAACGCAAGGTGGCATCGATTGCGGCTGGGAAGAACTATATCCAAGACATTAAGGAAGAAGACTTTCAAGAGGCGCTCCGACATGGTTTTACCGCCATGGATAATTACGACTGTGCCAGTGCGTGCGATGTCATTTACATTTGTGTGCCCACGCCATTTACACCCAATAAAGAGCCAGATATTTCTTTCATCACTTCAGCGGCTGAATCGCTTGCGCAGCATCTTCGCAAAGAGCAGCTCATTATTCTCAAATCCACGACTTTTCCGAACACCACCGAAGGTTATGTGCAGCCTATTTTGGAGCGTCGGGGCATGAAGGTTGGACAAGATTTTTACCTTGCTTTTTCTCCCGAGCGTATTGACCCTGGCAATACCAAATGGCACACAGGCAACACACCCATTGTGGTTGGCGGCGTTACCCCAACTTGCACACAGCTGGCTATGCTTGCCAATCAGCAGATTGTTGCACATGTCCATCCTGTCTCTTCGCCGAAAGTGGCCGAAATGGAGAAGCTCTTGGAAAACATCTTCCGCAGCGTCAACATTGCCTTGGTCAATGAAATGGCAATGCTTTGCGACCGCATGGGTGGCATTAACATTTGGGAAGTCGTTGAAGCCGCTTCTACTAAGCCTTTTGGCTTTATGCCATTTTATCCTGGACCGGGTATTGGCGGACACTGCATTTTGGTTGACCCCTACTACCTTGCTTGGCAAGCTCGCGCCTTTGATTTTCAGACAAACTTCATTACGCTGGCGGCTGAAACCAATGAAAACATGCCCTTCTACGTGCGCAATATGATTATCAAGGAAGTTGCCCGCATGCCTGTGACCATTGAGACGGCACGCTATCTTTTTTTAGGTGTGGCTTTCAAGAAAAATGTCGACGATATTCGGCACTCGCCTGCTATCAAAGTTATTGAACTTCTGATGCAAGAAGGTGCAAAGCATATTTACTACTGCGACCCACACGTTCCTCACTTCAAAGAGCACGGCATGAACAACACTGTGATTGAAATGCACGCCACGCCACTTACGCAAGACATACTCCATGCCGCTGATATTGTCATTATTACCACTGACCACAGCGCCTTTGACTACGATTTTATTGTGCGTGAATCTAAACGCGTCATTGATACACGCAATGCTACCAAGGCGGTTCGGCATCACCGCGAAAAAATTGTGTTGCTCGGTGCAGGGCAGTAAATTCTCTTAAAACTCTGGCTCCAAGCCTCGCAAGACCGCACACATGCGACAAATCCGTTGTCCTTCATCCATCATAAACCACCCTTTGCGGGCATTAAACCACAGGTCGCAGTCTTCGGCTTCGCATTTCTCAAAGCCGACTTCAATTGCAAAAGCAATGATGCTGTCCACAGTGATGTCTACTGGCAAGCGATTTCCCAGCTGAATTTCCTCTATCAGTGCCGCCTTCAAGACACCGAAAGACGCCACAGGCTTAAAAATCTGTAAGCGCTCCAGCGCAGTATATTTGTTTGGTATCATTTGTAGATTAGTTTTATGCGCTGAGCGTCTTCAGAGGCGCAACTTCAATCTCAAAAGACAGTCTCAAGCGGTTAGCCAACATTCATTATGTATCAGGAACGAGAACGCATTTTCACACTGTCTAATTTCCTAAGCATTTTGCGCGTGCTGCTTGTTATACCCTTCATTTACTTTTTTTCAAGCGGCGACAAGCTCATTGCATTTATTCTCGTGCTCATTGCGATTTCAACCGATTGGTTCGATGGACGTGTGGCGCGCTGGACAAATACAATTTCTGACATGGGCAAAATTTTAGACCCACTTGCTGATAAACTCTGCGCTGCCCTGCTTGGCATTTACTTTGCCTATATCGGCGAATTGCCCGTGTGGTTCGTCGTGTTTCTCTTCCTGCGCGATGCCATCATCTTTGTCGGTGGAATCTACCTCAAACAGCGCAAGCATATTCTTACCACTTCTCTGCCTGCTGGCAAATGGGCGGTCGGATTCTTAGCCATGCTCTACACTATGATTGTCTTTCCTTACCCTCTCGATCTTGAGCTGGCTAAAACAATCTGTCTGTGGCTCTCGACGGTGCTTCTTTTTGCCTCGTTTGTGCAGTATGCTATTCGCTTTTGTGATATTCTTCAAGGCAAGCCGGTCATTAACCTTTGATAGGGTGGTGTGTTGACTTATCAGAAGTTCTTCTGTGTGCAGCGCGGCATGCAGGGGAAGACAAATTTTTTTCAACGATGATGCGAATGCCGCACAGCACGGCATGTTTTTCTATGAAGTCAATAGCTGGAATTGTGCGTGCAAACTGCTCTGCGTCGCCACCGGTTGCTACCACTATCACGTTTGTTTCATGGTATTTTTTTTTGAGCTCGTCTTTGAGTTTGGCAATTAACCCTTCGGTTTCTGCGACTTTGCTCCAGAAGAGCCCAGCTTCTAAGCACTCCAGCGTAGTGCGCCCAATCAGTGCCGAAGTTTTACGCCACTGGAATTTGGGCAATTGCGCCGTGTGCTGCCAAAGTGACTTTGCCACAATGTGCGGACTTGCCAGAATCAATCCACCGAGATACTTAGCATTTGAGCTTAAGAGGTCGTAGGTAATGGCGGTGCCAAAATCAATAATTATGGTGGCTTGGTTTGGGAAGCGTTCTGCAGCAAATGCCACCGCCGCAATTCTATCAGCGCCCAGTGTTTGCGGGGTTTTGTAGCCCATCTTGAAAGGCAAATTCACCGATGCAGAAATGGTCAGTAATTTTGCGTGCAGATTTTTCTCAAGCATGGGCACAAATGCTTGATAGGCTTGCGGCACCACTGATGCTACACCTATGCATTCTACACGTTCAAACCGCAAAGCAATCGCCTGGCTAATTTGTTTTGCAAGTTGTTTGGCTTTGCGCTCTTCTGTCAGCGATGCAGTTTGCAGCGTGGTTGTCCAAAGAATTTTGCGCTTCCCTATCGCCGCCAGTGTGCTGTGGGTATTGCCAATATCCAGTGCCAGTATTGGCTTAGTAGCGTACATCGCTGACCTCCGTTTGTGCATAGCGCATTGCTTTACCTTCTTTCTCAATCCAGAGATAGCCGATTTCATCGACATCAATCGCTTTTCCCGTGCATATTGCACCTTTATGGCGAAAGACGACGACTTTACCAATCATGGCGCAGCGTGATTTCCACGCCTTGAGTAGCTCTATGGTCTCTCCTTTCAAGAAGGCTTGATACTTGGTGTCCAAAAATTTCAGAAGCGTGATGAGCGTATCGGTACGGTCGAATTCTTGCTCTGTCAGAAGTTTAAGCGAGGTGGCGTGCACACCTTCATCGAACACGGTTTGATTGACATTCAATCCGATGCCCACGACAGCTGTATGCGTTTCTGTGGAATTGCTGCGCGCCTCGACCAAGATGCCTGCAATTTTTTTATTTGCAACCAGCACATCGTTTGGATATTTGATTTCGGGTGCCTGTTGCGTCAGTTGTTCGACGGTTTGCGCCACTGCTTCAGCCGCCATCAGCGAAAGCAGCCCCATGCGTGAGGCTTCACATTTCGGATGCAGCACAATCGAGAGCAGGAGATTCTCACCTTTAGCCGCATGCCATTTTTTGCCTATCCGTCCTCTGCCTTGAGTTTGAAACTCTGCGGTCAGTACGGTACCATCGGGCAGATTCGTTTGCCGAAAGGCTTCGGTGTTGGTTGAATCAATTTCGTCGTAGCTTTGCACACGTTTGCCGATGGTGTGATGTGTTCGTGCGGCGTGCGCTATGCGGTGCGGGTCCAGCAAGGCTTTTCTTAGATTGAGCGTTCGATTCTGCGATTTGTTTTTTCTGACAGCTGTTGCAGGAATTTTTCAAAGTTAGGCAAGTTTTCCTTGACACTGATAGAGTCGACGCGAATAGAATCAATCAAGCCGATGATGTGGTAACTTTTCGGTGGATTATATGTGAGCGGTTCGCGGTAGATGCGCTGGATTTCACTGTATTTTAGGGCTTTGCGCTTACCGCTACGCGTCTCATACACGATTTCATCATCTCTTAGAATTACCTTATCCCCTTCATGCGCATGTTCTGCATAGAATTTGGTGTTATACATCATTGGGAACCCAAATGCAAGTGTTGTTGCTCCGATGATAAGCACAGTTTTCACCAAGCAGCCTATATCAATACCATATCTGAAATTGCCGTAGCGGAAAAATAGCGCCCATGCAGTGGCCAGTATCAGCATGGATAGCAGCCAAGTAATCGTGGCATAGTTTTCCAGCCAAAGGGTAGGTTGCGTTTGTGGGTATGCAAATACTTCATTCATGGTGTTACTGCTCTAATGTTCTAAGGTAAATCTTCTTCAGCAATACGTTCATAGTTGCCCGTATTGGTTCTATCGGCAAAGATAAACCTCTTTTTGATTTCGTTGTATGTCCAGATTTCTTGTGTGGGTCGATTGACTGGAAATTCACGCGTGATGCTCGAGGGCTCGCCATAGAGAATGTAGGTTTTGCCTCTATCGGTGCGCCAGCCAAATTCGCGTGGGGTGTAGAAATTGAAAAATGCGTAATCTACACGGCGAAAGTATTCTGCCATCAATTCATTGTATTCGGTCCCTGGGGTGGGGTCGCGCTTTTTCCAGTAGTCTAAAAACTTGCGGCGCTGTTCTTCTGCCGAGCCAGTCTGCATTTCCCTTAGCACTTCATCGGGCAGAATGTATTCCATCAGACGAATAGCAAGTGTGATGTCGTAGAGTGCAAAGGGAATATCAATCCATGCATTTTCAAACTCTTTGACGATTTCGTTGGTCTCTTTACCGCTTCGTGCGCTCACTTTGAGCTTGAAGCGCATGTTTGCCAATCGCTCGGCTTGAAAGTCAATGACTGCAAGGTAGCGCACGGAGCGTTCCAATCGTTGTGCCGAAAGCGTGTAATTTTGCTCGCTACTTTCATTTACATCTATGCTTTTTACAGCAATGATGTTTTCTTTTGGCACTTCTTTTTTCTCAAGCAGTTTTTCGCTCTGTGTAGTTTTCTCATAGAGTTCCCATGTCAGGGCATCCATGGGTTGAGGCGCAATTATCTCCACGATGCCCACATAATCTCTGCCGAAGATGCCATTGCCTGCCGCACCCAGCAGTTTGAAGTATAGCGGGTTTGCTTGTAGCGCTGTACGACTGACCATCATGACGTCGGACATCATTACCGCTTTTCTTGGCTTTGGTACAATGCGGCGTCTATCCAGCCGAATTTGCTTCTGAATCTCGTCGTTGTAGATTTCAGATAGCACTTCGTATTCGCCAGCCTTGAGTGGTATATCAAAAGCAACTTCAACAAAGCGTGAGCGGTCTTTCGTTGCCGCAAAGCTATCGACTACAATCACACGGCGCTGCACTTTACGTGCTACGGAGATCTGACGGCTGAGCACTTCAACCGTGAAACTTAGCTCTGCGCCGAACTTACCATCCTGACGCTTTGCAAAAAATGCGTTGTCGTAGGAAATTTTCATATGTGCAACCAGCCGCATAGAATCTGGGGATGCCATCGGCGAGATGGCAGTTTCAAGAAAGAACTGTGGTCGTCCGTAGCGCTGGACAACTTCAACATAGCGGTCTTGCGCCCACACATTTGCATATAAGAGACTATATAGCGAGAGACACAATAGTAGAGTCTTCATTTTTTGCTCGTTCTGTTTTCAATTTCAGTAAAGTTTGAGCAAGTTCAAAATTGCTGATGCTCCTTTTACGAGTGTCTCAAAATATAGCCTACGACTTAGCAAACGATACCTATTTTCATACCTTGCAATGAAATGCAGAACCACCATGGCTTGAAAAGATAGATTTACGCTAACTTCGTCACATTATCAAGAACGACATGCACCATGCGTAATACAAACTTGGAAACCAGCAAGGCACCTGCTGATGCGCAAGTCGAGGAGCGCTTACGACCAATTTGTTTTGAGGATTTTACGGGTCAGCAGAAAATCGTTGATAATCTCAAAGTCTTCATTGCGGCGGCACGTGCGCGTAGCGAAGCCTTAGACCATGTCCTTCTGTCTGGTCCGCCGGGGCTTGGCAAAACCACTTTAGCCTATATCATCGCTCATGAAATGGGTAGCTCTATCAAAACAACATCTGGTCCTGTGTTGGATAAGCCCGGTGACCTTGCTGGCTTGCTTACCAATCTAAGTAAAGGCGATGTTCTCTTCATTGATGAAATTCATCGGCTCAATCCTGTAGTGGAAGAATATCTTTATTCTGCTATGGAAGATTTTAAGTTAGACATCATGATTGATTCAGGACCGTCGGCTCGCAGTGTGCAAATTTCCATTCCTCAATTCACCTTAGTTGGTGCCACCACGCGTGCGGGGTTACTGACGGCGCCGCTTCGGGCGCGCTTTGGCATCAATTCTCGCTTGGACTATTACACTGCTGATTTGCTTGAAAAAATTATTTTGCGCTCGGCTAAAATTCTTGCCGTGGGCATTGATAGAGAGGGGGCTTTTGAAATTGCTCGCCGCTCGCGTGGTACGCCGCGTATTGCCAATCGTTTGCTGCGCCGCGCCCGCGATTTTGCCCAAGTCAGCGGCTCCAATGTGATTACCCTTGAGATTGCACGCAAAACTCTCGCCGCTCTCGACATTGATGAATACGGACTCGATGAGATGGATAAACGCATCATGCTTTCTATCATTGAAAAATATGCTGGCGGTCCCGTGGGGCTTTCCACACTGGCAATTGCCGTTGGCGAAGAACCTGACACGGTAGAAGAAGTCTATGAGCCTTATCTCATTCAAGAAGGATACTTGATGCGCACGCCGCGTGGCAGAGTGGCTACCGAGCTTGCCTATCAGCGCTTGGGACTTGAAAAACCAAAATCCACACCAAATTTGTTTGACTCTTAGCAACCTTTCATTTGCACGAACTTTAATACTGTATGTCTCTTCACTTACGCTCTCTTGCTGCTGGCACCATTATCACGCTCATTCTTGCTGTAACAATCTGGGCTTGCCGCACGGTGGCTATCACTGGGCGTCAACAGCTCAACCTTGTTCCCCGTCAAACCATGCTTGCCATGAGTTATGAACAGTATGGCGCGTTTCTTTCACGCGCACGGTTGAGCAATGATGTGGCGCAAACCGAACTCGTGCGCCGTGTAGGTCGCCGCATTCAGGCGGCAGTTGAGCGATACTTTGCAGAGCAAGGTCTTTCGGCACAGCTCGAGGGTTACCAATGGGAGTTTAACTTGGTCGAAAGCCCCGAAGTCAATGCATGGTGCATGCCCGGTGGTAAAGTAGTCTTCTACACAGGCATTTTGCCAATTACCAAAGACGAAGAAGGACTCGCTGTGGTCATGGGACATGAAATTGCACACGCAATTGCCGAGCATGGCAATGAGAGAATGAGCAAAGGCTTGCTGGCTGAACTGGGCGGCATTGCCTTAGATGCGGCGCTGCAAGATAAACCTCAACAGACCCGACAGCTTTTCTTTGCCGCCTATGGTCTTGGCGCACAGTTTGGTGTGCTGCTCCCTTTTAGTCGCATGCAAGAAAGTGAAGCCGACCGCTTAGGTCTGATTTTCATGGCGATGGCGGGCTACAATCCGAATGCCGCCCCAGAATTTTGGAAACGCATGGCAGCACTTGGCGGTCAAAAACCCCCTGAATTTTTTAGCACCCATCCATCAGATGAAACACGCATTCGAGAGTTGCAAAACGCTATTCCCGAAGCCATGAAGTATTACCGAAAAAATTAAACCTGCACAGTTGCTGCGCATACATGCGTCAGTGAGCTGAAAATCTGCTCGTTTGCGTTTGCACCACACTTATTCTGCTTCTCTATGAGTTCTGCTCTACAACCTGCGCGCTCAGCACTTGACAAAACGCTTCCTTGAAGTGCTTGACATAGTTGTTAAATTCCACCATCATCATACCGTATAGTCCCAAGAATATAGCAGATATGCCTAAAAAGTCTGGGCTGAATATCGTGTTTATCGGACTTAGTGACACCAGTTTTACCAATGCGGCTATCCAAACTGGTATGGCTAAGAGCGTGATGCTGCCGATAAGTAGCTTGCCGAACCAGCGCAACCCTATCTTTACTTTCACCTGCGCTCCTGTCGCTTGCGGCTCTACTTCGCCACGAATCTTTAGTAGGAAAATTGCTCGCGACACCATTTTCTGCTCAAGTACAAATTTCTGCCCTTCAACTTTTGCCTTGTAATTTTGCAAGGGACCGACTGGCTTTCCTTTTGACTGTGCATACTCGCTTAGCTGTTTCAGCACTTCTTCTTGACTTAAACGCGTCTGGAACTGTGCCGCAGTTTCTGCAAACAATTTCATTTTGCGATACAAGATAAGTTCATGATTTTGAGCTTCAGTGAAAGCAAGCTACAACATGCCCTACCTCTCTCTCTTGACATGCACACAAGTTTTTTTAATTTGCTTCTCAAACTTGAAGTAACATTATTTTATCCAATCTATAATTAGTTGCATAGCTATGACAAATTTGAGTGAGCAAGCCGAAGTCTCTCAAAGCCTCAGCATCTTCTCCGAACTTGAGCGTTACGAGTATGAGCAACTTATCTTCTGTTCAGACCCTAAAGTTGGGTTACGCGCCATTATTGCCATTCATAACACCACGCTCGGTCCTGCGCTTGGAGGCACTCGGATGTGGGTTTATCCCACTGAACAAGATGCTATTGCTGATGCTTTACGTTTGGCGCGTGGCATGACGTATAAAGCTGCGGTCTCGCGCCTAAATCTTGGTGGCGGCAAAGCCGTGCTGATTGGCAATCCCGAGCGAGACAAATCGGAAGCGCTGTTCCGCACTTACGGTCGGTTTGTAGAAGGGCTTGCTGGTCGTTACATCACGGCTGAAGATGTTGGCACGAATGTACGCGACATGGAATGGGTGCGTATGGAGACGAAATATGTAACGGGCATTTCACGGGCTTTGGGGGGCAGTGGCGACCCTTCGCCAGTTACGGCGCTTGGCGTTTATATGGGCATGAAAGCGGCTTGTAAAGCACGTTACGGCAATGATAGTCTCAACCGCAAGAAAGTGGCTATGCAAGGTGCTGGTCATGTCGCTTATCATCTTTGTAGTTACCTTCGTTCTGAAGGTGCAATTGTTTATGTTACTGACATCTATGAAGAAAAAGCGCGCCGCATTGTCAATGACTTCGGGGCTATTTATGTCAAGCCTGAAGAAATTTATGACCAAGAGGCGCATATTTTTTGTCCAGCGGCACTGGGTGGAGTCTTGAACAGTGATACCATTCCTCGCCTGAAAGTGGATATTGTCGCCGGACCGTCGAACAATCAGCTGCGCGATGAAGCTGTTCATGAACATATGCTCATTGAACGCGATATTCTCTATGTTCCTGACTTTGTTATCAATGCTGGCGGGTTAATCAACGTAGCAAATGAGTTGGAAGGCTACAATAAAGAGCGAGCGCTTTCACAAGCCCGTGAAATTTATGATGTGGTTGGCGATGTTCTTCGACTTGCAAAGCAACAAGACCTTACGCCAAATTCAGCCGCCATTCACTTGGCTGAAGAGCGATTACGGAAAATCGGACAAATTAGGTCTATTTATGCAGGTGAAAGTAACTATGCTGGACGCTTAGGAGAAATGCATTCTCGTCGGTAGGGAGTGTCTTACCCGATTCTTTTAGCAGAATGGGCATACATTTTTCCTTGCTAATGAATTTCTTTAGCCGTAACGTTGTTTAGCAGACGAGTAACGTTTTTGTAACCCATAACCCAAAACACTTCGTTCTTTAGGTGATGGTTAATCGTAGACAAATTCGTGAAGCGGTCATGCAGGTTCTTTATGCCCACGATATTCGTAAGGATAGCATAGAGAAGGTAGCGGAGGGACTTATTCCTGAGGAAATTCTTGCACACGACAAATCTCGGGAGTTTGCTCAGAAACTTCTTACTGACGTCATCACTCATAAAAAAACGATTGACGAGTATATTGCTAAGCATGCTGACAACTGGGAACTTGACCGCATGGCGATTATTGACAAGAACCTGATGCGTATAGCTATTGCAGAGTTTCTTTTCATGGAAGATGTGCCGCCAAAGGTAACCATCAACGAAGCTATTGAAATCTCAAAGAAATATAGTACTGACAAGAGCGGCAAATTTATCAATGGAATTTTAGATGCCACACTCAATGAGCTTAGGCAATCTGGCAAATTGCACAAATCTGGACGCGGCTTGGTTGATGCTCCTGCGAAGCATCCCAAAAATGCAACACCGGCTCCACCTGCTAAAAAGCCACCCAGCTCACCTCCGCCAGTACCCCCGAAATCTTCCTCGAAACCCAGTACGTCGAAACCGTCACCCAATTCTTCAAGTAAGAAAAAGACATCTGCATCTCAAAAGTCAAAACCAAAATGAATCACGCTAATATGACGGACACCAAGCCTGCTGCTGAACAAAAATTTGTTGCAATTGGGGACATTCACGGCTGTCTTTCACCACTGCAAACGCTGCTTGATAAGCTTGCGCCTAATTCTGATGAAACCCTTGTCTTTTTGGGCGATTACATTGATAGAGGACCTGATTCTAAAGGCGTGATTGATTACTTGCTTGCGTTAAAGGAGACACATCCATGCGTTTTTCTTATGGGCAATCACGAATTTATGATGCTCGAGTATTTAGACTTTGGTCGCGAAGAAGGCTGGGCGATGAACGGTGGTAAATCCACATTAGCTTCTTACATGCTTCACGATGAAATTCATATTCCAGAGTCACACATAGACTTTTTGCATAACTTGGTCTATTACTACGATACTGAAAAGTATTTCTTTGTGCATGGCGGCTTAAAGCCGACCCGCTCTATTGTCGAGAACCTGAAATTGCTCTCTCCTATGGATTTCGTGTGGGAGCGCGACCACCTCAACCCACATCACCTTTTTTATGAAGACTATGCTTGGGAAAAAACGGTGGTATGCGGTCATACGCCTCGTCCTGAACCTATCCTCAAAGACAAGCTAATTTCCATTGATACAGGCTGTGTCTATAACTACTCTCCAGAGCTTGGTCGGCTTACGGCCATTCGCTTACCTTCGCTGGAAATTGTGCAGGTCGATAATCGCTCGCAAAAATTTTCTTTTGCCAATTGGCTGAAAGCCAAGCTATCTGCTGCTGGACGCTAATTGCAGCGCATTTGTTTTTATGACGAAGCGGGAAAAAATTCAGAAAATTATAGGTATCCTTAGTAAAAAATTTCCCTCGCCACGCACCGAGCTTATCTACCAAACGCCGTTTCAGTTGCTCGTTGCCACAATACTGGCTGCACAATGCACTGACAAGCGAGTCAATCTCGTTACCCAGCCGCTCTTTGCAAAATACCCCGATGCCAAAGCCATGAGCCAACTGTCTTTGGACGAGCTGCGCGAGCATATCAAATCCATCAATTTCTTCAACAATAAAGCCAAGAACATTCATGCACTTGTGCATATCCTTTTGGAGAAGTTCAACGGGGAAGTACCAGATACGCTTGAAGCACTCACGGCTCTGCCGGGCGTTGGTCGCAAAACTGCTCATGTCGTGCTTAGTAACTGCTTTGGCAAGCCTGTTTTAGCTGTCGATACACATGTTTTTCGTGTTTCTAACCGTTTAGGATTAGCTAAAGCCGAGAATGTCTTGCAGACGGAACAGCAGTTGATGCGGCACTTAGCTCCTGAAGAGGTTAGTGATTTTCATCATTACCTTATTCTGCATGGGCGATATACGTGCAAGGCTGTATCGCCACAGTGTCAGATCTGCGAGCTGACGGCACTATGTAATTACCATCGGCAGCTCAAGTCATCAGCGCGCCCGCATCTATTGAGTCGTGATAAAAAGAAGCCGGCAAAGCGATGATTGAAGTTGCCTTACTTTTTTCTACCTTTCTCTGATACCCTTTGCAAGGTCTGAAACAGCCAAGTTTTTTTCTCGGTTTTATTTTAGAGGCGCTGCATGTGGTTTTATTCTTGCAGCTGGAATTCAAGTTTTCACACAAGAGGGTTTATGTACAGCATTGACATCTCGAGCTTTCCACTTATTGTGATTCAAAGTGACTCACCGGTTTGTCAGGCGATGCTTAAGGATTTTTACAAGACCATTTATACAGCGGTTGAACGACAGACTGCGTTTGGGATACTTTACCGTTGTAATGCCACCACACCGAAACTCCCTCGTGCCAAATCTCCAACTCTTTTGGTAGAGCAACTTCCACCTGAACTTCCTGAATATCTTGCTGGACTTGTGGCGGTCATGAAATCCACCAAGATGATTCGCTACTTGCGCCCGCTTTCCGTCGGCTTAACTAAAGCTATGCCCAAATGCCCTATCAAAATCTTCACTTGGGGGGAAGAGCAAAATGCGAAGGCGTGGATTCAAGCGCAGATTGAAATCAAGCACGGCAAACTTGCTTGGGCACGTCTTGCGCAGAAAACCAGCTAAAATGCCTTGAAAAAAGTGCACTGCGCTCCCGATACACCGGCTAATCCGAAACGCCGTGCGTCTTTGCGCGCATAGCAGAGATGGCGGGCAACTTGGGCTTACTTTTTGACAAATTCTTCATCAGGGATGCCCACATTTTGCTTGATGCTGGTGACCAGCAATTGCACATCCGCCATTCCCAGCGACTGGACAATTTTGAACGGCTGTATGACGCCATCGACGGGCTTGAAATCAGAATAGGTTGTTGTAACATCAATTTCGCCTTGTGGCGTGTTTTGCTTTCGGGTTTCAGAAATCAGCATAAAATCTTCGGCATCAAAGACAAGTGTGGATTTGCCGCTCAGGGCTTGCTCGAGCTCTGCGACATAGACCGGTCTGCCTTTGAGCATCTTCTTTTCTTTTGCCGTCATCTTATAGCCCAGTTCAGCTGTGCGGTAGAGCATATTGAACTGTGAGTCTTCAAGGGCTTTTTTGAGTTCGTCGCCCGATAGTTCTCTTGTACCGCCCATGCCACTTTGCACCACTCTTTTTCCGTCATTGTAGACTTCTTGTGAAAAGAGCGGCGTAGTGATGATGAAGACTTGCTTATTTGGGAATTTCTCTGTGCGTTTGAATGTGCCTTCAATCGTTTGCGGACCTGCAAAAATGCTCACCTTGCCTTCGATGATGCGGTCTTTGATTTTCATCACGGCACTCTCTCCGCCAATAGCCTCAATATGCTTTTTGAGCAATTCTTCGCCAGAGAGGTCCAGTGTCAGTGAAATCATGGGTTTAAGTTCGGTATCATAGACACGAACCTTGGCAATTTTTTCCAGTTTCGGTTTGATTTCTTTCGCATCACCGACAACGACGATAGCAAGGTCATTGACTTCGATGTATTTTTTTGCCAGTTCCAGCGCCTTTTCAGGCGTTACGCGGCTGACCCTTTGCGCATAAGTTTTGTAGTAATCAGCGGGCAAGCCGTAGAACTCGATATTTTGCAGCCGTGTGGCATTTTGTTCAGCGCGCTCAAGGCTTAGGAGGTAATTGCCGGCAAGGTATTCACGCTGCAACTTCAATTCTTCTTCATTTATTGGCTCTGAGCATATGCGGCGCATTTCTGCCAAAATTTCTGCGATAGCCGAATCCGTAACCGCATTTCGTACTTCGGTACTGGCAGCAAAATAGCCTAAATAGCGTTGATATACTCCACTGGCATATGCACCGTAAGTCCAGCCATGTTTTTCGCGCAAGTTTTGGAACAGTCGTCCCGAAAATCCGCCTCCGAGAACTGACTCCACGACGCCCAGTTCGACAAGGTCAGGGTTGTTGCGAGGCACGCTGCGAAAACAGACACGAATGTTCGACTGCACTGCGCCGGGCAAATCCACCAAGTGAATCATCATGCCCTTGCTGTCTGGCAGTTCAGCGGGTTGCACTTTGGCTGGCGTTCCTCGCTTCCACTTCCCGAAATACTTTTCAAGCTTTTTGGTAATCTCATCGGCTTTCACATCCCCCACGACAGCAATGGTGGCGTTGTTGGCAAAGTAGTGCGAGTTGTAGAAGTTTTTGAGGTCTTCCACAGTAATTGCATTCACACTCTCTTCAGTCTGAACTTTCCCGTATGGATAATCGCCGAAGAGTACTTTGCGTTGCAAGTTTGCGGCAAGTGTTTGTGGGGTTTTCTTTCCCGCCGTAATGTTTGAGAGGGCTTGTTTGCGCACAATTTCCAGCTGCTCTTCAGGGAAAGTGGGGTTTAGCACGGCATCCGAGAGTAACTCTAAGAGCTTGTCGGTATGCTTAGTCAGCCCTGAAATCACAATCGATGTGGCATCATCACCTGAACTTGCACTGTATTCTGCACCGATTTTGTCGGCTTCTCTGGCAAAGTCAGACGCTTTGCGTTTCGGTGAGCCTCTGCCCAAGAGTTCAGCCGTAAAATCTGCCACGCCTATTTTTTCGCCATCAAAAAAATCACCGGCTTTGACCAGTATCCGCACCGTGATGGTCGGTTTGCGGTCTGATTCAATGACAAAGACTTTCAGACCATTTGAAAGCACGGCTTCCTTAAAATCTGGAAAGGATGCCGCTGGAGCGGGTCCTGCTTCTGGCTTTTTGGTTCGATCAATTTTCTGCGCCAAACCTATTTGGCTCATCAAAAGCAGTATCCAAAAAGCAATGATGCGTCTTGACATGACTTGGTTTTGGGTTTTGAGTTTTACTGATTTTTCTTTTTGTCTGGTGTTGGATAATGTATCAGCGAGCGATTCTTTTCAGTGAGATATTTTTTTGCCACACGCTGCACATCTTGACGTGTTACCTTTAAGTACTCCTCCAACTCTGTATTGATGAGATTGGTATTGCCGTAGAAACGGTAATAATTAGCCAAATTGACGGCGCGGCTAAACATGGAGCCAAAAGTGTTAGCCCATTCTGACTCCTTCTGGTTCTTGGCTTTTTCAAGCTCTTCTGCCGTAATACCCTTCTCGACAATCTTCTTGATTTCTTCATCAATAATCTTGTCCAATGTCTCAATCTCTACGCCACGGTTGCCGACGGCCAAGACCGCTATCATGCCTGCGTTTTCTTGCAAGAATGGGAAGACCGACAAGTTTACAGCTACTTGTTCATCTTCTACCATGCGCTTGTAGAGGCGTGCACTTTTGCCATTTGCTAATACAGACGCCAGAATCTCAAGGGCAAAGGCATCCTTATCGCGCTGGTGAGTGGCTCGCCATACATGGATGGTCGCTGGAAGTGGCGTATTGTCCTTGACAACTTCTCTATACTTCGGCGCAGGTTGCAGTGTAAATTCAATCTTTGGTCGCTCAATGTCTTTGCCTCGTGGGATATCGCCAAAGTACGCCTCTATCAACTTCTTGGTTTCTTCAAGGTCAAAGTCACCTGCAATCGCCAGTGTGGCATTGTTCGGCACATAGTATTGCTTGTAGAACTCTCGAAACTCATCAATAGATGCTTGGTCAATATACTGTGCCTCACCAATCGGAGTCCATGCGTAGGGTGTTCCTTCAAACGCTAATGCCGCCATGTTGAAGAACACTGTGCCATATGGTCGATTCTCGTAGCGCAACCGACGCTCTTCTTTGACCACTTGCCGCTGGGTCTCGACACCGATAGAATCAATCTTGGCGTGCAACATGCGCTCCGACTCAATCCAGAGTGCCAGTTTGAGCTGGTTTGAAGGTAAAATCAAATAGTAGTCCGTGCGGTCGAAGGACGTGGAGGCATTGAGATTGCCACCTGCACCAGAGACAAGTTTATCAATTTGTCCGCGTTTGATATTCTCCGTGCCTTCAAACATCAGATGCTCAAAGAAGTGTGCAAAGCCCGTGCGATCTGGACGCTCGTTTTTGCTACCGACATGATAGAGCACATATGTTGCTACAATCGGCAAAGTGCGGTCTTGATGCAAAATGACATGCAAGCCATTTGGCAAATCATACTCGACAAACTCGATTTTTTTCTGCGGTGATTTCCCGCCTTTTCCCGCACGCTGCGCAACGCCAAATTGAGCCCATGACAGCAGGAGAAGCAGGAGAAGAATTAACTTTTGCATAGAATAAGAAAGTTAGTTAGACAGCAAGGTAACACCTGCGAATCTAAACGCTTTTCTTATTTTTCTGAAATTTGTGTCTCTGATGCCTGAACACACACCTAAGCATAATGCCAATACGCACACGGTTCCTGCGTCTTCGCTTTCGGCAGAACATAGCCAAGAAGATGCTCTCGTGCAATCTTCCGAACTCATTAAGCCCTCGCCTTTCGATAGCCTTATTGCCGGGCTTGGTCTGATTCGCTTAGGCAAAACCTTTTCAGGCGCGCTGCTCATGGGCGTTGCGATTATCTTTTTGTCTATCATTTTTTTCCGATTTGCGCTATTTGTTGGTGGCTTAAAATCCTTCTTCTTATCACTTCTGCTGCTTGTTATTTCCTTACCTGACTTTGTTGATATTTTCACGACTGATGTTATTGAGTTTTGGGTCGGTTCGTTGTATCTCATTTTTGGGGTCGTATTTGTTTATGCTTTTGCACATCGGCGATACAAACAGATTCTGGCTGCAGGTCGCACCGCTCACCGCAGTTTGAGTCTGTGGCAATTGGCGTGGCGTGCCTTTCGCAAACGCACAGTTGCTGTTGTTGCATTAGTTATTGTCGGTGTGCTTTACTCCATGGCGTTGCTTGCCCCTTTCCTTGCACCCTACGAACCCAACGACCAGCAAGATTTTACTGTGACAGCATTTCGTCCGCCCCTTACGACCTTGACGGCACTCAAACTCAAAGCTCAGAAGTCCTTTTCAATTCCTTTGCGTCAGGATAGCACTTTTACGGCAAGGTTGGTCAATGCGCTCATTGAGCAAAATTGGTGGTTACGCCTGCGTGGCGAAACCGAACAGAAGGTGTTTGTTACTTCCTTTGACATTGTGGGCGAAACGGTTGTTCTCAAACAGGATTTCCGTACGCGAGAGCTCATGCGGCACGACTTAGCTGATGGTGACTTTGTGCTTAAAAAGTTTTACCTACTCGGGACTGACCAATACGGGCGCGATATTTTTAGCCGTGTCATCTATGGCTCTCGCATTTCGCTTTCAATCGGGTTTTTGGTGGTGTTTATTTCTATCACGATTGGCACGGTGTTAGGCATTACGGCGGGCTATTTCGGCGGTACGATTGATAACTTTATCATGCGCGCGGTTGATGTGCTGATTGCCTTTCCGCGCATTTTTCTGATTTTGATTGTCATTGCACTGTTTGGCAACTCCATTTTTCTTGTGGTGCTGACCATTTCCCTTACAGGCTGGATGAATGTTTCTCGAATTGTGCGCAGTCAGGCACTTTCGCTGAAGGAGCAGGATTTTGTGCAGGCTTGCAAAGCACTGGGTTTTTCAGATTTGCGCATCATTTTTTTTCATCTCATCCCTAATGCCCTCACACCGGTTATTGTCGCCGCCACGCTCAGCATTGGCAATATCATCTTGGTTGAGGCGGCTTTGTCGTTTCTTGGCTTAGGGGTTCAGCCGCCGACGCCCAGCTGGGGCAACATTATCAGCGAAGGGCGCGATAATCTACTCAATCACTGGTGGATTTCGACTTTTCCCGGTCTTGCTATTGTGCTGACCGTGGTGTGCTTTAACCTCGTCGGCGATGGCGTGCGTGATGCCTTAGACCCTCGTCAGCGAGATTAATGCCTTAAAAATTAAACCCTCTGATTTATTACTGCGTAGCAATAAAGTTATCTTTCCTTACACTTCATTTTGTCTTGGTCGGCACTGCATAAATATGCAAAAATCTGCGTTTTTATGCAGAAAAAGGGCATTTTTCCGATTCTCTCAGCTATACCTCGCTCATTTTAAGTTGGCACGCATTTGAAAATCTCATTCCGTTTTCATAAGTTTGTCCTCGTGCAAGGCACAAAACTCTTAAAATCACCTTAATTTCTAAGGAGGGGATTATGCACTGGATGGAATGGAATCCCGGCTTGAACAACGACACGCTGACCTTGCGCGAAGTCTATGAATCACTTCCCGGATACTCGCAGAGCGAAATCAACTGGTTAGTCAAGGCAATAGAAAACCCCAAAAGCCCGTTTGCACTTGTCGGCGCTATAGACCTCTTTGGGCACGATTGTGTTCATGTACTCTTAGGCAGAGGGCTGCTTGCTCAAGATGAAGCCTTCGTTATCGGCTTTACGATGGGCACCAGCAAGCAACTTTCCTCGTGGCAACGCAACTTCTTCAAGTTTGCCACACAGCACCTTTATCCCAAAGAATACCGCTTTGATGATAACGATTTGAAGATTTTTGATTTAGGTGTGGAGTGTGGCATCAAATCACCCTGCAAAGAAATCTACAAGATTGATTTTCGTCCTTTGCTGGATTTGCCTTTAGGCGAAGTGCGTGCCAAAGTTGGCATTGATAAGCAACTCCTGCTTGAGGCATACGAGATTGAACGCTGGTTCGTGCCGCAAAGCCCTGTCAGCCGCCGCTTACCTGTGCGGCATATCTCTAACAAATCTACATCGAGCGAATCGACCAGTCCTTCGACCGTTCGCGATGGGCTTTCTGTCGGTATTGGGTAATGGCTGAAGGCTTATGCATGGCAGTCGTCATGCCGCTCCTGCATGAGCCTTCTTTAGTTTTTTGCCTGTCCGCTTGTCTTTTCTGAACATGCTGCAATGAGTTTTTGCAAGTTGCCGTCTTATGCGGTCTCTGGCTTGAAGACCCATGATGCCACTTGTGCTACAAGTAGCGTTGTTGCAAGCCCGATGACCGTGTAGAGTGTCCAAGCAATAGCGGTTTGCGTGATAACAATCGCCATGACGGTTATGCTGGTCAGGAATCCTACTATTGCGGCTCGGCTTTCTATGTGCTCAAAGAAGATGCAGAGAAAAAAGACACCGAGCAATCCTCCATATGTGAAGGAGGCAACGCTCAATGCCACTTCCACCACCGACTTATCGAGCCCAAGGTAGGCAATTGCGGAGAGCGTGAGGACTGCAGACCAAATTAGGCTAATGAGCTTAGATAGTTTAAGTTTTTCTTCAGGTGTTGCGCGTTTGCCCTGCTCCGTAGCTGAATAGAGGTCGAAGACAGTTGAACTTGCAATCGCATTGATAGAGCTTGAGAGCGTCGACATTGCGGCAGAGAGCATCGCCGCAACGACTAACCCTGCAATACCATTTGGCAAGCCAGAGACAATAAATTTTGGGAAGACCTCATCGCCCCGCATAGCTGTGCCATTGTAAAACGCATAGAGCATCACCCCAATCAGTAGAAATAGGGTAAATTGCCCCAGCACGATAATTCCACTGGCGATAATTGCTTTCTGACTGCTGCGCAGTTCTTGTGTTGCAAATAGCCGTTGAACGATGATGTAATCTGCACCATGCGACGCCATAGAGAGAGCCGCTCCGCCAACCAGCGCCCAGAAAAACTGGTATGGCGATGACCACAGGTTTTGCCAACTGAAGTTGAAGACGGCGAACTTGCCTTGCTTGTAGGCTTCTGCGAGTGCCGCTATTGGTGCTGAGAGTTTTTCGCTGATGAGCATAATAGCCACAAGACCGCCAAGGATGTATATGCAGAGTTGCACCAAGTCAGTCCAAATCACGGCACGTACGCCACCGAACTGGACATAGAGCAAGGTTGCAATAGCAATCGCTAAAATAGCGCCAGCATACAGCATGGCGTCTGGTACATCTGAAAAGAGTTGATAGCCGCGACAGATGGCAACCAGCGGGATGGCTGTTGCATAGAGTCTGACCCCATCTGCAAAGATGCGTGTGATGATAAAGACCACTGATGCCATGCGGCGCAATTTCAAGCCGAAGCGCGTCTCGAGCAAGGCATAGACTGTTGTTAAGCTACCCTGATAGTAGCGTGGCAAAAGGAGGTAGGCGACGCCCACTCGCCCGATGATGTAACCCAGTGCCAATTGCAAAAAATTAAAATTGCCACTGTATGCTATGCCCGGCACAGAAATAAAGGTTAGCGAGGAAGTTTCGGTGGCAACAATAGAGAGTGCGACCACCAACCAATGAATTTTTTTCTCGGATAGGAAATAATCCTGCGCAGAATTTTGCTTTCCGCCCTTGAATAGTCCAAATATGACGATGCCAATGAGGTAGAGCCCTACGACCACCCAATCCAGCGTTGCAAACTGGCTCATCTACGCTTTGGATTTTTTCTTGCTTTTTGTCTTGGCGGCTGTAGACTTTGCTGACGCCGTCTTCTTTGTTTTACCTTCTGTATTTTTTCGTGATTTCGTGGTGGCTTTAGCTTTCGTTGTCGTACGCTTTGTCTTCTTTTTCTTTTGCTTTGGCTCGTCTTCTGCAGGAAATTCCAACTCCTCTATGTCATCTAACTCAAGGTTGAGTTCATCGATATTCTCATCGTCAAGTTCTGGAATTTGCTCTAAGAAGTCTTCAGCTTCGTCTGCATCTATGGCATGATTGAGCTTGGAGGCTGATGATGTTTTCTTGGGTTCATCTTCATCGGCACTATCGTCAGTCTCAACCGTCTCAAGGTTGTTGAGTACATCTTGGACGGAGTTAAAGATATAGAGCTGCTTATCCAGCTGTGTCATTTTGAGCAGGTCATAGACAGGCTCACGTACGCCGATAATTGCCGCAAAACCGTCATGCGCCAACGTGTTGCGATGCGCCAGCAGTAATGCGCCGATTCCACTGGAGTCAATTGCCTGTACTTGGGACAGGTCAACGACGAGATATTTTTCACCTTCGACTTCAATTAGCATTGCCAGCTTGGACTTGAGGTGCGGAGCAACTGCTGCATCCAGACGCTTTTCTTGCAGCCTTAAAATGGTGAGCCCCTTCTTTTGTTCAATTGTCAGTTTCATTGATAGAGAAAGTGTGTTCGCGAAAGTTAGCGAGTGAATATAGAAATAACTCTTTGCCTTGCAAATGCAAGGTCTTGCTCGGTCTGGGGCGCTTCTATCCAAGTTGGGTTGAATTTATTTCTAAAAAACGTCAGCTGGCGTTTGGCATAATTTCGCGTATGCTGTTGAATGCGTGCCACAGTCTCGCTTAGCGTGTACTCACCACGAAAATGCTCGAAGAGTTCTTTGTAGCCAACGGTCTCGAGTGCATTGATTTTTTCGCGCTTGTGTCTTTCTCCAAATCGCTCATATAGCCTTTTTGCTTCTTCCAAGAAGCCCTCTTGCATCATTTTTTCCACGCGCCGATTGATACGCTCGTAGAGCGTTTTGCGGGGCATGTCTAAGCCTATCATCACCACCTCAAATGGCGGCGGCACAATCTCCTGTTTTAATTCTGAGACTTTGCGCCCTGTAATTTCGATAATTTCCAGACTGCGAATCAGTCGCTGGGTTTTTGTTGGGTCTAAGGTTTGGGCTTGAGCGGCATCGAGCGCTTTCAGACGGGCGTAGAGTGTCTCTTTGCCAAGCTGTGCCAGTTCCTGATAGAGTCGCTTGCGAATGACGGGGTCGCCTTTGGGCAGTTGAGAGAATCCTTGCACGAGACCTTGCACATAGAGCGTGGAGCCACCGACCACGAGCGGAGTTTTACCACGCTCGAAAATCTGCGCAATGCGCTCTTGTGCATCGCTCATGAATGCTCCTGCATCATATGGTGCTGGCAACGAAAGTTCATTGATGAAATGATGAGGCACGCGTGCGAGCTCTTGAGGTGAGGGTTTTGCTGTGCCAATCGTCAGTTCGCGGTAAATTTGTCGTGAGTCTGCGGAGATAATTTCCGCATCAAGTTGCTCTGCCAAGTCTATGGCTAAGGCTGTCTTGCCAGACGCTGTAGGACCTACCAGCACCAACACTCTCTTTCGCGATGCTTGCACCACGCGCTACTATTTTGAGAGCACCTGCTCTAAATCTTTCTCCCAACTTAGCATGGGGACTTCGACAATTCTGCCAATTTCTTTATTGCCTTTCAGCACAATTAGCGTGGGGACGCGTTTGATTTGGAACTTTTCAGCCATTCCAGTTTGCTCACGCTTTTGGCGATTGACACCGTAGAGCATGGCACGCTTCGGCTCAATTTTGGCGGCACGAAACACCTTGTAAATTTTTGGAATTCCATCTCGGCTGTCTCCACACCAGCTTGCCCCAAAGACTAAGAAGGTAATTTCTGGGTTTGCAGCAAGCGTGGCAAGGCGCTGAACGGCGGCACTATCGGGCAGGTAGTCACTGGCGCTGTAATCGTCCCATTTGGCTCCCTTTTGCCAGTCTTCCCATGAGCACTCTCCCAACACCATATCGGGCGCAGGCTCGTTACGAGTGGCGCTTGGATTGGTATTGCCACAGGCTTGCATTTCAAGTAGCCCTATCAGCACGAGTAGGATGGCGGCGCACTTAGAGATATTCTTTTCCCCAAAGAAATTTTTGGCGAAGCACATCGTAGTAGTTGCGTTTTTCATTAGCAATAATGCTAATCCCAATGTCGGATTTGCAAATCCGCACACGGGCTTGTGTCGAGAGTTTGAGTTGCTGACTGCCATCGCAATTTAGCACAAAACCCTCATCTGGCGTTTCCACTGAAAGTTCAATCTGCTTTTCTTCGCTGACGACGATTGGTCGCACGGTCAGCATGTGCGGGCAAATTGGGGTAATGACAAACACTCTTGATTTCGGCACAATGATAGGACCGCCAGCTGACATGGAATACGCCGTTGAGCCCGTTGATGTTGAGACAATCAGTCCATCGGCGCGATAATCACTGACCAGATGATTATCGATACGCAGCGTGATGGTGGGGATACGTGGATAGCTTCCTCGCTCGATAATCACATCGTTGAGGGCACGCAACACCTTTTTTTTCTTGCCTACACTGACGGTGGCTTCAAGTTGGGTGCGTGTCTCCAGCGTGTAGTTTTTTTTCAAGATGCGCTCAATTGCTGGATACATCTCCTCGACGGTAAATTCTGCCAGAAAGCCCAGCCGCCCCAAGTTGATACCCAGAATAGGCTTGGAGTTGGCATAATGCGCCAGACGCAACAGCGTGCCATCGCCGCCGAGTGAGAGCAAAATGTCACTTTCTTTGCCCAGCGTTTCAAGGCTGCACCGCCGCTTTTCGCCCAAAATTTTTGCGGCATTTTTTTCTACCAAAAAGTCAATCTGGCGCTCCTTAAACCACTGAATGAGCGTCTCAGAGATAGTCAGCGCATCAGGGCGCTGGGTATTGATGCTTAAGCCAAATGTCATTCGTAAAATTTTAGCCGCAAATATACAGGGATTTTCAGAAGTCAGTTCAACCGAAGGCTAAAATTAACTTTCAGGGTTCAGGGTTGAGTGTTGCACACATGACCATATACCTTGCTTTGAGGCACGGTAGGGTCATGGGTTTAGAACATTCATTTTCGACTGTAATTTGCTTTACAATTGCTTTGCTATGGTTTTACGCGCAGAAAACCTTCAAAAAAACTTTGACCGTCTTTGCGTCTTTGAGCAACTTTCATTTGAGCTTCGTTTAGGTGAAAGCCTTGCTATTCAAGGTGCAAATGGTAGTGGCAAATCTACTTTGATGCGGTTGCTGGCTGGAGTTGCTACGCCCACACGTGGCACTATCGCTTACCTACGCAATGGTCAGTTACTTGAAAAAACCGAGCGAATCCGTTACATTGGCTTTGTCGCGCCATACTTGCAGTTCTATGATGACTTAACAGGATTGGAGAACGTGCTCTTTTCGCTTCGTGCTAAAGGTATCACGCCTGACATACATCAAGTTGAATTACTTTTTGAGCATTTTGCTATTGCGGCTTCTTGCCGAAAACTTGTTCGCACCTACTCTTCTGGTATGACCCAGCGTCTGCGGTTTGTTCACGCCTTTGCTGCTGCCCCAGTCGTCTACTTGCTCGATGAGCCTACGACCACCTTAGACCGCAGTGGCATTAGTCTGCTTTGGAATTATGTTGACCGACAACGCCCTAACATCATCTTAATCGTTGCCAGCAATGATGCTGAAGATATTGCACAGTGCCAGCGTCGGCTTTGCATTGAGGATTTCAAGCCATGAGGTGATCTATGCCTAAAAAGCGCAAACCCCGTAGCCAATCCGACCATACTCGCCCAAGCCGCCCACGCCCCGATGATGTGCAACGTGTTAAAGACTTTCTGATTCGTCAGGGCGAAAAAACCATTGCTGCCGAAATCTTGAATTTTCTTTCCGAGCATGATGGCAAAGCCTTCCGCTCTCGTGAAATTGCCGCCGAACTGGGCTATCTCTCCGATGATGACCTACCCGGCTTCTGGTATGTGTTGCACAAACTTCATGAGGAAGGTGCCTTGGATAAAGATGCTGACCGATGCTATAGCCTTGCTCGCAGTGCAGCACCCTTGCCTGAAGTGATTCGTGTGCGCGAAGCGCTTGCACTTCATGCCGATACCCAAGTTGCCCCTTTTGTGCCGCCACCAAAACAGCGCTTCAAGGTTGGCGAAATCTATGAAGGCACGTTGAAGACACATCCGAACGGCTATGGACTAGTCAGCGTAACCGGTTACGACGAAGAGATTTTTCTGCCTGCAAATGAACTGCGTGAAGTCTTAGATGGCGATGTGGTCAAAGTTCGCGTGACCATGGCGCCACTTGAAGTGCGCGCCAACCGCGAATCTTTTTCTCGCCGCTTTGAAGGCAAACTCATTGAGGTGCTTGAACGTACCCGCACAGAACTTGTTGGTATTCTCAAACGGCGCAACAAAGGTTTTCAATTTATTCCTGATAGCAACCGCATTCTGCCCGAAATTTTCATCTCGCTCAAAGATGCTAAAACTGCCAGCGATGGCGATAAAGTGGTCATCGGCAAACTTCAATTTGCTGAAGACGGTGTTCTCACTGGCAAGGTCGTTGAAGTGTTAGGTAAATCTGGCGACTCGAAGGTTGAAGTTGCCGCCATTGCACGCGCATTAGGCATTGATGCCACCTTTCCCAAAAGCGTACTTGCCGAAGCCAACAAACTCAGCGATACCATTACCGACGATGACCTTATCGGCAGAATTGATTACCGCGATAAAATCGTCTTCACCATTGACCCCTACGATGCCAAAGACTTTGACGATGCACTCTCGATTGAAACACTCGACAATGGGCTTTACTATGTTGGCGTTCATGTTGCCGATGTTTCACACTACGTTCGTGAGGGCACAAAGTTGGACGAAGAAGCCCAGCGCCGTTCCACATCGGTCTATCTTGTCGACCGTGTCATTCCTATGCTGCCTTCAAATCTTTCAGAAAACATCTGTAGCCTCAATCCGCATGTCGACCGATTGGCTTACTCAGTCTTTTTTACCATGACGCACTATGGCAAAGTGCTCGACTACCACATTGCAAAAACTGTCATTCACTCACGGCGGCGCTTTACATATGAACAAGTTCAAGACATTCTTGATGCTGGCGAAGGAGAATTTTATGAACAACTGCATGCGCTACATCGGCTTAGTAAAATTCTTAGCAAAGAGCGCTTTGCCAATGGCTCAATAGATTTTGATACCGAAGAACTGAAATTCAAACTCGATGAAAGTGGCAAACCTATTGAGGTTGTTCGCAAAGTTCGTTTGGATAGCCATCGTCTCATCGAAGAGTTTATGCTACTGGCTAACCGTACTGTTGCAAAGCATATAGCCACCTATTTCCAGAATGACGACTTGAACTACCCCAGCATTTACCGTGTGCATGACGCCCCCAATCCTGAAAAAATCAAGACCTTAGCGGCTTTTGTCAAACGCTTGGGCTATGAGCTTGAGCTCAAAAAAAATGCCTTCAATAGTGAAACGGCGACCTCGCAAGCGCTACGCAAGCTGCTCACCGACGTCAAGGGTACATCAGTAGAATACATGGTCTCTGAAATTGCCCTGCGCTCTATGGCTAAAGCCGTGTATTCTTCAAAGAACATTGGTCATTACGGTCTTGGCTTTGATTTTTACACGCACTTTACGTCTCCGATTCGCCGCTATCCTGACCTTGTCACCCATCGCTTGCTTTATGAGTATGAGACGCTGCGCCAAAGTCAGCGTAAACTTGTCAAGTCGCGTCTGCGCAAATTGAATGCACTTATTCCTGCCATTTGCGAACATGCCAGTGAGCAAGAACGCAATGCCACAGAAGCTGAACGCGATTCAATCAAGCTCAAACAAGTCGAGTACATTTCCGACCACATTGGTAGTCTCTACACGGGGATTATTTCAGGTGTCACAGACTTTGGCATCTATGTGCGGCTTAACGATATGGGGGTTGAAGGGTTGGTGCATATCAAAAACATGCTGGACGATTACTACGAGTTTGATGAGCGCACCTATTCGCTTGTTGGCAAACGCACCCACCGCCGCTATCAGCTTGGTCAAACCGTCAGAATCAAGGTTTATGCGGTTGATACCAAGCGCCGCACCATTGATTTTCTTCTGGCGTAATAGCGCACCATGCTATTTTTGTCTCGCATCTTGAGTCTTGTACCAACTTGCTCAATCTTGCTTGACACATGCCCATTTTAGAGCGAATTTTTATCTACCCTATCAAATCGCTGGATGGTCTGGCGCTTTCATCGGCTATCGTTGCACATGGCGGCGCCCTTCAGCACGACCGTGAATTTGCATTGGTCGATGCCGAGCGCCGCTTCGTCAATGCAAAACGTTTTCCTGCTATTCATCATATTCGGGCAACGTTCGAGCTTGAACATGCAGTCGTAACGCTTTCTGCACCACGCGTCGGCACACAGCGCTTTCACTTGACACATGAGCAAGCACGCTTGGAAGAATACTTCAGTGATTACTTTGGCTTTCGTGCGTTTCTTGTGCGCAACGCTCAGCATGGTTTTCCAGACGACCAAGACGCTCCGGGTGCGACCGTTGTCGCCTACGCTTCCTTGCAGCAAGTCTCACAGTGGTTTGCGGATTTGGACACAGAGGAAGTGATGCGGCGGTTTCGTGTCAATTTGATTTTGGGCGAGGCGGATGCTTTTTGGGAAGACCGTCTCTACGGTGCAATGGGGGAAAGCGCGCGGTTTCAGATTGGTTCAGCAGTGTTTGAAGGCGTAAAACCCTGCGCTCGCTGCGTTGTTCCCACGCGCAATACTCTTAGCGGCGAGGTGTATCAGCGTTTCCAGAAAATTTTTTCGGAGCAACGACGCCAGACACTACCCATGTGGGCAGAGCCCTCACACTTTACTCACTTTTACCGCTTGAGCGTCAATACAACGGCGGCGGTCAGCGAAGTTGGAAAAGTTCTTCGCCTTGGCGATACGGTTAAAATTCTCTCTTGATGCGGCGCGCCCGTACGTCCTATTTCGCTTCAAGCTCTTCGAACACTGCGCATGACGGTCTTGACTTCGTCAAGGTGGTGCTCCAATCCAGCGTGTGAGCCCACGACCACCAAAATCAGCACCTTTTTCTTCGGCGTATAGATAAGCTCAATGCGCATTTCCACAGGCTGCCCATGGTATGTGCCTGTTCCGCCAAATCCCCATGCAGGCATACCGTTGATGCTGAAGTCATCGTGAGTTTTGTCAAACTTTGCATCCTCAACTAACCCTTTCAGCTGCTCTTCTAAATTGTCCAAAGTGGCATCCATTTCCAGCACACTTGAGACGATATATCCGACATAGACTTCATCGTCGGGGCTTGTTGCCGCCAGATAATCTGGCTTAGGCATTTCTATTCTCCAGTTGTCAGGTAGCCATACCTGTACGCCTGCTACCCTATGCGTGTGCCAGCCCAGTATCAAGCTGAAGGCAGTTGTTACTGCAAAGATGAGTGCTGCCGCCGAGATTCGATTTGCGTTTTTCATTTTCGAAGTGCGTTGAATTTTCAGAGACCCTGCAAGATATAAGCTTCTAAGTCAGATTAAAATTCGGGAGCGATTTTACTTTTTGCGCTCTATGGCATAGCCAATGAGTTTTTGCAGAGCGGCTTTGCTGGGCGAGTCCTTGAAGGTTTCTAATGCTGCCATGGCATGAGCGGCATATTTTCGTGCGGCTTCTTCTGCATACTCAATGCCTTTGTAGCGGCGTGTAAATTCCACCACATCTTGGCTAAAGAGGGCGCGCTTTTTATCGCTTTTCAGAATCGAGATAATTTCTTCCCGTTCTGTTTCCGAGGCTTGATGCATGGCGTAAATCAGCGGCAGGGTAATTTTCTTTTCTTTGATGTCGCCACCAATCGGCTTGCCGAGTTCACTGCTATCCCCTAGGTAGTCCAAAATATCGTCTCGAATCTGGAATGCTACGCCAATTGCTTCGCCGCACTCGCGCATTTTTCTTTGCACTTCTTGGTTGTCGCTGGCGCTTGCCGCACCGATTTCACAGGCGGTTGCAATTAGTGAAGCCGTTTTATCAGAAATGATGCGAAAATATGTGGTTTCGTCAATATCGAGATGGCGTGTTTTTTCAATTTGTAAGAGTTCTCCTTCGCTCATGCGCTTGACAGCATCGGAGACAATTGCCAGAAAAAGGTGGTCATTGTGCTTGAGCGCCAGTAGCAAGCCACGTGAGAGTAGGTAATCTCCCATCAGCACGGCGACTTTATTTTTCCACAGGGCGTTGATGGCAGGAATGCCGCGGCGCATATCGGCTGTATCAACCACATCATCATGGATGAGCGTAGCCGTATGCAAGAGTTCGACCAGTGCTGCACCACGATAGGTACAGTCGGTTACCCCACCTGCAATTTTAGCCGAGAGCAATACCAGAGTCGGACGAATCTGCTTACCTTTTTGCTTGAGAATGTAATTTGCTACTCTATCCAGCAGCCCTACTTCTGACTTCATGGCTTCTTTGAAGCGCTGCTGGAAAATTTGCAACTCCGATTCAATCGGCTGGAAGACGTCGTCGAGTTTCACATCTGTGAAGTTTATTAGAGTAAAATTAACACGCTTTCGTCAAATATGGTTTTGCTCATTTGGCTACCGGGGTTTGTTAGCTTCAACGCCTCTCTTTTTTGAGACCTGTCACTTCCTTTTCAGTTTTTGGCTTTCATTAAATTTTCTCAGCCTTTCTTGCTTTTGAGAGCATTTTCTTATTTTTCTCCTATTATCTGACACACTCAACCTTTCAGCTATGTTCAAAAAAACCACGACGCTCTACTGTTACGTTGCTATTTGCTTATTTTGGTTTAGTCTTTCTCACAACACTGCACAAGCTGGTACGCCTCCGCCCTTGCGTGTTGCCGCCGGGGGCAGAGAATGGCTTCTTGCCGCACAGCCCGGTATTGTCTTCAGCCCATACACCGGGTTTATTTTCCATGGGCAACTCACTTACGGTGTCTCTGACCTTATCAACATCAATGGGCGGTTTGGCGCTGGCGCGCAGCCTTATCGGCTTTATGTCGGCGGCGATGTACGCTTTGGAATATACCGCTCATCTTCGATTCGCCTTGACCTCTATGCTGGTGGTCATGCTGGCGGGCTCGGTGCCGGTTTTGATGCCGGAGCGATGATTAGCGGACGTGCTGGCATTGTGGGGCTGATGGCGGCCCTTGATGTTGATTTCATCGTTGAAAACAACGCCAATGCCGTACCGGTTAATCTTGTGCTTGGCTTCGATTTTGCCGTGGCACGCAATCTCTACTTCAACGTAACTGGCGAAATCAATCTCAATCAGTCCATTACCGGCATCAGCGGCGGTTTGATTTTTGTGCTCTAAACTTGCTTAACTTTCACAGGTCAGTGTCGTGCTCATGCGGCTTTACTTGGGCAGCGTATTGGGGCTTGTGTCAGGTTGTCTTACTTGCGCATTAACAGCCATGCCAACTGCGTATGTCTTGCTGAGCAGTGCACCAGTTTTCTTGCGCCTATGCAGATACCAGTCTGTTCGTGCTGCAGTTTGCCTCTCAATAACCGTTGCGCTTTGGACTATGCTGATTTTTACGGCTTTCTATGATGCGGTTGCGCAACGCAACCCCGCTTTGGAACGTCTTCGTAACCGTCAGGCGACGCTGGATTCGTTTTACTCCGATAAAGAGATGGGCTGCACGGTCTCTGGCGGCAAAACGACCTTTCGCATTTTTGCCCCGCGTGCCACACAGGTCAATGTGGTCATCTATGAGCGCCACAATAGTCAAAAGGGTGAAGAATTTACCATGCAGTGCGATGAGCAAGGTGTCTGGGAATATGTGGCACAAGGTGAGCTCTATGGGAAGTTCTACGGCTATCGTGTCTTTGGTGTGGAAGGTCCGGCCGAGATGTTCAATCCTGAAATTGTTATCGCCGACCCCTACTCTAAAGCCGTCTGCACGCGTAATAATTTTCGGCGCTACCCTGCTCGCACCCTCATTGCCAATTTGCAATACAACTGGGAAGGCGATACATGGGTCATTTCGCCTGACCATACCTCGCTTATCATTTACGAAGCCCATGTGCGCGACCTGACCGCTCATCCTTCTTCTGGTGTTGTGGCTCGGGGCACTTACGCTGGCTTGGTTGAACAAGGCAAGCGCGGCGGGCTTAGTCATCTCAAAGACTTGGGCATCAACGCTATTGAACTCCTGCCTATCCAAAGTTTTGGTGCAATTGAGATTCCTTACCAAGATAGTAGCGTCATCACACTCGGTTATCCCGTCAATACGTGGAATCCATATGCGCGCAATCACTGGGGGTATATGACCAGCTACTTCTTTGCGCCTGAAGCCTACTACTCACGCGGCGCCTCCATGATTCCTGATGCTTACAATGGCATGGACGCTCATGCCGTCCGTGAGTTCAAGGATATGGTCAAAGCCTTGCATAAAGAAGGTATCGCCGTCATTCTCGATGTGGTCTTCAACCACGTTTCGCAATACGACTATAACCCCTTCAAATACATTGATAAGTTCTACTACTTTCACTTGGATTCTGAAGGGCGCTTTCTTTCAAACTCTGGATGCGGCAATGACTTTAGAACCGACCGTCCTATGGCTCGCAAAATGATTCTCGACTGCATTCGCTACTGGATGACCGAATACCACATCGACGGCTTCCGTTTTGATTTAGCCGCCATGATTGATGAAGAAACCCGCAGGCAAATTGCCACTGAAGCCCGCAAAATCAATCCAAACGTAATTTTGATTGCAGAGCCTTGGGGCGGCGGTCGATATGAACCGCACCGCTTCAGCGATGTGAGCTGGGCAGCATGGAACGACCAAATTCGCAACGGCTTCAAAGGGCAAAACCCTGACAATGGGCATGGCTTTATTTTCGGCAAATTTCAAGGGCACAACACACCACACACAATACGCAATTATGTTGTCGGCACACTCCGCCAATTTGGTGGTCTCTTCCACACCCCTGCACATAGCGTCAATTACCTTGAGTCTCACGACGACCACACGCTCGGAGATTTTATTCGTCTCGCCCTACATGAGGTCAATCACCACACGCGCATTACCAATCTCGATGAGCATGCTAAACTCTCCCCTAAAGCCCTTGCACTTAACAAACTGGCGGCTCTGCTGCTTTTCACGGCACAAGGCATTACGATGATTCACGAAGGACAGGAATATGCTCGAAGCAAGGTTATTGTGCCCACTGATGTGCCAGACCCTAATGTCGGCAGAATTGACCACAACAGCTATGAAAAGGATAACGAAACGAATTATCTCAACTACTATCATTTGGCTCTGAATACTGAACTGTATAGGCACTACAAGGCTCTTATTTCTCTACGCAAACGCTATCCTATTTTTCACTGTGCTCCCCCATCGGCTATTGAATTTTTTGACACCAACGATTCACTTGTTCTTGCTTTCCGCTTGCATCATCGGCGGTTTGCTCAGGTTATGCTACAAGCCAATGCAGAGCCTTATCGCACCTACGGGTTGCAGGCAGATGCCGATTTCATCGTTATCTGCAATGCTCATCCACATCGTCTGGCAGAGTTTATGCTACCAAGTGGCAAATGGGTCATGCTGGGTCATGCCAATGAGATTTCTTTAGAGAAGGTTCATAGTGCTTCAGGGAAATTGTATATTCCACCTACTGCAGGGGTTATTCTGATGGGTAAATAACCAAACTGTGCATGAAACATTCTCTATCACGAAACTTTCGAAACGTTTTGCTTACCCTACTTTTTGTGCAACTGGCTTTGCCTCTTGTTGCACAGACCTCTTTTACTTTGTTGCATGCGCCCAGCACCGTTCACGACGGTGAAGAGTTTAATGTATTTTTCAAGTTCGATGCTTCTGTGCACGATACCGCAAATGCATTGATATTAGCTTTGCCACGTGGCATCCAAGCATTGCGTCTGTATGCCATAGACTCGCCAGTAAGATTTTTTGCCAAGACATTAGCTTATCGCAATCGCACTTACAGCATTTTCTTTTCATCCGAACCGCTGCCAGCTTCTTTATCGCTTGTGCTTACGCTTCGCGCCAGTGAATCTTTTTCAGAGCGTCATGAACGTCTTCACGCTTACCTTACCTGCCTGCACTCTCGTGATGTGCGCCCTGCCTTGATAGACACCTTGGATGTTGTAGCACCAATGCGTGCTGCACTTAGCCTCACGCTCTTGCCGAAATGGCGCCATGAGAACACTGCCGCTAACTTTGACTCTCTTTCTCAAACCAATGTCTTTCTACCTGCTTCGCGCGCATTTGTGATTTCATTGCAGCGCAATTTCACAGCGGAATTTTGGTTACGCTCTACGGCATTGGGGCGCGTAGTGCTCTCTACATGGTCGGGTGCCACTTCCGATGCATATGCACTGGAAGTTGAGCTGCTTGCAGACGGTCGGATTGGTACATTTTTTGGCACGCCGTTTTCTTTTTCGCGCCTTATGAGTCGGACTTTTGTTGGCGACGGGGTCTGGCACCACTGTGCCATTACACACGACAGTGTGCAATCTGTCATGCGCCTCTTCATCGATGGTGCCCTGCACGACAGCGCTCGCACGCAGATTCATCGTGCCGCATTTACACCTTCATTAGAACGGCGAACGCTTCTCTATCTCGGCTCTCGCGCTGGTCGTGAGCGATTCTTCCATGGCGAACTTGACGAGCTGAAAATCTACCGCCGCGCCAAAACAGCACAAGAACTGGCTACTCTTGAAATTTTGGAGCGAGAAACAGATGCCTCCTTGCTTGTCTCGGAATCTTTCTCGCTCTTTTCTCGCAGCGCATTGGCTGGAGCACGCCCAGACATTGTGCGCGCTTCACTTGCAGCTGCAACTCGAATCCGAGATTTTCGCGCCGAGCTACAAAATGGCTCCGTACAGCTTAGTTGGGAATTTACTGGACCGCCTAACACTTCTGGTTTTACTGTTGAGCAAAGCACCGATGGCAACACATTCCAGAGCATTGGCACAGTAGAGTTCTCGCCCATGCAATCCTTTTACCGCTTTACTGACCGACCCAGTGGTGCTGCACCAAAAGTTGTCTTCTACCGCATTCGTGCAAATTTGCCCGGACGCTCGGCGCTCTTTTCGCCAACTCTAAAGGTTGGCTTAGCCACCACCAAGCAGTTTAGCTTGCATCAAAATACACCGAACCCTTTCAACCCAACCACAACCATTGTGTATGAACTCTTTTCCCCTTCTTCTGTTGAGCTCATTATCTACAACATGCTCGGCAATGAAATCACACGCATTCGCCACGATTGGCAACCAGCAGGATTGCATAAGTATGTGTTTAATGCTGCCAACTTTGAGCTCTCGAGCGGCATTTACCTCTATCGCCTTCAAACCGATACTGGCTCAGAGACACGAAAAATGATTTTGATGAAGTAATGCCAGTGCACCTTGCATCTTGGGCTTGAATTTATCTGAACGCTTATGCTAATTTCTTGCTCGTATATCGGCTTCATGCGCGACTTCTCGGCGATTGCATCAGATTCAAAGCGTTGCGTCTAAATTTTGTTCAACGGTGTTGCTTTGCGATTCACCTTTGGCTGTTGTCTTGGCTGGTTTTGTCTCTTCTGCATCCTAAGGCAGAGCTTCAGGCTTGTTTGCAGCAGCACGATTCTCTCCATTACGCTTCTCGTCTTGAGCACCTCGAGCAACGCGGCAGCGAAAAAATTCTGATATGGCTGACCCCACCGATAGACTCGCTCAAACTGCCAGACGAATTTATTTTTCGTGGCACCGAAAAAATTTTCTTCGATAGCCTCCCCGTCGACTCCACGCGCTACCGCCTCGATTATACACGCGGCATCTTGTACTTACGCTACCTTTTTTGCGATAGCACCATGCACCGTTTAGAAGTTCGCTACCGTGCATTACCGTTCGCTTTGAAGCGAGACTACGTGCGTCGTGAGATTCTCTTCCCAATCTCCTTCGATTCCACGCTCCAGAGTGATACATTGAGAGCACCTCTTTCGCAATCCTCATCGCTACAATTGGACGACATCTTCTCTGGCACCACGCTGCGCCGTTCTGGCAGTTTGGTGCGCGGCATTACGATTGGCTCTAATCAAGATTTGAACATTACATCGGGATTGCGCTTGCAGCTTGAAGGCACCATTGCGCCCGGCGTGGAAATTGCGGCGGCACTTACCGATGAAAATACTCCTATTCAGCCCGAAGGCAACACACAGACCTTGCAGGAATTCGACCGTGTATTCGTTGAAATCCGCGCCGAACAGGCGAAAGCCACCATCGGCGATTTCAATCTCTCACTTGGTGGCACAGAGTTTTCCAACATCGATCGCCGCTTGCAAGGCGGCAAAGTCGAAGGCTCTATGCCTATTGGCAACAACAGCTCCGCCGCTGCATTGTTTGCCTTTGCCAATGCACGCGGACGATTCAATGTCAATCAATTCAACGGTCGTGATGGTGTGCAAGGTCCGTATCGCTTGACTGGACCGAATGGCGAGCCCTTTATCATTGTGCTTGCTGGCACAGAGCGTGTCTATGTCAATGGCGAACTGATGGTGCGCGGACAAAACAACGACTATGTGATTGAATACGCCACAGGTGAGATTTATTTCCAGCCGCGCCGTCTCATTACGCAGCAGTCACGCATCACGGTTGATTTTCAATTTACCGAGCGGCTCTACCCACGCAATTTTCTTTCTGGGAAAGCTCAAACCAGCTTGTTTGATGAGCGCATCAAGTTTCAAACCTCGTTTGTGTCTGAATCCGACGATGAAAATTCTCCGATTGATTTTCTCTTGACCGAGCGCAGTCGTGAAAATTTGCGTAATGCTGGGGCTGACCGTTTTCGTGCAATCGATACCACGGCTTTTGTTGGTGTTGATAGTCTTGGTCGCCCACGCGGTGCGTATGTTAAACTCGATACCCTCATTGGCGGACGCCTTGTTGAGATTTTCCGCTTCGCTGGCGAAGGCGCCCCCAGCGCATTTTGGAACCCGCCATTTAGTCCCGTGCCAGAAGGTCAAGGCTCGTATCGACGGCTGAATTTTGGCATCTACGAGTATGTAGGCGAAGGTCAAGGCAATTATGTTCCCTTTGCGCTCCTGCCCATTCCAACCGCACAGCAAGTGTTTGACCTTTCGCTGCAACTTTCACCGCTCAAAGGCTTCTCGCTCTCGCTTGAAGGCGCACTTTCTCAGAACGATTTCAACAAGTTCTCTACCCTCGATGACACCTTGAGCCCCGGGCGTGCTTACACACTTGGCGCAAAATTTTCACCTCAGAAACTTGAGCTTTTCGGCATTGCTCTTGGGCAGTTTGAAGCACAGATTTCACAGCGCGAAACCTCGAAATTCTTTGCTTTCATTGACCGCACGCTGCCCGTTGACCTCAATCGCGACTTTAATCTCATTGATTTTGACGGGCGCCCACTTTTTACTGCGCAGACTGCTGAACGCATTCGTAATGCTGCCTTGACCTACAAGCCCTTTGCACCTCTTTCGCTCTCCTATCGCATCGGTCAACTTGACCGTGAGACGCTCTTCAACTCCACACGCCAAGAAGCTGAAGCCCGCGTGCAATTAGATTCGCTTTTGAGCTCAAGTTACACCGTCGCCTACACATCGAGCCGCAATGAACTTACTGCTGAACAAGCCACTTGGCTCCGACAAACTGGTCAGTTTAACGCGCAATTTCGTTTAGCCAATGAAGGCTTTTGGAATTTTGGCATCCGACCATTTTTCAATCTGGAACTTAGTCAGAAAGCCACACGCTCGCTACCTGCCGATACACTTCGTTCCGATAGCCACTACATTCTTGATGCTACTGCGGGATTTGGGCTGCTCAACTTTATCGGGCAAAATTTGTCATTCAGCTTCGGATACCGTGCCGATGAGCTTTTTGATTCGCCGCAGCCGTTTGGCGCATCGCTTGTGCCTGCCTCCATTGCGCGCACCGTTTCAGCAGAGTGGCAATTCATTACCGCCAACGAATTTCTCGCATGGCTGAACTTTACCAACCGCATACGGCAGTTTAGCTCTCGCTTTCGTGAGCGTGGCGAGCGTGATATTGAAACCTTCCTTCTGCGTTTTCAGACGCGCTACACACCGTTTCGCTCTGCACTGGAAATAGAATGGCTCTATGATGTGTCGACCGAACAGACCTCTCGCTTGGAACGACAATTTTTTGCCGTACCACTCGGACGCGGCAACTTCATCTGGCGCGACCGCAACGGCAATGGACTGCGCGAGTTTGACGAATTCCTGCCGATTACCTTCATCGGTGAAGTTGGGGACGACAACCTGCAATACATCTTGCGCACCTTCCCCAGCGACCAGCTCTTCCCTACCATTGACTTGAAAACCAGCTTGCGCTTTCGCCTGCGCCCCATACGATTTTTTGCCACTCGCGAAACCTTGCTTGAAAAAATTCTTTCCGCCTTTTCGACCGAATCGCTCTTTCGCATTGAAGAACGCAGTCTCGAGCGAGACCTGCGACGCATCTATTTTTTGGATTTTTCATATTTCCAAAACGACTCTACGACCGTTGTCGGCAACCTGACATTGCAGCAAGACATCTTCCTCTTCGAAAATGAGCTGACCAATTTGCGCTTTCGCTTCCAGCAGCGCACCGGTATCAACCAGTTCAGTCTCGGTGTTGAGCGGCGGCTGTTTGTGGAGCGTAGCGTGCGTGCCGTTACACGCTTTGGTTATGCACTCGGCATTGAGCTTAATCTTTTCTCTGGACTCAACACGGCACAGACAGCGGCACTTCAAGGGCGTGACTTTGGTGCTACGGGTCGGCAGTTTTTTATTAATTCGCTTGGCATTGCCGCTGATGTGTCCTATCGCCCTATTCAGGATTTGGAAATCGGTGTGCGCCTTTCTTTTGAACAGCGTGAAGATACTTTTCCGCTTTCACGAGGCAGCACTGCCGCTCAGTCCATACTCAACGCCCAGCAACTACGCGCCATTTATTCTTTTCGCGGCAAAGGGCGGCTCAACGCTCAACTTGAGCGCACCGAAGCTACCCTGTCTGGCATTAACCCGATTGATGCCGTGTTTGAGCTCTCCAATGGCAATCCTTTCGGCACCACGCTCATTTGGCGCCTCGATGCAGATTACCGAATCAATAATTTCATTACGGCTTCTATGGGCTACGACGGTCGCGCTTTGCCTATTGGACGTGTGATTCATACCGGACGAGCCGAAGTTCGTGCCGTGTTTTAGCGTGTTTGACACGCTTTGGCGTAATTATTGTTGAAATTGCTTTGTTGAAATTGCTTTGTTGAAATTGCTTTGTTGAAATTGCTTTGTTGAAATTGTTTTGTTGGAATTGTTGTCAGCTTTGCCACTTGACGACGTTGCCCGCGCTTGCGCTTTAAAACGCGAAAGCGCCTTTCGGCGCTTTGCGTGCTATACGTCCCCCACACCGTATAGCCACCCGACGGGCGTCGAGTGTTTGAAGATTTGCAGTTAACATAAACTTAACACCGAAGAAACATTTTTGCAACATTTACACAAAAATTTTTCATCTTTTTTCAAACGGTATTGGCTGCCGTTTTATGACCAAATTGCTCTTCCAAACATGCTTCAATTTCATACCATTTACAACGCCCTTACGACATTTGCAGATAGGCTCATGGTGCGAGCCCAGCAAGAGCAACATGCCTTAGCACTCTTCTTTGACGTCTTTCGCCTGCAATCTTCCTTGTGCTCACGCTACGATGATGCACAAATTGCTCATACCGTTGCTGCCATTCCCGTAGAAGAACCAACCTTTAAGCAATCCGTGCCCATGCGCCCATCAGCACTTACTCTTTGTGCCACCGATGGCTCACAAATTTTCCCCGACCGACATCTCAATGCCGACTTTTTCTTGCTCAATACAAGCCACATTATTTTTCACATTGGTACTACAGAAAAACCTACTTTGCAAAGCCATGCCCAGCTCTATGATATTGCCCAACTCGAGCATGAGTTTCAACTTGAAGAAGATGAAGAGCCGCAAGTTTCCTCTGAAGTCGTTACTGCATTGCGCCAAGAAGAAGAACTTCGCACCTTGCTCCATGCAGCCCGTAGTGCCGAGCAAGACGCTCTGCCATTGCTTGCTTTAGCTGATGGCACGCTGATTTGCTGGCATCTGAAGCGCATCAAAACTCTCTCTCTGCAGCACTCGTTTGTTGCGCGCTACGCTGGACTTCTCGCACAGTTTCGTCAGCACCGCCTTACACTGGCAAGCTACATCAGCCGCCCAAGCAGCAAAGAAGTGGTAAATTTGCTTCAAGTCTTGCTCCGCCCAGAACTGGATGCGGCACAAATCAATCTACCGAACACACTCAACGACGCTGCATTCTTTGCCAATTTTCTCTCCGCAGGTGAGCGCTCCGCCATTTTTGGCAGCCGCTCCGAAATGCTTGCGCATTACGACACCGCAGATAGGATTTATTTTTTCTATCTTCACACTGGTCAAGAAATTGCACGCATTGAATTTCCAAGTTGGTGTTACGACAGCGGTAAAGTAGATTTCATTCACGCCACTATCTTTGATGACCTAAAGAAAGGCGGTGGCTACCCTATGACACTTACAGAAGCTCATGAACAAGCCACAATCAAGCCGTCAGACCAAGAAGAATTTTACCGACTTTTGCAGCAAATCTGCTCTACAAAAGGCTATGCTCTCAACTATTCTGCAAAAAGCCTCTCGAAGAGAATCTCAAAACTCTAAACACTGACCATGACGCGGTATCCAAAATCCACTCCACTCGTTCTTTTACCTTTTCTTTTTGGCATGGCATGTATGATGCTTTTTTCCGCATGCCTTACCTTAGACCCAAACGATACATTCATCATCGACGCTGAAACTCGCATCAAACGCAGTTCTACGGTCATGGGCGACACGTTCAATGTAGTCTATCTTCCGCCCGAGCCGATTGATTCCAATCAGTCTCCGCCCACGGTGGTCTATACCTTCAAGTTCTGGCAGCCTGAATTTTTTGAGAGCGAGCCCCCGCAAATTCGGCGCGCCAAAATGGAAAATTATCAAAACCTCTACTGGTATTTGCCGATAGCCATCCCATCGTCTGCACAAATCCTTTCTTACTACCTTGCTGACACTGCCAACCAAGATTCGCTTGCTACAGAAGACTATCTCATCTACAATCGTGCTGGCAAACCTGTGCAGTGGTCGCACTATCGGCTTGCGCATGCGCTTTTGCGCCGTAAAGCCAGTATGGATACTGTGCTCTCGCTTTTGAAAACGGAACTTTCACTCTACCCCAATAGTGATGACGCCTACATCTCTTACTGGTCGTTATACTTTCAGCATGCAGGGCGCACCGATGAGGCTTTAGCCACAATTGAACGCGAAATTGCCGAAGTCCGTCGCCAGCGCCGCGACGACCCACGCTTGCTTGAAGCCATCTCACTCATGTATATCTACGGCATGAACAACCGCCGCCGTGCCTATGAACTGACGCGTGATATTCCTGATACTTACCTGCATCCGCTTAATCTCTACAACCGCTTTCTAATGGAGCCTGACAACGACAAGCGCGAACTTGCTCTTGCTGCCATGACCGAAAAATATCCCACACACCCACTTACGCTCAAAATGAACCTCTCACACCTACTCTTTTACCTAAGTAACCAGACCATTTCTAACTACCGAGACCGTGGCGCCATTTTTGCCGAAAGCATTCTCAATCGCCGCTTGACTGCCCTACGTACTGCTCGTGTTAATACCTACGCCATTCGCTACCTTTTTGACTACTATGCAAGTCTTAATCCTTCCAAAGCCTTGCCTTATGTGAAAGACGTCCTACGCATGGATTATGACCGTGAAGTCTACGACCCTCTCACTCTGCTTGGCTTTGCAGAACGCTATGCCGATACAAAAGATTATGCCGGTCTTGCTATTGACCTTGCCAGCAAAGCCATTGAAGCTATTGAAGCCGATAAGCAAAAACCGCTCACTTTCCGTCCCGAACCTGAATTCGTGCAGACAGAAGCCACCCGACGTTTATTCTACCAAGATGTTATTGGCTGCGCTTACTATTACATTGGGAAAGCGTATTTGAGCATTGGCGATGATAAAAATGCTTTAGCCAATTTTCGCGAAGCTGAAAAACACTGCCTTTCTCAACAAGCTGAACTCTACTTTGAGATAGCCAAATTGCTATACAAACTTAAAGATGGCGCCGCGCTGAATTATGCCCTCCAATCACTGGCGGTCAAAAATTCAGATGCGGTGCAGACATGGCTTACCACAACCTTGAAACCCAAACTCAAAAAAGGTGAATCTTTGAGCAGTCTGCAGAGTGCTGCCATGCGTTCAGCCCCATCTTTCTCGCTTACCTTGCTTAATGGTAAAACGATTTCGTCATCAAGTTTGACCAATCAGCTTACTTTGCTCTATTTTTGGTCTCCTAATTCTACAATTTCCAGACTGTTGCTCTCTGAATTGCAACTCCTTAGTGCGAAGTATCGCGCTCGTGGCGTGGCATTTTTTGCACTGGACACCGAGGATAACTTGCGAACAGTAAAATCCTCACCAGAAGAATTTGCTTTTAGCGTTTCTTTTGCTTCTTCTACACCCGAGATGCTTGTAGACTATCAGGTCTCGCTTTTGCCCAGCGTGATGATTATCAAGTCTGGCAAAATTATCTACCGCCAACTTGGATACCGCAAGGATTTTATCAGTCAGGTTGAAGCGGCTTTGCAAGATGCACTCCTGACCAGCGATGCTTCTACGGCTTTACCTAACGAAAAGAAAAGAAAGCGATGAAGAGCACACACATTGGGGAAGTTGTTCGTTCGAACACCGTACAGTTTTCAGCTGTTGTGCCGCAAGCGTTGTTGCAAGAGACTTTATTGCCCGTCAAACTTGGTCAATTGGTGAAAGTGGATACGGCGCATGCGGCTGTGTTTGGCATTGTCTCGTTTATTGAGCAATCCCCCATTGCTGCGCACCGCCAGATTGTTCCGCATGGCAAAACAAAAGAAGAGCTTCGCCGCGAAATGCCACAAGTCTTGGAACTTGTGCACACCGAATTTACTGCCCTCACTGTGGGGTTCGACCTTAACGGAAAAATCTTGCAAGCCATGCCCCCAACTCCACCCGACTTACATGACTTTGTCTATCATGCTTCTCATGATGATGTGGCTACATTCCTTAAAAAGCCGCCAACTTTTTTGCGTCTTATTTTGCAAAGCAAAGATACTGCACCTGATGAAGTGATTGTCGCCTTTTTCCGAAGCTATCACACACAACTTTCTCGCCAAGATTTAATTGCACTCGGTAAAGAACTCTCGTATCTTTTAGCGGATGACCATCGACGCTTAGAATCTATCTTGACTCGTATCCATGACTAACTTACCGACAGAGAACTCTTTTGCTCATGCCCCTCATGCTGATGTTTCGCATGATGCCACGCATCCCTGTGCCGTGTCGCTTGGGCGGGGTTTGAACTTAAAGAATCCTGTGTTGCTGGCTTCTGGCACGGCTTCATTTGGCGAGGAACTTTCAGCTTTAACCGACCTGAATGCACTTGGCGGCTTGGTCACAAAAGCGATTTCACTTGAAGTTCGCAAGGGCAATCCGCCACAGCGTATTGTGGAAACCCCAGCTGGCATGCTCAATGCAATTGGGCTGGCAAATGTTGGCGTGGATGCCTTTATTGCAGAAAAGTTACCATTTTTGCGCTCGCTTAATCTTGCCGTTATCGTCAATATCGTGGGCAAATCGATTGATGACTACTGCGAAGTGGTGCGCCGCCTTGATGCTGAAGATGGAATTAGCGGCTATGAAATCAATCTCTCATGCCCGAATGTGAAAGGCGAGTGTATCATTTTTGGTGTCGATGCTGGCGCCACGCTTGAAATCACACAAGCCCTGCGCTGCATCACGCCTCGGCATTTGATGATAAAACTGACCCCGAATGTTACCTCTATTGCACAAATTGCTCTTGCCGCAGAGCGTGGCGGCGCGGACTCTCTTTCGCTCATCAATACAGTTGTAGGCATGGCTGTCGATTATCGCACACGCACGCCTAAGCTCAAAAACATCACGGGCGGACTTTCCGGACCTGCCATCAAGCCGATTGCGCTGGCAAAAGTCTGGGAAGTCTATCAGGCTGTGCATATCCCGATTGTTGGCATGGGCGGCATTACCAGTTTTGAAGATGCTATGGAGTTTTTCCTTGTTGGCGCCCGCGCCGTGCAAGTTGGCACGATGAATTTCGTCCAACCTCGCATCGGAGAAATTCTTGCGCATCAAATTGAGTCGCACTTCGCCAACGCTGAATACACCTTCGCTCAATACGTAGGCAGTTTAAAGGTCTCATCCTAACGCGCTGCTGCTTCTTTCCGCAGCACATCACTTCCCTATCCGTGATAGAGCGCACACCTTGTGATGCTTTAATAAGAATTAACACTTGCGGTTGCAACAATACAGTGCACGAGAGCGTATATTGCATCAGTTCAGGTACAACTTGTTCTTTTCCACATCAAAGACTCTGCTTCCTACCGTCAAGCCTTCCGAGCTTGCAGCAGAGCCTCCTTTGTTGTTTTGTTGTTTTGTTGATAGAGGGTCCCGACCACTGCGTCGGGACTTTTTTTTGCCTGCAACCTTTCTACAGGCACTCTGTTCTCGTTCAAGTCAGGGAAATGTGTTAACTTTGCATAACTTTCAAATTCAAACAAAAAAATGGACTTCCCTGAAACACTACGCTACACCAAAGAACATGAGTGGATCTACCTTGAGAAAGACGACATTGCCGTTGTCGGCATCACCGATTTTGCTCAATCCGAGCTGGGTGATATTGTCTTTGTCGATCTTAAGGAGGTAGGAACCACGCTCAAAGCCAACGATATTTTTGGCACGGTCGAGGCTGTTAAGACCGTCTCCGATTTATTCCTGCCAATTGATGGCGAGATTGTGGAACACAATCCCGCTCTGAAAGATGCTTCGCTTGTCAATAAAAGCCCTTATCAGGACGGCTGGATGATTAAGCTCAAAGTGGCGAACCCTGCGGATATTGAAAAGCTCATGACTGCTTCAGAATACCGAGCCCATATTGGCAAGTGAAGTCGAACTTGTATTTCTCTTCCTTTGTTTATCATCGGACAACTCCAGATTCTTAGTAAGTATGAAACTCAATATTCAGTATCAAGAAAAGTTTGAATCCCGCCACAATGCTTCTGCCCCAGATGCTCATGAGATGCTCAAGACGATTGGTGTAGCCAGCCTCGATGACTTGATTGCACAAGCGCTTCCTGAAGCCATTCGCTTGTCCAAGCCGCTTGATCTACCTGCGGCGCAATCCGAGCAAGAGTTGCTTGAATCGCTCAAAGCTATTGCACGGAAAAATAAAGTCTTCAAGTCCTACATTGGCATGGGCTATTACCATACTTTCACGCCGCCCGTGATTTTGCGCAACATTTTGGAGAACCCGGGCTGGTACACTGCCTACACGCCTTACCAAGCCGAGATTGCACAAGGGCGACTGGAAATGTTGCTCAATTTTCAGACGATGGTTGCCGACCTGACTGGGATGGAAATTGCTAATGCCTCACTTTTGGATGAAGCTACGGCAGCCGCTGAAGCCGTGCATCTGCTTTATGCCGTGCGCCCTGCCACTAAGCAAAATAGCCAGCTATGCTTTGCATCGGAATTGCTGCATCCACAAACGCTTGATGTGTTGCGCACCCGCACCGAATCACTTGGGATTGAACTTATTGTTGGCAATCATCGCACGCTTGAGCTGGATTCTCCTCACCTTTTTGCTGCCATCCTGCAATACCCTGCCACAGATGGCGGTCTTGAAGATTACACGGATTTCATTGCTGCGGCACATGCTCATGGGGTCAGCGTGGCGGTCGGTTCAGATTTGCTTGCTCTGACTTTGCTTAAGCCGCCCGGCGAAATGGGTGCTGATGTTGTCTTCGGTTCTGCACAACGTTTTGGCACACCTATGGGCTATGGCGGACCACATGCGGCATTTTTTGCTACACGGGAAAACTTCAAGCGGCATTTGCCCGGACGACTCATCGGTGTGTCAATTGATGCCAGTGGAAAACGCGCCCTACGCATGGCGCTTCAGACTCGCGAGCAACACATTCGGCGCGAAAAAGCGACCTCAAACATTTGTACTGCACAAGTCTTGCTTGCTGTAGTTGCCGCTGCCTACGCAATTTATCATGGTCCAAAAGGTTTGAAAGCTATTGCTGAACGCACGCATGGTTTAGCTCGTCTGCTTGCGGAAGGTCTGACCACACTGGGTCTTTGCATGCACCACGAGCACTTCTTTGATACCTTGATGTTTGATGTGCCCAATCCTTCAGCCGTGCGCAAAGCGGCGGAAAAAGCCGAAATGAACTTCCGCTACGATAACCAGCGCATTGGGATTTCTCTCGATGAGACCACGACGCTTCGTGATGTAGAGAACATTCTGCAAGTTATCGGCGCTGCTATTGGCAAGGAGTTCCGTGCCGATTTGAAAGCCATGGCAGAATCACTTGAGCTGAATTTGCCTGCATCGCTCTTTCGCACTTCACCTTTTCTCACGCATCCTGTTTTTAACTCTTACCACAGTGAGCATGAGATGCTGCGCTATCTGAAAAAGCTTGAAAATAAAGATGTCTCGCTTGCGCACTCCATGATTGCTCTGGGCAGTTGCACCATGAAGCTCAACGCCACTGCCGAGATGATTCCGATTACGTGGTCAGAATTCAATGCGCTACATCCGTTTGCGCCGGCTCAGCAAGCCAAAGGCTATGAACTGCTCTTCAAGCAGTTGCAGCAGTGGCTGTGTGAAATCACGGGCTTTTCTGCCGTATCGTTTCAGCCAAATTCTGGTGCGCAGGGCGAATACACTGGTCTGATGGTCATTCGTGCTTATCATCGCTCTCGCGGTCAAGCCGCTCGCAATGTTGCACTCATTCCACAATCTGCGCATGGCACGAATCCAGCCAGCGCCGTGATGGCAGGCATGCAAGTTGTAGTAGTCAAATGCAATGAGCATGGCAATATCGACATTGATGATTTGGCGGCAAAAGCCGAACAATATGCGTCATCCTTAGCTTGCTTGATGGTTACCTATCCTTCCACACACGGTGTTTTCGAAGAATGCATCAAGAAAATTTGTGACATTGTGCATCACTTTGGTGGTCAGGTCTACATGGATGGGGCTAATATGAATGCACAAGTCGGCTTAACCAGCCCTGCGGCGATTGGCGCTGATGTTTGTCATCTCAATTTGCACAAGACCTTTTGCATTCCGCATGGTGGTGGCGGACCGGGTATGGGACCGATTTGCGTGGCGAAGCACCTTGAACCATTCCTGCCGAAGCACCGCTTTGCGAAGACTGGCGGCAAAAAAGCTATCACTGCTGTGTCTGCTGCTCCGTATGGCAGCGCATCCATTCTGCCTATTTCTTATGCCTACATTGCTATGATGGGTGCCGAAGGCTTAACCAACGCCACTAGACTTGCCATCCTGAACGCCAATTACATCAAAGCCCGTCTGGAAAGCCAATATCACATTCTCTATACCAATAAGAATGGACGCTGCGCGCATGAAATGATTGTAGATTTAAGACCATTCAAAGCTGTAGGGATTGAAGCCGAAGATGTGGCCAAACGCTTGATAGACTATGGCTTTCATGCACCTACACTGTCTTTCCCTGTTGCAGGCACCATTATGATTGAACCAACTGAATCCGAATCTAAGGCAGAGCTTGACCGCTTCTGCGAGGCTATGCTTAGCATTCGTGAAGAAATTCGTGAAATTCAAGATGGGCGAGCCGACCGAATGAATAATGTCTTGAAGAATGCTCCACACACTGCTGAAATGGTCATGTCAGACCATTGGGATAAGCCATATTCGCGTGAGAAAGCTGCCTATCCCTTGCCCTTTGTGCGCGAAAATAAAATCTGGCCAAGCGTGCAGCGCGTCGATGGCGCTTATGGCGACCGTCATCTCGTTTGCACCTGCGAACCTGTGGCGTCTTACATAGAAACACCTGTAAGCCAGTGAGTGCAGATTCACTTGCGCAACTTTTTGTTTTAGGCAATTTTGCGTTTTGTGTGTAACGTTAGATGTCCTTCATTTTGTAATTATCTGTCAGAGGAGTGCAGTAACTATGTCAGCTCTCAAAGAATCCATTCTCCAGCTTATTACCGAGACTTCGACTAATCTGCCCAGTGATGTGCGCCGTGCCCTTGCGGCGGCAGCAGAACGGGAGCATCCTTCTTCACGGTCGGGTCTTGCAATGTCGACCATTATGGTCAATGTAGATATGGCATGCGACAATGTTTCGCCAATCTGTCAAGATACAGGCATGCCGACTTTTTTTGTCCATACGCCTGTTGGAGTCAATCAGCTGGAAATCAAAGCGGCTATCCGTGACGCGGTGGCTGACGCTACGAAAGCGGGTAAATTGCGCCCAAATTCCGTGCATCCCATTACTGGCAAAAATAATGGTACGAACGTCGGTGCTGGCGTGCCGGTCATACACTTTGAACAATGGGAAAATGATTACACGGAAATCAAACTGATTTTGAAAGGCGGCGGTTGCGAAAATAAAAACATTCAATACTCGCTTCCTACTGAACTTGAAGGCTTAGGTAAAGCTGGTCGTGATTTAGATGGGATACGCAAGTGCATCTTGCATGCCGTTTGGCAAGCACAAGGACAGGGTTGCTCGGCAGGCTTTATTGGCGTTGGCATTGGCGGCGATAGAACTTCAGGCTATGAACTTGCCAAAGAGCAACTGTTGCGACCGCTTGATGATGTCAATTCTGACCCCGTTTTGCGCGAGCTTGAAGAATACGTGATGGCAAATGCTGATTCGCTTGATATTGGCACCATGGGCTTTGGAGGCAAGGTTACGCTACTAGGTTGCAAAATCGGTGTTGCCGAGCGCTTGCCAGCAAGTTTTTTTGTCAGTGTGGCTTATAATTGTTGGGCTTATCGGCGCTTGGGCATCTGCCTCGATAGTCAAGGTCATATTATCAAATGGCTTTACCGTGAAGCCGATGAAATCAAGCGGATGGCGAAAGCAGATGGCATTCCACTAACGGGTAAAGAGGTTGTCTTGCAGGCGCCAATCCGTGAAGAAGAGATTCGCAAGATTAAAGTCGGTGATATTGTCATCATCAACGGTGCCATGCATACCGGTCGCGATGCTTTTCATCATCATGTTATTCATCACCACCTTGAAGCCAAAGATATGCCTGTTGATACACGCGGCGGCGTGCTCTACCACTGCGGACCGGTGGTACTGAAGGAAAATGGCAAGTATCGCATCACAGCGGCTGGACCGACGACCTCGATTCGCGAAGAGCCTTATCAGGCAGAGGTTATCAAGCGGCTTGGATTTCGTGTTATCATCGGCAAAGGCGGCATGGGTGAAAAGACCCTGAAAGGGTTGCAAGAGCATGGCGCGGTTTATCTCAACGCAATTGGCGGCGCCGCACAGTACTATGCCAAATGCATCAAGGAAGTTACAGGCGTGGATTTCTTGGAAGAAATGGGCGTGCCTGAAGCCATGTGGCACTTAGAGGTTGAGGGATTTGCCGCCATTTGCACGATGGATTCGCATGGTAATTCTTTGCATAAGGAAATCGAAACGCACTCACTTGCCCGTCTTGAAGCGTTTGCCGAGCCTGTCTTCAAATGAACGTGATTGCATTTGGGCTTGTGCTTGCACCCATGCATCGGTTGGCTGCCGGCGCTAACTTTTCGGCACTGATGTGCCAACCATGTGCTGGGACCACCTGCGACAAGCGTGAGCCTGCTCATTCAAAGGGTTTGCTGCAGACATGCAGACACTTGATTTTGTCACACGGTCATTTCTACGTCTTGAAGAGCGCATACACGCTGATGCCTATCGCGGCTATGACCCATATGATGCCCTGACATCTCCTCTCTTCAAGCTACCGATTCTCAATCAGCAAAAGACCTTGCGTTGGGGTGTGCAGCAAGTTCTCAAGCGGCTCCCGTTTAATGTGCGCCCTCTTCTCTTCATTCCGAAAGGATACAATCCCGTCACGCTGGGGTTATGTTTGCAAGCCTACACGGCACTTAAGCGTGTATTCCCAGATAAGTCTGCATTTTATGACGCACAGAGCGCCGTTTGTCTTGCAGAATTACAACGCTTGCAATCTAAGGGATACAGCGGCGCTTGCTGGGGCTACGACTTTGACTGGGAAGCACGCTATGCACGCATACCCGCTTATACGCCCACCGTGGTTGCCACAGGGTTTATCACGCATGCGTTATTTGAGTATTATCGGGCTACTCAACATCCCCAAGCACTGGCGCTCTGCCAGAGTGCCACTCAATTTGTACTGAATGATTTGCACCGGACATGGTTCAATGGCACATTTTGTTTTTCATATTCGCCACTCGACCAGCAAGTCGTTCTGAATGCGACCTTAAAAGGTGCACGACTGCTGGCGCAAGTCTATTCGATTACAAAATCACCATCTCTACTTGAAGAAGCCAAAAAAACGGTAGCATTTGTTGTCAGTCAGCAACAGCCTAATGGGGCTTGGTCTTACTCTCGTGGGGACACACGCACGTGGGCAGATAATTTTCACACGGGCTATGTTTTAGATTGCCTTGATGAAATTATCAAATGTTCAGGTGAGCAGGCTTTTTTGGACTCGCTTCAGAAAGGCTTTGCCTACTACGAAACCCACTTTTTCGTCGAGGATTCGGATGGACTTATGCCGAAGTATTACGACAACGCACTCTACCCTATTGACTCCACTGCAGGTGCCCAGTCCATTCTGACCTTACTCCGCTTTGGCAGACTTGACAACGCACTTAAAGTTGCCAACTGGATGTGCAAGCGCATGCAGCGTCCTGACGGACATTTTGCATATCAGAAACACCGCTATTACCTCAATGCCATTCCGTATATGCGTTGGTCAAGTTCATGGATGTATGTTGGTCTTGCTTACCTTTTGCGGGCTTGTTTAGAAACATGAGCGGTCTTTGCTTGCCTTACTCCAAAGCTTGAGAAGTTTCTTTCTTTTACTTTTGTATATTGCCACTGCGTAGGGAATCATTTGGTTAGAGTGAAATTGCTATACATGCTATACAAATGAAGCGTTTGATTGTTGATGGCTACAACTTGGCGCATTGCTTAGGCCACCCTCTTTCCTCGAAAACATTAGAACGAACCAGAAAAAGTCTTGAGCAAAAGCTCTGTGCTTATGCCTCAAAGTACAAAGCCGATATTACAGTTGTCTATGATGGACGTGGGGTGCTTGGCAGTTGCGAGAAACACGGACCGTTAGCTATTATTTTTACGCCTGATGGAGAAAGTGCGGACGAGCGTATCAAGTCACTTATTGATGCCGCGCCCTCCAGAAGCCTTACGGTTGTCAGTTCCGACCGCAACATTCGTGATTATGCACGCATCTCTGGCGTAACAAGTTTATCGTGTCAAGACTTTTTATCTTCATTTTTACAGGATACTAATGTTGCCCAGTCACTACCAAAGGCTGCTAAGCCGACTCGGAACGATGTACACAAAAAGTCAGCATCACTCTCTGAGCAAGAGTTGCAGGAATGGAAAAATCTGTTCGGCACAAATTCATAAGTCTTGACCGTCGTCACGGTAAGTTCCTAGAAGCAAAACACGGTAAGGTATGAAAACTTCACAAGCTATCTTGTTCAGCCTTGACGTGCTGACAAAGCAAAAAACCGAGTGCGAAGAAACCCGAGAGCTCTACATGGATATTTCGGCTATACAGTTTCCGCACTTGCACCAGCATCTTGCACTGCATGATATTCAGAAGATTGCCGAGTCCTCACTTATTGTCTTCAATGCATGTGTAGAGCAAACGTTGATGCGTGGGCTACAAGCCCCAAGTCTGTCTATGATTGCCTCACGTGCCATTTCACAAGTTCTCAATCGTGATGCAACCGCAGATGAAATTTCGGAAATCATGATGGTTGCATGCCGCATGCTTAATCCTTCACTTTCTCGGCGGCTTTCTGCTTGTCTGATTGCTTTACAACAAAGCGGGTATATGCTTGGCATTATTGCTAACACTCCACTTTCTGCATTTATTTTAAGTGATGTGCTTGAAAATGTTGGTCTTGTGCGCCGCTTTGAGACGATTGTTACCTCCAGTGATGCTGGCTATTTCAAACCCCATCCAAAAATTTTTGAGCTTGCTATTGAATCCACGCAATGTGAGCCATCGAATGTTATCGTCGTGGGTTCAAATTTGGAGCGTGACCTCTTGCCAGTGTCCGACACAGCTACTAAAAAAGTGTATATCAATAATCACCGTAAGCGTCAAAAACTGCCAAAAGGCTTCTATCGCATCTCGACTCTGGAAGAGATACCTGAACTTGACTTCAAGAAAATCCTTCGCGGGGATTGAGACTGAACACTTCTACCTGACTACGCTATGCGCATGTTCTGGCGAGTGGCTTCAAAGTTGCTCTTTCTTCTTTTCATGCTTGGTACAGTTGCTCTTGGCTTTGCTTACATGTATCTCTTTAAGTCCTCTCTCAACTCTGTGCGCTATGAGCAGCCGAAGCTGGTCAAGATTCACCGCGGCATGAGTTTTGCACAAATTGCAAATGAGCTACAAAAAGAAGGGGTGATTAAACAGACTTGGCCTTTGCAGATTGTGGCGCGCTTTATGCCAGAACTCACCAACATCAAGCCCGGACGCTACTACATTCCAAGCGGCATGACCAGCGCCGAACTTCTTCACTTTATGTACACGCGCAAACAAGATGAAGTAAAAGTGCGCATTCCTGAAGTTTCGCGCGGGGCACAAGTGGCTCAAATCATTGCACAAAATCTTGATGTTGATTCAGCTTCATTCATGAAAGCCTTTTCCGATAAAGAGTTGCTTAAAGAACTGGGCGTTGATGCGCCGAATTTCGAGGGCTATTTTTTGGCTAATACTTACTCTCTGCCTTGGTCATGGACTGCCGAAGATGTGATTCGATTTTTTGTCAAGGAATTTCGTAAGGTGTTTAATGATACCTTGCGCGACCTTGCTCGCAAAAGAGGACTTACTGAAGTCGAGGTCATTACGCTGGCTTCAATTGTAGAAGCTGAAACTGGCTTGGCTTCAGAACGCCCACTTATCGCAGGCGTGTATCTTAACCGTTTAGAAAAAGGCATGTTGCTACAAGCTGACCCGACATTTATCTACGCCGCCATTCTTGAAAATGATTATGATGGCAATCCCAATAATCCAAAGCACCGCAAGCGTGATTCACCTTACAACACCTATCTCTATCGCGGGCTGCCTCCCGGACCTATTGGCAACCCTACCAAAGAATCCATCTTAGCGGTGCTTTATCCTGCAAAAACGAAGTATCTTTTTTTTGTAGCCACAGGCTACAGCGGGCACCGTTTTGCTGAAACCGCTGAACAACATGCTGCTAACGCCGCACTCTACTACGCACGCCGACAACAAGTGCGCGACAGCCTCAAATCTGCTGCACAACACGTTCTTGAAGAATAACCATCTTAACTACAAACCGATATGGCTCGCTCACTCTACGAAGAAAACTGCATCTTTTGCAAAATTGCCGCAGAGCATATTCCTTCGAAAAAGGTCTTAAGCACCGACAACATCTTTGCCTTTCACGACATTAACCCTGTTGCACCGGTGCATATTCTCATTGTGCCTAAAGTGCATATCGAGACGCTCAACGACTTGACAGCAGATGATGCGGCACTTGTAGGCAATTTGTTCATTGCAGCAAAAGATATTGCTCGCTCACTTGGTCTTGCTGACTCTGGGTATCGCACAGTTATAAATTGCAATCGTGAGGGCGGACAGACGGTTTTTCATTTGCATGTGCATCTTATTGCTGGCAAGCATCTGGGCTGGCCACCTTTCCCGCCCAGATGATTTTTCTTGTAAATGATTGGAAATTATTACTTTTCATACTTAACTTCACGGCACATTATGTTATGGATAATCCTCGCATCGTGCAGCTGAAGCAGTTTTTGGAAAAAGATCCTCACGATGCTTTTTCCCGATATGCGCTGGCATTAGAATATGCCAACGCTGGCTTACTGAAAGAGGCGCAGGATGAATTTGAAACCCTTTTGCAAATTCATCCGACTTATACGGCAACCTATTATCACTTGGGGAAGCTATATGAAAAACAAGGTCAAAGCGCCAAAGCCAAATCTATCTACGAACAGGGTATTGAACTCACTGCCCAGCTCGGACAAACTCACGCAAATAAAGAGCTGCGAGAAGCCCTCTTCATACTAACAGAGAGTGAAAATAACTAATCCAAATAACCAAATAGGAGAACGCCATGAGAGTTACCCTACGCTTGCTTGTCTCCCTTATCATCCTATTGTTTTCATTTGCTAATGCTCTTGCACAGGAGCGTGCCATCAATGTGATAACCTCGCCTGCCAAAGAAGGTGAGCCCTTCGAGGTGCGCATTGAGCCGCCGCAAAATGCCTCAATAAGCCGTGCTGTGGTACGCTTTCGCATTTATGGGACTTCTGATTATCGCATTGTAGAAGCGCAGCCAGAGGGCAGTCGCTTTGTTGCAAAAATTCCCGGCGAGGAGGTCCTTCCACCCTCGATTGAGTTTTATGTCGTTGTTCAACTTTCTGACGGCACGCGTCTGACCTACCCTGTTGTATCGCCTGAAAGCACACCTGCCAGCGTTACCGTAACGCCGAAGCCAGAAAATGAAATCCTGATACTGATTTCGCCTGAGCGTAATGCGACCATCTCTGAAGATGATTTGGTGATTTCATTTTCTTTTTATCGCATTAGTAGCCAAGTTGATCGCAGTAAAATTCAGCTTTTCTATGATGGCGTAGATGTTGCCTCACGAGCCATCATTTCTGAGAACATGATTACATATGTGCCAGACCGTCCACACATCGGTAGAAATAAAGTAGAAATTGCTGTACGCGATAGCGCTGGGAATATCCTCTCGACCAATAGCGTGGTGTTTACGGTCATTAGCCGTATCGATGTTGGCAAGCGAGAGCTTACAGAAGCCCAGCAGAGAAGAGTGCTATTTACATCCCAGAATGCCGCTGAACTCCGCAGTGAGCGTATCAACGATTCGACCATCAACTATGCAAGGGTGAATCTTAACCTTGATGCTACACTCAATTTTCTCAAGTTTGGTGCCCGCCTCTATGTTACTAATGAAAACCAAGCCTTTCGTCAGCCTGCCAATCGTTTTTTTGGTTACATTAGTATTCCATATGTGCAAGTTGCGGCTGGCGATATTTTTCCTGAATATACCTACTACCTTAGCAATGGGGTGCGCGTGCGCGGCATAGAAGTTACAACTACGCCCGGTCCTATGCGTGCCACGGTTTTAGTTGGTAACGCCGCTGATGGCTATGATGCTCAGTTCGTAGGGAGCCGAGTTACTATTCCCGTTACCCCGTCGCCAAGTCGTTTGGATTCAATCAACGCTCTCTTGCAGCGCGGTTTTGTACGCATTGACTCCAGCGCCGCTGGTGAAACTTTCCAGCAACGCACGGCATTAGGTGCATTTACACGAAACATTTTTGCAGCCGTGGCTGGAGTTGGTTCAGACCTCGTGGAGTTCAATTTACAAGTGCTGCGTGGTAGTGATGACATCACGGGGCTGAATCAATTTCAAATTCGGCAGCGCGGCACAGCGCCACAGCAGAATATCGCCATCGGCTCCAGCCTAAAAATCATTCCTGTTGCCGGCGTCGCAGAACTCTTTGCTGATGCTGGCTTTTCACTAACCAACCGCGATATCTCCAGCGGTAGCCTGACTCCACGTCAGATTGATGAGCTTACTGGTAATACTGGTATTGCCGACCGATTACAGAACCTCCCGATTATCGGCAGTTACAACACCCTTACCAATATCATTACCATCAACCAAAACCTTGCGCCAATTTTGCTTCTTGACCTTTCATCGCTGGCGTTTCGTGTGGGCGGACAACTCAATGCCTTCAATAACAACTTGCGTTTAGAGTATCTGCGTCAAGGCGCCCAGTTTAATTCGTTTGGATTAGCGTTCTATTTGCCTGATGTGCAAGGCTTCCGCATCAGCGACCGGCTGCGCTTGCTCGATAGCCGTCTTATTCTTTCCGCCGCATTTGAATCCTTGAGCGATAATCTCTTGCGTCAGCGTGACCGCGTTTTGCGCACAGGTGGCACGCTTGATGCAACCACGACACGCTCTCTCTTTCGGTTTGGGGCATCGGTATTCCCAAGTGGCGACTTACCCAACATCCGTGTAGATTTCCAATTTCAAAACAATAAAAACAATATCGGCCCTACTTTCCGTGATAGCGTGGGCGCAGGTCCCAGTGCCCGTCTTGAGACACTTAGCGGGCTGGCTCTGCAGAATGATAACTCGACCTTTTCTTTTACAGGCAACATTCAAAAAGCCTTTACGCTACCTAACCAAGTTACCATGACCCTTGATTTGACGGGCGTTTTTACGAACCGTAACGACAACCGTGATTTGAGCTTGCGGCAAACTGGTGTTATCTATTCAGCTGTTGATAGCCAGCAGGTCTCGCAGAACTTTTCCAGTCGAGCTATCACGCTCTCTGGCACATTTGCTTTCGGTATTCCACTTCGCTTGAATGCGAATCTTACCAATCAGCAAAGTCAATTTTTCGTGCTCGATACCGTGATAGTTGGCAACCGCAGACAGCTCGGCTCACTCTTACGCTCACAGGTCTTCACGGCGCTTGATGTATCTGTTGGATATGGGCTACTGAATAACACGCTTCATCCTACTTTGCGCGCCAGTTTCAATTTAGGGGATTTTCCGCGCACACAGCTCGGTTTGAATGTGCTCTACGATATTACACAGTCTATCCAGCTTTCAGGCGATGTAGCTGCGTTTTTCGTGCAGGCAGCAAATGTCAATAGTGTAGTCATTCGCGCATCGACCGATATTATCGCCGCACTGCGCTTGCAGGCTATTTTTGGGAATTGAAGTCAAGGCAACTTGCTAGGCTTGGAAGTTTTCAAACTTTCCATTTTTGCTTTTCGTAGAGTTTTACGCCAATGGTGCATTGAATATCGTCTGTTTCAGTGCGATAACTTTGATGAGTCAATTACTGTTGAACTTTACGGGAGGAATAAGCCATGAACTTTAATCCAAACAAATTTACGCTTCGTGCCCAAGAGGCTTTTCAAGACGCTTTGGATAAGGCAAGCAAGAATCAACATCAGCAAGTTGAACCAGAGCATGTGCTATGGGCTCTATTGTCACGGCGCGAAAATATCGTCTATCAGCTTTGCGAAAAAATGGGCGTGCAGACCGAAATGCTCCTTGCTGTGCTGGAGCGAGAAATTGACCGCTTTCCAAAAGTTACTGGCGCATCTGTGTCTGGGCAATATCTTTCATCGGCTTTGGCTAAAATTTTGGATAGCGCCGCTAGCATTGCTGACGGCATGAAAGATGAATTCATCGGGTCGGAGCATCTGTTCTTGGCAATGGTAGAATCGTCCCATAAAGTTGGGCGCATGTTAGCCGATGCAGGGGCTACCAAAGACAAAGCCTTGCAAGCCTTAGCTTCCCTCCGTGGCTCGCAGCGTATTACCGACCCCAACGCTGAAGACCGATACAATGCCCTCAAAAAATACTCACGCGACCTCAATGAACTGGCACGCCGCGGCAAACTTGACCCGGTTATCGGGCGTGATGAAGAAATTCGCCGTGTCTTGCAAATTCTTTCGCGCCGCACCAAGAATAATCCCATTCTGATTGGCGAACCCGGCGTTGGAAAAACTGCCATTGCTGAAGGTATTGCCCAACGTATCGTTGCTGGCGATGTGCCCGAAAACCTCAAGTCGAAGCGCATCCACGCCCTCGATATTGCCGCTTTGGTAGCTGGCACAAAATTCAGAGGTGATTTTGAAGAGCGGCTAAAAGCAATTGTTAGTGAAGTGCAGCAATCTGACGGCGAAATCATCCTATTCATTGACGAGATTCACTTGCTTGTTGGCGCTGGCGCTGCTGAAGGCGGTTCCATGGACGCGGCAAACATCTTGAAGCCTGCACTTGCACGCGGTGAACTGCGCGCCATCGGTGCCACCACTATGGACGAATATCGCAAGTACATCGAAAAGGATGCTGCTCTGGAGCGCCGCTTCCAAACCGTTTTCGTGCAAGAACCAAGTGTAGAAGATACGATTTCCATCCTGCGCGGCTTGAAAGAACGATACGAGATTCATCACGGCGTGCGCATTACCGATGCCGCTATTGTGGCAGCTGCAGAGCTTTCGAACCGCTATATTTCAGACCGATTTTTACCCGATAAAGCCATTGACCTGATTGATGAAGCCGCCTCAAAATTGCGCCTTGAAATCGATAGCATGCCCGAAGAATTAGATAAAATCAATCGTGAGATTCGCCGCCTTGAAATTGAGCGCGAAGCCCTGCGCCGAGAGTTAGAAGTGCGCCAGTCTTGAAGCAAAGAGATGGCTTGCAATACATGATTTCACTATATGCGATGGCTACGGTGCTTTTTTATTGCCTGCAATCTGCTTAACTCCTCTCTTCACGCGCAATGGCTTGAAAAACCGCTCTTGCCGTGTTGCCCCAGCCACATTCCTTTTTCTTCTGCCATAGAGCCCTCGCGCCCTGCAGACATTCTGCACTACCGACTCTCGCTCCAGCTTACTATGCAAAACAACTTCTTACAGGGCTCAAATCAAATCCGTTTTCAGAGCATGGTGCCCGCGCTTCGCCGGCTTTCACTTTCTGCAGCACAAATGACCATTGACTCCATCACTCTGCAGCCCAATCATGAGCGACTTCACTTTTCACATCAAGGCGATTCGCTCCACATTGACTTGCCTTCTCCCCTTACGCTAAACGACAGCGCCACGCTGACCATCTACTATCACGCCACACCGAACCGACGTGGTTACTACTTCTACACCACCGCTGAATCGGGCGCAGAGCCGATTGCTTACACTCTCTCACAGCCCTACGATGCCCGATACTGGATGCCTTGCTACGACGAACCCTACGACAAAGCTACGGCTGACATCTTCATTACGGTGCCCTCGGGATTTATCGCCGCCTCGATTGGTCGGCTTGTCCATGTTGAGCATATCGGCGATTTTACACGCTACCACTGGTCGACGCACTTTCCTGTGGCAACTTATCTGATGTGCATCACGGTCTCTCGCTATTGCATTTTGAAAGACTTTCTGCCACCTACTTCCGAGCGCGATACATTGCCAATTGAGCATTATGTTTGGCGTCAAGATTCGCTTCAGGCACTTGGCTACTTTCGTAACATCAAACGCATGATAGAAGTCTGCGAAGCCCAATACGGCATTGCTTATCCGTTTGAGAAATATGGGCAGGCGGCGGTGCGTCCGTTTTCAGTCGGTGGCATGGAGCATCAGACGCTTACTACACTCAATCAAGCACTACTGTTCAACGAAAACCTTATCATGCACGAACTTGCACACCAGTGGTGGGGCGATATGGTGACGTGCGAAACTTGGCGTGACCTTTGGCTCAACGAAGGCTTTGCGACTTACTCGGAAGCCCTGTGGCAAGAAGCACTTGGCGGCGCCACAGCCCTGCGTCGATACATGCGCGCACGCATACGCCCGAGAAATTGGACCACACCGATTTACAATGCTTCGCCGCTCTTCAGTGACGTTGTCTATGGCAAAGCCGCTTGGGTTTTGCACATGCTGCGCAAACAACTGGGCGATACCTTGTTCAGAGAACTACTCCGACGCTATGGCACGCGCTATCAGTTTGCTAATGCTCGCACTGCCGACTTTCAGCGCGTCGCAGAGGAAGTTTATGGCAATTCGCTGGAGTGGTTTTTTCAGCAGTGGATTTTCCGCACAGGCATTCCGAAGTTGGAGTATGGCTGGAGCAAATCGCGCCGGACTGACGGTTGGGAACTGCGCATTCACATCAGGCAAATACAACCTGAACTGCCGTTCATTCTGCCTCTGGAGATTCAGGTTTATGATGCCTCAAAAAAAGAAGTGTTCAGCCGCACGCTGCACTCACGCGACAGCACACTCGTTTTTCTGCTTAGTGAAGAACCGCACAGCGTTTTTCTCGATGAAGAAGAGTGGTTACTCAAAGAATCTATCAACCTTACCGATGTTGCAGAGCGTAGCAAACTTGGTCTCTCATTTCGCTTAGAGCAGAATTATCCCAATCCGTTCAACCCCACTACCACAATTCGCTACGAATTGCCCGTCAGTGCATTGACGACGCTACAAATTTTCGACGTGCTCGGTAGAGAAGTTCAAACGCTGGTTTGCGCTCGACAAGAAGCAGGACGCTATACCATCAACTTTGATGCTCGCCAACTATCCAGTGGGATTTATTTCTATCGCCTGCAATCAGGGAAATTTTCGGAGACAAAAAAGATGACGGTTTTGAAATGAGCCTGTCTCTGTAGCAGAACCTTTTGCATCCTGATAACGCTCAAGCGCCCCAGGGTGCTTATTTCAGTTCAAACTTTACAGGGATAATCAATGAACTGGCCACAGGTTTGCCGTTCATGGTTGCAGGTTTGTAGGTAACTTCTTCGGTCAGTGTTCGGAAGACCTCTTCGTTGAAGACTTCATTTGCCGTCTTGAGCAATTGAATTTTTGCGACATGACCATCTTTATCGATGTAGACTTTTGCGACCACTTGTCCTTGCAATCTCTGTTTGCGTGCAAAGTCAGGGTATTTCAGGTTTTTGTAGACGGCGGCGATTCCGCCCACCACTTCGGCTGGCGACATAGACTCTAATGCGGCTACATCAGCATCCGAGAGCAATTGCGAAGCTGACTCAATAGCTTGTTCTGCAGCTTTCTCATCCTCTGACTTTGCTGGTGCAGTGGGTTGAGCCGGTTTAGGTTCACTGGGTTTTTCTGTTGTGGTTCTTGTTTCAGTTCGTCTTGGTTCTGTGGGCTTTGCATCGGCTAATTTTGGTTCAGCGGGTTTGGCTTCCGTTGGCTTTGGAGTTTCCTTCTTTGGTTGAGCCGCCGCCATCAATTTCTCCTCTGCGCCAATGCGGATATCGAGCCGATTGGTTGTGCCTGCACTGACATTAACTTGACCTTTCCAGTTTGGCAGTCCCTTTTTACTTGCCTTAATGCTGTATTCTCCGGGCGGAATGTTCAGAAAAACATAATATCCTTGCGCATTGGAAAACGCCGCTTCCGTTGCCGATGTGCCAGACACAGCCACCAGCACCGCTGGAAGTGGATTGCCTTCATCATCGGTTACGCGACCAATCAACTTGCTCTGCTGCGCAAATGATGAGGCGGTTAGCAACCAGCAAAGGAAGAATAAGGTCAGTCGAGCCATAATTTGCATTGATTTGGGTGTTTGCACGCACGCTTTTCAAACTTCTTATTAGGGCAAAATCGTTCTCTTTAGACTTCTTCCACAACAACCTGCGGTGAAATTTTGCTCTTATGAATCAGTGCTGGAAAATACGCCACCACTTCTGAAGGTTTCGGGCGTCCGCCAGCAAAGCCTGTTACACTTGGCGGTCCGGTCAGAATCAGCGGTGCAATTTCGTAGCCAAATCGCTCGACAGCTTTTTTATCATGACTGCGTACGCCAATGCGCATTTGTACTTCATTAACATGCTCGAGCGACTCCAAATGCTGATGACATGCATTTGCACCGATAAACTCGGTATGAATTTCCTCAAAAGTCAGTCCTAAGTTTTTCAGTCGTGCGCGCAAAATCTCATCGGCGCGTTTAGCTTTTTTCAGCGCATCAGGGAAAGAATAGGTCAAACTGCCAAAAGCAACCCAGCCATCTGAATAGGATATTGAGACTTTGTAAAATTCTGTTGCGGGTTTGCCTCTCACACCAAAGACTTTGACACAGTCCTTACCTGCATCTTCAAGCTGAATCGTGGTAAAATCGGCAATCACATCTGGCGTGATATACTCTGCAGGGTTACCAATCTCATAGCACAGTTGCTCTTTAATCACGGCTTGATTGATGAGTCCGCCTGTGCCTTCGTGCTTCATGATGAAGCACGTACCATTGGCGTGCATCTCTGCAATAGGGAAACCAATGCATTCCAGATTCGGCACGCTTTCCCAGTCGCCCAGAAAGTTTCCGCCGCTGGCTTGTCCGCCGCATTCCAAGATGTGCCCAGCCACAGTCCCTGCCGCCAGCAAATCCCAGTCATCGGGCTTCCAGCCGAATTCATGTATCATGGGCGCAAGCGTCAGCCCAGTATCAGTGCATCGACCTGTTACCACAATCTGTGCGCCTTCCGTCAAGGCTTGGGCAATTGGACGAGCGCCAAAATACACATTTGCACTAAGAACCTTTTCGCGAATTGTAGAGAGCGGCTCGCCTGTTTCCATGTTGCGCAGTTCTTCGCCTGCCGCTATGAGTGCATCGAGCTTATCCATGATGTCATCGCCAAGAACCACACCTACTTTCAAGCCTTTGATGCCAAGTTTTTTTGCTACTTCAAAAATTTTATCACGGCATGCCAGCGGATTTACGCCGCCAGCATTGGAGATAACCTTGATGTTTTTTTCCATCAGCTCGGGCAAAATTTGGGCTAACACTTCTGGAAAATCACGTGCATAGCCAAGCGTGGGGTCTTTCTGACGCTGCTTTTGCATGATGCTCATGGTAACTTCTGCAAGGTAGTCGAGCATCATGTAGTCAATGGCAGTGTTGCCTTTGGAGAGCCGCACTTGGTCAATTGGCGCACGCTGCAAATCGCCCCAAAAGCCTTGACCCGATGCAATGCGTATGTATGGTTTCACTGGTGTATTGCTTTTCAAGTTAGAGCTGCAATTTACAAAATCGAATAGACGACCTTACCGCCTAAAATAGTGGTGATGACCTGTGTTTGTACAAGGCGTTCAGTTGGTATCTGAAAAATGTTTTCCGATAGCAAGATGATGTCTGCATCATAGCCAATTTCACATGCACCGCGTGGCGAATGGATTATCCGACGCGGGTTTACGGTGTAAGCCTGCACAGCATCTGGTAATCTGAGTCGCTCGTGCCCATACCACACTTGACCTTGCTCATCGCACCGAGCAACCGCATAGAATAAGCCCTCAAACACATTCGGCGATTCTACTGGCGCGTCGCTTCCAAATATCAGGCTTGCACCAGAGTTCAGCAGCGAATTGAATCGGTATAGTCGTTCCGCACGTGCGCCTAAAAGCCTGCGTGCTACGGCTATATCGGTACGAATGTGCACAGGTTGCATAGATGCAATGATGCCGAGTTTTGCAAATCGTGCCACATCGCTATCGTGAATGGTTTGTGCATGCTCAATGCGATGCGGCAAGGTGGTGCCGTTTACTTGCGGTGATGACAAGGCATGCAATTTTTCAAATGCATTGAGTGCACGCCGCACAGCTTTGTCGCCAATGGCATGAACGGAAATGGCAAGTCCTTCACGCTCCACAAGTTTGAAGAGCGCCACGAGGTCTGAATCGGAATAAAAGTCTATGCCTGAAGTGCGCTGACCTTCAAAAGGCTCGAGCATGGAGCATGTTTCAGAGCCCAGCGAACCGTCAAGGAATAACTTTGTCGCTTCAAGCGAAGTATTGGTGTTAGGGTGTGCGGCATAAAATTTCTTTGCGGCATCAAGCGACTCAAGATAGATGCATGTGCGCACACGTAGCTTTAGTGCTTCGCTTAAGGCATGGTAATCAGGCAGTGCTGCTGCTTCTTCCATCGTGAGAATTTCCGTGATACCGAGCTTAAAGAATTTCTCTTGTGCCAATTTTATTGCTGTTTGGCGCTCCTGTGCCGAGATGGTTACAAACGACATGGCTTTTTTGGCGGCTCTTTCAAATGCGACGCTCCTGAATTTGCCCTGCTCATCTCTGGGCAACTCTGCTTCTGCAAACTCATGCGGATTAAGTTTTTGCAATACTCTCGAGTTGCACCATGCAGCATGCCAATCGGCACTGCGCAGCGCAATGAAGTGTTCCGTTGAAATTTCATCTAACATAGTAGCGGTTGGGAACAGCCCAAATGTCTGACGTGTCCAGCCGCCTCCGATAATCCATGCTCCTTTTGGGGCGGTTGACACTCTTTTGCGAATGCATTCTAATGCTGCTTGCAGTGAAAGCCCCGATAAATCCAGTTGTGCCAGACGCAATCCATACTCTGAAAAATGGATGTGGCTATCGCAAAATGCAGGCAAAGCCAAATGACCTTTAGCATCAAGCCAGTGTGCCGCATTCACTTTAGGGTATGGCTCGGTAAAGAAGTGTGCCATTTTTCCAGCCTCAATTTGCATGGCGCAATACGGCGTGAGCTTGCCATCTCTGTCAGGAATGCACACGTTGCAGAGCAAAAGTGATGCGGGCTTCATTTCACGGTGCTTTGCAAGATGACATACAATTCAATCCAACGCTGGCGCTAATTGCTGATGGCATAGAGCACGATGTTTGTTCCAAATTTTAGGGCTTCTTCACGCTTTTCAGGTGGGTCGTTGTGCACATCAGGATTTGCCCACCCATCGCTTGGGTTCGATTCGTAGGTGTAGAGCAGGACCATTCTGCCGTTGTAGAAGAGTCCGAAGGCTTGCGGTGGTTTATTGTCATGCTCATGGGTTTTAGGCAAGCCGTTTGGGAACTTGTAGTAGATATGATAAATCGGATGCGAGTGCGGCAGTTCTACTAAATCCGTGCCCGGGAAAATGCGTTTTACTTCTCTCCGAAAACTCTTATCCATTCCGTAGTCGTCATCGACGTAGAGAAATCCGCCAGATTTCAAGTAGTTGCGCAGGTTTTCGAGTTCCGCATCGGTAAAGCGCACATTGCCGTGTCCAGTCATGAAAATGAAGGAGTATTGAAAAATTGCAGGACTTGAGGCTTCTACAATTTCTTCTTTCAGTGGGGTCAGCACACCGACTCTTTCGCGGACAAATTTCATCAGGTTTGGCACGGCTGAAGGGTCGTTATACCAATCTCCGCCGCCCGAATACTTGAGCCGTGCGCACTTAAAGGCTGGCGGAAGTGCCGTCTGCGCCTGTGCATCATGTAATGCGCTTGTCAGTGCGCTCAGGCAAAAGAGTATCGAAAGACAGAGCAAAAACTTTAGCCTCATGGTGCAGAAATGTCTGTTTGCAAATTGTTGATGTGAACTTGCCGCACTAATGAACGAATTCGATACCTGCAATGTTCTTTAGCCCGACTGACGAGTCGGTCGATTTCAAATTACTCCTTTGGAGTCTAACAATCTTGGGGTCTAATATGCAAAATCAAAATCTTGCCGTTGAGTCAGCGGCTCTTCCATATGCTGGTGCTCAAGCTCCAGAGTTTAAGCTTTCTCCAGAGCGAGAGAAGGCTATTCGCGTCATCAAGGTGCTGCTGTTCAGTGCATCTATCGTTCCAGCTATGGTAAGCGGCGCCATTGCCTATCATCAAGGATATTTTGATGGTGTTTCGTTTGTCTTACTCACGCTCGGTCTATTCATCGGTCAAGCTGGTGGCGACTATCTCTACTACTACGGCACGAATTTTCATACCGACCAGCGCGATGCGCATACCAAAATTTTTGCTGGCTGGCGACCATTTTTTGCCGACTCACTTTTCAAAGACGAAAAAACTTTGCACGCAGGCATCTTGTGTCTGGCTCTCGATGCTTTGATTGGTGCATACTTTACCTACAAAGTCGGTTATGAAATTATCGTCTTTGCACTCTTGGGCGGACTTGTTGCCATTTTCTTTACACCGCTGATGCTACGCGGCTACAAGGAAGTAGTCATCTTCATCACCTTCGGTCCGCTTTCCATGATGGGCGTTTGCTATGCGCTTCATCCCATGTTTAACCTCGTGCCGCTGGTCATGTCTTTGCCCATTGCATGTTTTGTTACGGTTGTGGCATACTTGAAAGGGGCGCGCTACGAAGTTCGTGAGGAAGCAGGTCAGACCTTTGTCATCAAACTCAACCGCACGGTAATTAAGTCACTTTTGGTTGCAGGTTACCTTGCTTTGATTGTTGGAGTCTTGCTGCAACTTTTACCCACGCTGACACTTTTGGGACTGCTCTCTATTCCATTCGCACTCTCGGTTGTGAGAACACTTGAAGGTAATCGTAGCGAGGTTCACGAATACCTTTGGGCTACGGTGCGCTCTATTGCTGTGCTTATCACTTTTGGCGTGCTGACAAGTCTCGGCTTTCTCTTTTCATAAATCATTTTTTCATGTTCAACTAAAAATTTTGAGGAGTCAGTATCCATGAACACTACTGCATCATCACTTTCGCTTGGAGCATGGATTGGTATTTGGATAAAAGCTGCCCGTGCTCCCTTTCTTGTTACCAGCGCATTGCCAGCTATTTTGGGCGGCATCATTGCATATGCGCACCACTCGTTTGATTGGACCACTTTCCTGTTGGCGTTCTTTGGCATTGTCATGGCGCACACTGCCGCTGATTTCATAGACGATTACTTTGATTACAAGAACGGCAACTTTGCCAACAAAGACCAGCAATTTCACGATAGCCCGCTGGTGCGCGGTATCATTACTGCTGAGCAGGTTATGATTGCATTTCTGATTTGCATTGCACTGGCATTAGCGGCTGGTGTATATCTGCTGATGCATATTGGCACTCCGGTTTTGATTCTTACGGCGATTGGCGCATTTATCGTGCTTTTTTATACTTCGCCGCCCATTCGTCTGAATTTTCGTGGGTTGGGCGAAACTTCGCTCTTCATTGCTTTTGGACCGATGACTGTCTTTAGCGTCTATTATGTGCTTACGCAATCTTTTGATTGGACACCACTCCTTGCCGCCGTGCCAATTGGCATTTTCGTGATGAACGTTGGCATTGTCAGCAATACCTTCGACCACGACGATGATGTGCGCAATCGCAAGTTCACGATGCCTGTAAAATTGGGGCAAGCCACTGCTGTTAAAGTGCTTACTGGCGTTACTGTCTTTGCATATCTCTTTCTTGCTATCTGTGTTGCGTTTGGCTTAGTGCCAGTGTGGTGCTTGCTTACTTTTATCACGCTGCCGATGTCGCTCAAGATGCTTAAGCTCGTTAGGCAGTATAAAGACCTTTCACAATATCAGCCTACAATGTCGCAAGCTATTGGCGTGGTCACGCTGGGCTGCTTGACCATGATTATCGGTTACGCCATTGCTATTATCATTCAATAACCTAAACTAAAACGAGTATGTCTACACTTGAAGCAACAAAGTCAGTTCCTCTTCGCACGTGGTGGGCGGCACTGCGTCCGTTTTCTTTTACGGCATCGGTGATTCCAGCCGTGATGGGCGGTGTGATTGCGCTGTGGATGCGCTCCCGTGGCATGGTTGAGTTTGAGTTCAGCGTGGTTAATTTTCTGCTGTGCATCGTTGGATGCGTTGCCATCCACAGTGTTACCAATCTGGTCAATGACTACTTCGATTACAAGACGGGCTTGGATCACCGAGAAAATTTTGGAGCGATGAATGTCCTTGTTCAAGGTGTGCTTACACCTGCACAAGTGCGCAACGCTGCCATTATTGCATTTGCTGTTTCAGCAGCAATTGGTGCATACTTCATTGTTGAAGCGGGTCCAAAGGCAGACGTGCTTATCTACCTCATCATTTTCGGTGCCCTTTCCGCATACTTTTACACGGCTCCACCGCTCTCCTTGAAGTATCGCGGTCTTGGTGACCTGCAAGTCATTCTTTCTTTTGCCACCTTTATGGTTTTTGGCGCCTACTATGTGCAAACCAAGTCATTTTCTTGGCTACCGATTCTTTACTCTATTCCGATTGGGCTGCTCGTGGATGATATTCTGCACATCAACAACCTTCGTGATATTCCTGCTGATAAGGAAGCCAAAATTTCCACACTGGCGATTTGGTTGGGAGAAAATGGTGCAAAAACCTTCCACTATGTGCTCTGCTTCGGGGCTTTTGTCAGCCTTGGTGTGCTCATTGCATTTGCACAACTGACTTGGTTCTCGCTTCTTACTCTCTTAGCCTTGCCCGCAGCAATGAAGCTTTCAAAGGAAGTTGCCTCTATGACGCAGCCGAATGTTGACCCGATGATTGTGGCGCGTGCTGCACAGCTACATGCAAAGTTTGGCGTGCTCATGATTCTCGGCTTCATTCTTGGAACGTTTTTGCATTACTAAATCGTTATGCGGGCGCAGTACAGAGTAAAAAACTGTTCCTTGTGAAGTATGGAGGGGCGAGCCGCTCAATGGGGTAGCGGTTCGCCCTATTTCGTTTTCATGTAGCCACCAGAAAAATGATGCTCCAGACGCTCACGGCTGTGCTTCATCTGCTTTATCCAAAGGTATGCTTGGTCTGCGAAAGCCGCATGCTTGACACGCAGGACGGTTATGTTTGCCCTGCTTGCGAGCGCGATTTTGATGAGTTCACTCTCCCTAATGAATCTTCCGAAGAAATGCTTCGACGCTTGCGGCAGCACTTTCCAGGACAAGACAGCATTCATGACGCATTGGCACTATACCGTTTCTACAAGGGCGGCAAGATTCAGGCGGTTATTCATGCCTTCAAATATGAGGGCTTGCCACAAGTTGCCGTAGAATTTGGTAGAAAACTTGGTCAAAAAATTTTAGCCGAGCGCCCTCATGCACAGTTCGATGGAGTGGTTTTTATGCCGACGCATAAGCTCAAACACATCGAGCGTGGATACAATCAAGCGCAGCAACTTGCCACTGGTGTAGCAGCTATTCTCCGACTTCCGCTTGAGCCCTGTGTAGAGAAAACTCGATACACAGACACTCAAACCGGCTTAGATGCTCATGAGCGAGAGCAAAATGTCAGAGGCTCTTTTCACGCTACAAAGGATTTGACAGGCAAGCGACTGCTTTTGGTTGATGATGTTTTTACGACAGGTGCAACCCTGCTTTCTTGCGCCCATGCGCTTCGCATGGCTCATGCGGCACATATCACTATTGCGACGCTTGCTGTAACAGAGAGCTAAATTTTTAGAGAAGTTTTGTAACATTAGCGCAAAAAACTATCCGCGCATTCATGGATTTGTTTTACGTGCCCTCAGAGCATATCTCTTCTGACATGCTTACGCTTACGGCTGATGAATATCATCATGCTGTTCATGTTCTTCGGAAAAAGGTTGGCGATTTGCTTTACTGCACTGACGGAAAAGGTCACGGCTACACCACACGCATTACGGCTGTCACGAAGAACTCGCTGACGGCAAAAATTGAGCATGTAGAAACCCAGCCGCCGCCAAAGTCGCACATTGCTGTTGCCATTTCACTTACCAAGACGAACGATAGGTTCGAGAATTTTTTGGAGAAAGCTACGGAGTTAGGAGTGAGTGAGATTATTCCGATGCTAACGGCTCGCACGGTTTCTCGTCCAAGAGAGGAGCAATATGCACATAAATTGGCGCGTTGGCAAAAAATTGTGCTCGCCGCTACCAAGCAGTCGCAGCGGTATCATCTTCCAAAAGTTCATGCTATCACTGCGTTTGAAGATGTGCTCAAACGCACCGATGAACTTCGTGTAATTCCCTATGAATTTTCTCGCCAGCGTCTTACGGTCAGTTTTGCTGGGAAGCATGTGCTCTTTGTTATTGGTAGCGAAGGCGGTTTTACGCCTGAAGAAGTGGAAGCTGCGCATCAAGCCGGGTTTGTTGAGATTTCTTTGGGCGAGACCATTTTGCGTGTCGATACTGCAGGGATATTTGTTATTGCTATGGTACGCGCTGAAGAGCTACGCCAGTCATCTTTGCCCTAAGACTTCTTTGGAGCTCACTGCCAAGGGCATGATTTGGTCAGAAATCTGTATTTTCTCATGATTTAACGCCGAGAAATATATGCAAAACAGCTTAGCGTCTTACGCCAATCAGCTCAATGTGCGGCTCAAGATTTTTTTCCTCACGATGCAGGAATTTTTTGAGTTCTCGCTGCGAACGTTTGGCGCACTTGGAGCAACACGGCGCTATTGGAAGGACGTGGTTTATCAAATGTATGTGAGCGGCACCCAATCGCTACTGATTGTGCTGGTCAGTGCGGTCTCTATCGGGGGCTTGCTGACCTTTGAGATTGGCAACATTCTCACGGAATTTGGCGCAAAAGGGTTGATTGGGCGCACGACAGCTTTCTCTATCATTCGTGAGTTAGGTCCATTGCTAACGGGCATTATGCTTTCTGCACGGGTAGGGGCGCGCAATGGGTCGGAGCTTGGCGCCATGAAAATTTCTGAACAGATTGATGCTTTGCGCGCTTTTGGCACTGACCCTATCGCCAAGCTTGTGGTGCCACGCCTTGTTGCCGCCCTGATTATGTTTCCGCCCTTGACGGCACTATGCGATGCGGCTGGGCTACTGGCTGGCGCTTTCATGGCAATTGGCTACCATAGCTTAGACCCTGCATTCTACTGGAACCCTGTAATGAATTATCTTGTCCCGAAAGATTTTTACGTGGGCTTTCTTAAGCCACCTGTCTTTGCGATTCTAATGACGCTCGTAACCTGTTTCAACGGCTTTTCTGCGACGGGCGGCACAGTTGGCGTTGGCAATTCAACAATTAAAGGGATTGTGGTGTCGTGTGGGTTGGTGATGGTCTTTAACTTCTATATCTCAAAACTTGTCTTCGAGATTCTATGATTGAATTTCGCAATGTCTATCTTAGGTATGGCTCTCGGGAAATTCTCAAGAATATCTCCCTCACATTTGAAGACCGCATGATTCACATGATTTTAGGACCTTCTGGTGTCGGGAAAAGCACAATTATCAAGTTGATGCTGGGCTTAATCAAGCCGACATCTGGCGAAATCTACGTCGATGGCGTTGAAATTAGTCGTTTTACAGAAAAGCAACTCTTTCCTATTCGCCAGAAGATGGGCATTGTCTTTCAAGGCAATGCACTCTTTGACTCCATGACCGTCAGTGAAAACTTAGGTTTCTTTTTGCGAGAAAATCTCAATCTGCCCGAAGAGGAGGTGCAGCACCGTATCAAAGAGCAGATAAAATTTGCTGGATTGGAAGGCTACGAACATGCGCTGCCTGAACATCTGTCAGGCGGCATGAAAAAGCGTGTGGCAATTGGACGCGCGCTTATTTTTCATCCTGAATTCATCTTGCTCGATGAACCCACCGCTGGACTTGACCCAATTAGTTCCAAGAAAATTCTCGATGTCATCAAGCGGCTCAAGGAAGAAATTGGTCTTGGTGCTGTGATGGTTACGCACATTATCACCGATGTATTTGGTGTTGCTGATAAAGTTGCTGTGTTGTATGGCGGAGAAATCATTTACTGCGGCATTCCTGAAAAAATGAGCGAGCTTCAGCATCCGTTTATCACCTCATTTCTTGCAAATGCTGAAGTGTAGAGAGACTTCATCAATCATCATCTTTGCCTACCAATGGCTGAAATTGCAACTGGCACATTCACATCCAATACAGTTCAGTGGCGGAACCTGCGCACGGGCATTTTGTTTGTCTTAGGTATTGCCATCATGGCTGTCTTGGCACTTGTTATTGGTAAAAACACCAGTGCTCTCTCCAAAAAGGTTACCTATAAAATTTTCGTGCCTGATATTGGCGGTCTTGCCGAAAACAATTTGGTATCCGTGGCTGGCAAAAAAGTCGGCACCGTGCTGTCATTGGATTTTGCTTCGCCGAACGATACGACCATTGGGGTTGAGGTTACTCTGCTTATCAACCAAGAATATGCCTATCTTTTTCGTGAAGGGTCGAAGGCTACCATTACTGGGCGCGGCGTTTTGGGCGATAAACTTGTCGCCGTTGTGCCCGGACATGGCAAGCCGCTGGCATCTGGCAGCTATTTAGAGTATGAAGCATCGACTGGACTGGAGACCGTGCTCGGTTCTGTTACGCACACGATTGACAGCGTGAATGTGTTGCTTTCTAAAATCAATCGCGGTGAAGGCACGCTGGGCAAACTGCTCACATCTGAAGAACTTTTGCAGCAACTTCAGCATACACTCTCCAATTTAGAACGCGCCACCACTGCACTAACGCAAGGCAATGGGCTGGTGCCCTACCTGCTCAACGAGCGCTCGCTTGCCCGCAACCTCGAAACCACCATGCGCAATTTTGAAGACATTTCGCAGGCGCTCAAAAAAGGAGACGGCACACTTGGCAAACTCCTTGTTGATGATTCCTTCTACAAAAATCTCAACACGATTGCCCAGCGATTGGATACACTTATCACACGCTTGGAAAATCCTAACGGGACACTAAGTAAGCTCACGACGGACGGCGCGCTCTACAAAAATCTCAATAGCACCGCTGTGGCATTAGACTCCTTACTTAACGACTTACGCAAAAATCCCAGCCGCTATGTTACCATCCGCGTGTTTTAAGCACAGGCAGGAACGAGTTCATGCAGGCAATGCTTTTGCATGTAGGCAGGGCGATTTACTTTCGGACTTTTTCATACTCTCTTTCTTTTTCGCGCTCTCGACGCTGCAGTAGCAATTCCTCGTAGATGTTGATAAGTTCGTTATAGATGCCAATACCAATAATCGTTGGCGCCCATAGCCCAATGAAGATGCCTACGGCTTCATGATTTGGACTTGTGCCGAACACAAACATGTAGATGGAGAGCGCAATGGAAAGACCACTGGCAATAAAGTAATAGATTGGCTTCATAGCTTTCAGTCATGAAACACAGCAAAATCACTTTGAATTTTCCAGCTTTTGCTGATAGTTGTGAGCAATTTACAATTTGCAACACTATCTTGAAACGCTGAAAATTGGCTCGGCTATATGATTCTTGGCAAAAAAATCGTCGTCGTTTTGCCAGCCTACAACGCCGCTCGTACTTTGGAGCGCACTTACCAAGAAATTCCAAAGGATGCGGTCGACGAAGTAGTTCTGGTTGATGATGCCAGCAAAGATGAGACGCTTCAAATTGCTCATCGTTTAGGGATTCGCCATATCATTGAGCATGAGCGCAATCGCGGATACGGTGGCAATCAAAAGACGTGTTACGACAAAGCCTTGTCGTTAGGCGCCGATGTGGTCATCATGCTTCATCCTGACTACCAATACACGCCGAAACTCATTGTGCCTATGGCGTACATCATTGCCAGTGGGCTTTACCCTGTGGTGTTCGGCTCGCGTATTTTGGGCAAGGGCGCCCGTCAAGGTGGCATGCCGCTCTACAAGTATATTGCCAACCGTTTTTTGACACTTGCCCAAAATCTTTTGATGAACCAAAAACTTTCGGAATATCATACAGGCTACCGTGCTTTCTCACGCGAGGTGCTACTCAAGATCAACTATCACGCCAACTCTGACGATTTTATCTTCGATAATCAAATGGTGGCGCAGATTTTCTGGGCAGGGTTTCAGATTGCCGAAGTGACTTGCCCAACCAAGTATTTTGCCGAGGCGTCTTCTATCAATTTTCGCCGTAGCGTGCAATACGGCTTTGGGGTGCTTGGCGTCTCGGTGCAATACGCTTTGCAGAAACTTGGCTTGGCGCGCTTCAAAATTTTTGAGCCACCAACTCGTGATTAGCTCTTTTCAGCATGATAGACTATGAACTGCTTACCGATTCCTTAGCAAAATCGTAGTGCGGATTGAGCTCGCGTATCATTAAGCGTGTAACTGGCTTGCCGCCCAAAATGTGTTGTTGCAAGATTTCTTCTGCTTCCTCTATGGAACTGATGCGATACCAAATTCCTTCAGGATAGATGACAGTTACCGGGCTGAATGAACAAGCGTCTAAGCAGCCTGACTTATTGGCGCGAATTTCTCGGTGCAATTTTAACTCTCTCAGCCGAGCTTTCAGATACTGCTGAATTTCTTCGCTGTGGTGTTGCGCGCAGGTTGCAGTATTGGTGCAGGTAAAAAGATGGTGGCGAAATCTCATAGTTTACTGCCTTGAGGTTCAAGATTTTTTCGAAGCAAACTTACACTTTTTTCTTGCGACAAGAAACACACGCTTTTTGCGAACAATCATTTTTTCAACATGTCTGCAGCGGTAGAGCTAAAGCGCATTTCCAAAAAATTCGGTGATTTTTATGCCAACAAACAGGTTTCGCTGACCGTGGAGCGCGGCACGGTGCATGCGATTGTCGGTGAAAATGGCGCAGGCAAATCGACTTTGATGAAAATTCTTTACGGCTTGTATCAGCCCGATGAGGGTGAGATTTACATCAACGGAGCGCGCGCATCCCTTAGTTCGCCTGCCGACGCCATTCGACTGGGAATTGGCATGGTGCATCAGCACTTTATGCTGGTGCGCTCGCTTAGTGTGCTTGAAAATGTCATTCTTGGTAGCGAGCCTGTGCGCCACTTGCAAATTGACTTCGATGCCGCTCGCCGTACGTTGGAAGCACTTTCCAGCCAGTTTGGCTTGCATGTCAATCCCGATGCGCCAGTCTCGTCGCTTTCAGTCGGTGAAGAACAGCGGGTCGAGATTCTCAAACTGCTGTATCGCCACGCGCAGATTCTCATTTTGGATGAACCTACTGCCGTTCTCACACCACTTGAAGTTGAGCAACTTTTCTCGACCCTCAAATCGCTTTCTGCACAAGGCAAAACTGTGCTGGTTATCACGCACAAGCTCGATGAAGTTTTAGCGTTTTCGGATTATGTCAGTGTCATGCGCCAAGGTGAGTTAGTTCAAACACTGCCTACTGCGCAAACAAACAAAACGATGCTGGCACGTCTGATGGTTGGCAAAGATGTGCTACTGAGTCTTCCGCATGTTGACACTCCGCCGAAAGACGAGGTCTTGCAAGTGCAGTCGCTGACCTACCTTGATGCCAAAGGGGTGCCGCATTTGCAGTCGCTTTCATTTAGCATTTGTGCTGGCGAGATATATGGCATTGCGGGCGTGGAAGGGAATGGACAATCTGAACTGCTCAAGACACTTTGGGGCATGATTGATGAAGGGGCACAGGTTTCCGGCACGGTGTTGCTTTCAGGCATAAGTCTTTTGGGCAAATCGCCACGTGCGATTGCCCAGCTTGGAGTTTCGCACGTGCCAGAAGATAGGCTACGCTATGCGGTGGTGCCCTCTTACTCCATTGCAGAAAATCTCATCTTCGGGCGTCATTATGAGCCCAATTTTTCTACGCGCTTTGCTCTGCGGTTTGATGCGCTCTACACATTTTGCCGCGATATGATTCAAGCCTTTGATGTGCGCTCTGCCAAGGGCATCTCGCCTGACGAGCGCATCGAAAATCTCTCAGGCGGTAATCAGCAAAAGGTGGTATCGGCGCGAGAACTTTCTCGCCCTCGCCTTAAACTTTTGATTTTGGCTCAACCTACACGCGGCGTCGACATCGGCGCCATTGAATTCATCCATCGAAAGATTTTGGATGCACGCAAGCAAGGCGTAGCAATTTTGCTCATCTCGGCAGAATTAGATGAAATTATCTCGCTCTCGGATAGAATCGGCTGCCTCTACAAAGGTCAAATCCGATATGAGTTTTCTCGCGAAGAGACGCTACGCCTGCGCCAGAATCCTACTGAATTTGAGAAGAAAATCGGCGAGTATATCACTTAACCTTGCGCGCGCTCCTCGACCACGAAGCCTGTTCGTGTGCGCTGTGGTTTGCCTTTATATTCTGCGGTTACTTTTTCGGTAATGCCACCACGCGCTTTCCACTCTGTGATCACCGTAATTTCTCGTGGCTTGAGCACTTGCTGCAAATGGTCAAGAATCGTGTTGGTCACATTTTCATAAAAAATGCCAGCATTACGGTATTCAAGAAAGTAGTATTTGAGCGACTTGAGCTCGACACAGACTTTATCTGGTACATAGCGAATAGTTACGGTGCCAAAGTCTGGCAAGCCTGTTTTCGGACACACAGAAGTGAATTCAGGATTGACAATCTCTATGGTGTAGTCACGGTCTGGAAATTTGTTTTCAAACGTCTCAAGAATTTCTGGCTTCATGGCTGATGCAAGTTGATGTTTAGATGCACAAAAATACGATACGCGCTGTCATCTTCAGCATGTTTCTATGTGCCTTGTCAGCACGTTGCAATAAGATGCGCTCTGAGCCTGTATCCAGCAAAGGTTAAGGTGAAAAGAAGATATTTTGCGGTGTATCGCGCCGCTCGATGCGAATATCACGCAGTTGCGGGGCTTTGACATTGATTTGCAAAAAGATGCTTGAAAATTGACCAACGGGTACCCAGTTTGCACTCAATTCCCAACAATGGAAATCGCGATTGATTTGAATTTGTGGTGCTAAGAAGCGACGGTCGCGCACCGAGTAGGCGGCTGTAGCACTGACTTTCCAATTTGGCGTCGGTGTAATAGCAAATTGTCCGCTAATGTTTGCATCGAGCGAGATAGGCTCAATCGGATTAGTTTGTGTGGCGGTCAGATTCACATTCAAGGCAAGGTTCCAAGGAATATCGTAGTCGACGTCTCGTCCCAACGCTAACCCGCCTAAATCATTTGGCAAAATGGTTGCGCTGGCGTTTTGCAATTGTGGCTGTGTGGTATCGGCACTGAAATTTTGCCGTTCTGGATTGCGCTGACGCTCGCCAGCCAGAGTGGTCGAAAACTGCAGTGTGGCTTGTGTCAGGCGCAGTACACCTTTGCCATCGTTCCATAGAAACCGATTGATGCGTTGCCCTGTGGAGTCGTTGAAGCTATAAAAATCAAATGTTGCCGAGCCATTGAGTGAGAGCGCCGGCGCCAGCGTATTGCTTTGCGCATTGAGAGACAGTGGCGCCAGCTTGAACTCATTGGCGGCAAAGTTGTAGCCGGTATTGAGCCCCAAGTTTAACACTTGCAATACCTTTTCGTTGCGCGCAGGGTCATCAATGGCTTTTGTGGTGTCGAGCGTGGCTACCTTGATTTCAAAGATGTTCTGCACACTGACATTGATGGCTTGGCTGGCGCCGGGCACACTGCTAAAGAGTGCTCGTTCATAACGATTGAATTTCTGCTCTCGACCTTGTGCGTCAATGAAGGTGCCAAAATTGCCAAACTCTGGACGCTGAAAATCGGGACTAAACACAAATGCGATGTTTGGCTGAACCGTGTGCCGCACCGCCTTCAACCCAATCACATCTTCAAGAAAAGGTGTAAAGAGCGTGCCAAATAGGCGCGAGCTTACTCCTGCCGAGAGTGAATAGGTTGTAAATCCTGACAGCCCTCGTGTCTCCACGATAGTATCTCGCTGTGTTGTTGGGCTCACAAATTTGGTAATGGTGCGGTCGACAAGATTCGTGTTCAACGCCAGACCAAAGTTGAAACTGGTGGTGTAGCGCGGCAAGACCAGCGAAAAGTTAATCGGGTATTGAATCTGCATCCCTGATTTTTCTTGCTCAGGGTTGAACGCTCCAAAGCGCTGCGCATTTTGATACTGACCTACCGCAGACACATTTGCCGCCAGTGTGTATTGCAAGCCCTGCGTGATTTCTTGCTGGATATTGAACCCAAATTGCGAGTTACCGTTTAGGCTCGAGCTAAAGGTGCTGTCGGTGTTGTTGTAGGTGCCGCTCAAGGTCAGATTTGGGGCAAGTCCAATTTGCTCTAAGAATCCTTTGCCTGTGCTTTTTCTTGGACGAAATGGGAAGAATTGAATTTGACTAAACCCGAGTGTCAGGCTATTGGTTAGGTTGGTCTCGCGCAAATTTTGTGTGCGTTGATAACCGATGTTGATGGTGCGTTCATTTTCACCGAAGGTTTTTTGAAAGCTGGCGTTTGAGCTTGCCTGCTGGCTAAGAATGTTCTGTGGGTTGA